>ENA-UOZL01000123-UOZL01000123.1-food-metagenome-genome-assembly--contig:-NODE-123-length-31400-cov-178.090062_pt1 | contig 31400 bp, 29 predicted proteins | sample MGYA00249883_ERZ772724 | MGnify/ENA primary metagenome ERZ772724 (study PRJEB29005, sample SAMN08379457) | food metagenome | isolation source: cheese spiked with Escherichia coli O157 | study: EMG... | reverse complement strand
GAAATGAAATGACTGAGTCAGCCGAGAAGTATTTCCCCGCTTATTCGCACCTTCCTTAAATGTCTGCAATCGGAGATGATTTGTGCCCAAACACAGATCATCGTTACAACTTTTAGTGCTCGTCATTATTTTTATCGGTGGATTACTTTCCCCCATGAGTGATTTTGTATAGCGTTCTGTTACCATTTGCGATAACATTCATTGTATAGCAAATTGTTACCAATGGAGGTTGTTATGCCTACTACTGCAAGCATCCGTAAAACACCGCGAGAAAATCAGATTAACATCCGGGCAACGGATGAGGAACGAGCTGTTATTGATTATGCCGCTAGCCTGGTCAATAAGAACCGTACTGATTTCATCATTGAACTGGCTTACCAGGAAGCTAAAAACATCATCCTGGATCAACGTTTATTTGTGCTGGATGATGAATGTTATGATTCATTTATTACGCAACTTGAAGCTCCTGTGCAGAATGCTGAAGGGCGTGAACGTCTGATGGCGGTAAAGCCTGAATGGAAATAAATGTCACCGCACCGGCATTACTGACGGATGAGCATATACTTCAGCCATTTGATTGTGGGAATGAAGTGTTAAGTAACTGGTTACATGGTCGCGCTATGAAAAACCAGATGCTCAATGCTTCCCGCACGTTCGTCATTTGCCTGGAGGGTACTTTACGTGTTGTGGGGTACTACTCATTAGCTACCGGTTCCGTCACTCATGCCGAACTTGGGCGCAGTTTGCGGCATAACATGCCCAATCCTGTTCCTGTTGTTCTGTTAGGGCGTCTGGCTGTTGATGTTTGTACTCAGGGGCATGGTTTTGGTAAATGGCTGCTGAGTGATGCCATTCATCGGGTTGTCAATCTGGCTGATCAGGTTGGTATTAAGGCTGTTATGGTTCATGCAATTGATGATGATGCCAGAGCGTTTTATGAGCGTTTTGGTTTTGTCCAGTCAGTTGTGGCACCAAATACCTTGTTTTATAAAGTCTGAGGCTGAGCAATTTTATTGCGACATCATTTTATAATGACATGTAACACATGGGGACTAATAAGTTTTAACCGATAATCCCTCAGGTTAGCTTCCATATCTCTAATGCCGCCAGCCCCACCCCGGGCAGGTACCTGATTACGCTATTTTCTGTTTTTCAGTCATTTCACTATCTAAATCACATTAAACGGTCGTAATCAGACATGATTTGTGCGCCAACACCGATCATCGTCACAATGTTCAGGTCGCTGATTTCAAAAAACTGTAGTATTCTCTGCGAAACAATCCCTGTTTGAGTATTGAGGAGGCGAGATGTCGCAGACAGAAAATGCAGTAACTTCCTCATCTGGCGCAAAACGAGCATACAGAAAGGGTAAACCTTTGAGCGAAGCAGAGCGACAGAGAGCAGCTTCTGCGCGCAAACGATCTGTATGTAAAGAGATCAAGGTTTTCGTCAGACCAGAACTGAAAAACTACCTTACCAGTCTGTGTGCAGAGGAAGGGGTAACTCAGGCAGAGTTGATAGAAAGGCTTATTGAGAAAGAGGCCTGTCACCGGAATATGATGTGATGGGATCACATTCTTGCTAGTTTTTTCTGTCAGTGCTAGATTACTGATCGTTTAAGGAATTTCGTGGCTGGCCACGCCGTAAGGTGGCAGGGAACTGGTTCTGATGTGGATTTACAGGAGCCAGAAAAGTGAAAACCCCGATAATCTTCTTCAAGTTTGGCGACTAGAAAGATTACCGGGGCCTCATAAAACCGTATAGCCAACAATTCAGCTATGCGGGGAGTATAGTTATATGCCCGGAAAAGTTCAAGACTTCTTTCTGTGCTCACTCCTTCTGTGCATTGTAAGTGCAGGATGGTGTGACTGATCTTCAACAAACGTATTACCGCCAGGTAAAGAATCCGAATCCGGTGTTCACACCCCGTGAAGGTGCCGGAACGCTGAAGTTCTGCGAAAAACTGATGGAGAAGGCGGTGGGCTTCACCTCCCGTTTTGATTTCGCCATTCATGTGGCACATGCCCGTTCGAAGGGACTGCGCCGGCGCATGCCACCGGTACTGCGTCGCCGGGCCATTGATGCACTGCTGCAGGGGCTGTGTTTTCACTATGACCCGCTGGCCAACCGCGTCCAGTGCTCCATCACTACGCTGGCCATTGAGTGCGGACTGGCGACGGAGTCTGCTGCCGGAAAACTCTCCATCACCCGGGCCACCCGAGCCCTGACGTTCCTTGCAGAGCTGGGACTGATTACCTACCAGACGGAATATGATCCGCTTATCGGGTGCTACATTCCGACCGATATCACGTTCACACCGGCACTGTTTGCCGCTCTCGATGTGTCTGAGGATGCAGTGGCAGCTGCGCGCCGCAGTCGTGTTGAATGGGAAAACAGACAGCGCAAAAAGCAGGGACTGGATACCCTGGGTATGGATGAACTGATAGCGAAAGCCTGGCGTTTTGTGCGTGAGCGTTTCCGCAGTTACCAGACAGAGCTTAAGTCCCGGGGAATAAAGCGTGCCCGTGCGCGTCGTGATGCGAACAGGGAACGCCAGGATATCGTCACCCTGGTGAAACGACAGCTGACGCGTGAAATCTCGGAAGGGCGCTTTACTGCTAATGGTGAGACGGTAAAACGCGAAGTGGAGCGTCGTGTGAAGGAGCGCATGATTCTGTCACGTAACCGTAATTACAGCCGGCTGGCCACAGCTTCCCCCTGAAAGTGACCTCCTCAAAATAATCCGGCCCGCGCCGGAGGCATTTGCACGCCTGAAGCCTGTCGACGCACAAAAAAGCAGCACCACATGCAAAAAACAACCTCATCATCCACCTTCTGGTGCATTCGGTTCTCCCTATTTTTGATACAAAACACGCCTCACAGACGGGGAATTTTGCTTATCCACATTTAACTGCAAGGGACTTCTCCATAAGGTTACAACCGTTTATGTCATAAAGCGCCAGCCGTCAGTCCTACAGGGTGCAATGTATCTTTTAAACACCTGTTTATATCTCCTTTAAACTACTTAATTACATTCATTTAAAAAGAAAACCTGTTCACTGCCTGTCCTGTGGACAGGCAGATAGTTACAACATACAGACATAGACCCCGAAAAAAACCCAAGTCCGACGCAGAACTGAAACCACAAAGCCCCTCCTCATAACTGAAAAGCGGCCCCGCCCCGGCCCTTCGGGCCGGAACAGAGTCGCTTTTAATTATGAATGTTGTAACTAAGCGTTTCCATCGCTGTCAGTCTTCTCGCTGGAAGTATCGAGTACACGCTCGTAAGCGGCCCTGACGGCCCGCTAACGCGGAGATACGCCCCGACTTCGGGTAAACCCTCGTCGGGACCACTCCGACCGCGCACCGAAGCTCTTTCATGGCTGAAAGCGGGTATAGCTTAGCAGGGCCGGGGATGGGTAAGGTGAAATCTGTCAATCAGTACCGGCTTACGCCGGGCTTCGGCGGTTTTACTCCAGTATCATATGAAACAACAGAGTGCCGCCTTACATGCGCTGACGCGCATTATTTGCCTTGTTTCGTCTGAAAGTAATCACTATGATTAAATATGATTAACAACTAATCGAGTATGCGAATGAAAAACAATAGTGCACAAGCAACAAAAGTAATTACCGCACATGTGCCATTACTTATGGCTGATAAAGTCGACCAGATGGCCGCCAGGCTGGAACGCTCTCGGGGGTGGGTTATTAAACAGGCGCTTTCTGCATGGCTTGCCCAAGAGGAGGAGCGTAATCGCCTGACGCTGGAAGCCCTGGACGATGTGACATCCGGACAGGTTATCGATCATCAGGCTGTACAGGCCTGGGCGGACAGCCTCGGTACTGACCATCCGTTACCGGTGCCACGCTGATGGAACTGAAGTGGACCAGTAAGGCGCTTTCTGATTTGGCGCGGTTATATGATTTTCTGGTACTGGCCAGTAAACCTGCTGCCGCCAGAACGGTGCAGTCCCTGACACAGGCACCGCTCATTCTGTTAACTCATCCACGTATGGGAGAACAGTTGTTTCAGTTTGACCCCAGGGAGGTCAGACGGTTTTTTGCTGGCGAGTACGAAATCCGTTACGAACTTAATGGCCAGACTATTTATGTATTGCGGCTGTGGCACACACAAGAAAACAGGTAGATTGAGTGTGGGGGGCAACTTTTACATAGTCTGCAGGTATTAATTCTGGGGCATTTTTATCAGGCCAGATATTTTGCATTCCATTAAATAATCTTGTCGGAGATAAAATGAATTACGATGATAAGTCCTGGCCGATTATTCCAGAAGAGAAACCACACTGCGTGAACATCAGGCCCTAATCCGGCGGCAGTATGGTTATCGGGATTTTTCCTGACCATGGACCTTCCGGCTAAGCCGGTTGCTGTTCACCCGCTGCTGGCTCAGCAATGAGCGTCCGGGGCTACTTTTCGATCTGGCGACCAGATGGCTTCTGCAAAACAAAATACTGTTGCCAGGCGTAACCACGCTGACCCGTCTGATATCACAAATTCGTGAAAAATCAGCAGACAGGCTCTGGGGCAGACTGTCCGGACTGGTATCAGATGTCCAGAATGCGCAACTGGAAGAACTGTTACTGGTTCCTGAAGGTGCACGAAACTCGCGTTTTGACCAGTTAAGAAAAGGGCCGGTTGCCATCAGCGGCCCGGCATTTAACCAGGCAGTTGCGCGTTATCTGAAACTTAAAGCATACGGGATGCAGCCGATTGATTTTATCGGTATACCTCCGGTTTGCTTCAACACTCTGGCGCAATATGCAGACATTATTTCTGTTTATAAAATTGCCAGAATGTCTCCAGCAAGACGAACAGCGATGCTGGTTGCATTTGTTCGTTCGTGTGAAAGATCAGCCCTGGATGAGGTCCTGGACGTTCTTGATGGTGTCATTGCTGATATTGGGCGGGAAGCGAAAAAAATTGGGCAGAAAAAACGACTGCGGACACTGAAGGACCTCGATAAATATAAATCTGCACTGGAGTTGGCAAATATCTGCCAGATTTGACGTTGTAAATTTTGTAACGCCTGTGAAGACTGCTGGTGTGAACTGGCGAAGGGAGCAAGCGACTCGGCAAAAATTTTACGTGAACAAGCCGGGTTACGGCAGTACCAGTGGCGGACGGAAAATACAAGCCATAGCGTCTGCCCTGAGCAGAGTAGATGCTGTATCCGGCGCCGACGACAACTATGAACAGAGTCGCTACGCTTAAAGCATTCAGGACATTGTGCTGTTTTGCGTTTTCCGTGGAGATGGAGGGTTATACCGTCAGAGCTAATAATTTGTCGACTGCATCGCCATCCGCAAGGTAACTGTAGAAGTGTCTTAAGAGAGTGCATTGCGTTGCCCATAACTTAAAACAGCTTAGATCCTTGTTCACCAGAAAGTTTCATCCATTTTCTTCCACCCAAATTGCGGAAGAACCACTATTTGCACCGTCGTGACACCTGCGGGTCCGGTGCAGAACCTGTACCGATTGCTGCTCTTCCGTTTTAACCGCAATTTCCTTACCGGGTTGCTGAACCGCCATCCAGAGAGCCCGTGCATCCATCACATCGTTTTTGTTACCCATGACGAACGCTTTGACGAAGCCAGCCTGCAACAGCCGAACTTCATGCCCCTGTTTTTTCAGCTCACGAGGCCTGTGCTGAGAGCCCCCACAGGCCTCCATGCCAATCAGGCAAGGCTCCCGGTTACTGAAAAATGTCAGAAAATCCTGACGGCGAATCTGCTTATCTACCACTTCACCTATGTGCTCATTGATGAAGTGACCTGAATGACATGTTTTGCGATATCAACGCCAACCGGTGTATATTTCATACTGTGGAGTCTCCAGTCTGAGGGAACTTTTTGTATCCCGTATTGGGCACTATGATGCCGGAAATCTGCGAGGCTCCACACCTTCCTGAAATACCCTTCATCCATCATTGTGCACCGTATTTAATGGATGGGGATGCGTTCATCTCATTCTCCTGAGAGTTCAGGAAATCGTCCGCATCCCCCGCTGACAACATTGACCAGCCAAATACGGACTGATAAGGGTGATTATTGGCTCTGGCGACGGCTTTTAGAATCTCTTTCACCATTCTGGTGTGGACTTTCTGGTGCTCCAGGTTGTGTGACATGGGAACTCATTCTGGATAGTTACTCTGAAAGCTCATATTCTGCCCCCCTCCCCGATTTGCAGCCGTCAGGCTGCCGTGGTTCTAACCAACAGCAATCTATTCTTCGGTAAATATATAGCGCACAAAAACACAATAATTTGTTTTTTTCTACATTTATAAATAATAAATGAGGAATATTTTTGTTGTTGTCATTTATTAGGGGCGTTGATTTTATCATCTATAAATGATAGACAGCAGTGTTGTATGGTGAGGCTGATATCAGAGCTTTAACAATACAAACACAATATTGACAATCACTTTATATTTCTGGCTCAACTTCTATTAGCTGAGAGCCATGAGGTAAAATAATAAGCATGAGATTATGTAAGATATTTTTATGTTAGGAAAATATCTGTGCGGTAGCTATGGATAGATTTTTCTTGAGTATAACACTACTAATCACTATGGAGTCAGGCGGAATTCATAGGTTTATCTGCGATAATTGTTTGAGGGCTGTTGAGTACCATGTTCTACCCTTGAGTTTAAGGATGTGATTGTTTTTACCGATGATTTTGCCATAAGCTTGCCCCTAGAATGAGCAGCCGTGACAACGGCTGGGATAATGTAGTGGCAGAATCGTTCTTCAGCTCACTAAAAAAAGCGTCAACCCTTCGAAGACTCCTTGTTGTGAGAACAGAAAGGCCACTACAGAATAGTGGGCACTTGACTGTAATAGTGAAAGATTGTACTGAAATTATTATTTATAATAATGCAAAATATTCTTGATGAGAAAGGTATTTAAAAACTGACTGTAGGATAGAAAAATTGAGTAATACACAGCATAAACTAGATAAAGCACGACCTCCAAGAGTGCAGATAACGTACGATATTGAAACTGGGGATGCCGAAACAGCTAAAGAATTACCCCTTGTTATTGGAGTTCTGGGGGAGTATTCTTCATCAGAAAAGCCATTAAGAGAACGAAAATTTATTAGTATAGACAAAGACAATTTTGATGAAGTTATGACATCAATGAGTCCAAGGGCTCATTTTATGGTTGAAAGTGTTATACCTGGAACGGAAGGTAAACTTGATGTTGAGCTTACATTTAAGTGCAAAGAGGATTTTTCTCCTGATCATGTGATTCAGCAGGTAGGATGTCTTAAGAAATTATCAGAATTAAGGTCTCACCTTTGTGACCTGAGAAACAGGGCGGCAAGTAATGAAAAACTGAAGGAAAAACTTCAGGAATTAGTGACAAATACTATGAGCAATCCTGAAAATAATGAAGGTAAAGAATAAACATGACAATTACTGCAACATTAGGGAATAGTGAAACACAGTATGCTACAGATGATTGTCTTGAGGAAATCATAAAAAATACAAGAGCTGTCAGACAAGATTCAGAAAAAAACAGATTTAAATTGCAAGTTAACAATTTCCTTTCTGAAGTTTCGAGAGGTTCTTTATTAATTGACAGTGATTTAATTGGTAGTATTGAAAAGAGAATTGCTGATATTGATAAGCTAATGTCTGAACAGCTTAGTCTGATTATGCACGCAACTGAGTTTCAGAAAATAGAGTCAGCATGGGTCGGACTATATAAGCTGGTTCATTCAGGTGTGACTGAAAATGTAAAATACAGTGTTTTGCATTGTACAAAACAAGAGTTACTTAAAGATTTTAAATCAGCTTCCGATTTCGATCAATCTGTATTATTTAAAAATATTTACGAAAGCGAGTATGGTACTTTCGGGGGAACACCATATGCTGCATTTGTGGGGGACTTCTATTTCGATAATACCCCGCAGGATATAGATTTGCTTGAACATATTTCACATGTTGCAGCCAGCGCTCACGCGCCGTTTTTGAGTGCGATTGCTCCGGGGATGTTGTCCATGAATTCATTTGGCGAATTACCCTATCCACGTGATCTGGCGAAATTATTTGAAACAACCGATTATGCTAGGTGGCGTAGCTTCAGGCAGACAGATGACAGCCGTTATGTGGGGCTGACTTTGCCTAAGTCCTTAGGACGAATCCCGTATGGTATGCAAACTGTGCCTGCTGAGACATTTAATTTTGAAGAACACATTAGTGAAGATAACTCTGGCAAAGATTATCTGTGGATAAATACAGCTTTTGAACTTGCTTGTCGGATAGTTGATGCTTTTGAGCAATATGGTTGGTGTGCAGCAATTCGTGGTGTGGAAGGTGGCGGTTTAGTTAAATCATTACCTGCCTATAATTATGTATCCCATACAGGTGAGCGACTATTACAATGTCCTACTGAGGTTGCTATCTCAGACCGGAGGGAAAAAGAACTGTCAGATCTCGGATTTATCCCACTTGTTTATTGTAAAGGAACTGATTTTGCAGCATTTTTTGCCGTTCAGTCGGTAAACAAACCACGCCTCTTTAATACTGATCAGGCTAATGCTAATGCAAAATTGTCCTGCCAACTTCAATATATATTAGCAACGTCTCGTTTCGCGCATTATCTAAAAGTTATTGTTCGTGACAAAGTGGGAAGCTTCATGTCAAGAACAGAATGTCAGACATATCTACAAAACTGGATCATGCAATATGTTGTGGCATCAGATAATGCTGGCCAGGAGACAAAGGCACGATACCCATTACGTGAAGCATCTATTGAAGTTATTGAGATTCCAGGATGTCCAGGGACTTATCGTGCAATTGCATGGATTAAACCCCATTTTCAACTTGAGGGCTTAAGCATGTCATTGCGTCTTGTTGCTGATTTACCATCAAGTGTAAGTTAAGAGGTTATTATGGTTGAAGCTATGAGTAGTGCTTCTGAGAGTATCAAGAGCAGAGAGTTTGTCAAAATAACTATTGATGGAAAGATTATAAAGGGGAATTCAAAAGTCGATCAGTGTACTGATTACTTTGATGGGAATTGTCCTCAAGCATTTCACGCTTTTGCTAGCATTGACGGCACTGTTTTTGATTTGGTTAATATTAAGTTGAAGGTCACTAAGGAAATACAACTCTTGTTAGAGCATTTTTTTAAAAGAGGTGAGAAAGATATTGTAATTGAAATTGTTCGCAGAGAATCTACTAAATCAGGTAGTGCATATTCATCCTTTAAGGTTATTTATAATGGGTGTCGTTTACATGATCTATTACTGTCTCATGACTATGACACTAATCTATGTCTTGAAATGTCATTTAGTCCAGAAGAAAGCGTCTCACTTGAGATGAATCTTCCATCGGCGGATGGTAAAAGTACAGAAAAATTAGGACCAATAACATATAACTTATACAAAGAGATGCTTGTATAAATATACCGAATGCATTCGTTCCTTCAATTTTTGCGTGATGATAGTCCGGACTCGTTGGAAGATGTTTTGAAATTTTCCCCTTCGGATGATCTTAAGTGTGAACTTGGAATGTTATTATCATCGCGTCCATTATATCTTGAAATAGATGAACTTCCACTTGTTAATAGTTCAGTTTTGAATTATGGAATAAAGTCATTAGTATACAGTATTTCTGCTGGTGAACATAGTGATACTATAAATGGTGAAATTTCTTCAAGAATATTGCTGATGCTTCAGCGTTATGAGCCTCGCTTGGAGGCTCCTGTTGTTGAGCATATTGTCAATGATGAACATTATTCTTATTTTTCAGTTACTGCTCTGTTCTTTATGGATAGGGTGACGCTCTGTATTAAATGGGATAAAAATTCAGGAGAGTTTTCACTGGATGAATAAACTATTATCTTACTATCAGAAAGAGCTTTTTTTCTTAAAAAAACAAGGGTATGAATTTTCCAAAAAATTTCCTAAGATAGCTAGGAGGCTTGGATACAATAAAGGTGTATCTGAAGATCCTCACATTCAGAGGTTAACGGAATCTTTTGCTTTTTTAAGCTCAAGGATCCATCAGCGATTAGATGAGGATTTACCTGAGTTAATGGAGGCATTGCTTCGTAATCTTACCCCACAATTTTTGTATCACTACCCTTCCTCATGTATTGTTTCATTTGAACCTGATACGACCTCTAGTGGCATGACGTCCATTTATAAAGTTCCTGCAGGCACTTCGATATATTCTAAAGATAAATCTAAAACTATCTGCCAGTTTCAGACAATATATTCTCTAACTATAGTGCCTGCGACTATTAATGAAGCAAAGATTTACTATGATAATTTGTCTTCTTTATGGAAAATTGAGTTAGATTTAAATGTTTATGATGGGGCTAATTTTTGTCTTGATTTTGTAAGGTTTTATCTAAATTGCCCTTCAACAATTGCAGGTGTCATATATACATTATTATGTAATGAGGTCGATAATATCGACTTGAAGAAAAATAGTAATATTCTATATGGTGCCAAAGCTAATATTTCTGGAGCTGGGTTTAATGAACTGGATACCACACTACCACGAACAGGAAGTGTTTCTTACATACATAATCTCACTCTTGACTATTTTTCGTTTCCTGAAAGATTTAACTTCATTGATATAAAATTTAATTCAGGGATTGATTTGTTTTCAGGGGAGTCTTTTAGAATCGTAATAACGCTAAAAAACAGTGCTAAAAAATATGATTTAGATAAAATAGAAAAGATTTTTTCGAAAGATTTTTTTAGAATAAACTGTGCTCCAGTTATTAATCTATTCAATAAGAAAACAGAACCATTACGATTATCGGAAGACATAGATGAGTATCAAGTGAATGTGGATTTATATCGCCGCAATGAAGTTTTAATCTGGAATATAAATAAAGTAACATTACACAGGTATGAAAAAGATTTGGTCAAGGAAATCCCATTAAAAAATTTATTTGGACTTGAACATTCAGCCATTAAACAATCATGCAATATATACTGGCATAGTTCACATTATCGTATGTCTTATGTAGAGAGAAATGTTGAGGAAAATGTATATATTCGTCTAAGCGATGATGGTGGTTCTGAGTCACGTATTATGACAGGGGATGTCCTTTCCATTGATGTTGTATGTACAAATGGTGATATCCCATCAACCATTAATAATGGTGCCCCTGATGGTGATTTTGATTGTGATATAGATATTGCCAACCTGAAAATAACAGCACTTAACCGGCCATCAAGAATGTTGCCAGGGATGACATTAAGAGGAATGAACTGGAGAATTATTTCACAGTTATCTCTGAATTTTGTGTTGCTTAGTGGTACTGATGGGGCAATGAAACTGCGAGAAATGTTGTCCGTATATAACTATAATAATAATCCATCAATATCAATTTTTATTGAATGGATTAAAGAGCTACAGATTATCCCTGTTTCTTCTCGTTTACCAGATATATATCCTCCTGTTACCGCTCGTGGTATTGAAATTACGGTTACTCTTTCAAAGGATGCATATATGCACCCTGAGAGTTTCCTATTTTGTTCTTTTCTTGATCACTTTCTGGGACTTCATGCTCCTGTAAATAGCTTTACTCGTATGATTACGGTCATTGAGCATGAGGAGCATACCTACCGTGCATGGCCGATAAGAGCAGGAAAGTTAACATGGCTGTGATTAATGACAGAAGTAAATTCAGTTTTTTTAATAAAATTCGTGTATTATTAAAAAAACTTATAAAGCCCAATGAGGGCATTGATGATGTTATTGATACACATTTCAGATTTACATCAAGCCTGTCTTTGGATGCACCTGATGGTCAGATAGAGAATCTATATCAAGATGAACACAATGGAACGTATCACCTGACATTATTCAATAATGGATTGACAGGAGCTGCAGGGGTACTTCCGGTAGCATATACAGAATGGCTAATTGAAAGAAAATTACGTTATAATGACAATGCTCCAAAAGCATTTATGGATATGTTTGATCATCGAATGTATTGCCTGTCTTATCTCGCATGGCAAAAAATGCATCTGTTGGGAGATGAAAATAGAAGGGAGAATAATGTTCTTAACAATGTATTGTTGTCTTTAGGTGGTGTCAGTCCTCATACAATTAGCGTTACGGGGTTGGCGTATACTGCATTATATGCACAATCTGTTAGATCTCTATCCGGGCTTGAGCTGTTATTATCATCACTATATCAAATCAAGGTATCCATTACTCCTTTTTGTGGCACGTTGGAAAATATAGCTCCCAACGAGCAGGTGGTACTGGGAAATTGCCAGTATACTCTTGGAGAAGGCCCTGTTATTGGTAATGTTCGTTGGGTAGTGGATTCTAATTTTGATGTTATATTGGGCCCCGTAGACTATAAAAAAGCATTGCAGTTTATGCAAGGAAAGGATTTTAACTATGTTATCAAACAGCAAATAAAATCATATTTAGGCGATATCCTTAAATTTAAAATATATCTGATAATTCATTCCAGCAATAATGATAATCAAATGAGTATAAATAGAAAGCTTGGATTTAATATTTCAATTGGTTCTGGTATGGAAAAATATAAAGAGCGTCGATTTCGTATATTTTGACAGGTTGATTTTATGACTAAATATTTACATGACAGTTATTATAAATGCCAAGAACAACATTTTATTAGATTACATGGCTGTGATTTGCCTTTATATCCACTTGAAATTAAAGGAAGTGAATCACTATCTAATATATATACCTATGAAATAAAATGTTTTAGTAATGCTGATAACAAATCATTAACTAAGTTACATGGAACGAGTCTTAGCTGTGAAATTGGAGAAAAATACAAATCGTTACCTTCAAGGTTTATTCATGGTGTGGTTACAAAAATAATATATGATTATGATAATAGCATGCAACATGGCTGTATTATTGTGTTGCAACCAGAAATATCAGAGTTAGCATCTGGAAAAAGGACTAGAATATGGTCAAATACGACAGCATCTGAGATTGTAAGTACTATTTTAAAAAACAGTTTATTTAACACCCCACAAATTAGACTATATGAAAAAGAAAGTTTGATAGAGTATAAAATCCAGTACAAAGAGTCTGATCTTAATTTTATTCATAGAGTTTTATCTGATGCTGGTATTTACTACTTTTTTATTCATGATAAAAACAAACATATTATGATTTTAGCAGATGCACCCGCGTCTCACCCTAAATCAGTTCATGATAAAATGGAGTACTTACCTAGTAAGAATTTGAATGAGTCACATCACGGATACATGACGGAATGGTCTGCTATAGAAAATCTTAAATGTCCTAGCGTCACACTTTCAGGTTATAACGATAGTAATCTCAATGAGATTACAATAACGTCAGAAAGCATAGTTATGGATGTTTCAGCAGGGAAAGGAATTTATGAAGATATTATACCTGAAGGAAAACGTGAGTTTATACAAAAACATTCTAAAGCAGTGATGGCATCATGTGACAGCGAAATTAAACGCTGGTATGGGAAAACAAACTCATGGTGGCTGTCATGTGGTGAGTGTTTCAGTCTGGGTAAACAAGAATACAGAATTACTTCATTACATTTCAATGCAGTAAACAATTATCTTGATAATACCGCATATTGTAATTGTGACTTATCTGCTTCAGATAATGATAGTGCGATTAAATTTAAAAGTAACTATAACATACCAGTTATACCTGGTGTGTTGCTTGCCAAAGTAATTGGTCCTGAATCCGAAGAATATTATACCGATGAATTCGGGCGTGTAAAAATCAGATTTTTATGGGGAGAAAAGTCAACTTCAGGTACAGAAAAAAGCTCTTGTTGGGTCCGCGTTTCTCAGGTATGGTCTGGAGATGGTTTCGGTAGCCAGTTTATTCCTCGTATTGGATGTGAGGTTCTGGTTAGTTTCGTTCAGGGAAATCCTGACTATCCAATTATTGTTGGAACAGTATATAATGGTCAAAATAAACCACCATTTTCTCTTCCGGAGAATAATTGCAAGTCTGGATTTATCACCCGTAGTGTTAAGAATGGGAAAAAGGGAGAAGGTCATCAACTTATTTTTGATGATAAAATAAATGAGGAAAAAACCATATTAACATCTTCTGGTGATTTTAAACTTACAGTAAAGAAGGATATGATTAGCAATGTAAAACACTCGATGGTATTAACTGTTTCTGAAGGGCGAAAATCTGAAATAACAAAAGGAAATGATAATCTTATCATTAAAGACGGTAATTTACATAATGATGTCCATGGTAATTTTGATATAAAGGTCTCAGATGGGAATTATAGTCTCAAGGTTACTGGTGGAAGTGGTAGTTTTGTTACTGATAAAAATATTACGCTTGAATCTTCACAATCAATAAAAATAAAAGTGGGCGTAAATGAAATAACTATATCAAAAACAGGGATAAGTATAAAAGGTACTAAAATTAATGTAGAAGGGCAAGGTGCTACAGAGGTTAAAGGCACAACACTGAAGCTTGAAGGTCAGGCGATGACTGAAGTAAAAGGTACTATGTTGACGCTTCAGGGATCTGCCATGACGCAGATAAAAGGTGGTATAGTGAATATTGGATAAATTATTTTCTATGAAAATATCTCAAAATAACTCCATGTTGGAAGTGAATAAAACGGTTGAGCAAATGCTGGCAAAGGACAAATGGCAGGACGCTCTTAATTTCTGGGTTAACAATACAGATTCGCTAACATTAATTAAATGGCTGGCAAAAAGTATATCTCAATCATCTTCTGAAGAAGATGATGTATTTTTGCAATCTATTGTCAAATGGCAGGAAGGGGATGATGAAGAACGTTGGGCGATATTTAAAAAATCTGAATCAGTTGGTTTTACCACACAGCTAGGCGCCCTAGGTCTATCATTATTTATATCTCAAGGAAGTATTAGTCCCCCCCCATATGATCCAGTGTATGCACCGTCATATTCAGAAAAGAAAATTATTTATGGAATATTAATTAATCAGTCGTGTATAGTTTCTGATACCCCTGACGTGGGGGTAGTTTGCCTTTTTCAGCATTGGTGTAATAGTCAACTCTAGGTGTTATATATGCCTCAACCAGCAGCAAGAATTACCGATATGCATGTATGCCCTATGGTGACGCCTGGTTTACCTCCAGTCCCCCATGTTGGAGGGCCACTGTTACCGCCGGGCTCCCCCACTGTACTGATTGCTGGATTACCAGCAGCTACACAAGGTACGCAGGCAGTATGTACCGGGCCTGTAGATATGGTTATTGTAGGAAGCTTTAAAGTTTTTATATGCGGCAAACCTGCTGCACGAATGGGCGATATGTGCGCTCATGGGGGGACAATTGTTAGTGGATGCCCTCAGGTATTAATGGGATAAAAATGAATAGATTCGAGACGGATACATTACTGTTTCCTGTTATAGGTGAATCTCCGGTAGGTGAGAACATAGAGTATGATCCAGTGTATAGCGAAATACGAGAAGCAAGACAAAATGATCCTGACTACATGTCCCAAGGAGAATGGGCTGTCAGTGCCCCCCGCAGGGCTGACTGGAGAAAAGTAAAAAAATTATGTGAGATTATTTTACGCAATAAGAGTAAAGATCTACAGATCAGTTGTTGGTATGTGGAGTCGTTGATGCATTTGTATGCTTTGGAGGGCATGCATTGCGGATTGGAATATCTTGCGAAATTTATTTCTCAATACTGGACTACATGCTGGCCATCTCTGGAAGAAGGCCATGAAATTCGTTACAGTAAATTGGTTCGTCTTGATATCGATTTATCTGAGTATCTGAAGGTATATCCTCTCCTTGAGGATAAAGAAATAACTCTTTCTAAATGGTATAAGTCGCTGGCATTTGAGCATAGCGCGCGTTTATTTGAAGATGGAAGGAATAAATTAATAGAAAGCGAAGGGGACCATTCTGTTGAACTGTTCAAAAAATCTGTGGGTAAATATCCTTCCAGCAAAATAAGTGAGCAACTCCTTCAAATACATGATTTGCCTGACAAAATTGACGAGATAGAATCATTTTATTTCTTTCATACCAACGAAGATATACATAATATTTTCAGCAAAACAAGACATGCTATTGATGATATAACCGAATTACTGAATCGTTTTTTAAATCAAGAAGCGTCGGATAATAATTCAGTATCAGAATATTCAGCTAAACAGGAATGCAAGGACATAAGGAAAGAGTTCATATCGGTGCAACAAAATACATTATATACCACATTAAAAAACACAATGGATAATAATATGTCAAGGGAGAAAGCTATCGAACAACTGGAAAATATAGCTATTTTTTTTAGACAATCAGAACCCACCAGTCCTGTACCTTATCTCCTTGAGAGAGCAGTTCGTTGGTCAACAATGACTATGTCTGAATGGCTTGAGGAATTACTTAAAGATAATGATACTATGGAGCAAATAAATCGTATTTTAAAAGGGTGAAAATTCTAATGACTATGAAGTATATGCTACTAATAGCTATGTTTTTTTTTATTACTTCTTGTTCTCCTAAATTCTCTGAGCAGGATATAATTCAGGCTATTAATAATGTTGATGCTCCATTTGGTGCGGGCTTACTTACTTTTCAGATATCATCCGATACAAGTTTAAACTCACTAAATAATATATCCAATAGTTGTACGTTATTGTTCTTACAGGCTTCAGATAAAAAATCATTACAAGACTTAATGAATAACCAGCTATTAATAAAACAATTTTTTAGTGGGGTTGGTAAAGCTGATGGTATTCTTAAAGTTGATAAATACATAGCTATGCCCGGTCAGAACATAACACTACATATAGACAGAAGCGAAGGGGCTAAATATGTAGGTGTAATTGCTGGATACTATCCATTTCCTGGAAAACAGCATATGATGCTTTTAGATATTCCAGTTGATGTTGTTGAAGATGGTTGGTGGAATAAATCATTACATACATCATTGTCTCCTCTTTTTAAAAAGATATTTCTGGGTAAAGAAAGCATCAAATAATTGGGTGTTACATCATGCAAGAAGAACAACAATTGGTTTATTGGTTTTCAGGACTTTATTTACAACCTCAGCATTTTCAATCAACTGATTTACATCACAGTTTTATGCTTGCTCGAACGAGGCAATTATCACAACCCTATAACCAGGGTTACTATGAACATCGTATAAATGACGAACTACTGAATGAATACACAGTCAGAGTTGAAAAAATAAAAGCTGTGTTATCTTCAGGATATTATCTGGAGTATCCTGGTAACTGTGTACTACAGGATAAGTGTTTGACAAATCTTCGTGACTCAGAATCTCAAAAGGTCAATTTGTGGCTTGCTATTAAACGTTTTAATTCCGCGCATACAAATGTATCCGGTGTTAATGATAAACGAGGTTCTTCCAGATGGGTAAGTTCAGATGATCCAAGAGAAATGCGAAATGTTTATCATGATAGCCAAGATGCTGCTATTACAAGAATAAAATATGATATTCAGATTCTTACGGATGAGGAAAAAGAGAATACGACAGACTGTGAATATTTACCTCTAACAAGAGTCATTCATGGCAATAATACATTACGTATTGATGATGAGTTTTCATTCCCCACACTGAGATTATCAGCTAACCATATACTCAGAGATAAGATCATGGAGATTTATTCTGATATTAAATTCTTGAAAAATAAACTAGAAGAATATAGATATACAGAAAGAACCGTAGCAGATGGACATCTTTATGATTTTTTACTCTTGTGTGCTGTTAACAGAATATTACCACTTCTCTCTTCATTTATTAACGAAGATGTAATTCATCCGTGGTTATACTATATGGCATTATGTCAGCTTGTGGGGGAAATATCAACATTTCATACTGCTGGGTTTTCAGATAATAATGCTTTTGATTTGTCATATAAACATTATGATCAGATTTCGTGTTTCAGTAATCTACAGCACCATATTAAATGGTTATTGGATGATTTCTGCAGGGCTAAAATTATAAGTTTTAAATTCAAGCAATTAACAACTGATACCTTTGTCTGTGATGTTGATGAATATAGTCCAAAAAATAATGTTGAATTCTATATTAAACTAACCTCAAATTTTTTCAAAAATAATAATGTAATTGCATTATCAGAGATTAAAATTGCTCCAGAGGAACATATGGGGCTTATAATTCAGCATGCTCTTCCAGGCATTGGTTTTACAGTGGTTGATGCGAATACATCAGAGTTGCAGGTGAGGGAAAATATAATTTGGTTAAAGATAGATAAATATTCAGAATTATGGCGGTTAGCTATGGCTAAAAAAAAGGTTGCATTTTATTGGTCATATAATCCTGATGATTTACTTGTTGAGTTAGTTTTGTCTCAGGAACAAATATACAATGAGCAGACCCCATAACCCCCTAACTAGCTGAATGAAATAGTAAAGCCCTTAAAAGGAACTCAGTTAGGATTGTGCATCTGAACATTAAATAAAAATTATAAATCACCAACCGGAGTGAGCGATGCTAATTATAGTATAAATTTCCCGTGACGAACGACTCCTGATACAGAAAGCTATCTATAAAACTCACGATAGTAATCACACCTGCAGGCTGACTACCATGCTTATGTAACTCAGGTTCTTCATAGGAGTTCTGCCATGGCTGGTAAAAATATTGAAGTCGCTGTGTGGGGGCATGGATACACATAAAGATCTGCATGTTACCGTTGTTATAGATGAGAACATTTTCCACAACACGACAAGGTTACGGCAAATGCTGATATGGATGTTCTCATTTGAGATGTTAAAACGAATTGGGTTGAGAGTACAGGTACCTGTGGTTCTGAGCTGATTCATTATTTTCAGAATGCAAGGAGGAAGTGTTTGAAGTGACAGCTCCAGATCGCAAGGAGCAACGCAAGAGGGGGAGCGCGCTGCAAATAATGCACTTCACATTATCGCTATCGGTTCAAGTGGAATATGAGTCGCCAGGGAAACTGATCTTACCTAGCAATAGTGGACACTCAGCGAAGTGAGTAAACTTTCAGTCAGAGGTGATTCACATGACAAAAACAGTATCAACCAGTAAAAAACCGTAAACAGCATTCGCTTGAATTTCGCAGTGAAGCTCTGAAGGAAGCTTGTGGAACGCATCGGTGTTGCTGCCGACGCCCTGAACTCAGCCTGTATGAATCACAGCTCTACAACTGGCGTAGTAAACAGCAAAAGCAGCAGATTTCCTCTGAACGTGAGCTGGAGATGTCTACCGCGATTGCATGTATCAAAAGCTGGTTGGCGGAACGAGATGAAGAGCAGATCATCTTCCACAAGGCCACGACATACTTCTAGAATCGCCTTAAATGAATTATGTTTTTATTGAAAACCATCGGGCTGAATTCAGCATTAAGGCAATATGCCGCGTGCTCAGGGTGTCCCGTAGCGGCTGGTATATGTGGTGTCAGCGGCGGACAAGGATAAATACACGTCAGCAGTTTCGTCAGCACTGCGACAGCGTTACGGGGCACCACGCCTGACGTATGAACTGCGTGCTTAGGGTTACCATTTTAACGTAAAAATCGTGACGGCGAACCTGTGCCCTCAGTCCCTGACGGCAAAAGCTTCTCGGAAGTTCAGCTCGGTCAGTTACCGCGCACACAGCCTGCCTGTGTCAGAAAATCTGCTGGAGCAGGATTTTTACGGCAGTGGTCCGAACCAGAAGTGGACGGGAGACATCACGTACCTATGTTCGTGATAAAGGCTGGCTGTATCTGGCAGTGGTCATTGACCTGTGGTCACGTACCGTAATTGGCTGGTCAATGTTGTCTGCGGGGGATGCGGACGATTTCCTGGACTCTCAGGAGATGAAACATGTTTACTGAAGAAGAAAAAATCCGCGCCATTGAGCTTTATTTCAAATATGGTAAGAAGCTGGCTCCCGTCATACGCGAACTGGGCTACCCTTCGAAAAGAAATCTGCGGCGTTGGATCCGTTCATGGGAAGCAGGTGGCGGAGCAAAAGAAACCATTCGTCATAAGCCCCGTTACACAGATGAGCAAAAACAGGTTGCCGTTGAACATTATCTTAACCACGTCTGCTGCCTGGCGTTTACCAGCAGAACTCTGGGTTATCCCTGCACCGATGTGCTCGCTCGCTGGGTTAATGAACGTTACCCCGACCGACGACGTATATTTACCAGTAATACCAATCCTGTTGCGCCCTGTGAACCAGAAGTCAAACGTCAGGCTGTCATGGCACTCTGTACACGACAAGTATCAGCCAGTGAAATCGCTGTCAGTCGTGCGGTATTGTATAAATGGAAAGATGAAATTATCGGCAACAGTGCTTATCAGATTATGCGTAAACATAACGAACCTTCCCTGGAGGCAGAACGCGGTGCGTTGCGGGGGGAAGTCGCCCGACTGAATCAGGAAATACGCCGCCGGCAGATGGAGCTGGATATTCTGAAAAAAGCGGAGGAAATCATAAAAAATCTATGGTCCCCCCCATTTTTGCGACACTGATTTTTGATTAATGGTGGGCTTGCTTAAATCTATCCGGCATCTCTGTGGGCAAGGAGGCCCGCGCCTCGATGAGTTCCGCACCTGATAATCCTAAAAAGCCCCTCGGCTTCAGTGAGCCATTTTTTCTGTCAGGTTTTTAATCAGGTCTATTTGCCGTTCATGTCATCAATAATCAGTCTTCGCAAAACCAGACAGGTAACTTGTATCTTATTGTTTAAAATAAGCTAATTGAGTTTTGTCAGTATCTATATCAGGCCTGATATTTTTTTGCAGAGCAGTGATTGCCCCAGCTATTCGGGCCAGTTTATTTGCCAGAGCGCAGGCGACAGTATTTGAATGCTTGTTGTCGAGTTGCTTTCTAACCCATTCAGCGAGTTTTCCCTGCTGGAGCTCCAGCCGCATCATGAACGAGCGGGCACACTGAACAAGTAATCAGCGCAGGTTTTTGTCGCCTCGTTTGCTGATACCCAGCAGCGTGGATTTGCCACCAGTGCTGTATTGTCGGGGAACAAGTCCTGTGGAAGCCGCAAAATCCCTGCTGCATGAAAATTGTTTTCCATCGCCGAGCTGTGATGAAAGTAAACTGGCAGTAATTGGCCCGACGCCTGGAATTGTCATAATTCGCTGTGCAGTATCATCAGCTTTGATTGACTGGTTTAATTCTGACTCCAACGTTGTTATTTGCTCAACAAGGTAAAGATAATGGGAATGTAATTTCATCAGCAGACGACTCAGGTATTCGGGGATTCCGTGTTCAGCTAGTATCAGAGACAGTCGCTTAATTACCGCCTCGCCGATTGGTAGGCTTATTCCGAACTCCAGCAGAAAACCGTGGATTTGGTTGGTCGTTTTCACCTTATCTCTGATAAGTGATTCTCTGACCCGATGCAGCGCTCGCATTGCCTGCTGAACCTCTGTTTTGGGCTGGACGAAACGCATTGATGGTCGCGATGCGGCCTCACATATTGCTTCAGCATCGACAAAATCATTCTTATTACTTTTGACAAACGGGCGAACGAACTGTGGAGAAATCAGCTTAGTTTCATGCCCAAAATCAGAGATACGGCGAGCCATAAAGTGAGCACCCGCACAGGCTTCCATTACAACAACAGAGGGAGGACATGTCGCCAGAAACTGCATCAGCTTAGTGCGGGTAAATTTTTTACGCAGAAGAGCCTTACCAGACTTGTCTTGACAATGAATGTGAAAGGAATACTTTCCGAGATCGATACCAATAAGTGTGATGTTCTGCATGATGGTCTCTCCGTTAAGGGATTCACCTTAACAGCGTACTACTGTTAGGGTGTGGTGACCATCTCATTAGACCCGGGCATCAGTATCAGTCACCTGAATAACAGAGAAAAAATAAAGATCGCTGATGCCCTGAGACAAACATATCCTCTGACAGAATTACTGCATGTTCTGGGCCTTGCCCGTAGCAGTTATTTTTATCACTGGGCTGCACTGAAAGTCGGTGATAAATACGCCACGATACGTACGATGCTGACAGATATATTTAACAGTAATTACCAGTGTTATGGCTATCGTCACCTGCATGCGATGCTAAGGCATGAAGGGGGACGGCTATCAGAAAAGGTTGTAGGCAGACTTATGGTGGAGGAACAGCTTGTCATCAGCCGTAACCGTCGTCGTCGCTACAGCTCATATTGCGGAGAAATCGGACCGGCTCCGGATAACCTTATTGCCAGAGATTTTAAGGCGGAGCAACCTAATCAGAAATGGCTGACGGATATCACAGAGTTCCAGCTTCCTGCAGGCAAAGTCTGGCTATCACCGGTGGTGGACTGCTTCGATGGAAAAGTTGTGAGCTGGTCTCTCAGTACACGTCCTGACGCAGAACTGGTTAACACCATGCTGGATAACGCTGTCGAAACGTTAAATGCTGGCGAACGACCGGTGATACACAGTGACAGAGGTGGGCATGATCGCTGGCCAGGCTGGCTGGAAAGAGTGAATACAGCAGGCCTTATTCACTCAATGTCCCGTAAAGGATGCTATCCTGATAATGCTGCATGCGAAGGCTTTTTCGGCAGACTGAAAACGGAAATGTATTATGGGTGTAAATGGTCGGGCATCACGCCAGAAAAGTTCATGCAGCAAGTGGATGCTTACATCAGATGGTATAACGAGCGGCGTATAAAATTATCGCTGGGTGCCGTCAGCCCCAAAATGTACCGCCAACAATGCGGGCTGGAATGATAAAGCCGTCCAGGAAATCGTCCGCATCCCCATAACGGTCAAACATCGTGGCGTTGACAATGTCACCACGCATGACGGCGCAGCCGGCCTGCGATGTCATGCAGATGACTTTGTGGCGGCGTAAGAGCCCCACACGGACAGTTCTGTTCAGCGTATTATCAGGCGCTACTGAAGCGGAATAATCTGCGTGGCAGTATGAGCGTAAAGGACTGCTGCTACGATAATGTGAGGAAAGCTTCTTTCATTCGCTGAAAGTGGAATGGATCCACGGAGAACACTTTATCAGTCGGGATACCAATGCGGGCAACAATGTTTAATTATATCGAATGTTATTACAATCGCTGGCGACGGCACAGTTGATGTTACGGTCTCAGTCCTGAACAATTTGAAAACCAGAGCTTCGCTTAGGGCGGTGTCTATATTACGTGGGTAAGAGCACAATCCCTGTCTGGAAATAATGGGGAAATAACCGCTGACACATAATTAAGATACGCTGCGTAGTAAGCCTTGGCTGAATGAATATGAACTAGGACAGTATAATAATCACTCTATGTATAGTGTGTTTGGTTATATCCAACTTGGCATGGAGTCAGCGTTTGAGGCAAGAATTAATAAAAATACAAATTTTGTTGATATTTTTCCAAGGTGAAACATGTTATATGAATGCTTATCTTATGGAGGTTCTAGTGAACATTATTGAGTGTTATATGCCAATATTTAAACTCATATCATCTATTAAAGTATTTCCTGAGGAGTATGGAAACTATGATACTACAAGAAAGTATATTGTTGATACTATTGAGGATGTAGTACGAAACAGTGAAAAAATATCTATAAGTGATAGTGATCTTGATGCAGCGTTTTATTCAATAGTTGTAATGCTTGATGAGGTGATATTATGCTCTGAACTTCCGTACAGAAAAGAATGGTGTAAGAATCTTTTGCAAATTAAGTATTTCGGGCATTCTACTGGTGGAACAGAGTTTTTCAATATCCTTAATAAAGTTATTGAGTCTAAAAGTCAGGCAGGATGGGTTTTTCTCTTATGCCTTTTACTTGGTTTTAGTGGTAAATATTATATGAGCAATAATAATGAAATTGATGATTATATATCAAAGTTAAAGCAACAATGCCATTTAAATACCTCAAAGGAAGCAAGAAATAAGTTTGAATATAATAAAAACAAGGGGGAATCATCGTATTTTAATATTTATCTACCACTAGTAGGCATCATTGCTTTTTATTTTGTGTTATTGTTTGTGCTGTATGCGAGATGATTTCTATGTATAAGAGGATATTTGGGGTGTTCTTTTGTGCTTTTGTTTGTTTATTGGTTTTATCTGTTTGCTATGGTATTGGTTTTTTAAGAAACTGGACAGATACTACTATTTTTCTTTGCTGTTTTTTTATGATTCTGGTAACTCTTTCTTTAAAGTTTTTTTTGGGGTGGGTCCATGATTACATTTCAACAGAAAAATACAGGAGCTTTCTAACAATATATTATCGTAAAAAAAGAATAGTAACGCTAGATGCTCATTTTAGGAATGGTTTCAGGATTATAAGTAAAAAAGGAAAAGGAAAGGCACCATGGTTTTTACTTACAGGTATTTCAGAAAATAATACATCACTACTAAACAACAATAATCTCCCTGTTTTTTATAGTAATGGTCGAAATAATATAACAGGCAAAAATAGAACCATTCGTTGGTTTTTTTTTAGAGACTTAAGCGTACTGGAACTATCGAGTAAGATATATAACAACCAGATATTATTCAATTCTGTAATGAAGCTTTTATCATCACGGATATGTAAAAAACAACCACCACAGGGAGTTGTTCTATTAATTCCTGTTAAAAAATTACTTAATCATGATTATGCAGATATTCAATTATTCTCTCAACAAACAAGGAATTTTATAGAACAATTATCATCACATTTACATCAAAATATTCCTGTTTTTATTGTGATAAGTGGATGCGAGCACATCCGTGGATATACAACACTGGCACATAAAATTCATCAAAAAAATGATATGTGGCATCCAGTATTTTGGGGGACAAATAAATTACCAAACAATGTATCTGATTATGACTCTTCATGTATACTAGCATCATTGAAGTCGAAAATTACGTTATCAATATGTTGTGCTCTTGATGATAAGTTAACTGATTGTGAAAAAAATGAGATTTTACTATTTCCTGATAAACTGAGTGATATGAAGGATTCACTCGATGTATTTATTTCTTCGTTTTGTATCGACAATGTATTTTTTTCGAAAACGAATATTTCCTGTGTTTATTTATCTGGTGAGCTCGCATTGAGCAAAGGGATGGATTGTTCTGTTTCTGATGTTTTAATTTCTGAAATACTGCCTCACACATATAACTTAAATATTAATCATGATAATAAAATAATAAGAACATCAATTAACGCACTTATAATTATGATTATAGTGTGTTTTCTTGGGTATAGTGCATATAGTTCATATAATATCTATAGTCTGAAACGTGATTTTGTTGATACTAGCCCCACTTTTCTGATAGAACAAATATTAAAATATGAAGATGGTGTTAAGTCCAATATGCTGTATTTTCCGTTCAGACCTGTTTTGGATGAGCAGTATTTATATTTTAGAGAGTCTCTTTATAAAAAGATAAGATTTGAAGCCATTCCCATTAAATGGCGCATTGATGAATATAAGAAAAAATTTATAGATGCATCCCCATCAGGTAAGCGTAATTTGATTATATCTCTTGCCTCATCACTAATTATTTGGGATAAAATGGCTCAGAATGAATCACTGAGTGAATTAACAAAATATCCAAGTGTTTATGAGTTAATAAAAATCACTAAACCACAAGAGAAAATTTCATCAATCACTTCACTTGCTATAGAAAGAGATGAGATACAAAAAAAAAACGGAGTTGCAAATATTATTGCATTTAGAAATCTCCTGACAGAATTGATTAAAAGTGACCCATCTTATTCATGGTTTGTTTCGGAAGATGTCGATATTCCTGCGGTAAATATTACTGATTTTTGGAAAGACGAAAATACTCCTGTCTATCTTTCAGGCATATGGACACAGCAGGGGCAGAATAAACTCCATCAGTGGTATACTCATATAAAGGAGGCATATGGTCGTAGTATGGTTCCAGAAGAATTTACTTCATTTGTACATCACTTAGATGAAAAGCGTCAGGAGCATTTTAGCCATTTTATAATGTCTATCGCAAGGGTGCGTAAAAATTCACATTCAGGTTTGATGACCCCTCTACAACTTAGTAATATTCTACATAATAGTTCACCTGAACATAAATTTTTTCAGTTTATAGATGAAGAGTTACGTAGTATACCAGAAATTTTGGCGCAGGACTGGCTCTCTGAATTTAGACTACTTTACCGTTTGTTTTCACTTAAAGTGGATAACGGAATGATGCGTCAAATAAAAAAATATGATCTCATTCTACGCTCTTACTTACTTTATATTTTTAATAACACAAAAATGTACACATCCCCAGATTACTTTACGGTATGGATGGATTGGTTGAATGTGCTGCGTAATACTGTAAATTCAGAGTCACTTCCAGAGGCATCTGTAAAACTTATCAGGAACGCTATGCATTCAGATCCACAAAACAAGTTGGTTATATTATTTAATGAGTTTGAAAAGGTTCGCTCGATAATTAATGGTAAAGATACAGATCCAGTAATTGATGGTGTGTGGGATATTTATGAGCAACTAAATTTCCAACTTCTCGACCATGCTATCACTTATACTGATTGTTGGCTTAATGAACAATGGAAAAACTCTATTGTAAGCCAGTTGAATTCAGATGGGGTTAATTTCGATCATACCGAAATGCAAGCAAAAATATACAAAAGCATTATTAATTTTTTACAAGGGCCAGCCAACGGGTTTTTAGTAATTGAGCCTACAGGTGTCAGGTTATTGTCCTTTAAAGGCAGGACGATATCCTTTTCGCCTTCATTCATTAGCTTTGTCAGTAACTTTGTTTCTTTTGATGATTTAATAGACGTTCAGTTAAGAAAACGAACACAAAACCAAGATAACTTAATAAATACTCAAGTACAGTTAGATGAACTAGATGAGATACTACAAAAGCTTGAATCACAGCCTTACAAGATCACGATAGGTAGTGCGCCTGCGACAATTCCAGGAAATACAGTAGTTAAACCAATAGGTACAAGTTTGGTTCTCGAGTGCAAAACAGGTACCAGTAGTATTCGAAGTATGAATTTTTCCGATTCGAGTATTTTTACTTGGTATCCTGGAAGTTGTAATTATGTAGGTATTGATATTGCTTTTCCTGATTTTTCTGTCCACTATAAATTAACAGGTCCATCCGCGTGGATTGATTTTATTAATAAGTTTTCGGTTGGCGAAAGTGAGCTGTTAACAAAAGATTTTTTACCTGAATCTAGAGATCTTCTTGAGTCAATGGGAATAAAAGGAGTTCTTGTTCGTTACAAACTGAGTGATGCAAGTGATTTAATCCAAGCATATATTGAATGGAAACAGTTAAAACTAGAAAAGGATAAGGTTGAAAATTTACAAGCAACGCTGAGTGAAAAACTACTTACAATGCCTAGCTGGGAGAATAGTGGTTGGATTTCCAAAGTACCTAGCGATTTAATAAAATGTCCAACAGTACGGAAGTGATAAATGAGTATCTATCTTAAATCAATTATTAATAAATTAACACCCGAAAGCAGAAATGTCCTGGAGTCTTCAATTAATTATGCAATTTCAAGAGCGCACCAAGAGGTTGATAGTTTACATTTTCTCTATAAGTTATTACGCGAACATAAGCATATAGCTGAAATGTTTTATGAACATTCTTTATTGAATCCGGATGCTCTTCTTAATGTCATTGAAAATGAACTGTTTTTTTTCACTTCGGCCTCGCAAACTCCAGCCGTATTTTCTGAGTCTATGCAACTCCTACTAGAAAAAACATGGTTACATGCTAGCACTAAATGGGCATGCAATTATATTGATATCCCTGTTTTGTGGGGTACAATCATTAACATTAGAGATTTAATATTTCCTTATAATGTATCGGAAGCATTATGTTGTAATGTAGATGAAGCAGAGAGGTTACTTATCTCTATTTCTGGTAAAGAAGAACTTTCTATTTCTCGTCCTTCGTTATATAATTCCTCATGTGAATATATTAATAAATACACTGAAGACTTTTCTTTACTAGCAGAAACAGGGAAACTCGATCCTGTTTCAGGTAGAGAGAAGGAAATTAGACAACTTATAGATGTTTTACTTCGTCGCAGGCAGAATAATCCAATATTGACAGGAGATCCTGGCGTTGGTAAAAGTAGTATTGTTGAAGGTTTAGCATTGCAAATTTCATCTGGTCGTGTTCCTGATGCGTTGAAGAATGTTAAAATTCTCGCGCTTGATATGGGCGCTTTGCTTGCGGGAGCTAGTATAAGAGGAGAATTTGAAAATCGCTTAAAATCACTATTATCTGAAATTAATTCATTAGATTGCGCAGCTATTTTGTTTATTGATGAAGCCCATTCACTTATCGGAGCTGGAGGGCTTCCAGGGCAAACAGATGCAGCTAATTTACTTAAACCAGCTCTCGCTCGTGGAGAATTACGTATTATCGCTGCAACGACACTTGGTGAATATAAAAAATATTTTGAAAAAGATGGAGCATTAGCCCGGCGTTTTCAGATTATAAAAGTAACTGAACCAAATCAGGAAGTAACAGCCGGGATGCTACGTTCGCTTTTACCAATGATGGAAAAGCATCATAAAGTATCTATCAGGGAGGAAGCGATCACTGCAACTGTACATTTATCTGATCGTTATCTACATAGCCGTCGTCAGCCAGATAAGTCTGTAAGTCTGTTAGATACAGCCTGTTCACGGGTGGCTGTATCTCAGACTACATCACCAGATTTAATTCAGGTTCTTGAAGCTAAATTAGCAAGACTCAAGGGTGAACTTGTACTGCTGACACAGGAAAAATCAAATGTTCTGCGTCAAAAAACAGTTGTGAATCAAATTACTCAGCTTGAAAATAGTCTTGAGCAACTTAACTCAGCATGGATTTATCAAAGTGAATTGGTTGCTAAGATACAAAGTACATCGGATATTTCATCGAAGAATAGATACAGAAAAAAACTGGAAATAGCATATCAGAAAGACACACCTATGGTTTTTGAGTGTGTGGATAAACATTGTGTTGCTGATGTTGTATCTGGTTGGACTGGAGTTCCAATAGGAGCATGTCTTGATAGTGAACAACAAAAAGTATCTGGTTTATTAAGATGTCTGGAGCAACGAGTTTTAGGTCAACCATATGCTATGTCTGTTATAGCATCGCAAGTTCTCATTTGCCGGACAGATCTTAAAGATCCGGAAAAACCTGATGGCGTATTTTTACTCGCAGGCCCTTCTGGTGCCGGCAAAACTGAGACTGCTAAAGCATTGGCCGAGTTTATTTATGGAGATGAAAATAAACTGATCACTATTAATATGACAGAATTTCAGGAAGCTCATACTGTTTCTACTTTGAAGGGGGCTCCCCCAGGATATGTCGGTTTTGGCCTAGGCGGAACTCTTACAGAAAGAGTTAGTAATAATCCATACAGTGTTATTCTGCTTGATGAAATTGAAAAAGCACATCCGGATGTTCTGGAATTTTTTTTTCAGATATTTGATTTTGGGATTATAGAGGATTCTGAAGGTAAGATGATCTCTTTCAGAGATTGTCTCATCATCATGACATCAAACCTAGCTAGTGAAAAGATTGCGAGCTTTTGGCATGAAGGCGAGACAGATAATGAAAAAATAAAAGAAAACATTCTTCCTTTATTTATTTCTCATTTTGGAGCAGCATTTATGGGAAGAACTAATCTAGTTCCTTTTTTACCATTAAACACAAAAACTCTTAAAGAGATCACTATCATTAAAATTAAAAAAATTTGTGACCGTTTTGAAATGGCATCCGGTCATCTTTGTAAAATTGAGTACAGTGACTCTCTTGTTGACTGGATCACTCATAATTGTCAAATTGAAAAATTTGGTGCGAGGAATATTGATACTGTACTTAACACATCTCTGCTTCCTCTGCTTGCTAGATATTTAATTGATTCTCAACATAAGAAAGCATCAACAAAAATAAGAATATCAGTAAGAAAAAACAATATTATATTACGTATTGTATAATTTACTATTCATTCAGGAAAAATGTAATGAATACCTCCCGCCATCAACTAAGTAGCATGGTGATGAATGAAGGGGGGGCAGGTAGATATGGAGTCTCACAGATTTTCGGTATCATAATGCTCAATACGGGTTACATAAGGCTCCCTCAGACTGGATACTCCACAAATGAAATATACCTCGGGGTGAAGTGGCACACTGAATCTGGGCATCTGAACAGAGGTGATATGCTGAAGTGGCACACTGAATTTGGCCACCTGAACAGAGGTGATATGCTCACCTCAGAACAACACAGGTGCTCCAATGAAAAAAAGAAATTTCAGCGCAGAGTTTAAACGCGAATCCGCTCAACTGGTTGTTGACCAGAACTACACGGTGGCAGATGCCGCCAAAGCTATGGATGTTGGCCTTTCCACAATGACAAGATGGGTCAAACAACTGCGTGATGAGCGTCAGGGCAAAACACCAAAAGCCTCTCCGATAACACCAGAACAAATCGAAATACGTGAGCTGAGGAAAAAGCTACAACGCATTGAAATGGAGAATGAAATATTAAAAAAGGCTACCGCGCTCTTGATGTCAGACTCCCTGAACAGTTCTCGATAATCGGGAAACTCAGAGCGCATTATCCTGTGGCCACACTCTGCCATGTGTTCGGGGTTCATCGCAGCAGCTACAGATACTGGAAAAACCGTCCTGAAAAACCAGACGGCAGACGGGCTGTATTACGCAGCCAGGTACTTGAACTGCATGGCATCAGCCACGGCTCTGCCGGAGCAAGAAGCATCGCCACAATGGCAACCCGGAGAGGCTACCAGATGGGACGCTGGCTTGCTGGCAGGCTCATGAAAGAGCTGGGGCTGGTCAGCTGTCAGCAGCCGACTCACCGGTATAAACGTGGTGGTCATGAACATGTTGCTATCCCTAACTACCTTGAACGGCAGTTCGCCGTGACCGAGCCAAATCAGGTGTGGTGCGGTGATGTGACCTATATCTGGACGGGTAAGCGCTGGGCGTACCTCGCCGTTGTTCTCGACCTGTTCGCAAGAAAACCAGTGGGCTGGGCCATGTCGTTCTCGCCGGACAGCAGGCTCACCATGAAAGCGCTGGAAATGGCATGGGAAACCCGTGGTAAACCCGGCGGGGTGATGTTCCACAGCGATCAGGGTAGTCATTATACGAGCAGGCAGTTCCGGCAGTTATTGTGGCGATACCAGATCACGCAGAGTATGAGCCGGCGCGGAAACTGCTGGGATAACAGCCCAATGGAACGCTTCTTCAGGAGTCTGAAGAACGAATGGATGCCGGTGGTGGGTTACGTAAGCTTCAGCGATGCAGCTCACGCCATAACGGACTATATCGTTGGATATTACAGCGCACTAAGACCGCACGAATATAATGGTGGGTTACCCCCAAACGAATCGGAAAATCGATACTGGAAAAACTCTAACGCGGTGGCCAGTTTTTGTTGACCACTTCA
>ENA-UOZL01000112-UOZL01000112.1-food-metagenome-genome-assembly--contig:-NODE-112-length-32735-cov-29.603978_pt1 | contig 32735 bp, 28 predicted proteins | sample MGYA00249883_ERZ772724 | MGnify/ENA primary metagenome ERZ772724 (study PRJEB29005, sample SAMN08379457) | food metagenome | isolation source: cheese spiked with Escherichia coli O157 | study: EMG produced... | reverse complement strand
TTAAAGAGTACATTATTGATAAAAAAGAATTGGAAAAAGGAAGCTCAAATACGGCAATTCCTTTTTCACTAGATATTTTCTCTAACGATATTGAACAACGTTTGGATAATCTGGCACATCGAGTCATTGAAAGTGACAATATCATTTTTACAGGAGTAGGTTCCAGCGGTTTAATTTGCGATTATGCAGCTAGAAGATTAGCGGGAGTTGGAATTAATACCTTTTCATTTAGTGATGTGACTTATCCAATTGCTTCAAAATTACAAAATACAACCAACACTTTAGTAATTGCTTTATCCATCTCTGGGGAAACGAATGAAATCATTGAAGTACTGACCAGTCTGCGCTCTAATAAAGATGTCTATATTTCATGTATCACACCAAAATTGAATTCAAGTATTGCTGAACTGAGCGATTTTGTCCTTACTTATCGAATTAATGAACACCGAATCAATACGCATTATGATTTGACGAGTCAATTACCAACAGTTTATTTGACTGAGCGTTTAACAGATTTGGTTTATCAATTATCAAATTAAAAAGCCAAATTGGCTTTTTTATCTGCTCAGCCGTTCCTAATCATTTGATGGATAAAACAAAAAAAGTTAAATTGAGATAACAAATATAATTTGAAAGGCTAATTTTCGCAACCTTAAAGGAAACTTATATGACATTTTTGGCACATTAGTCTTCACGAGTGGTACAGAACCAAAGTTTTGGAAAAACAAGAAACCGCTTTCTTTCTTTTGCTCTTTAGTGTTATAATGAAAATGTAGAAAAGATGAACGTGAAACCAGTTCATCAAAAAAAGTAAAGGAGACTGTTCAACCATGAACAATTTTATTCAAAACAAAATCATGCCTCCAATGATGAAATTTTTGAATACCCGTGCAGTCACGGCAATCAAAAATGGTATGATTTATCATTATTGGTTCAGTATTCTTGATTCTTGGTCAATTGCCATTCCAAGCAGGCCAAGACTTCATGAACAAAATCAAATTGGGCCCACTCTTTTTACAAATTAATAATGCTTCATTTGGTATTATGGCCTTGCTTGCCGTATTCGGTATTGCTTACGCGTGGGTTCGAGATGCAGGTTATGAAGGAGTTCCTGCTGGTTTAACTGGTATTATCGTTCACATCTTGTTGCAACCAGACACAATTCATCAAGTAACATCTGTTACTGACCCAACTAAAGTTTCAACTGCTTATCAAGTAGGGGGAGTAATTGACCGAGCTTGGTTAGGTGGGAAAGGGATGGTTCTTTCAATCATCGTCGGACTCTTAGTCGGTTGGATTTACACTGGCTTTATGCGTCGTAACATCACAATTAAAATGCCAGAACAAGTTCCAGAAAACGTTGCGGCATCATTCACTTCACTTGTTCCTGCAGGAGCAATCATTGCCTTAGCTGGAGTTGTTCACGGAATTACAACAATCGGATTCAACACAACTTTCATTGAATTAGTTTATAAATGGATTCAAACTCCATTACAACACGTAACTGATGGTCCTGTCGGCGTCTTCGTTATTGCCTTTATGCCAGTATTTATCTGGTGGTTCGGTGTTCACGGAGCGACAATCATCGGTGGGATTATGGGACCATTGCTTCAAGCCAACTCTGCTGACAATGCTGCCCTCTATAAAGCAGGACATCTCAGTCTTTCAAATGGAGCCCACATCGTTACACAATCATTCATGGACCAATACTTGACAGTTACTGGTTCTGGTTTGACCATTGGTTTGGTTATCTTCCTCTTAGTGAGTGCAAAATCAGTTCAAGGTAAAACTTTAGGACGTATGGAAATTGGACCTGCAGTGTTCAATATTAATGAACCAATTCTCTTTGGTCTTCCTATTGTCTTAAATCCTATTCTTGCAATTCCATTTATCTTAGCACCATTGATTTCAGGAATCTTGACTTACTTAGTGATTTATCTAGGAATCATTCCACCATTTAACGGAGCTTATGTTCCATGGACAACACCTGCAGTTCTTTCAGGATACCTTGTAGGTGGCTGGCAAGGTATGGTTTGGCAAGTTATTATCCTTGCATTGACATCACTTCTCTACTGGCCATTTGCCAAAGCTTATGACAATATTCTTCTTAAAGAAGAAGCTGAAACAGAAGCTGAAATTAATGCTGCTGAATAATAGCAAATTTTAGATGAGCTCAAGAATTCTTGAGCTTATCTTATTAAAAATGTTAATTCTAAAAATTTAAAAGGAGAAATTATGACTTTAAAAAAAGACTTCCTCTGGGGAGGAGCAGTTGCTGCACATCAACTTGAAGGAGGATGGAATGCCGGCGGAAAGGGAGTTTCTGTTGCTGATGTCATGACAGCAGGGAGCAATGGAGTAGAGAGAAAAATCACAGATGGGGTAATTGAGGGAGAAAATTATCCGAATCATGAAGCTATTGATTTTTATCATCGCTACAAAGAAGATATTGCACTCTTTGATGAATTGGGATTAAATTGTTTTAGAACTTCCATTGCATGGACTCGTATTTTTCCAAATGGAGATGAAGCGGAACCTAATGAAGAAGGTTTGCAATTCTATGATGATTTATTTGATGAGTGTTTAAAACATGGGATTGAACCTGTAATTACTCTATCTCACTTTGAACTTCCTTATCACTTAGTGACAGAATATGGTGGCTTTCGTAATCGTAAACTCATTGATTTCTTTGTCCATTTTTCAGAAGTCGTAATGAATCGTTATAAAGATAAAGTTAAATATTGGATGACTTTCAATGAAATCAACAACCAAGCAAACTATTTGCGTGATTTTGCACCATTTACTAATTCTGGTTTAAAATTCCCAGAAGGAGCAAGCGAAAAAGAACGTGAAGAAATGATGTATCAAGCGGCTCATTATGAGTTGGTTGCTTCTGCCAAAGTTGTCGCTCTGGGACATAAAATCAATCCAGATTTCCAAATTGGATGTATGATTGCCATGTGTCCGATTTATCCTGCAACTTGTAAACCAGAAGATATGATGGCTTCAACCGTTGCTATGCAACGTCGCTATTGGTTTGCAGATGTTCATGTTCGCGGACATTACCCAAGCTATTTAAAAGCCTATTTTGACCGTAAGGAATTTAAACTTGATATTCTTGATGATGATTTGAAAGCATTGGAAGAAGGAAAAGTAGATTATATTGGTTTTTCTTACTACATGAGTTTTGCAATTAAAGACCATGGTAAAGCTCCTACTTTTGATTACAATGAAGATAAAGATTTAGTCAAAAATGAATATGTTAAAGCTTCTGAATGGGGCTGGCAAATTGATCCTTTAGGATTACGTTATGCAATGAATTGGTTCTATGAACGTTATGAAAAACCACTCTTCATTGTTGAAAATGGTTTTGGTGCTGTAGATGAAGTTGAAGCTGACGGAAGTATTCATGACCCTTATCGAGTAGATTATTTAAAAGCTCATATAGAAGCAATGAAAAATGCTGTAGATTATGATGGAGTTGACTTAATGGGTTATACTCCGTGGGGCTTTATTGACCTTGTTTCTGCTGGGACAGGTGAGATGAAAAAACGCTATGGCGTCATATATGTAGATAAGGATAACGAAGGAAATGGGACATTAGAACGTTCGAAAAAAGACTCCTTTACTTGGTATCAAAAAGTTATCGCAACAAATGGTGAAGAACTTTAAAAATAAAAGACACGAAAGTGTCTTTTTATTTTTATTGGAATGTAAAGAAAACACTCCAAAAGTGGAAAAAGTAGTATAAAGGGTACGTAACTGTATTTTATTAATTTTTTGGTGAACTTTAAAGCTTAATAAAGTAAAAATATCAGATTATAAGTTATTTTCATGTAAAAAACGTTTCCGATATGAAAAGAACAAGGGTTAAATTTCCAACTAGCTTTTGACAAATTTGTTCATTTTGCTAAAATATCTTTACTGAGTAGTTCATGTGTAACAGAAAGGGGTTTTATGCAAGCAAAATATAGGGGACAGCTTGTAGAAGTCTGGAAAATTTCGCATCGACCAATTCATGAAATATGGGTTAGGCAGGCTTTTGAACAAGAACGGCTTTCTTGGAATGAATGGAATAAAAACGTTTTAAATTTTGAGTCAATTTCAGGAGATTTGGCTTTAGTTGGCGATTTTTTGATTCAAAAAGATGGAAGAAGATTTCATGTTGTCAGCAGAGAAAATGTTCAGCGGGATTTGGTCTTTATGGACACAGAAACAAATTTTAAAATTGGTAATTAAAACAGAAAAGTTGCATAGCTCAAGTCATTTTTTATTGATTTGGAGTTAGTAAATGATTATTAAAGCCTATCAGTCTTGATTTAAATGATTTAACAGGAAGTAGAGTGAGCTCATGCTTGCCATAAATTTATTTTTCCGCTATAATAGTTAATGTTGTGGCGGCGTAGTGAAGTGGTAACACATGGCTCTGCAAAAGCTTAATCGTCGGTTCAAATCCGACCGTCGCCTTAATAAAAAAAGATACTTGCTTGGAAAAGCAAGTTTTTTTGTTTTAAATTACATCATTTTTTTAATAGAAATTTGCCTTTTTGATGTGCTTCGGTAATCATAATGACTGGTCTTTTGTGTTAAAATAGGAGCTATGAATATCGAGTCAAAAATAAAAGAGCTTACGGAAAAATTAAATCAGTATGCTTATGAATATTATACTTTAGATGAGCCTTCGGTAGAAGACAGTGAGTACGATCGACTCTATCAAGAATTGGTAAAATTGGAGGCTGAAAATCCACAACTAACTAGAGCGGATTCTCCAACGCACCGAACAGGTGGGGTTATTTTAGATGGATTTGTTAAATTTAGACACCCTTATAATCTCTATAGTTTAGGGGATGTTTTTTCGCGTGAAGAATTAGCAGTTTGGGAAGAACGAGTCCGCAAGGAAATTGCTAATCCAGAGTATATTTGTGAATTAAAAATTGATGGTCTTTCATTGTCTCTTTATTATGAGAATGGTTTGCTTATGACTGCAGCGACTCGGGGCGATGGAACAACGGGTGAAAATATCACAGAAAATGTGAAACGGATCAAAGATGTTCCTTTAAAGCTTAAAGAAGCAATTGATATTGTGGTACGTGGTGAAGCTTATCTTCCACGTAAGAATTTTGCTAAACTGAACAAAGAGCGTGAACTTGAAGGAGCAACTCCTTTTGCTAATCCAAGAAATGCGGCAGCTGGAACTTTACGTCAACTTGATACAAAAATAGTTGCCAAACGTGGTCTTGCAACTTTCCTTTATCAAGAAGCAAGTCCAGCAACCAATGACACTCAAGAAGAAGTCTTAGAATATTTTGAAGAACTTGGTTTCCAAGTCAATCCTGAACGTAAATTTGCTCGAAATATGGATGAAATTTGGGAATTTATTGAAGAGGCTACCCGTCTGCGTGACGAACTCCCCTATGACATTGACGGGGTTGTTGTAAAAGTTAATAATCTTGCTGAGCAGGAGGAATTAGGTTTTACGGTTAAGGCACCGCGCTGGGCGATTGCTTACAAATTTCCAGCTGAACAAGCAGAAACAGAAATTTTGTCTGTTGACTGGACTGTCGGTCGGACAGGAGTTGTCACCCCAACAGCAAATATGACCCCGGTTCTTTTAGCACAGACAACGGTTGCTCGAGCAACTTTGCACAATGTGGACTATATTGAAGAAAAAGATATCCGTATTGGTGATCATGTCTTGATTTATAAGGCAGGGGATATTATTCCGAAGGTTGGGAAAGTACTTTTGGACAAACGCCCAGAAGGTCTTGAAGGCTTAGAAATTCCAACGAAATGTCCAGAGTGTGGTTCGGAGTTAATTCATTTTGAAGATGAAGTGGCTTTACGCTGTGTTAACCCCTTATGTCCGGCGCAAATTCGGGAAAAACTAATTCATTTTGCTAGTCGTGATGCTATGAATATTGTGGGCTTAGGCCCGTCAGTCATTTCACAACTTTTTGATAAAAAATTGGTGGCTGATGTTGCTGATTTATATCAATTGACGATTGAAGATTTACTGACATTAGATAAGGTCAAAGAAACATTGGCTCAAAAAATTGTGTCAGCAATTGCGCAGAGTCGTGAAAATTCGGCGGAAAAATTATTATTTGGTTTAGGAATTCGTCATGTTGGTGGTAAAGCGGCTAAATTACTTTTGGAACGTTTTGCTAATCTTCGAGCGCTTTCTAAAGCAACAGAAGAAGAAATTTCTGAAATTCCATCTTTAGGTGGGGTCATTGCTACGGCTGTCGTTTCTTATTTTGAAACTGACGGAGCAAAAATTTTACTGGATGAACTTGAAAATGCTGGTGTAAATTTTGATTATTTAGGGGCTGTTAATATTGAAGGAATATTATCAGGTAAGACAGTTGTCTTAACTGGTAAATTGACGACTTTGAAGCGCTCAGAAGCAAAAGAAAAATTGGAAGCGTTGGGAGCAAATGTTTCTGGTTCTGTTTCTAAGAAAACTGATTTGGTAGTCGCCGGAGAAGAAGCAGGTAGCAAACTGACAAAAGCTCAAGACTTAGGAATTGAAATCTGGTCAGAGCAAGATTTGCTTGATTTATAAACTAATTTGTATTGAATATTACTGACAGACTTTAGTGAGAGCGTAAATTTACTGACAGAAATTTGAACTTTGGTTCAATTGGTGGGGTCACTCTTTTGGGAGTTTGTCAGTAAATTATTTTTAAGAATGGATGAGAGAAGGTTTCGGAGAAAATGATGAAGGCGAGATTGATTTACAATCCGACATCGGGTCAAGAAATTATAAAAAAATATATTGCAGATATTTTGGATAAATTAGAGCAATATGGTTATGAGGCCAGTGCTTATCAAACCACAGCAGAACAAGATTCCGCAAAAAAAGAGGCGGCAAGAGCAACAGAAGCTGGCTTTGATTTAATCATTGCGGCTGGTGGTGATGGTACTATTAATGAAGTTGTAGCTGGAATTTCTCCTTTTGAGAAACGTCCTCAATTAGCTATTGTTCCAACGGGAACGACAAACGACTTTGCTAGGGCTTTAAAAATTCCAAGAGGAAAACCGCTTGAAGCGATTGAAATTATTGGTAAAAATCAGATTCTAAATATTGATGTCGGTCATGCCGTAATCAGAGAAACACAAGATGAACAGTATTTTATTAATATCGCTGCTGGGGGCGGTTTGACAGAACTTACTTACAGTGTTCCCAGTCATTTAAAAACGGCTTTTGGTTATTTGGCCTATTTAGCAAAGGGTGCAGAACTTTTACCTCGTGTGCGTAAAGCACCGGTTCGTGTTGTTCATGATGAAGGCGTATTTGAGGGTGATATTTCAATGTTCTTTGCCGCACTTACTAATTCAGTTGGTGGCTTTGAAAAGATTGCACCTGATGCTAAATTAGATGATGGACTTTTCACACTGATTTTGGTGAAAACAGATAATCTATTTGAACTTATTGCTTTACTTGCGATTGTAGCTAATGGAAAACATTTGGATGATGTTAATTTGGAATACATTAAAACAAGTAAAATAGAAATCGAAGCCTTAGGCGGTCAAAAAATTCTTCTTAATTTAGATGGAGAATATGGTGGAGATGCTCCAGTTCAATTTGATAATCTCAAAGGTCATTTGGATATGTATGTAAATCTTGATGAAATCAACGATGACCATTACCTTGGAGACGAAGAAACCTTGGCATTAGAAGCAGTTGCGCAAAAATTTGCCGAAGAAGCCAATAAAATTAAAGACGAAGATGAAGAAGATTAAAAAGTTACTGACAGATCTGTCAGTAACTTTTTCTGTCAGTAAAATACGACGGCTCGGAGCATTTTAGTTGAGGCTAAGAGAATTGTCAACTACATTAATAATTCTGTCAGTAAAATGTGCAACTTGTACAATTAATTTAGGCAAATCACTGATTGAAAACAGAAAACGTTTACAGTAGAATAATATTAAAGAACAAATGTTATTAGAGGAGAAAAAATGACAACACTCAGTTTAGACAAAATCTACAAAAAATATCCCAATGCGACGCAATACGCAGTTGAAGATTTCAACATTGATATCAAAGATAAAGAATTCATTGTATTCGTTGGTCCTTCAGGTTGTGGTAAATCAACAACATTGCGAATGGTCGCTGGTCTTGAAGATATTACCGAAGGTGAATTTAAAATTGACGGTAAAATCATGAATGATGTCGCACCAAAAGATCGTGATATTGCCATGGTTTTCCAAAACTATGCGCTTTATCCACATATGACCGTTTTTGATAACATGGCCTTTGGTTTGAAACTTCGTAAGTTCAAAAAAGATGAAATTAAACGTCGTGTTGAAGAAGCTGGAACAATTCTTGGTCTTTCTGATTTGCTTGACCGTAAACCTGCTGACTTATCAGGTGGTCAACGTCAACGGGTAGCAATGGGACGTGCGATTGTCCGTGATGCCAAAGTTTTCCTCATGGATGAACCTTTGTCAAACTTAGATGCTAAACTTCGTGTTTCAATGCGTACAGAAATTGCAAAAATTCACCGTCGAATTGGAGCGACAACAATCTATGTAACCCATGACCAAACTGAAGCGATGACTCTTGCTGACCGTATTGTTATTATGTCATCATCACCAAACTCTGATAAAACAGGGACAGTTGGTCGTGTTGAACAAATCGGAACACCACAAGAGCTTTATAATGAACCTGCTAATAAATTTGTTGCCGGTTTTATCGGTAGTCCTGCGATGAACTTCTTTAATGTCAAAGTTGCTTCTGGAAAATTAACAAATAATGAAGGTTTGAATATGGACCTTCCAGAAGGAAAAGCAAAATTGCTTAAAGAACAAGGGTATGAAGGAAAAGAAGTGATTCTTGGAATTCGTCCAGAAGACATTCAAGCAAGCAATTTGGCACAACAAGCCTATCCAAATCAAACAATTGAAGCTGAAGTTGTCGTTTCTGAACTTCTTGGAGCAGAAACTATGCTTTATCTTAGAGCTGGTTCAACTGAATTTGTTTCTCGTGTTGAAGCGCGTGATTTCCGCAATCCAGGAGAAAAAATTACAGTGGCTTTGAACCTAAACAAATCACATTTCTTTGATGCTCAAACTGAACATCGCATCATTGATTAAAATTTACGCCCTCTTATCTCTAAAGATTCTGTCATTAATTGATAGAATCTTTTTTAGTTTGTAAGTGAAAAAATTACTGATAGGTCTTGTAAATAAAGGCTTTTCAACGATAATGTCAAAGATAATTGACACTAAGCAGCTTCAACTTTTCAGGCTTAAAATGCTAAAATTAACTTAGTCAAAATAATATTATTAGGAAAGCTCTCGTCTTTTTCGATTTAGTACTAAATCACATAAAGAACACCGACACCGCTCTTTATGCCGTAAAAATGTCGAATAAATGCTCTCCTGAGAAGGTTTGAAAAAAATGAAAAAAACAATGGACGGAAACATGGCGGCAGCACATATTGCTTACGCCTTTTCAGAAATTGCCGTAATTTATCCAATTACCCCAAGTTCACCAATGGCAGATTATACTGACGCGTGGTCAGTTGCTGGTCGTAAAAATATCTGGGGCTCAACAGTAAAAATTACAGAACTACAATCAGAAGCCGGTGCAGCAGGTGCCATGCACGGTGTTCTTAAAGCAGGAGGGCTTGCGACAACTTATACCGCTTCGCAAGGGCTCCTTTTAATGCTTCCAAATATGTATAAAATGGCTGGTGAACTTTTGCCAGCAGTTATTCATGTCGCAGCTCGTGCCGTAGCGGCTGGGGCGCTTAATATTTTTGGAGACCAGTCTGACGTGATGTCAGCCAGAACAACTGGGTTTGCCATGTTAGCAGAGTCATCTGTTCAAGAAGTGATGGACTTGTCAGCAGTTGCCCACTTAGCAACACTTGAAGGTTCAGTTCCTTTCTTGAATTTCTTTGACGGTTTTAGAACTTCTCATGAAATTCAAAAAATTGATGTTATTGATTATCAAGATTTATTACCAATGGTTAATCAAGAAAAATTAGCTGATTTTCGTGACCGTGCAATGAACCCTGATCATCCTACAGTTTCAGGGACAAATCAAAATGCAGATATCTATTTCCAACAAAGGGAAACGGTCAATTCTTACTATGAAGCTCTTCCTGAAATCGTTCAAAAGTACATGGGAAAAATCAATAAACTTCGTGGGACAGATTATGATTTAGTCAATTATTATGGCGCACCTGATGCGACAGAAGTCATTGTTTCTATGGGTTCTGTTGCTGGGACAATTGAGCAAACAGTTGATTATTTAAATGAACAAGGCCGAAAAGTTGGTTTTATCAATGTTCACTTATATCGTCCATTTCCATTGGAAAACTTTCTTGAAAAATTACCAAAGACAGTCAAATCAGTAGCGGTCTTAGACCGTACAAAAGAATCGGGTTCAAATGGAGAACCTCTTTTCCTTGACGTTCAATCAGCGCTTTTCAATTCTAATGTTAAACAAGTGATTGGTGGCCGCTATGGAATTGGTGGAAAAGATACTCGTCCAGAACACATCGTCAGTGTTTTTGATGAATTAGTCAAAGCACAACCAAAACGTATGTTTACAATCGGAATTAATGATGATGTTACAAACTTGTCTCTGACAAATTCAAGAGTCCTTGATTTAACACCAGCAGATACATTTCAAGCAAAATTCTGGGGCTTTGGTTCAGATGGAACAGTTGGTGCCAATAAAGCAGCAATCAAAATTATTGGTGACCATACTGATAAATATGTTCAAGCCGCTTTTGAATATGATTCAAAAAAATCAGGTGGATTAACCATTTCACATTTACGTTTTGGTGATTCGCCAATTACTTCTGAATATATGACAGCTACACTTGATTTTGTTGCTTGTCACAACATGACTTATGTACGTAAATATAACTTGACCAAAGGCTTGAAAGCTGGAGGCCTATTTCTATTAAACACAAGTTGGAATCTAGAACAACTTTCAAAAAATCTTCCGAATGAAATGAAGAAATTCATTGCCGAAAATCAAATTCGATTTTATACGATTGATGCCATGAAAATTGCTCATGAAACCGGAATGGAACGCAGAATTAATACGATTATGCAGGTCGCCTTTTTCAAATTGGCTCATGTTATGCCTTTTGATGAAGCCTATGAGATTCTGAAAAAAGATGCTCAAAAATATGCAAAGAAATCACCAACCATTGTTGAACAAAATTTGAATGCAATGGCACTTGCTTTGAACGGCTTGCATGAAGTAAAGATTCCAGAAAGCTGGGCTGAAACTCAAGAAGAAAAAACGAAAGTTCTTACGACAGAAAGTTCTCGTAAAAAATATGTTTTTGAAATTGTAAATAAAACCAATGCCTTTGAAGGTGATGAACTTTCGGTACAAACCTTAGTCGATAACAAAATGACTTTTGGAGATGAACCATTGGGAACAAGTGCTTCTGAAAAAAGGGTAATTGCCTTAGAAATTCCTGAATGGAATGCCCAAGCTTGTATTCAATGTAATGAATGTTCATTTGTTTGTCCACATGCTGCAATCAGACCATTTTTAGTCGACGAAGACGAATGGAATCAAGCGCCAGAAGGTTTCCATGTTATGGATTATAAAGGAGCTGATGGCTTAAAATATCGGATTCAGGTCTCTGTTGAAGACTGTACAGGTTGTGGATTATGTGTTGAAGCTTGTCCTAAAAAGGGTGAAGCTTTAAAAATGATTCCTTATGAGGGACAAGAAAAAGAATCTGTCAATTGGGCTTTTGCGCAAACCCTTAAAACAAAAGAAAATCCAGCTCGTCCAGGTACAATTGCCGCTAGTCAATTTGAAAAACCACTTTTTGAATTTTCAGGAGCATGCTCAGGCTGTGGTGAAACACCATATATTAAATTATTGACACAAATGTTTGGTGACCGAATGATGATTTCCAATGCAACTGGCTGTTCAGCCATTTATGGTGGAACACAAGCAACACCATATACAACAAATGAGTTTGAACAAGGCCCTGCATGGTCAAACTCACTCTTTGAGGATAATGCGGAATACGGATATGGAATGTGGCTAGCTTCTCAAACCAGACGTCAAAAATTAGCAGCCCAAGTCCTTGAAGCCTTGCCAGAAATGTCAGATGATTTGCAAAAATTGGCGAAAGACTGGGTAGAACACTTAGAAGATTCAGAAGGAACACGAGCAAGAGCCGAAAAAATGAAGGGAATGCTTGCTTCTGAACACTTCAACTCAGCTAAGTTGGATGAAATATATAAACAAAAAGATCAATTTGTAAAACCAACCCAATGGATATTTGGTGGAGATGGTTGGGCCTATGATATTGGTTTTGGCGGTTTAGACCATATCGTGGCTTCAGGTGCTGATGTTAATATCTTAGTTATGGACAACGAAGTCTATGCCAATACTGGGGGACAAGTTTCTAAAGCAACTCCAGCTTCAGCAATTGCACAATTTGCTGCTGGCGGTAAATCTAATACGAAAAAAGATTTAGGAGCGATGCTAATGACCTACGGAGATGTTTATGTGGCTCAGATTGCTTCTGGAGCAAACATGATGCAAACAATCCGTACCTTTGATGAAGCTGAAAAATTTAAAGGTCCATCAGTCATTATTGCTTATACTCCATGTATTTCACATGGTTTATATGGAGGAATACATTTAGCACTTGATGAAGCAAAAGAAGCCGTGAATTCTGGTTACTGGCAACTTTATCGCTATAATCCTCTTCTTGAAGATTTGGGTAAAAATCCGATGATTCTTGATTTCAAAAAACCTGATTTTAGTAAAGTTAGAGATTTCTTATTGACACAATCTCGTTTTGGTAATCTATTAAAAGTTGATGCTGAACATGCAGAAAGTTTGTATGCTAAAGCTGCCAAAGATTCTCGTAAACGATTTATGCGTTATGCTAGAACATCAGGAGATTTAGATAAGTATTTAGAACGTGAAGCAAAAGCACTGGCGAAAAAAATCCTGAATCAGAGGGGACTATAGAAGCTACTCTGCCAAAAGAACGTAAGAAACGTCCAGTTGATCCTGAGCGTGAAGCAAGACGAGCTGCTCGTAAAGCAGAACGTGAGGCTAAAAAATAATATATTCTTACTAATGAAAAGTTACTGACAGAGTTTTTGTCAGTAACTTTTTTATTCTCGTCAGCTAAAAACTACAGTTTTGCTAATGTAAAAATTACAGATAGATTAAGGTAATAAGAACAAGATGATAAATCTTTATTTGGGAATAAAGCAGTTCACTTAAAATTTTGGTATAATTAGACTAACAATATAAAAGGAGGGGGACTTTTGACCGACTTCAATCAATTTTTTAACCTTGAGTTTTGGCAAAAGATTTTTGAATTGAATGAATCACCTCTGCGAATTGCTATTGCAATATTAGACATTGCAATTATCAGTTTTTTCCTTTATCAAGCGATTAGGTTTGTACAAGGAACAAAATTAATGACGCTTGTTCGTGGTGTGATTATTTTCATTTTTATCAGAATTATTGCCGGACTTATTGGACTTACAACAGTTGAGTGGTTACTCAACCAAGTTATTACCTATGGGGTTATCGCCGGAGTTATCATTTTTCAGCCTGAAATTAGGCGAGCGCTTGAAAGCTTAGGAAGAACAACCACATTATTTACACCAACGAGAAAAAGTAGCCCTGATGGGCATATTTCAGCTTACGAGAAATCTTTTGCTTACATGTCTGAGCGAAAAATTGGCGCTTTGATTGCGATTGAGCAAGGGCAAAATTTAAATGAATTTGTAAGTACAGGGATTCGTTTAGATGCGGATATTACTAGTGAATTACTTATTAATATTTTCATTCCAAATACACCTTTGCACGATGGCGCGGTCATTGTTCAGGGAAACAAAATTGCTGTAACCTCTGCCTATCTTCCTTTGACCGAAAAATCGGGGATTTCAAAACAATTTGGGACTAGACACCGTGCTGCAATTGGACTTTCTGAAGTCTCAGATGCTTTAATTTTAGTGGTTTCCGAAGAAACTGGTGGAATTTCAATTGCTCACAATGGAGAATTTTTCGCGGATATTTCCAAAGAAAAATTCCATGATATTCTAGTGGCCATTTTAGTTCCTAAAGTTGAAAAAAATGAAAAAGGAACAGGGAAGAATAGAAAAAATAAAGCAGGAGGAAAGAAAAATGGCAAATAAATTTTTTAATTCCAAAACATTTTATATCCTTGCCTCTGTTTTCTTTGCGATTGTCCTTTTCTTTAATGCTAATGCAACATCCATCCGTAATCAGGGAACTAATCAGTCTGGAGAAGTTTACACAGCCACAATTAATAACGTTCCAGTAGAATTAAAATATAATTCTAATAAATATTTCGTTAGTGGTTATAACAGCACTGCGACGGTTCATCTTTCTGGATATAATCGCTTGTCTATCACTAATGAAGAAAATTCGGACACAAGAAATTTCTTTTTAAGTGTTGATTTGACCAAACTAAAAACAGGAAAATTTGATGTACCAATTCGGATTGAACAACTGCCTGGCGGAGTAACGGCAACGATTGAACCTAAAACAATGAATATCACTTTAGAAGACAAGGTGAAGAAAGAGTTTGAAGTAACACCAAAAGCTGATTCAACTCAATTGCCAGAAGGTTTTACAATTGATTCACTTTCAGTGAGTGATGAAAAGGTAAAAGTGACTGCCGGGGAAGAGAGCATCAAAAAAATTCAAGCAATTGAAGCTGCTTTACCAAATGATGTTAATTTAAATGAAAATTATTCAGGCACAGTCACTCTTCATGCCGTAGATAGCACAGGTAAAATTCTTCCAGCACAAATTGAACCTTCAACGACTCATTTAAAAGTTGTAGTAAATAAATTAACTAAAGATGTGCCGGTTAAAGTGACACAAAAAGGAACGCTTGATAAGACTTTATCATCTATTAAGACAAAAGTATCTGATAAAACAGTTACTCTTTCAGGAGAAAAAAGTGCTTTAGAAGCAATCAACGAGGTTGAAGCATCAGTGGATATCTCTGGAGTTGTAAAAGAAACGAAAGTAACTGTTCCTATACGTGCAACAGGAGTAAGTGCTGATCCACAAGAAGTTGAAGTAACATTAACACCTGTAAAAATAAGTGGATAAATTTTCAGAGTCAAATAAAAATAATAAAAATGGAGACAAGAAAAAATGGGTAAATATTTCGGAACAGACGGTGTTCGCGGGGAAGCAAATGTTGAATTAACGCCGGAGATGGCTTTTAAACTTGGTCGTTTTGGTGGCTATGTCCTTAGTCAACATGAATTAGGTACACCAAAAGTTTATGTTGGTCGCGATACACGAATTTCTGGACAAATGCTTGCGAGCAGTTTGATTTCAGGACTTTTGTCTGTTGGGATTGAAGTTTATGATTTAGGAGTCATTGCAACACCAGGTGTAGCATATTTAGTTAAAAAAGATGGTGCCTCTGCTGGGGTCATGATTTCAGCCAGCCATAATCCAGCACTTGATAATGGAATTAAATTCTTTGGTGGTGATGGTTATAAATTAGAGGATGAAAAAGAACTTGAAATTGAAGCATTGATTGACGCTGAAGAAGACACATTGCCACGTCCATCTGCTCAAGGCTTAGGAATGCTGCATGACTATATCGAAGGTGTTCGTAAATATCAAGCTTTCTTAAAAACAACAGCAGAAGGTAATTTTGAAGGCTATAAGGTTATTCTTGATACCGCTAATGGTGCAGCTTATACTTCTGCTCGTGCCGTTTTTGCTGATTTAGAAGCGAATTTGACAGTTATTGGTGAAAATCCTGATGGACTCAATATCAATGTAAAAGTAGGCTCAACTCATCCTGAAGCGATGGCTAAAAAAGTTGTCGAAACAGGAAGTGACCTCGGACTTGCCTTTGACGGTGATGCTGACCGCCTGATTGCCGTTGATGAAAATGGAGAAATTGTTGATGGCGATAAAATTATGTTTATCGTTGGGAAATATCTTCTTGGACAAGGAAAATTGGCTCAAGATACGCTAGTAACAACTGTGATGTCTAATCTTGGATTTCATTTAGCGCTTGAAGAAGCAGGGATTAATTCAGTGATTACAGCCGTTGGTGACCGTTATGTTGTTGAAGAAATGAAGAAAAATAATTACAACTTCGGTGGTGAACAATCGGGTCATATGATTTTCCTTGATTACAACACAACAGGAGATGGTCAACTTTCAGCCATTCAATTGTTGAAAGTAATGCGTGAAACTGGCAAATCTTTATCTGAATTAGCAAGTGAAGTTACGATTTATCCACAAAAATTAGTTAATGTTCGGGTAAAAGATAATGCAGCTAAAAAATCAGCAATGGATGTGCCAGCGATTCAAAAAGTAATTTCAGAAATGGAAACTTCAATGAATGGGAAAGGTCGTATTTTAGTTCGCCCTTCAGGAACTGAACCACTCTTGCGTGTCATGGCTGAAGCGCCAACTCATGAAGAGGTCAATCATGTTGTAGATACCATTGTTGAAGTTGTTGAAGCAGAAATTGGTGTAAAATAAAGAAAAAAAGCAAGAACTGATTTTGTTCTTGCTTTTTATTATCAAGTAAAAACTCTCCTTATTGGGAGAGCTTTTTTATCTTTTTTGTCGTCTGGCAAATTCTGTGAAACGAAAGCGGTCGACTTGATGTCGAGATTCAGTATACTGAAAAAGAGTATTATCAGCAAGATAAACATGAGATTTGACAGACACGACATGATGGTCTTTGGGATTTAAGTCAAGATATTTAAAGTCATCTTCGCAGGCAAAATCAATCGTGACTTCCTTTTGAGCATAGGCAATATCAAGCCCTAGAGTATCTTCTAAGTAGTCATAGGTTGAAATTTTAGCATGTTCTGGAGTTAAACCTTCGGAATATTTTTCTAAAAATAAATCCCAATCTAAAATTGAAAATTTGCCATCTACTTTGCGCCTTCTGAGAATACTTATGGCGTGTTCACCAACGGCAAAACCAGTTGTTTCTGAAAGTTTAGGGTTAATTTCAAGTCTTTCAAATCGAATGACCTCAGTTTCACTATGGAAACCCATAGAGGTTTGTAGTTCTTTGTATGAAGTTAAGCCAGAGATAGGGAAAAGGAGCCTATCGTGAGCGAGGACAATGCTACCATAGCCATGTCGTCTTTGAATAAGCCCTTTCTCTTCTAAAATTTTTAAAGCCTGTCTGACTGTTGAACGACTGCTCTCGTAATTAGCAGAGAGCTCATTTTCACTTGGAAGAATATCGTTCGTTTTATAGATATCGTTAAAAATCTTTTTTTCTAAATCTTGCAAAATCACTTCATATTTCTTCATACTTTATATTTTATCATAAAAATAATTGTTACCGCTTGCTGAAAACGTTTTTATATGATACAATGATTTTGTTAACTTGTACGTACAACTTCAAAAGATAGGAGATTCTTATGTTTGGAATAGGAAAAAAGAAAGAATTGAAAGACGATAAAGAGCTATATAATCCAGTTTCTGGAGAAGTTATTGAACTTTCAAAAGTAAACGATCCGGTATTTTCAAAGAAAATAATGGGTGATGGTTTTGCAGTTGAGCCCAAAGAAAATAAAATTTTTGCTCCAGTTTCTGCAAAAGTAACTTTGGTTCAGGGACATGCAATTGGCTTTAAACGTGCTGATGGCTTAGATATTCTTTTACATCTAGGTATTGATACAGTAGCTCTTAAAGGGGCACCATTTAAAATTAAAGTTAAAGTGGATGATATTGTTAATGGTGGTGATGAGCTGGGAACTGTTGATTGGGGGCAGATTGAAGCTGCTGGTTTGGATAAGACAACAATGGTTATTTTTACAAATACTAAAGACCTTTTATCTGGCTTTGAGGTTAAATATGGTTCAGCCAATGCACGTGATGAATTAGGTCAGGCAAGTGTTAAGTAAGTAAAAATATCAACCAATAAATTTATAGCACAAAGAAGACGAGAACTTTGGATATAGATTTTGTGACTATTAAACTCGTCAATTATTATTTTATATTATGAAATGCTTCATAGATAATGAAGCAAAAGGAGAACTTATGGCAAATTATTCACAACTTGCGACTGATATTATCGCAAATGTAGGTGGCGCTGAAAATGTCACAAAAGTTATTCATTGTATCACTCGTCTTCGTTTCACTTTAAAGGACAAGGATAAAGCCGATACAGCAGCAATTGAAGCCTTACCTGGTGTGGCAGGCGCGGTTTATAATTCAAACTTGAATCAATATCAAGTGGTTATTGGACAAGCGGTTGAGGATGTTTATGATGAAGTTGTTGAACAACTTGGTGATGCGGTAGTTGATGATGAGGCAACGGCACAAGCAGTCGCTGTAACAGCACCAGCTAATGGTAAAAAACAAAATCCGATTGTTCATGCTTTCCAAGTGGTCATTGGAACAATTACTGGGTCAATGATTCCTATTATTGGTTTACTTGCAGCTGGTGGGATGATTAATGGTTTACTTAGTATCTTTGTTAAGGGAAATCGCTTAATCGAAGTGATTGATCCTGCAAGTTCAACTTATGTCATTATTTCAACACTGGCAATGACGCCCTTTTACTTCTTACCTGTTTTGGTTGGTTTTTCAGCAGCAAAACAATTGGCACCTAAAGATACTGTTTTACAATTTATTGGTGCTGCAGTCGGCGGATTTATGATTAATCCAGGGATTACTAACTTGGTAAATGCGCATGTTGGAACGAATGCGGCAGGTAAAAATGTTGTTGTTGAAGCAGCTGCTCCTGTTGCAAATTTCCTTGGAGTAACTTTTAATACAAGTTATTTTGGAATCCCCGTTGCTTTGCCAAGCTATGCTTATACAATTTTCCCAATCATTGTAGCCGTGGCAATTGCTAAACCACTGAATGCTTGGTTGAAAAAAGTTTTACCACTTGCCTTGCGTCCAATTTTCCAACCAATGATTACTTTCTTTATTACCGCATCAATTGTTTTACTTTTGGTAGGTCCAGTAATTTCTACAATTTCTTCTGGATTGTCATTTGTGATTGATCATATCTTGTCATTGAATTTAGGAATTGCAAGTATTATCGTTGGTGGTTTGTATCAATGTTTGGTTATCTTTGGGTTGCACTGGTTGGTTGTACCACTTATTTCACAAGAATTGGCGGCTACTGGAGCAAGTTCACTCAATATGATTGTTTCTTTCACAATGCTCGCTCAAGGGGTTGGTGCCTTGACTGTCTTCTTTAAATCTAAAAAAGCAGACCTCAAAGGACTTTCTGCTCCAGCAGCAATTTCAGCCTTTTGTGGGGTAACTGAACCGGCAATGTATGGGATTAATTTGAAATATGTGCGTGTCTTTATCATGTCTTCAATTGGTGCCGCGATTGGTGCAGGTGTTGCTGGATTTGGCGGATTACAAATGTTTGGGTTCTCAGGTTCTTTGATTGGTTTCCCTAACTTTATTTCTAATCCTTTGACACATCACGCTCCTGCGGGTAACTTGATGCTCTTCTGGATCGCCACTGCGGTATGTGCGGTTGCAACTTTCCTATTGGTTTGGTTCTTTGGTTATAAAGATACAGATGTAATGGGAGAAGGTGTTGAACAAAAAAATGCATTTAAAGATGCAGTTAAATAATTAATAAACTCAGTTGGAGGCAGTGCTGATAAATTCTGCTTCCTTTAGTTTTATATGAGGGGGAAAAATGACTGAAAAAGATTGGATAATCCAATATGATAAAAAAGAAGTAGGGAAACGTTCTTATGGTCAAGAATCTTTAATGTCATTGGGAAATGGTTATTTAGGGCTTCGAGGTGCGCCTTTATGGTCAACTTGTTCTGACAATCATTATCCTGGCTTGTACGTAGCTGGTGTCTTCAACCGGACGAGTACAGAAGTCGCAGGACATGATGTCATTAATGAAGATATGGTAAATTGGCCAAATCCTCAATTAATAAAAGTATATATTGATGGTGAATTGGTTGATTTTGAAGCGTCAGTTGAAAAGCAAGCTACAATTGATTTTAAAAATGCTTTGCAAATTGAACGTTATCAGGTGAAATTGGCCAAAGGAAATTTGACTTTAGTAACAACAAAGTTTGTAGATCCAATTAATTTTCATGATTTTGGTTTTGTTGGTGAAATTATTGCTGACTTCTCTTGTAAATTAAGAATTGAAACTTTTACTGATGGCTCAGTTTTAAATCAAAATGTTGAACGTTATCGGGCTTTTGATAGTAAAGAATTTGAAGTAACAAAAATTTCCAAAGGACTTTTGGTTGCTAAAACAAGAACAAGTGAAATTGAACTTGCAATTGCTTCTAAATCATTTTTGAATGGATTGGCTTTCCCAAAAATAGATTCCGAGAATGATGAGATTTTAGCAGAAGCAATTGAAATTGACTTACAAAAAAATCAAGAAGTTCAGTTTGACAAAACGATTGTCATTGCAAGTTCTTATGAAAGTAAAAATCCTGTTGAGTTTGTACTGACAGAGCTGTCAGCAACTTCTGTCAGTAAAATTCAAGAAAATAATACGAATTATTGGGAAAAAGTTTGGTCAGATGCCGATATTGTTATCGAATCAGACCATGAAGATTTACAAAGAATGGTCAGGATGAACATTTTCCATATTCGTCAAGCGGCACAGCATGGTGCTAATCAGTTTTTAGATGCATCAGTAGGTTCACGTGGCTTGACTGGTGAAGGTTATCGGGGTCATATCTTCTGGGATGAAATTTTTGTTCTTCCTTACTATGCGGCTAATGAGCCAGAAACGGCGCGTGATTTGCTTTTGTACCGAATCAATCGATTGACCGCAGCGCAGGAAAATGCGAAGGTTGATGGAGAAAAAGGAGCTATGTTTCCTTGGCAGTCCGGCTTAATTGGTGATGAACAATCGCAATTTGTTCATTTGAACACAGTAAATAATGAATGGGAACCAGATAATAGCCGGCGTCAAAGGCATGTTAGTTTAGCCATTGTATATAATTTATGGATTTACTCACAACTGACAGAAGATGAAAGCATTTTGACTGACGGTGGTTTAGATTTAATCATTGAAACGACAAAGTTTTGGTTAAATAAAGCCGAATTAGGAGATGACGGCCGTTATCATATTGATGGGGTCATGGGACCTGATGAATATCATGAGGCCTATCCTGGGCAAGAAGGGGGAATCTGTGATAATGCCTATACTAATTTAATGCTCACTTGGCAATTAAATTGGCTGACAGAATTATCAGAAAAAGGATTTGAAATTCCTAAGGAATTACTTGAAAAAGCTCAAAAAGTTCGGAAAAAACTGTATCTAGATATTGATGAAAATGGCGTGATTGCGCAATATGCTAAATATTTTGAGCTTAAGGAAGTGGACTTTGCAGCTTATGAAGCAAAATATGGGGATATTCATCGCATTGACCGTTTGATGAAGGCCGAAGGTATTTCCCCTGACGAATATCAAGTGGCTAAACAGGCTGATACGCTGATGTTAATCTACAATTTGGGTCAGGAGCATGTGACTAAGTTGGTCAAACAATTGGCTTATGAGTTGCCCGAAAATTGGTTGAAAGTCAACCGTGATTATTATCTTGCTAGGACTGTTCACGGTTCAACGACTTCACGTCCGGTTTTTGCTGGGATTGATGTGAAATTAGGGGATTTTGATGAAGCGTTGGATTTCTTGATTACAGCAATTGGCAGTGATTATTATGATATTCAAGGGGGAACAACGGCCGAAGGGGTTCATATTGGGGTCATGGGCGAAACGCTCGAGGTGATTCAAAATGAATTTGCTGGTCTGAGTCTGCGAGATGGTCAATTTGCAATTGCTCCTTATTTACCAAAAAGCTGGACAAAATTGAAATTTAATCAAATTTTTAGAGGAACTAAAGTTGAAATTTTGATTGAAAATGGACAATTATTACTGACAGCGTCGGCGGATTTACTGACCAAAGTTTATGATGATGAGGTTCAATTAAAAGCCGGAGTGCAGACGAAATTTGATTTAAAATAAATGGTTTTACTCTTAATAAAGTTTTGATACAAGGATTTACAATTATTTTTTAATAAAAAAATTACTGACAGAATTTCTGTCAGTAATTTTGGAAAGTCATTGCTTAAAAATATATTTTTAAAATGACGAGAAAGAAGGTAAAAAGATGTTTAAAGCAGTATTGTTTGATTTAGATGGTGTAATTACAGATACCGCAGAGTATCATTTTAGAGCTTGGAAAGCTTTGGCTGAAGAAATTGGCATTAATGGTGTTGACCGCCAATTTAATGAGCAATTAAAAGGGGTCTCACGAGAAGACTCGCTTCAGAAAATTCTAGATTTAGCTGATAAAAAAGTATCAGCTGAGGAATTTAAAGAACTTGCTAAGAGAAAAAATGATAACTATGTGAAAATGATTCAGGATGTGTCGCCAGCCGATGTCTATCCTGGAATTTTACAATTACTCAAAGATTTACGTTCAAATAAAATCAAAATTGCTTTAGCATCGGCTTCTAAGAATGGTCCATTTTTATTAGAGAGAATGAATTTAACTGGATATTTTGATGCAATTGCTGATCCGGCTGAAGTTGCAGCATCAAAACCAGCACCAGATATTTTTATTGCAGCAGCACATGCAGTGGGTGTTGCCCCCTCTGAATCAATTGGGTTAGAGGATTCTCAAGCTGGAATTCAAGCCATCAAAGATTCAGGGGCTTTACCAATTGGTGTAGGGCGCCCAGAAGATTTGGGAGATGATATCGTCATTGTGCCTGATACTTCATACTATACATTAGAATTTTTGAAAGAAGTTTGGCTTCAAAAGCAAAAATGATTCGTAATTAATAAATTAGATAAAACCAATAAAAAAATACCACTTTTGAGTGGTATTTTTAATTTTTGATTTGTCTTTCCAACCAATCAGAAGCCCAAGAAACCCAGCGATGCACTGACGGAAGACAATAGGCATCAGAAGGAGCGGTTGTCCGATTAGCCAAAGAGACACCATGAGGTCCAGATTCAAAAAAGTGAGCTTCAAAAGGAACTTGATGTTTTGAGAGTCGATCACAATATTTAAGGCTGTTATAGATAGGAACACCCTCATCATCAGCCGTATGCCAAATAAAGGTTGGAGGAGTTGAGGAAGTGACTTTTTCCGAAATATTATATTCTGAGATATTTTCAATTTCAAAATTAAAATGTGACAAATCACTAGGCCAACCAAAAGTGAAGGAAGTTACTGGATAGCAGAGAATAACTCCTTTTGGTCGATGGATTTGTTCAGAATTACCATACCAAGCGGCTAGATGCCCTCCGGCAGAGCAACCAAGTAAGAAAACTTGCTCAGGATTGATTTGCCATTCTTTATGATTTTGATGAATCAGAGAAAAAACAGCTTGAACTTCTTCAAGATTTTGTGATAAAAAGTTATAGTTTGTTCCTTTATTCATCACGGTGTAATTAAGGAGAAGCACTTGATAACCTTGGGCGAGAAAAGCTAAGGCAAGAGGGTCAGATTCTCTTTGTGAAATATGTTGATAACCACCACCAGGGCAGATAATAATAGCAGGAAAAGTATAATTTTCGTTTTGACGAGGATTTTGGAGCTGATAAAAATCAACCCATGCAGTATCATTTAAAGAAAACGTTGATTTATTCATAAGTTTATTGTACCAAAAAAGGGTTGAAAGAAATATCAAAATACCTCGTTGTTTATTTATTACATTAATAAATTTTAAGTTCGTTTAAGAAAACTATCATAGAATTTGATTATGAAGAAAATTATTTATAGTATAGGTCTGATATCCTTGCTTAATTTTGGAACGATTGCTTATGGAGAAACGGCAACCGGGACTTCAGCAAGTTCAGGAGATGCAACAGCTCAAAGCTCAACAGGGACTTCAAGTACCTCAAATTCAGCAAGTTCAGCTAGCAGTAGTTCGCAAAATACAAGTTCCTCTGAAGGAACGAATTCGACAAGTCAAAATCAAACACAAACAAGTACAACTGCTCAAAATCAGACAGATAATGTTGGGCAAAATCAAACGCCTCCGGTAGTAGAAAATCGAGACAGTTCAACAGATAAAAATTCTGGCAGTCAAAAAGAAACTAAAAATTCAACCACAATTATTAATGAAACCGTCAACAATAATGCAAAAGGGAACAATATTCTTTTGATGACATTGACCAGTTTGTCAGCATCAGTCACAATCATTGGGGGAATTATTGCCTTTGTGCGTCATTTGCGTGGCCGTGGCAAGAAGAAAAATCCTGTCAGTAAGGCACAAAGTTCTAAAAATGGGAAAACTCCTTCAAATTCAATGACAGCTGAGCCATCAGTAAGTTCTAAAAAAACGCCAAATGAAGAAAAAGTACTGACAGAAACTCAGCAAATTAATATGCAGGCGGATGAATTGCTCAAAAATCATAAAAAACAACAAAAAGAATATCGTCGCAGAAGAAGATAAAAAGCCATTTAAGGTTTTTTATTTTGCCCAAATTTTTGAAAAACTGTCAGTAAAATTTACTGACAGCTTTTATTTTAAAGACTGTGATAATGAAGGAGATAAACTTTTTGAAGTGGCAACACTGAAATTTTCTAAAGTTTGATTGTTTTTAGACTCATCAGTTGCAAACGTTAGATAGTGTCTTAGGGGATGTGTTATAATAAAATCATGAAATTTAACGAAGAAGAAATGTTACAATTTGCACAAAAATTGGGAAGAAAATTAGAGGCTCAAGATGTTATTGTTTTAACTGGCGAGCTTGGGGCTGGAAAAACAACTTTTACCAAAGGCTTGGCTTTGGGCTTAGAGATTCATCAAATGGTTAAAAGTCCAACTTATACAATTGTCAGAAGCCTGGAAGGACGTTTGCCACTCCATCATATGGATGTTTATCGCATTGGTGATGACCCGGATAGTTTTGATTTAGATGATTATTTATTCGGTGATGGGGTTTCGGTCATTGAATGGGGCGAAATGTTAGGCGATGATTTGCCAAAAGATTATCTGGAAGTCATTTTTGATAAGTATTCTAAAGATTTGGTCAACGATCAAGAGCGTGAAATTATTTTGAAACCACATGGAAAAAGATATGAGGAGCTCGTTAATAACTTATGACAACAGAGCTAATTGTTAGAGAAGCAAATGGCGCCGACAGTTCTAGAGTCATTGAATTTCTCAATAAGGTTGGAACAGAAAGTAATTTTTTGACCATTGATGAAGTAGGAATTTTAATCTCTGAAGCAGAAATGACGGACTTTTTAAATCAACAAGCTGAGAAAGATAATAATGCTTATTTTCTTGCATTCGTTGGTGATGAAATTGCTGGTATTTTGCATTTGACGGCGGATTATCATTATCGAGTACGTCATATTGCGGAACTTTTTATCGCTGTGTCAGAAGATTATCAAGGCTATGGCATTGGGACGATTCTACTAGAAGATGCACTTGAGTGGGTAGAAGAAGTTGGAACAATCAAACGTTTGGAATTAACTGTCCAAGCACGTAATAAAAAAGCACGTCATCTTTATGAAAAGTTTGATTTTGAATTAGAAAATGTCAAAAAATGGGGCGCCCGAGATGAAAATGGTCAATTAATTGATGTTTGCGAATATGTTTTATTTTTTGACTAATAGTTGACCCTTTTGTCAGTAAAATTAAATATAATTAAAGAAAATTAAAATCTAATTTTTCTTTTTTTGTTGTGAAAAATCAGAATTTTGATATAATGCTAATATGAAGCTTTGGATAAAAACACTTCTCATGCTTGGAAGTATTATTTTAGTAACGGCAATTGCTGCAGGCGGATATACATTAACCGTTCTGAACAGTACAACAAAAGCCTTTAAAATGACTTACACTAATGCTGGGAATAAAAAGACAGAACAAGTCATTCAGGCAACTGAACCTCTAACAATCCTACTTATGGGGGTTGACACAGGAGGCGAAGGGCGTGGAACTTCCGATTCATGGAATGGGAATTCTGACTCACAAATTCTGATGACGCTTAATCCTAAAACGCACACGACAACAATGGTTTCAATTGAACGTGATACGATGACTAACATTTTAGATGCTGACGGAAACATTGTTTCTAAGCAAAAAATGAATGCAGCATATCCCTTAGGTTATAACTCAGGGTCATCTTCTGACGGTTTAAAAAATGCCGTAAGTTATGCTATGAAAACTATTAGTGCTCAGACTGGTATTAATATTGACAGTTTTGCAACAGTCAATTTTGATGGGCTAGTCAATATGGTTGATAATGTTGGTGGGATTGATATTAACAATACCACAGGCCAAACTCTCTATATTTCAGATACAGAGCCGCAATATACTGCGAAAGTTCCACCTGGAAAACAACATATTAATGGTGACCAAGCCTTAGTTTATACCCGTGACCGACATCATTTACCAAATGGTGACTATGGTCGGGCAGCTCACCAACGTGAAGTCATTGCAGCACTCATGAAGAAAATTTTAGCCTTAGATAATATCACACGCTATGAACAATTTTTGAATGAAGCCTCAAAAGATTTTAGAACTAATATCCCAATTAATGCTTCAACAATTACTTCATTACTAGGTTATAAAGATTGCTTTAACAAAGTAGTTTCTATTCAATATGAAGGCGTTGGTGAAATGGTTGATGGTGCTTCTTATCAATTTATGCCAACAGATATTTATCTCGCGATGCAAAATATCATGAAGAAATCGCTTGATGAATCAACAGTGACCACTTTGCCAAGCAGTTTGATTACTTATGAATCAGTTTTTGGCTCAGGAACAGCACCTTTTTATTATCTTCCGTCAGCTACTGTAACTGAAAAAGGAAAATCAACGGTGACTTATGGTGTTGATACGCAAGGAAATCTTGTTTCTTTGAATTCTAAAAATTCAGGGAATTATGTTTCGACAAGTGGTGGCTCAGTTCAATCAGATTCAAGTTCGGGCTCCTCTAGCTCATCAAGTGATTCCACGGCAACCTCAAGTTCTGATTCTACTTATCAACAAGATAATACTTACAATGATGGCTATAATAATAGTAATGACAGTACAACATCTAGCTATGGAACAGATGATACAAACACAGGGAACTATGGCTACGGTACAAGTCAATAATTGAAAAAAATAAGAGAATATGATAAACTTGTTTCTGTCAGTAATTTTAGCTTAAAAATTTACTGACAGAAATAATTTGGTCCGATAGCTCAGCTGGATAGAGCATTCGCCTTCTAAGCGAACGGTCGAGGGTTCGAATCCCCCTCGGATCATGGTGCCAAACCTCGCCTTGCCTTCGTAGCAAGGCTTTTTTGTTGCTCTTTTTATGATTTGTGCCAAATTTGTGCCAAATCACTTATTGTTTATTTCACTAAAGATTTTTTTGATATTCTCATTATCTTTTTCTTCAAGCTCTTTTAGGATATGGGAATATACTGACATCGTCACGTTCAAACTGCTGTGACCGAGCCTTTTAGAAACATATAAGATATTTATTCCTTTATAGAGCATTGTAGAAGCGTGAGTATGTCTTAATCCGTGACAAGTAATTGTTTTTTCAAATCCCAGTTTTTTACACATATTTCTTAGCTGTTTATTGAGTGAATTATTAGTTATCAATCCATTCTTGATGTTGTAGAATACAAAAGGGTGTTCTGGCTCAATTTCGAGCCGTTTTAAAAGCTTTTCTTGCTGTTCCTTATAACTTGTCATGACTTGCAAAGTCGAGCTATCAACGGCTAAAAAACGTACAGACTGGTCATTCTTAGTTGGCGCAAAATTATTTTTATAAATATCCCAAGTTCTTTTTACGTATATCTGTCCTTTTTCAAAATCGACATTATCCCATGTCAATCCCAAAAGCTCACTAAATCGCATACCAGTCATGGCAGCAATGTATATCATGAACGATGAGGCGTAAATAGGATTAATTTTTTCTTTAGCTAGTGCAATTAATTTTGTGAAGTCCTCAAAGTCTAAATATTTTAATTCAGCACTTTTTGAACCTTTTCCTCCTTTAGAAATAGCTCCTTTTGTAAAATCATTTTTTATAATAAAATCATCAAGTAAATTTTCTAAACTCGCTCTTACATGAACATTGATTTGTTTTACAGAAGAATCGGAATGCCCTTCAGCAAATTCATTTAACATCTCTTGATATTTCACACGGTTCATTGTTTTAATAGTTGCTGTTGAAAAGTGCTTTTTTAGAACAGATAGTGTGTACAAATACTTTCTGTAAGTTCCGTCTGATACTTTACCTTTTTTGAATATTTCTATCCATTGCTTGAAATGGTCAGTGAGTAAAATATCCTGACTAACAGTATAGAAGCCTTTAGCAAGGTTAGCTTCAATTTCACCAGCTTCTGAAATCGCATCGGCCTTCTTGGGAAAACCGCTCTTTCTAAGTTTTTTATATTTACCGTCAGTATCTTTATAAGATATTTCGTATTGCCAGACTTTACCTCGTTTTATATATCTTGCCATTGTTGCTTTTTATACCTCATTTCTGATAAAATGGTATAGTAAAAAGCTTATTAAAAGCTTTTATACTATTTTATAGTTTAAATCCACCCTCGTCCGACCAAAGATAGGGTGGATTTTTTATTTTATTTAAGCAACTTTGCTTTTTGAATTTCAAATTCTTCTTGAGAAATAGCACCTGAATCAAGTAATTCTTTAAATTTCTTTAATTCATCAGCTATACTGGTAGTTGATGAATTAATTTGCATTGATTTTGAATAAATCTTTGAATTAGTATTGACCTGATTAATGAACTTCATGGCTTTATCAATATCTTTTTTGTCTCGTTTAATTTCAGCAGTCCAAACAAAATCAGGTCCTTCAATAGTAAGGTATTTTTCACCGCCTTTTTTCTTTTTTGCAGCAAAAGCAAAAACACCCAGTGCTACAAGTCGTGTCATTGTCACACGGCTTTGAAGTTCTGAACCAGATTCTAGTCTTGCAGTAACATCGTTAAGCGGCTTTTTTTCAAATCCTTTGCTAATAGAATCTTTACTCAATTTAAAACCAAAATTAGAAATTGAAGAAGGAATTAGTGATGCACCAGCATTTTTTAGTACATCGGTTTGTGTTCTATTTTTTATTTCTTCCATTTTTTGATGGTCTTTTTTTGCATCAAAATATTCATTGAAAGATTTTGCTTTTAATAGTTCTTTAAATCCCATAATTTCTCCTTGCCAGTTTTGTGATGGCGCACGTTATTTACTTACCTTTTTAACGAGGTTCAAGATATTGCTCGTATATTTAATTATAAATCAATTTCTACTTTGACAGCTTGCCCAATTACAGCTGCTGGATTGTCTTGTGTAGCAAATTGGTCTTTAAATTCTTTATTGATTGACACAAGTCTCAAGCAATCTATTTCATGATAAACTTTTTTTAATGTTGCCTGACAATCATCTTGGAAAAGAACAGCTCCAATAGTACCGTCGGTCACATCAGGAACAGCTTCAATTAAAACATAAGCTCCATATGGAATCTTTGGTTCCATGCTATGCCCATCCACCATTAACCAATAATAATCACGAGCAGATGATAAGAAGTGTGCAGGTACCGGTCTTGTACCGTCGAAGTTTTCTACTGCATCAAGAGGAAGTCCGGCCGCTATCCTACCAAGAATAGGAACATCTACCATATCTTCATCAGGTTCATATTCCATAGTATTTGCAGGCATAACGAAGTTTTCTAAAATCTTCCTGCTTATATATGGTGGCAAATCATCAGGTATTTTATTAATTGGAATCACTTTAGATTCTTTTTTCTTTTCCTGTTTTTGCTCATCTAATTGATTGGTTGCAGTATTTAAAACAATTTTCTGACGTGGCTCTTCAAGCTGTGAACTGATTTTATTTATTTCGGATAGAGTTGTAGAAAGGTCAGAAGCACCATACATTAATGTATCAGGATCAGTATTAAATAGATTGACCATTTTATCAAAATCTTCAACCATGGGACTTCTAACCCCTTTTATCCATTTAGAAATAGCTGACTCAGATTTTCCTAGCTTTTCGCCAAACTCTTTCATTGTCCAACCATTCTCTTTTCTGAAATAATCTATCATTTCAGGTAGTCGTATTTTTTTCATACACTAATTATAGTACAAACAACAAAACTTGTCAATTTGGAAAGTCTTAACTTGACAAATTGGACAGTTAAAGTTATAATTAACTCATAAAGTCAAACAAGCGAACAATCATGGAGCATTTAGTACGGCAGACGGAACGAGCTCAAATGACGGTACACGACGTATCCACCGCGACGTAAGTAGCAAGTTTGGCAAATAAAAAGCCCCATAAGGGCGGTGTTAATGCTTTAATCTATTTTTTATTGATAAAATCATAACTTTAGCCATTTTTTCGGCATCCGCAACACCAACAGTTATTGCATAAGTCATAATTATATTTAAAAGTAGACTAATTATTTCTTGACTTACATATCTACCAAATTCTTCTTTTGTTGCAAAGGGGGTTATTAAACCATGAAAGAAGCCTTTATCAAGTTTTTCTACTTTGGAGTTCAAATCAATAGTCATATCATTTACTATTCTATTTGGTTCTTGTTCTACCTGATTATTTTTAAATTCATTAGAATTAAAATTTTCCCTATCTTCATTGCTCTTGCTAGTCTCATTCCAATTATCAATGAGTTCATCATCAAGCGTAGGATTAGAACTAATGAGAGATGGATTAGAGAAGACTCCAGAAGTATAGAGAGAAGCAAACGACGTTTGAAGCTCTTGCAAGATAGACTTATTTCTATTAATAGTCTCAAAGACTGAGTTAATTTGGCTTTCTGAAAGAATAGTCGTTAACTGTTTAACAGAGGCGAATATTTCTGGATCTATTTTCGGTAAACTAGCAATAGAAGCTGATATATGATTTATTGTAGGAATAGAGCTAAGAACATTTATTGTGGGAAGAATTTCTTTATTAATAGTCGAATTTAATATTCCTAAATTTTGAATTTCTTTCATCGGTTCTAGTGCTTTGGAAATTGTAGTCATACTGCTTTTGAGACTTTTTAATGCCTCGTCGTTAAAAGGCGACGTTAAATAATCTTTGTTCATAAATTCTCCAATATATTTTTATTTTGAACAAAACCACCAGCCGCGGTATTTCATTCAATATAATTATATCACGGAGTTATGATATCGCTCACAATGAGCAGGGAAGACTGGCGAACAGGTTCGATTCCTGAACTTCCCTTACTGCGAAAGCAGAAGTTTTTTAAAAGAAAGGAGCCAGTATGGCAGAGAAAAAAACTTATGAGCCACTAGATGAGTTATTAGACTCTTCAGGAATGAAGTATAAAGTTATCGCAAAAAAAATTAACGTTCCCTATACAACATTTTATAAGTGGCGTATCAACCCATCTAGAATAGATGCTGTTTCAGCAGCGAACATTGCAGAGGTTATTGGAGTAGATTTAACTGATGTTATTTTCGTGCTGAAAAATTTTAATCAAAAACTTGACAAATTGGCTAGTTAGAAAGGATTCAAAAATGAATCAATTAATTACAATCACACAAAACGAAAACAACGATCAAGTAGTAAGCGGTCGTGAACTACATGAATTTTTAGGAGTAAAAACACCATACACACAATGGTTCAAAGATATGTGCAAGTATGGATTCATTGAAAACATTGACTTTGTATTGGTTTCAGAAAAAAGTGAAACCAATAATCCTAGAAATCCATTTACAACTATTATCAATCACGCTCTTAAACTTGACATGGCAAAAGAAATTTCCATGATTCAGCGTAACGAAAAAGGGAAACAAGCCCGTCAATATTTCATTGAAGTTGAAAAAGAACTCAAACAACAGCTTTTACCGCAAACTCCTGAACAACAAATTGCATTACTCGCTCAAGGAAACGTGAACTTGAATAAAAAGGTCGAACAAATCGAAAATTCTGTTCTTGATTTGACTGACCGATTCGGGCTTCCATCAAATAAAGCTAAAGTTTTGCAAAAGAAAGTAGCAAGCAAAGTTTATATGTTTACTGGCGGTAAGTATTCAAATGCTCATAAGAAATTAGGAGCTAAGGTATTCAGAGAGTTTTATAAAGATTTGAACAATCGCTTCGATGTTGTGAAATATAGCGATATTCCATTAAGTCGTTATGATGAAGCAACAGAATATCTTGACATGTGGCAACCATCATTCAATACAACGCTTGAAATTCGTGGATTGAACTCACAAACCAGTTTTGATTTTGAAGCTTAGAGAGGAAAACACATGGAACAAACACTTGAAGTACAAGCGACTATTTCAGTTTTAATTCCAGAAGATAAGATTCTTGTAGATAAAGTTGAATATCAAGAGCTTAAAGAAAAAGACTTTGACGGTTGGGTTGGTATGGATGTATTCATAAAAAAATCAAACCGCTCAAGAACAACTATCAAAAACTTGTTAAACCGTCCAGAGATGATAAAAAAGTTATCCATAGAAAATGGCGGTTGGGTATTTTATCCGGCTGATGCTGGCAAATGGTCATTTCATTATAAAGAGATGATGGAATTTATAAACAATGAATTTTATCAGAAATTTTCAGGAGGGAGTGGGCTATGACCTACACATACATAGTCAACCCAGAAACGGGGTAAATCCTGTTTGACCTATTTCACGACTTAATCACACAAAACATTCGAGCAATCAAGCTCATTGCTAAGAAGTTAAATGCGGTACTCCGGTAGAAAAGAGAGATTTTGAATAAAGAAATAGAAAAGTTAGCTAACAACTATAAAG
>ENA-UOZL01000097-UOZL01000097.1-food-metagenome-genome-assembly--contig:-NODE-97-length-35233-cov-31.049747_pt1 | contig 35233 bp, 45 predicted proteins | sample MGYA00249883_ERZ772724 | MGnify/ENA primary metagenome ERZ772724 (study PRJEB29005, sample SAMN08379457) | food metagenome | isolation source: cheese spiked with Escherichia coli O157 | study: EMG produced... | reverse complement strand
CCAAATTTGACGGAAATGTTTTCAAACAACGGCTTACTGCCGAACTGCATGGTGATATTGTTGCTAAGGAGCAAAATTGATACTCTCTGCTAAGTGATTGAAAAGGTAAGACTATGCAAAAGCAAAACGGGTTAGCTTACAGTTACATACGTTTTTCTAGCAAGAAACAAGAACAAGGCGACTCAGTACGCAGACAAACAGAACTTGCTGAAAAATACGCTCATGAAAACAATCTTACCCTATCTGAGAAAAACTTTCAGGACTTGGGGATCTCAGCGTTCAAAGAGGGCAATCGTCCTTCTCTCGGTGACATGCTTTCGGCCATCGAGCAAGGAGCTATTGAATCGGGGTCAACGATTATCATAGAGAGTCTTGACCGTTTGAGTCGTCGTGGTATCGATGTGACTCAACAGATAATCAAGAGTATCTTACAGCATAACGTTTTCATTGCTTCGCTAGTCGATGGTCTGTTACTCAATAGAGAATCAGTTAACGACCTTGTAAGCGTGATTAGAATCGCTCTGGCTGCTGACCTTGCGCATAAAGAATCCGAAAAGAAATCTCAACGTTTACGCGAGACAAAAGGACAACAGAGAAAAGCAGCTCTTGAGGGTAAAGTTATTAACAAAATATTGCCTTTCTGGTTATCTCGCGAGAAAGACCAGTTTGTTTTCTCTGACAGACTCGACGCAGTGAAAAGAATTATCGAACTCAAACGAAAAGGACTTGGAACAAATAAAATAGCCAAAACATTAAACGATGAAGGATTTAAGCCTTTACGCTCTGCTGGTTGGAATCATACGACTGTAGGAAAAACTATTAGTTCAGTTGCGTTATACGGTGCTTATCAAACAACAGAAACGACGAAAGACAGAAAAGTTATTCTGTTAGATATTATCGAAAATTATTATCCTGCTGTTATAAGCAAAGAAGACTGGATGTTATTGCAATCTGACGCGAAACAGAATAAACCGGGATACAAGTCAGAACAAAACGCTTTCACTGGATTAATCAAGCATTCTTGCGGAGGGGCGTTAGTCAGAAAATTCCATGTCGTTACTGGCAAAACTTATCAATATCATGTTTGTGCAAATGCGCGTGATGGAAATTGTTCTGTTACTAAAAATTTTAAGAATATCGAAATTGCTTTGTATAAAATCATGAAGCATCTAAAGCTTGAAAAGAAAACGACTCTGGATGGAACTCTCGTAAAAGAGCGAGCAGAGATTCAAGAGAAAATCGCCAGTTTGAATGAAATGCTTATGACGATGGCTAAACCTCCTATGAGTGTTTTAACGACAATCAGCAATCTTGAGGAAAAGCTACAGGAACTCGACCAAGCAATCAGTAAACAAACCGATATGGTTATATCAGAGAACTCGGTTGATTTTAACCTGTTGTCGGAGGTGAAAGATCCTTTAGAATTAAACATGCTGTTGAAACGAGTAATTAAAAGCATCGTTGTTAGTAATCTTGAGAAGTCCTGGAGAATCAAAATTCTTTACTTGAACGGTCATTCACAAAGCTTTAGATGGGACGGAAAGAATATAACTTTCAAATCTGATACGAAAAAATTATTGGAATTCATGAACTCCATAGAAGAAAAGGAATAATCCTTAAATAATCCGGGATAATGCTTCACCTCCGCCTTAGTTTAGATACGATTAAGTTCCTGATTACTATGGAGGAAATATGAAAAACAAAGAACAATTTGAAAATTTGCTTTACTCAAGAGAGACTGGATTTAAACAGTTAATTTCAAAAAAGAAAGGTGAATACAGAGTAAGGATTTTTAAAAATAAAACTCTGTTGGCAGAAAAGAAAATAACTCTTGCTGGTACGTCTTACAGATTTACGGAGGACGTATGACCCGTTTAGAGTTAATGGGTTTGATTATGCTCATGATTATTTGTTAAATCAACATAACGAAAGGGGAGCTTTTGCTCCCCTTTCGTTATGTGTTATCCAGAGAAGTCCAACGCTTCTCAGAGTTCCATTTACCGATTCTTGAAAAGAATGTGTCGCTTTCATTTCCTGCATAACTTCTATGAACGGCGTCTGATGCGTGATTTCTTGCGTTTTTCTCTAAGACTTCCCAAATACTGTTAATAACCGCCTCTGTTTCATTCTTAGATTCGTTGTCTTCATAATCAATATTAATACTCAGTTTATCCATAGTTCCGACAAACAGGTTAAAATCTGCTTGGACTTCACCTGTATTCGGATTCAGAAATACGATATCAATACGAACATCCGAACGATCAAGCGCTTTTGATGTCACTAAGCTGATATATTCAGTTCGAACGTTAGCAAGCTTCACCGTTAAGCCTATGTTGTTAATTTCTTTTGAATCATCTATTGAACTGATATCGGTAAAATCTCCAGAAGCGATATAATTTTTACCTCTGTAAGTAATATCTGTATAGGCATCCGTTAACAGAATTTCCCTGTTATCTCTCGTTTGAATCTGTACGATATGAAACAAAGTGCCAACAGAAAAAACTTGAGATTCGGTTAATTCAGTAAAATGAGTCCCGTTGAACTCATTAAAACATTCAATAAAGTCAGGATTCTTTCTTAGAGCATCGAATTGGTCTTTTACGCTCATTATAATACCTCAGTTGCTTTAATACTCAGCTTGGATAAGCTTTGAATATTTAATGGAATAGATTCATTAGTCAGTACGAAACGCCCTTTGATGTTTCTAAAGTTGACAGTCTCACCCGCCTGAACATTCGCACGAAGATTAGGAAAGAGTTTCATCTCTCCGTTTGCTGTTACGTTCTCCGTAACGGTATAGAGTTTGGAGTGATTCTGAAACTGAACAAGTGTTCCCGCTTCTAAAACACCAGAAAACGCACCCAGAGTGACCTTACGCGCTCCTTTGTTAGCTGTAACTGCTGAACTCAAAAGACCTTGAGCTGAACCTGTATAGTTCGTTAAGTAGCTCATAGGGAAATCGAAACCTTGTGATTGCTGATGCGATGCTATGAACTGCTGAACATATTTTGTGTGTTGCGACATATAGTTGATGGTGAATTCAAGTTCAAAGAACTGAACACCCGTAAATCGCTTTTGAAACTTACCGCTTACTGCTCTGTTAGAGAAATAAGGAGCATTAGACGTAACTTTTACGTCAGTAATTTTTAATTCTGAATTTTCGAACATAACGCCTCGCTAAATAAGAGTTTAATTAACTTATTTAGCGAGGCGTTAATGTCTATTACAAACACTGTTCGACCAATTATAACTATTAGTATCACCGATATGATTCGATATGATGAAGGTGAAAAACTCACGATTTATAAAGATACAGAAGGCTATTATACAGTAGGCATTGGTCACTTGCTGACTAAAGAAAAATCAAAAGAAAAAGCAATCTTCGAACTTGATAAACTGGTTGGTCATAAGACCAACGGATATATCAATGAAAGAGAATCTGCTGATATCTTACAAAACGATATTAACAGAACAATCAAAAATATCTCAGATACAGAACTGTTTAACACTTACACAAAAGTTGATAGTGCAAGACGTGCCGCTTTAGTAAATATGTGCTTTCAGTTGGGAGTTTCGGGTGTTCTGAAATTCAGAAAGATGATTCGTTATATGAACGTATTAGAGTTTGATAAAGCGGCTGATGAAGCATTAGACAGTTTGTGGAGTAAGCAAACTCCTAATAGAGCAAAGCGTGTTACTGACGTTATAAGATTTGGAGATTTCAGAAGTTATAATTAAAAATTCATATTGTCTAATTTGAACAGCATCAAGTTGATGAATCGGACTAAGCAGATACGTAATTAACACCATCAGCTTAGTCTACATATAACTTGTGATAATTTTTACGACTCAACGAAGTTTTGTTGGGATAATGTAAACAAACCCGCTTTTATAGAGGTTAGTAATATTAGCAATGCTTATTTTAGAATGTGATATCGAAGGAAACTCGGAAATGATAATAGCTTTACACTATTGAGAAAATTTGGTTGAGGCTTCAAAATAGAGCATTCATACATGATCAATAGCCAGATTAAGCAAGCAACAGCCAATTTTTGTAACGTACTGATTAAATTGATAATTGAAGGTGCATATGTTAAAAGTTACTGGTCTTGATAAGCTTCAGAAAGAACTCAAGGATGCAAAGCGTATACTGAGCGAGCTGGATGGCGAGCTAGGAGTCGTAAAGTTTAACCCTAACGATCCTGCTAGCATCGAGTCGGCAATTCAAACAGTTAATCACATGATTGATGAACGCATTGGCGGATGCTCAACCAACTCCATAGTCGGCTCGCTTGCGCAACAGATGAAGGAAACATACAGAGAAGGCATTCTTAAAAAAGCTGCCGAAGCCAGATTGACTTCAAGTGAGGATGAGTAATGGCTCAAGATATTTTTTCTGAAATGAACAATGCTGTTCTGGATTTACAGGCTTCGCAATATCAGACCTTTGAACGTCCACTCAAAAAGCTTGCTCAACTTCTAAAGCATCCCGATCTTGAATCATACAATGCAGACCTAACGGAAGGACTCAATCTTACAGAATTTCTCGCAGAAAGTGAAAAGACTGGGGGAAGTATGGCTGGGAGTGCCCAGCTTGTCTGGCCAGATGATGCTAGAGAAACATTAGGACTTACATTACTTTTGATTTTTAAGTTAGCAGAAGACCCTAATTATGCAATCAACTTTGGACATCATTTTTTCTATTCCGGAAGTAAAGTTATAGCAGGCATTCATTCGATGACAGGACAACTTATCATTCCTTTCGTTAGAGATTACAAAAATTATGTTCAGTCTAAGGGAAGCACGGAAACTATGTTGAAGCCGCAGTTTTCGAACAAAGTTTTCATTGTTCATGGTCATGATGATGGTGCCCGTGAAACAGTCGCAAGGTTTCTTGAACGTATAGGTTTAGAAGCAATCATATTACATGAGCAAGCTAATCAGGGACGAACTGTCATTGAGAAAGTTATAGCAAATAGTGATGTTGGATTTGCTGTTGTATTGCTAACACCAGATGATGAAGGTTGTGCTAAAGGAGGAATACCAGAACCAAGGGCAAGGCAGAATGTGATGCTAGAATTAGGATATTTTATCGGGCGTTTAGGCAGAGAGAAAGTATGCGCACTAAAACGCGGCTCACTAGAGATTCCAAGTGATTTTGCTGGGGTTGTTTGGGAGAATATGGATAGCAGTGGAGGCTGGAAGCAAGCACTCGCACGAGAACTTGAAGCTGCTGGTCACAATATTGATTGGAATAAAGTAATGCGGAGTTGATTTTATATAGCTTTATTTTTAGCGATACTGGCGCTTCATCAACAATAAAAAATTTGGCTGCTGATTAACCTAAAACGCAGCCAAATATAAATGATTAATGATATTGTTTAAAAAGTTTTAACGACTCATCTTCTGCGCCCCCATCCCCTCTAACAAAAAATAATAGTTACTCTGGGACTTCTGAAACACCGAGATGTTTCAAGCGCTCAGCCTTTTTCTCGCGTGTGAAAATCCAAATCGTGTTCAGTTCATCATCGATAGACAGGAACTATCCCGGATTCCTCCCGCTGTAGAGATAAATACAGAGATAAACCCTTATTCCCTCTACACTTGGAGATATTTAATGGCTCGTAAAACTTATGTAAGCATGACTGAAATGGCTAAACGTTATGGTTATAGCCTCAACGCTATCAAGAGCTGGCGTGCAGAAGGACTGCCCTACTCTGATAATCCTTCTGGTATTCCAGAAGACGAAGGCACTTTATGGATTGTTCAGAACAAAATTAACCCAATGCGAAATATGTCCATCAAGGACGAATTCGAACGAGAAAAACTCCGTGAACAGGTGGCTAAAGCTGACCTGGCAACTTATGCAGCACAAGAAAAATCTGGTGAATTAATACCAGTGGATTATGTTCAAGCTGAGTTGAACCGTTTTTGTTCGCAACTGAAAGACAAAATCAGATTAATTCCGAAACAACACGCTTTGGAGATTCTTGAATCTGCCGTTTCAGTTGAAGAACTTCGTGATTGTCTGAAAGAGAAAATCGACCAGACGTTACGTGAGGTTGACAGTTTGTTTGAAGAACCTCAGTTACTGGACAACTCCTCAGACGAGTACAAAGAAAAGACAGAGAATGATACTGAGATTGACCTTGATTAAGGGAGCATCGCTCCCTTATCGCACAGCACTTTTGAAGATCTGTTTCAGACGGTTGATAGAGACACGATCTGGTGAAAGATGTCGGGTTTGTATACCACAATATTTCATTACATCATGATTACAAAGGATTTGATGGCAGTTGTAATGCGATTCAACGCGATGCATCACCGTGTCCGTTCTTTTCAAAGAGCATTTGCATTTTGCACACTGATGGTCAAATTTTGTCATAGATACTTCCTCTAAAACTGTATTTATACACTGTGCACAGTGATGACATATTACTATGCATGAACTTGATTTCATGCTTTATAAGTTTTATTGAGTCTCACAAAATGATAGATTATCCTATGTGAATACAAACAGTTATAACCGACAGATTAATGGGTTGAGGACGTAATGGACAATGAACTGAAAAAACTTATACACGCATTCAGAAATGCTCTCGTTATGGCTGCGGATACACATTCATTTGGGTGTTTCGGTATGCCAAGATGGTCAGAGTTAAACAGTTTTCCACATGGTTGCTGTGACTTAGCAAGTAATTTTCTAGCTCAATATCTCACAGACTATGGATATGAGCCTGAAATAATTTGGTTTGAATGCTGCGAAGAACTAAACAAATATATCAAATCACACGTAGTTGTTAGGATTAACGATTACTATGTTGATTTAACACGAAATCAATTTGATGATCATAATGGAAGAGTATTGATTGAAGACAAATTCGGTTCCATTCCACGATTGATTAAACAAATAAAATCAATGAACTCAAATAATGTTGAGGATAGAAATATCAATATTAATACATTTAATTCAAGTGGATATGAACTCTACAGCTATATCAAAAAAATTGCGAATAATTTGATTAACTGAATAAAATTTTTTTAAAAAGGAAAAGAACCAGCATTTGAAATTTATTAAACATGTTGGTTTTATAATCGATAAAACAATCTGATTGGTGAGAATAAAATGAATAATAATGAAATGAAGCAACAAATAAATGAATTGTCTTCTTATGTTCTGGACAAGACAATCAAAAAAGAGAAGGCATGTCTCTACATGAGTGCATATCTTTGCGCACTTATCAATGACAACATGAAAATAACCGCAAGATTGATTTCTGGGTCACTTGTTATAAAAAACACTAAGATTTTCTCACACGAGCCTATACTGCCGATACTTACTTCGGGGAGCAATTATACCGGAGAATGGGATGGTCATGCTTGGGTTGAGGTCGCTGGATATATATGCGATTTATCAATCTTTTGTACAATTTTTTCAGAAAGTACATCAACTGAATTACAGGATGTTTTCATGCAAACATTTGATAGATACTATGAATTCTTAATCGCACCAAGAGAAAAACTAGAAGCAGCAGATATTTGCTATAAAGAATGCGAAGAATTAGGTAATGAACAAATAGATATTCTGATTCACTCAGGAATCAAATCAGGTATCTTAGTCAATCCAGAATGATTACAGAGGATAAAATGGAAGCAAACACTTTTATCGACCGTTTTTTTCATAGTTCTTACGAATTGACAGATTTTCGTCACGTTGGAGAACGAGACATTAACTCATTGTATACATTTCTGAATTTACTCCATTCTCTAAATGATCGTTTCAGCAAGCAATTTGGGATAACTCAACTGGCTAAAAGACCAGAGTTTAAATTATTACGTTTGATACGTAATTATTTTCAACATGTAGGGGATGTGGACGAATTCCGTCTATTTCAGACTCGTGATGCCATTTTGACTTCACATATGGAAATGATCATCATCCCAACAGCTTTAGTAGCTCGTGCCATCGAAAGTTTTCGAAACCAACCACATAATAAGAAAAATCCAGTACGGGCTGAAAAAGAACTTTCATACATTGCATCAGCTATCAGCGATTTTGAATATCTTTGTGATAATACGGATCTTTTTAGAGAAACCCCTCCTTTTCATGATACTGATAATACATACTTCTTTGGTTTTGACCTTTATAAATCCGTGTATAATATTACCAATATCGTAGCAGATATATGCAGAAAAAGGGATGAATTTGCAATAAAAAAATGCGTTCAAGAGCTTGAAAAAGAATACACCGAAATAAATAACATACCAAAAGAAAATATATTATTACTTGCGGGAAGTCCACCGCCACTACTAACAACCCAAGGTTTTGTGTTTCCTAAAAGGGATAGGTAAATTAAAGTAATTATAGTTCGCATTGACTTTCTTTTACTAAATATTGTTGATTCGCTATTATACCTTAATAGCAATCAACAATTGATTTTCATATTGCTTTGGTCGGCTTTGAAATTTCAATTTTCACAATTAACAGTTCTTCGTCAAAAGATAACTTATTCCCCTTCATTACTTTTCTCATAACGCTGTTCTCATTTTCGAGAGCAGCGTTTTTTAGTTTTAAGGCTTCAATCTCCTTTCTCAATTCTTCCAATTCGTTGGTGATAACATCAACTTTCTGTTCAGTAGGAAATTCAATTTCTTCTTTAATCTCTACAAAACTCCCAACATATTGCTGAACAAAGTTATCGGTGTCTTTTTTGTGAATCATAGTCAAGTCTGAACCTAAAGCTTTCCAGTTACGACCTTCACAGCAAACGATCACAGCTTTTGTCATATTACTTAAATAAGCAACGATAGCAGGCTTGTCGTTCAGTTCTGACATACCGATTTGGAATTTACGCATATCTTTTACAGTCAACGCGTTTTCAACTTTGCCTAACATCTTTGCTCTGATGTTACGGTGAATCTCTGTAAAGCTACCGATAAAACTTTTCAGCTTGTTTCTGTTATTGGTCATTTCGTTAGTCTTAACGATTTTTTTATTCAAGCTAACGTTAGTAGTCCCGTTTAAGTTTTCAAAGATTGAGAAATTCATTATTTGATATCCTTTTTAACAAGTTGAGTTCTGATGTTACGTTTCTTGCAAGCATTATATAGCGTTGCTTTGTTCATGTTTTTCGATTCTGCGATTTGCTGAAAAGTTTCACCGTTATCTAAACGTGATTCAATTTCAAATTTGTTTGGAATAAATTTCATGTGGTTGCCTTTTTTGTATTGTTGAAAAAAGAGCGCTCTTGCGAGCGCTTAAAACTTAAGGAATTTTATTTGGAATCAATTGAACTTACATAGATAATTTATCGCGTCCATCAACAAGAGTAAACAAACGAGGAAAAATCTCTTGCTCTGTCTGAACGAAACTTTATCTTATACTCTTGTTTATATACTCTCGATTGCAAGAGTAAACAAACTCATAAAATAATTTCAAAAAGATTCGGTTTCGATAACGCATCACAATTTGAAGTGCACCTGAAAGTGCATCGCAAACGCATCGCAAAAGTCGGTAAACTGCTGAACCATAAAGGTAAAAACGCCCTATAAGAACAATAACCAGCAAATGATAACAATCGAATCTAAAAGAACTGGAAAGACTAGAAACAAAGCGAAGCGACAAGATTGGGCTTGCCCGCGCGAAGCGCTAATTACTGACAATAACGTTAAAGCGCGACAAATGAACTAATGATCATAGAAGTTAATCTCTATTGATCAGTAATTATTTCTAGATGTCAGTTATTAGCGCTTCGCGCACTCGCTACGCTCGTTATCTTTTTTTTATTATTAATGATCATAATCAGTAAGTTATCTAAAAGCATTATACTGTTCACTGTTTTCTAGATAAACATAATGATCGTTAATTAAATCAAGATAGCGTTAATGAGTCTCAGATTTCGCTTCGCTCATCTTCGACGGGCAAGCCCTTTCAGTTATTGTTCTCTATCGTATAAGGTCCTATCCCTCCTTCTATCTCCTTCGTTTTCTTCTGTTGTTCATCTCTTTGCATCACTTTGTTCATCAATCGACCTTCGTTTATCTCCTGAGTCTTGAATGCTTCTAGATGCCGTTAATGCTATCTCCTGCCTTAATCGATTTTGATTTCACAGTTTTTATTGATTGTCAAGTTGTTTACTAAGACTTACCCAGTTTACTAAATACAAGTGTAATTCAGAAAAACAACAAAATGTCAATTTAAACTTAAGGAAATTAAAATGTTCAAACGAACTATCAATAACGTAACTTACAAAACACGCTCTCAGATTCACGCAGAAATCACAGGTTATGCAGTCTATAAAACAACGTTCATCATCAACGGTGAAAAGTTCGTCTATTTCGGTAAGCAGTCATTCAACGTAAATCCTGATATGTCTTATATCGGTAGCGGTCGTCTTGTGAAAGAAAAGCTTGCTGAAATGAAAGATACAGACACGGTTTATAAAATCGTCGTTGATGTGTTTAAGACTAACGAGGAAGCTCTTGAGTGCGAACACCAAGAGATTATTCACGCTCGCAAACAAGGACTATCTCTTTTGAATATCTCTTCAGGAAATGCAGGTGGTGAGGTATTTTGCTCTATGACACCAGAAGCTATCAAAGCACGTAACAAGAAGATTTCAGAGACAATGAAAGGTCGTTCTGTTTCTGAGTCTGCAAAACGAAATATCTCTTTAGCAAAAACGGGCAAGAAACGCCCGTTAGAAGTTTGTCAAGCTATCAGCGATGCAAAGAAAGGTGTTAAAACTGGTCCTAAATCTGCTGAACAAATCGCAAACATGAAACTTGCACAGCAAGCAAGACGTTTAAGAGAGGCAGCATAATGTCACAGTCTAAATTAGTTGATAACTCGAACGCTCAAGATATGAATAAAATTATTCGTGATTATGAAATCGTGATCGCAAATTTCAAGCGCGAAAATGAAATTCTTTTCGCTGTGTGTACACAAAAACAAATGTTATCAGTAGACAAAACTTAAGAATAAGATTTTTATCGGAGATGCGTAAATGACAGACGAACAAGCAAAACAAGTTTTTAAACCAATTTTATTAGCGCTGACTGTTGTCGGCGTTTTATTTACAGCATCATGTGTAAATTCATCTGTGAACATTGAAACGATTATGAACAGAGATATTATTTGCGCAACTCAAGAATATAATCCAGAAACTGCAAAATTAGATATTGATGTTTGCAGAAAAACTTTCCAAGGAAATTAAAATGGCTGATATTGAAAAACTTTTATTAGATGGTAAGACTGAATTCACTTTTGAAGAACTGGAATCAGTTCACGATAAAATGCCTATTATCGTTCGTCAGTCTGAAAAAATTATTCGACCTATTACGGAAGAACCAGATTTGACGGCTGTTGACCCAAGACCCGTTGACATGATTCTTTCAAAACGAGTTCAAGACGATTTCGTTAAACGAGCTATTCAGGTGGTTCTGGATGATGAATTCATAGCGTTTATAGGAACAAACGCACAAGCAAGAAAATTCTTTGCTGATATTATGACAGGTGAGATTTAAAAAGGGAGCTTAACGCTCCCTATTCTTATTCAAAACCGCAGTTAAGCAATTCGGCTAATTTCTTCTCAAGCAGTCCATTTAATGAATCATCAGGAAACTCAATTGCTTGAACTTCACATTCAGTCTTTAATCTGATTGCTGCATCGTCAACTGACAAATCTTCCATTTTAACTTCACCATTTTTGTATACGACTTTAACAATCATGCTTTCTCCTTAGCATTGAAAACTATATGATTCCATATTCTGAACACAAAATCAATACAAAAAAGGGAGAGTTAAGCTCCCTTTTCTTATTTTGGAAATATCTCTATTTTCGAATAGTATTGCCTATTCATTTCGTCCAGCAGATTGATTAATGTTTGTTGAATAGTTCTATCTTGAAACTGAAAGCAATCAAACATAGCGTTTATAGTAATTCGTTTTGCTCGATGCCCCACTTTCTCTGCGATATTAGGTATTTTCAATTTCAGTGTTATAAATTTACCGCATCGACTTATATCAAAATCGTGATGCCAGTTATTGGGTATGTCTAAATGAATTTTCATTTAATCTCGCAGTTCGTGAAAACATACGCTTGTCCTTCGTCTGACTTCTCCCCTTTTATGTTCTCAGTTTTGAATACTGTAAATTCTGGAACTCCCGTTTCGCTGTCCGTTTCACGCATAAAAGACTTTTTATAATAAATTATCTCTCTGACTGAATACTCACGAATTTCTTTTCCTTCCAGCATCGTGAGTTTTCCTGAACTTCCATTTCCATAATCTGAGAGTTTGTAGCTGAACTCTTTAGGGGTGTTCTCGATTGTTCCTTTCGTTTGTTCAATCATATCTTTGAATTCGTCGTTAACTGTCTTGATAACAAAAGCATCACATTCAAGAGTTACACCAAACGCAGCAGGAGAAGTTACCAGAAGAGCAAGAACAATAGCTTTGAGTTTCATTATGTTTTTCTCAAAAACGGGGAGAAATGCTCCCCTTTGATTAGAATCGATTCATTATCTTTTTAAGTTGTCGATGAATCTTAATATTCCAGATTATCAACGCAACGTAAAGAACAATCATTACAACATTGAAGATTACCATTCGAATGATGTGCCAGCACCTAACACGTTTTCATCCCCGTCAGTTGCAAAGCTAACTTTCGTCACAACATTTTCATGTACACGAGATTGAAATCCCGCTGAGATTGCCGTTTCAGAATTAAAGTTACCGACCCCCATTCCGAAAGAAAACGTTTTATTACCAGTTAACGCTGGAATGTTTGTCATCGCTGCGACACCTGCAATACCCTTTGAAGATGTTTTTCAACGTCATTAATCTGTTTTGATAAGCTAGAAAACTGCTTATTCATCTGAGACATATAACGTTGAATGCCCATAATCTGCTGAGAGCTGTAATAGGCTTCTTCGTTCGCCCAGTTTGCTGACTGTTGAGCACCTTTAGTTGCGAAATCAATTTTCGAGTCCTGCTTCTGATCATAAGAAGACATCATTTTATAAGCATTAGCAGACATAGAAGAAAGCGCGATTGCAAGAGCGATGATTTTTACAGAGTTCATTTTGATTCCTTTAATGAATTAATTACACGAAGAAACTGATCACGAATATAAGCTTTTGACTTACCCAACATCCTTTTAGAAAACTTCTCGAAATCTCCTTCTGATTGTGCATAACAAATTACGCTGATTGCGCTAGGCGCTTTGTGAGAACTTTTTGATTTCAAAAGTTTCTCGATATTCTCAATTCCGAAAACTGCAACGTCAGAAACAATTTTCTTTGTTTCTTCAACGTCTATTACTTCAACAGTTTTAGTTTCTACTGCTGCAACTTCTTTTACTGCAACAGTGTATTTTTCGATATTTGCTTTAACGCGACGAATAACAGAACGACTAACATCGTGCTTTTCTGCAAGCTTACGTTCTGACAGTTCAGTTCCCGCGTTAATTTCTGCTGCGATGATGTTTTCAATAGTCATTTCTGTAACCCCTCACGTTTCGATGGATTGAACTTTAACAGCGGCAGGGTCAGGAGCAAGAGTTGGAAAATATTTTTGATGGATATTTCTATAAATAAAACTATTAACTCAGTGGGAGATAGCATGGTCCTTACATTCCTTGTAACGGTTGTTTCTTTATATCTTTGGTCCGAAACGAGATTCGACTAAGCAATATAGAAAAACGAATTTGTAATATAGAAAAATTCATGGAGTTCAAATGAATAATAAAAAATTAATGAATATCTTGCGTAAAGCAAAAACGTTTTTAATGCCTCCACCGGATTACACACCTTCGGAATGGATTGAGAACAATTTAATATTTCCAGATGGTCCATATTCAGGTCAGCCAATGCGCTTATTTGAATTTCAGAAGGAAATGATTGACGTCGTAAAAGAACGTAAAAAGAAAATCGTTATGATGACTTCTGCACAGATTGGCAAAACTACGATATTAAATGGAGTTCTGTTTTATAAATCAGCAACAGACCCAGGCAACGCAGGTGTTTTACAGTCAACTGGTAAAGAAACTACGCAGTGGTTATCAGGAAAGATCCGTCCGATGATTGATGCTTCGGAGGAAATGCAGAAAATTGTTACCGATAAGAACGACAGAAACGCAGTAAATAACACAAGTCAGATTCAGCTTCGAAATGGTGGCTTCTGGTATTTTATGTCGTTGAACTCCCCTTCTCACTTGCGCGGTAAAACACTGCCACTTCTATTACTTGATGAAGTTGACGCAGTAGAAACGGATACAGAAGAAGGAAATCCAATAATGATTGCCGAGCAACGTGCTACAACGTTCGGTGATGATGCTCGTGTTTTTATCTGTTCAACTCCTACAGGTCGCTATGGAGCGATTAACACACAATACGAAACATCGGATAAAAGAAAATATCATGTGCCGTGTCCTAAATGTGGTCACTCTCATGAATTGGTTTGGGAAAATGTGAAATTTGAATGGATTAAACAAGACGGTAAATCTATACCAGATCCCGATTCTGCTTTTATTCAATGTCCTATGTGTGAACATAAAATCACAGAAGGAGAACGAGCAAGAGCTATTAAAAAAGGCGAATGGATTCAGACCAATCCAGAAAGCAACGTTGTTGGATTTCATGTAAGTCGTTTGTATTCTCCTATGAGTTCTATCAAATCAGTTGTTGAGGATTTCAAACAAGCATTTCAGACTTTCAGTTTATCAACGTTTTATAACACTGTTTTGGGATTACCATTTGATGACCTAAACGAAGAACTGGAATCATCAAAACTTGAGGCTTTAAAAACTGATATTAGCATTCGTAATATTCCAGAAGACACGATGTTTATTACCGCTGGAGTTGACCAACAGCAAGACCGTTTAGAAATTACTCTAATGGGTCATAACGAGAAAACGGTTTATATATTAGACCATCGTTCTTTCATGACTATGAACGCTGAGGTAATCGATTCTCCTGCTTATAAAGAACTATTAGCATACATTAGAGCACCATTTAAAACCCCGTCAGGGAGAAAAGTGCCTGTTGCGTGGGTTAACGTCGATAGTTCTAACGGTCGAGCAACAAAAACAATCTATCGTTTTTGTTCACAGTGGACAAACCTGAAAGCTATTAAAGGTGCTTCAAGCGTTGATGCTCCATATGTGCCGACGAAAGTCACGAAAACCGGTGGCTATGAACTTTACATGATTGGTGTTAACCAAGGAAAAAACTTAGTTCGTGAACTTCTAAACAGAACTGTAAAAAGTCCTAACACGACCCCGGTTCGCGTTGAAATATCCGATGACGTTCCAGATGATTATTGCGAACAGCTTATGTCCGAAGAATTGAAACGTTCTGGTAATACTGTCAGATGGGTTATTAAACAAGGCGGTGTTCGTAACGAAGGTTTGGACTGCTTCAACTATGGCTATTGTGCTCGTTTGCAAGTCTTAGAAAAAATCAAATGGCATGAGTGGAGAAAGATGACTGCAAAAAGCATCGTTTCCGAATCAGAGGAAGAATCCTCCGATGATATTGAAGTTCAAACAGTAGAAGATACGACCGAAAGAACAAAACGTCCTCCTACTCGTCCTATTGTTCGACCTTTTAAAAAGAAACGTGGTTGGCTTAACTAAATAAAGAATATTACTGATGAGGATACAAAAATGAAAGAAATTTTCATCGGTGAAAAACTTCAATTAACAAATCCACAAGGCGCTAACGTTCAAATTGGTTCAAATGAGACCATTTTGTTTAAAAAAGATAATTGCCCCGAAAATTTCGGGGTTGATACCTCAGATTTTATCGAAGGGAATTTTTCTATTGTTATCTTCAATCAGGGCGTTTTGGTTTCAAATGAATTAATTAAAGTTAAATCACCGTTTGTTTCAAAAACAAAAAAGCAACAGCTTCGCGAAATGATCAACGATTTGGATAAAGTTATTCAATACCGATTGACAAGTAACGAAGAGGCAATTCAACAAATGAGTATTAACGGAAAATCCTTCGTATATGAATCTCTCGATGCTCTTATGAGTGCTCGTAAAAGATTAGCTGCAAACTTAGATAGCTTAATCAAATCAGAAGAAATGGCGAAAGGGAAATCTCCTATTATTACGATTAAAGCGAGGTTCAATAATCCGTCATGAAATTTTTAGATTTTTTATTAAGACGTAAACCCGAAGTAAGTAAAATTAAAAAGCGTCATAAACCAAAACTTATTATCGATAATGATACGGCTTTTGGTAATGAATTAAAGCGTCAACTTGGTCCAAGAACTGATCGTTTAGATGGTGACTTTGAGCAAAACCTGATTCGAACTGCAACAATTAATAACGAAATCCGAGCAAGTGCTGATAATATCAGGGCTATGTCCAGAACGATTAGCATTAATACTCCTTTGGGTAAACGTGCTGTTCAATATCAAGTTGATAACGTTATCGGTGAAGGAATAAACCCTCAACCTCGTTTGCTTGGTTCAGAAGGAAAGCCTAATAAAGAACTGAATAGTTTAATTAGCGATAATTTCAATTATTGGTCGAATTCGGCAAGACGTTTCAGCAAAAACAAACGTATTAACTGGCGTCGTTTCCAAGAAATCGTTGAACGCGCTCGTTTTATCGATGGTGAAGTTTTTATTCGTGTTCATGAAGGTGATGAATTCAAATTAGAAATTATCGAGGCTGCTCGTTGTAAATTCGGTGACAGACAGCAAACCGACGATGGTTATATTCTTGATGGAATTGAATATGATAACGATGATTCTCCTATTCGTTACTGGTTCCAAGAGATTAATAAAACCACTCAGACGGAAGGTGGTAATTCTTACGGTGTTTCTGCTGATGAAATTATTCACTATTACGGAGAATTGTTTCCCGATCAGCGCAGAGGAATTCCAGAAGCTATCGCGAATATCGACACAATGAACCAATATAATCAGTTTGCTTTTGCGACTCTTGTCCAAAAGCGCGCTGCGGCAAGCTCTATGGGCTTTATTGTTCAAGACAAAGACGGTCAGGAATCTCTCGATTTAGGCATTGATGAAGATGAATCCGAAAATATAGAACAGCCCGAAATTATTCAAGAGTTCGAAGCTGGTACTATTCATAAACTTCCTGCTGGTCATGATATTAAACAATTCAGTTCTACTCAAGGCGGTGATGATTTCTTGAGTTTTACGGATCGCTTGGAAGACCATCTTGCAATGGGTTACGGCTTTTATAAGCAAGGATGGAAAGGTGACACCAGTAATATTAACTATTCTGCGGCTCGTTTCGGTGATCAAGCTCAGAGGGTAATGTTTAAATCTGTTCAACGAAATCTTAAAGAACAAGTTTTTGAGGTTATCTTTGAAAAATGGTTAGCATGGTCAATCATGAATGAAAAAATTATTCTGAAAATGACTTCTATTCCTTCTGTTCTTAATCAGATTGTTTGGACATATCCAAAATGGGAATCTATAGATCCTATTAAAGATGCTCAGAAAGACCAGATTGATGTTGATAACGGATTTAAATCTGCTTCCGACGTTATTATTTCTCGCGGCGAAGACCCGGAAATTGTATTTGCTCAGATTGAACAGGAAAGAACTCGTTATGTTCCTAAACATTCTCAATCGATTGCGGTTGCTGCTGCACCTGCTGAATTAGCTGCTAATGCACAAGTTGAAGTTGCAGAAATTAATTCGGAAAACTCTGGGAAGGACATCTAAATAAATCAGTAAAACAAAAGAGCGTCGAAAGACGCTCATTCAAGAGGACTAAAATGCTCAAGTTAAAACGAGAATATACAGTCCAAGACGTTACTGAAACCGATGGTGTTTTTGAAATCGCATTCAGCTCTGAAACTCCTGTTGAGCGCCAGATTGAAGATGAATACGGACATCCAGTTACGGTTAATGAAATTCTTGTTCATGATGGTCCTCATAATGCAGACCTTACAAGAATTAATAACGGTGCTGCTTTGCTGTTTAATCACGATTTCGATAAACATCTAGGAAAAGTAATTCCTGGCTCTGTTCGAATTGATTCAGACCGTATCGGTCGCGCAAATGTCCAATTCAGTAAACATGGCTCTTTAGCCCAAGAAGTTTATGAAAAAGTCAAAGAAGGAACAATCAGCAAGATTTCTTTCGGATATGACTTGAATGAATATGAACTCAAGGGTCAAGACTTATTAGTTACGCTTTGGTCTCCATATGAAATAAGTTTTGTAACTGTTCCTGCTGACGATTCCGTCGGGTTGGGAAGATTACTAAATACAAATAACAAAAGCGTTAAGAAATTACGCGAATTAAATTTAACTAACAAAGGTACTCGAATGAAACGCATTGATGAAATGACTAAAGACGAATTGGCAGAAATGACCATCGACGAAATCGAAATGCTGTCCGAAGAAGATCGCGCGAAACGTGAAGAAATTCTGGAAGAAGTAAAAGTCGAAACTGAAAATTCTGGTGATTCTGCTGTTGTAGAAACTGACAATTCTCCTGCTGTTGTTCCTGCTGGTGATGAATTAACAGAAGCTGAACGCGAAGAAGAAGCGGAAGAGATTCTTGAAATCGCACAGCGCTACAAAGTAGCACAAAAAGACGTTGCAAGCGCAATCGCTAAAGGCATGACCGCACGTCAATTTAAACGTTCTATTAAACCCAACAAAGCTCCGGCGGTAATTCGTAACATGACTAAAGATACTAAAGTAAATCTGGAAGATAAATTCGACCTTGGCGATGCTGTTCGCTCTATGATGAATGGTAAAGCTGTTCGTGGCGCTGCTGCTGAATATACACAAGAAATGACTCGTAAGCGTCTGCAACGTGGTCTTAGCGTTTCAACCGGTATCTATATGCCAGTAAATGCTATTGCTCAGAACTCACGCGCAATTAACACTGTTCCTACTGTTTCTCCAATTCAGGAAACTGTTCAGCGTTATGATTCATTCGTTGAAATGCTGTTGAAAGGAACTGTTGCCGATAAACTGGGTGTTAACTTCCTAACTGGACTGAAAACTCAGATTTCTGTTCCTAAGCAAACTAAATCTTCTGTTGAAGCATTCGGTTTCGTTGACGAAAACGGTGAATCTCCAGAAGGCGAAAGCAAATTCGAAAACGTTCAGTTCTCACCAAAAACATTTACTGGTGGTAACCCGATTTCTCGTCAGGCTCTGTTGACTCTGCCTAATCTGGGCGCTTTCATCTCTGATCACATTGTTAAGCACTCACGCGCTAAACTGGAAGGTCTGATGTTTGGTTCTCTGACTGATGCAAAAGCTCCGGCTTCAATCGTTGCTCAGTTGACCGCTAAAGCAATGGGAATGTCCTATAAAGAGTTCATCGTTGAAGCTGCAAAAGCTAAAGGTGACGGCGTTGATATGGCAGCATTTAAATATCTGATGGCCGCTGCTCTTGAAGGTGATTTGAAAACCACTCTGCGTGATGCTGGTGTTTCTGGTTATATCATCGACGACCTGAATAAAATCGGCGGACATGATGTTATCGGTTCTGGTCTGGTTAAAGATGGACAGGTTATCTCTGGTGACTTCTCCGCTGTAACCGTAGCTGAATGGGAAGGTCTTGCTCTTGACCTAGACGACACAACTTATCGTAACAAAGGCGCTATCGTTCCTCGCGTTTGGGCTGATGTCGATTGGAAAGTTTGTGCTGATGATCGTCTGTTCCTGCACGAAAAAAAGACGGAAGCGTAATTGACAGCGGTCTTAAAAAGACCAGAGTCAATAAGCTACGCTCTCGTAAGGTAACAAAATAATTAGGGACTCTTCGGAGTCCCTTTTTTCGTTTTGGAGCTAAATAAAGAAAAAGGAGATAACATGCTTTTTCCATACACACAAAAACAAAAACAAGAATTCTTAAAACGATTTGGTCAAACGCTATTAATCGATAATAAAGAAACTCTGGCTATTGTCGAAATTGAAATTACTAACGTTGATGGACAAGTATCAGAAACGTTTTATATAACAATTGATGAAGTAATAGCTCGCCAAGATCTCGAAGTTCATTATAAAGAAAACATCTACCGAATTGCTTATATCGTTAACGATGGTTCAGGACTAGTTAATGCTTATTTGTCTTTAATTGGTGATAACAGCGGAAGGACTAGCAAATATGAATAATTTACCACGCTTGGGAATTAAACGTGCTTTTGAAGAAATCATTCAGAACGAACTTAAATTAAAATATGTTCAAGATGCTTTCACAACAGGCGTTAAAAAAGAGATTCAAGTAATGATTCCAGAAATGACGGAAGAATACACAAGAATCCAAATGCAATCAAAACTCGGTTGCACATTGAATATAATCATCGATATTTTCTCAGAAATCAATGAGACGGGAGTTCATAAAGCTGTATACGATTTAATTTCTATTACTGCTATTCATCCGAAACTTCGTGAATTCAAAATTAATAAAATTTATCCAAGTTCAAGTTTCACCTCTTACAATAACGAGTCCTCAAATGGTCAAGTTTCCGCTCAAGTCGTGTTAACTTTTGAATACTTAATGTGAGGAACATTTAACCATGACGAATGATATTTTCGTGGCTAATCTCGTCCGTGTTTCTGTAAATGAAGAAGCAACTTCGGAGATTCCTAGCTACTTTGACCCAGGATATATTGAAACTGAAAACGTTGCTTCTTTTCCTGTAGTAGGATTTTCTAATCAAGTTCAATCACTCGAAGATTATCGAGAAGACTTTGAAGTTAAATTATCGGGCGACCAAACAGTTGATAACACTGTTTTAAGCATATTTGAATCTGATGATGAAGTTTCCGAATTGCTAGACAATGCGTTAATGAATAAGAAAAAACTTCGATTCAGAAATCTTTATGTTGTCGATGCAGAACACACAAGAGAAAGACAATCAGGTCTTTATCATATTTTTGATGCTTATGTTACGAAGAAAGAAACAAACGGTTCTGAAAGTTCCGCTGTAATTAACAACTATACGTTAAGCCCAGACGGTAAATTATTTTCAGGTTACGCTGAATATTCAACTCCGTTAAACGTTGGCGATTATGGCGTTGGTGCAGGAACCGAAGAAATCGAAGGCGTAAAAGATTTAGGTCTTTTAACTGGTAACAGATGGATAACTGTTGATGGGATTAACACTGATAATCCTTATAACTCTGGCACGTCTGCTATGGCAATTCAGCATCCAAGTGGTCAAGGATGGGAACTGATTGGTGCAAGCATAGGAAATCCTAGCATTCGAATTCGCAACAAACAGATGAATCCCGACGGGACAATCAATGAATCGAATTGGGTTAAGGTCTATACAGAACTTGAGAAGCCTACAACAGAAGACATTGGAGCACTTCCTATTACGGGAGGAACGTTACTAGGTTCACTGACGATTCAAGATTATTTGACCGTTAGAAAGAAAGTTGAAGCGCCTCAAGCTGAATTCGACAAGCTAAATACTAAAGAAATTCAATCTGATTCGGTGAAAGTCAAAGGTCAAGAAGTTTATTCTCCTACAAATAAACCATTACCCATTGATATTAACGCAGTAGCTCAAGGTGAAACGTTAGACGCCGGAACATTCTAAAAAATTTGATTAATTAAATAACAAGGATGTTATTTTTCAACAGGAGAATGAAATGGCTAATAACAAAGTCAAACACTATAGGACTGATGTCGCAGGACGTAAACCTGATGCTTCAAAAATGCTTGAAGGTGAAATTGCTATTAACATGACTGATAAGCATATTTTCACTAAAGTAGGAACTGAAATTGTTAATATCGGTAATGGTGCTGATTCTATCGTCGAAGGTGGACAAACTTTTATCGGTGATGTTCAAGCAAATAAATTAAAATCTGATACCGATATTTCTCTGAAAAACTCCGAGAAAAGTTCTATCGTTTTTGAAGATGAACACGGTAAAGCAAAAGTTGAATTGAAATCTGAAAAGCAAACTGATGCCGAAGGTTCTTTGAAAGTCATCGTTGCGAACGGTAAAAACGCTGCAACAGGTTATTCAACTTATGATTTCGTTAATGGTCGTTTACGTCTTCCAGTTTCACCAGTTGAAGCTGATAACGCAACTCGTAAAGACTATGTTGACTCAGAGATTAAGAAAGTCTCCGACGCAACAGGAACGAATCTGACAGCTTTAGAAAATAAAGTTGACGCTAACGACACAAAACAAACCGAAGCAAACACCGAACTGGACAATCGTCTTAACGCTAAGATTGATTTAAACAATACGACTATTAACACGAAAGTTGACGCTAACAAAGCTAATGCTGATGAAAAAATCAAGGCTGTTAATGATCGTTTGACGGTCGAAAGTAAGACTTTGACTGATATGGTTAACACCAAAGTTTCAAAAGCTGGCGACACAATGACTGGCAACTTGACTGTTCCTAAACTGAATGCAGACGATGTTACGGTTAAATCTAGCGTTACTTCCTCTAGCGTAAAAACCGACTATGCGAGAGTCAACTGGATTGGGGTTAATACAGATACCGGCTTGGGCGTAGGTAGCATCTCGATTGGTGACGAAAATTCCGGATTAAAATGGCGAGAAGCTGGTTGGATCGACACGTATTCAAACGATGCTGTAGTTTCGTCTATAGCTGGAAGTCAAACATTCTTTAACCGACCTGTAACATTCAGATATCGTTCTGATAACGCTGGTAATGTTAACGCAATGATCACTGGCACATCATTGATTAAGATTGATACGTCGACCGATGGTAATGCGATTGGAGACGGATATTCTTATTTTGGTTTAGCTAACGCAGGAAAATATCATCACTATCTGAGAGGAACAGGCACGACATTTGTTGACTCCAAAGATGGTCTTCGTGTTTCCGGCCAAACCCATGCTCTTGCAGGAGTTGTAACTTCTAGCAAATCTTCTGGAACATATGACGTTTATTCTATGGTCAACTGGACCGAATCGACCCAACCTTTTAACCGTCTAAGAAATTTTAGAGCAAACTCCGGTTCGTATTGGTGGCACGAAGCCGCATGGGGTACTAATTCGAATCCGAAATATGCAAACTCTTTGACTTGGTGGCATGGAACAGGAGCCGATAACTGGATTGCATCCCTTAGTGTTCAAGGTAGCTTTAAGACCAACACGTTTGAAGCACATGGTGGTGGCCCTGCTTATAAGTTGATAAGCACAACGGACTCGGCTTCTTATATCAGCGGTCAAAACGATGATAAAACTAATGCTTGGTTATTCGGTAAAACAGACGCTAATAAAAATCTTGTTATACAGAATAATATGCTTGATGGTAGTAGTTCATCAATAATTATTCAACCGGAATCGTTACAGCTTAGGGCAAATACCAATAATATTTTAAATCTGTATAACAATAGAGTAGAAATTGATGGTCATCGCTGGGCGGCAACAAACAGTCACGCTTGGGCAGCTCAGTGGAATCAGAATCCTCCTGTTCTGCTTAATTTCGGATCACACTCCGGAACTTCGGATTATTATCCTGGATATTCTTTGCAACATTCATCAAGTCAGAATGGATATAATACCAGATTTGAGATGGGGATGATTCGCGAAGGTGCTCAATACGGACGCGGAGTTCTGCGTGTTATGGAACCTAATTTTGCAGATAACGCTGGAAAGTTTGCAGCAAATTATTTCTTTGACATTAATGGTAAATTTTCAACAAATAGAATGCATTCATTTGCAGTGGGAGATATTAATAACGTACTAGGCGGATGGTCAATTGCGATAGGTGATAATGACACTGGTTTTAAATGGGAAAAAGATGGTTATTATAATCTATTTGCTAATGGTCAAGCAGTGTTGCAGATTAATCCTACAGGAACAATCACTCATGTTGGAAAAGCAATTAACTCCCAAGGTGATTTGAATCAGTCAAATGATGCTCACTCAACATATGTTCGAGACATTTATATTCGTTCCGATATTCGCGTTAAATCTGAATTAAGAGAATTCTATAAGCCTTCTGAAACCTTATCTAAGATGCAAGGTTACTTGTATTTGCAGAAAAAAGGATTCAAAGAAGATGGTTCGATTAATTGGGAGCAGTCTGCTGGTTTAATTGCTCAAGAAGTTCAAGACGTTTTGCCCGAGTTAATCAGTGTCGATAAAGATAATCCTGAAGGACTTCTGAGACTGAACTATAACGGTATTATCGCGTTGAACACCGCAGCAATCAACGAACATACTAGCGAAATTGAAGCCTTGCGCAAGGAGAACAAGGACCTGCGCGAAAGATTCGATAGATTAGAAAAGCTATTAAGTAAATAAGGGTCTTCGGACCCTTTAGGAGGTTTAGAATGGCAGTACAAGGACCATGGGTAGGATCCTCAGCAGTTGCTGAAACGGGTCAAAGATGGATGTCCTCAGCAGGATCACAGCTTCGACTAGGACTTCCGTTTTGGATGTCACAGATGGTCGGGGTATCAAAAGAAACCAAAGCACGTCTATCAAAACTTGAGACCAGAAAAGCTAAATAATCAAAAGGGGAGGAATCCCCTTTGCTAAATAATATTATCAATTAACTAATAGGATATTCAAAATGGCTGATAAAGCATATGATATTTTCGCTGGCTCTTACGTCAGTGTATTTTTCAACTCAGAAGTAACAAACGTTGATATCGACTCAGAGAAATTCGTAGAAGTTCCTGAAGTTGGCGCATTTCCTACGACTGGTATCGAACGTGAGGTAATTATTGCTCCTAACTTTACTCACAAATACAGCCGTAAACTGGTTGGTCGTGGTTCTGTTCCCGATATCGATTTGACTGTTAACTATATTCCTAGAAGTATTCATGATCAGCTTTATAAGCTTGCGGAAGATGGTAAACGCGGTCAGTTCAAAATCGTATATTGGATGGATGCTTCTAAAGAAATCGGTGTTGCCAAAATGTATAACGGTTTCCTATCAAGCGCTACTTATTCCGGTGGTGAGTCAGAAGTTGCAGCACAGGCTATGACTCTTTCGGTCGATGGTGGTCCAATTGCCGAAGCTCTGGTTGATTTGACTACTCCAACTCCAGAAGGTTAATCATTTCAATCTTAAAAGACTCCTAACGGGGTCTTTTTTTGGCTCTAAATAAAGTCAGAGGTGAAACTAAGAATGTTTAAATTTCAAGCTGACTTATCAAAATTATTAAATCGTTATATCAACAAAGAACACAAATACGGTCAAAACGACTGTAACATCCTTGTCGCTGAACATATCGATATGACTTGCGGAACAGATTATGCAAGCAAACTTATTTCCAAATATGACTCTGTTCAATCGGGTTTAAAACACTGCAAAGAACTTACAGGTTTTAATAACCTTTTAGAAGCTTGTGAAAAGCATTTAGAAAAAACAAATGTTATCGAAACAGGGTCAATTGTCTTAATTAAAAAAACATACAGACGCCGAGTTTATTACGTTGCGTCAATCGTCTTTAACGACAAAGCAATTATTGAACACAACAACAAATACGCTTTGATAAACGTGAAAGATTTTGAATACGAATTAATTTTTAACAGGAGAAAATAATGGCTATTGTCGCAATTGGTGCAATCATCGCCGGTGCTTCTGCTGGTCTTGCTGCTTATGCTGCTGGGATGGCATTAGCTATTTCAATAGGTATTGGTGTTGCTGTTGCTGCTGTTTCCGCTTTAATGTCAACAGCTATGCAGCCAACTGTTCCCCGATTTAATACAAGTGATACCGCAACAACATTAGGAACAACGTCTGATCCTTCAACTGTATTACCGATTATCTACGGTGAACAACGCACCGGAACAATTAACGTTTGGGATGCTGTAGGAAATGATACGACTTATTTGGTGCAAATTTTTGCAATTGCCGAAGGTGAAGTTGATAGCTTTAAAAACCTTTATATCGATAACAAGCGTATTCTGAATGATGCCGTTTATCGTGATGGAATTGTTTCAAGAGGTTCAATCGTTTCTCAATATCAAGACTATGTGCAAGTTGAATTCTCTGTTGGTAAAGAACAAGGTCACCATTTCAAACTCGCTGAACAATACTTAGGAAATGACCCAAGTGGCTGGCCTGTTTCTGCTACAGGTAACGGTGTTGCTTCTTGCTGTATCGTAATGCAAAAACGTAACTCAGACTTACAAAACCAAGCTGATATCCTACAGCCTAACAGTCAGGTCGCTGTTGATGTTAGAGGACGTTTGATTACTGACTTAAACACGGGACAAATCGTTCCATCGCGCAACGGTGCAAGTCAGATTGTTGATTATCTAACGAACGAACGATACGGATTAGGAGTTTCACTTGATAAAATTAACCTTGATAGTTTTAAAGCTGCTGCAAATTATGCTTTAAGCAATCAACTATTTTCCGATGGTGCAACAGATCCTAACGCAACGTTTAAAGAAAATTTAACTCAGCTTGCAGGTGCTTTTAACGGAATGATTTTCGAATCGTTCGGGAAAGTTTATTGCAAAATCGATGGTCCTGATGTTGTTTCATTTGATTTTGATGAAGAAAATATTTCTGCTGGTTCAGTTTCGTTGAATTCAGGTGGTTCAGAGGAATATTACAATACGCTGAACGTGAAATATCAAGATCCTACAATTGATTATTCAGAGCAAGTTCTTCGTTATCCGTCTGACGTGACAACCGATAAAACGATTCAATATGATAAACGTATTATCGCGAAAGATGTTAATTATCGTTTTGTGAAATCGAAAGACCAGTTGGACAAACTTGCCTCAATCGAACGTAACAAATCACTGTTAAAACAGATTATCAGCTTTAGTTCTCCTGATGCCTATACTATTCAAGTTTGGGACGTTATCAGAATTAATTTTGATGAATTAAATTTGCAGGATTCATTATGGCGCGTTACCAACGTCAGTCGTTCGATGAACAAAGGCGTTGCAGGTATCGTTAACATCACCGCTACTGAATATATTGAAGAAGTTTATACCGATTTGGATTATGCGAAAGATCCGAATAACAATGGTTCAAACGTGCCAAACAAAGGATACTTGATTGCTCCTACGAATCTTAAAGTTTCAAGCGTTTCAGAAACAGCTTTAGGAAGAACTTTTAAAGTTTCATGGAATTCAGAGCAAGATTTTAACCGTTCAGGTTTTTATATTCAATATGCAGTTGCAGGAACAAACCAATGGACTCAAGCAGGATTCACATCAGGAAATTCTTACTTGATTATGAACATGAACCCATTGCAGAAATATGATATTCGTGTTTGTGCTTCTGGTGTTTTCTATACGTCTGAATGGGTTTATTCAATGAATATTAACCCTGATGTCGTTTATAATCTGCCTAAAGTTCGTGGTCTAAGACTTGTTAACTCTGAGTTTAATAACAACGTTACACAACAAACGCAATTTGAATTTGCATGGGATAATCAGAGTTCAGAGAAATTCGAAGTTGACGGAGTTCAACAGACTTTCGAACAAGTATTTCAGTATTACGAAATCAAAATCACTGGACAAAGACCTGTTGTATACAGAACTAAAGATTTGAGTTTCATTTATGATTTACGAATGAACCAGCAAAACGGTATCAGTCGTGAAATTAAATTTGAAATCACTGCTGTTGGTTATTCAGGTTTAAGATCTGAACCTACTGAATTAATCGTAAGAAATAATCAAGCTCCTGCAATAATCGGTTTTACTGCTTCGAATGGTCCTGGATTATTGATGTGTTCTTGGAATGATCCAATGACTGTTGCACCTGATTATTCTGGAACTGTTATTCAAGTTTCAAATAATCCTGAATTCACTGACATTAATCAAGTTCAGTTGAGTTCTAGCCAGTTCATTGAAAACTTCCCGTTAGTTGACGGTGAATATTACGTTCGCGCTGCATGGTATGACGTTTTCGGTCAAGACCAATTAGTTTGGACGGAATCAATTTATATCAACATGAAGTGGGATATTCCATGGACAGAAGATATGAAAGACCAGTTAAACGACTTGCTTGATTTGGATGATAGAGTTGATGGTGCTATCGAGGACGCTTTAGAACTCGCAAATGCTTATACCGATACTCAGATAACATCAACTAAGCAGGAAGTAACAACCGAGATTGACCAGAAGATCAGCACGTCTAATACAACGTTGCATACTCAGATAACGAATGAAACGCAAGGCGCTATCAATCAGGCTATTACGATTCAAACGGCTGATTTTGACGGTAAGTTAAACGCTGCTATTACCGAAGTTGAGAAAACCCAAGCGGATGATCGTGCTGCAACAGCTTCACAAATCAGCCAATTAAAAGCTGAAACTACGGATATGGTCGCGACTGTTTCTACCGAAGCAAAAGCAAGCGTTGATGATTTAGCAGGAACTGTTAACAGTAAATGGGCTGTTTCTACAAACGCCGATGGTGTCGTAGCTGGTATTAGTATGCTGGCATCGAAGGACGCTGAGGGAAATAAATCCTCAAGCATTATTTTTAACGCTGATAAGATTGCTATAACAAATAATAACACTGCTCCTAATGCTGTTCCTCCGTTCATGGTTGCAGACAATAGAGTTTATTTGCAAAGCGCAATGATTCGTAATGCTTCTATCGGTAATGCTCAAATTGCTAATGCTGCAATTGATAATGCTAAAATTGCTAATGCTGCAATTAATAACGCTCAGATTCAAGACGGTGCTATTACAACAGCGAAAATTGGTAATGCTCAAATCGGTTCAGCGCAAATCGCTTACGAAATTTCATCTGATAACTGGTTTCCTTCCGGTGGTACTCAAGGATGGACAATTAGAAAAGATGGTTGGGCTTCATTCCAAAACGTTACAGTTAAAGGAAATATTCAAGCTGATTCTGGTTATTTCTCTGGAGAAATCAGAGGCGGTTCAGGATATTTCACAGGGACTGTTTATGCCGACAGAATCAAAGGTGACGTTATCAAAATGGGATTTATCGACCCATGGGGAACTGTTCATATTCCTGCTGTTGGTTGGAGAAGAATGATTGCTATTCCTAACGTTGCAATCGCCGGAAGAACTTATTCTGGTGGTACTGGTTGGGGTGGTGGCAAAGCGTGGCTAAGACTCTCAAACGGTCAGCAAGTTGTATATGTTCAGTCACAATCATTGAACGGTGCAAACGGTGGTATTGCATACATCGAAGCAGGACAAGCCGTTGATTTAACTTATACGGTCGAATTAAACCGAGCAGAAGCATCAAGAGCGGTTTATTTTATAAGTAAAGTTTGATTCAAATCCCCCAAATCCGTTTTTCTAAATAAGACAGGGAGGTCTTAAAAGGAGAAAGAAAATGGGTGTTGAAGCCATCATTTCTTTCGCGGGACTGCTATGCGCTGGCTTTGGATGGATTTGGTCTCAAAAGAACGCAATGGAAGCCGACGCTTTAAAAATCGAACAGAGACTATCTGAAATCGAGAAAAGCGTTGCTCTTAATAATGCGACCGATTCAAACGCAAATACTGAATTAACCAACGTTCGTGATTCGTTTAAGGAGTTTAAAGGTGATATGAAAAGTATAGACAGTCGAATTAGAGAAATCGAAATTCGATTAGCGGTGATAGACAGTGAAACGAAAAGAAATAAATAATTACAAGAAAACCCTTTTTGATAAACAAAATAAAAGATGTGCTTTAACTGGGATAGAAATTACCGATGTTAATAAAGCCCATTTAGACCATGACCACGCTCTTGATGGTTCTCAAGCTGGGCGATGCCGAGGATTATTACTCGCACAGGCAAACGTCCTTGAGGGCAGATTAAAACATCAATTCATGTATTCAGGTTTAGCGAAGCACATCGATTATATTGATTTTTTAAAAAGATTGGTAACTTATCTCGAAAAAGATAATTCTAAAAATCCTATTCATCCTCAACTTGTAACAGACCTATCAAAGCGCTTTTCGAAAATGACGTTAAAGCAAATGAAAGAGACTTTATTAGCCGAGGAAATAAATCCAGTTGGTGATAAAAAATCTCTCATTAACTTGTACAAACAAAATTTAAAGGTGAAGTATGATTGAAAAAATGAAAGCTGCATTCAAGAAACTTCCAGCAATGACAGGAGACTTTAAAAAGAAATTCATTTACGCGATGATTGCAATGGCTGTTTATAATTACATCGTTGTTCCATGTGCATTGAGTTTCTTCGGTATAGTTCTTCCTATCGTTCCTCTTGATGAAGCTATGAAATATATCTTTGCGATTGTTTCATTTGGGAGTATGTAATGGCGAAACTTGGTGGAGTTAAAAAAGACTTAGACAAATGGCGAATAAAAGAATCTGATCAGTTCTCTAAAAGAGTAACTAAAGCGTCTAAACTCGCTTCTGTTGAGTTACAACGAAAGATTAATCGACGTGTTGAAGGACCTGTGAATTTCACCAAGAACGCCGTTGGGTTCAGATTTAAGATTGATAAAGAAGGAACAACTAACAGAATCTTTATCAAAGACGTTCAGGCGAATTATCTTTCACACTTGATAGATGATAACAGTCCAATTAACAAATATGTTCCAACAGGGGTGAGAGGTTCGACTAACCAGTTCGGTAACATTCCAGGATTAAAAACTCGTAGAAACTTAGAAGCAGTTAAACAAAAGAAAGATGGTATTAACCGAACAATTCTGATTAAGACAAATGTCAAAAAACAGAACAAGCGAGTTATTGCTATTTTCAAACGTCATCAAATTCGTAAGAAATCGATTGGTTCTTGGACTGATATTAGTAATGACATCATAAAAACGGTTCGTCGTGTCGCTACTAAATAAAAGAAAAGGAGACAAAATGAACTTAAATGATTTTGAAACATATCGTGTTGACGAACTCGATTCTATTTTTATCAAAGAGCACAATCCAGAGTCGATGACTATTCCTTACAGTTTTGAACTGGTGAAAGAAACTCGTATAAAAAAGAATCTTCAAAACGAACAAAACGTTTTCATTGTTAGCACTCAGAAAAAGAAACCTCGTTATCATTTCAAGAAAAACGAAATCGTAGAAATCAATGGTCCTTTCTTTGAACAAAATGCTGCTTGTATTTTTCAGCAAGAATATATTCATAAAGGATTCAGAATGATTGGATATTTCTTCCAATTCACCGAGTAATCAAAAGGAGTTATCTTCGTGATAGCTCCTTTTTCGGCATAAATAAAGTAAACATTTACATTAACTATAGGATTAATAAATGAAATTCGAAGAAATGATCGCCGCTCTAGGAGCAAAACGCGAAGTTGTAGAAATCAAAGGTTTTAAATTTTATGTTCGCGCAATGACTGTTGAAGAATTCGGCAAATTCTTTTTTATGGAAGACCAGACCGACAATATGATTCTGAAATGCATCGAGAACGAAGACGGATCTCCTGTTTTTGAAAATATCGAACAAGTCAAACAACTTTATACCACCGTTCGCGCTCAACTTTCTGCTGCCGTTTCTGCTGCATCTGTTATGAAAGAAGAAACTCACGCTGTGGAAAAGAATTAAGGCAGAATCCTTATAAAATATTCAAATTCAGAACAATGCTACGTAGAGGTTTTACCGAACGTGAAATTCTGGATATGAGTATTAAGGATTTCTATGAACTGTGGATATATGAAACCTTCATTGAACCTCAAGGCCCTGCTCTAAATGACTTACATCAAGCGCATATAGCATTTTCTGTTTTTGCTAATAATCCAAATATTACAAAAGAAAGTTCAAAGAAATTAAAACTGAAAGATTTCATGTTCATTAAGGATAAAGTTTTTAAATCTCCTGAAGAGCTGGAAGAAGAACAGAAAAAAGCCGCAGAAGCCAACAGAAAGAAAATGGAATCTATGTTCGACCCGAAACTTCTTGCGAAAGCAAAAGCTAAAAATAGGAAATAATAATGGCGAATTCTCGTTATGATGTTGAGATTCGCGGAGATAATAACGGACTGTCTACTGCTGTAAAAGACTCCATGGACGAACTGAATAAACTCGATTCAGCCGCTCAGGGTCTTTTTAGTAATTTCACAGGTCCACTAAATGGTCTCAGCGATGGTCTTAGCACAATTCAAAGTATGTCCCCTGCGTTACGCGCATTGGGTGCAGCGGGATTAGTTGCAGGTGCTGGTTTTTCTGCAATTAATAAAGCCGCTGAAACTGTTAACGTATTAAATCAGGTTAACACGACAACTGGCGTTTCCATTGAAATGCTTCAACAGTTGCAATCAACGTTTAAAGCTACTGGAATGGACGTTGAGAAATTCGGTGATTTAAACAAAGATGCAATGGATAAACTCGGTGATTCTCTCAGAGCTGGCGGTGGTGGTATTGCCGATGACCTGGAAGAATGGGGTTTAAAACTTGAAGATTACGCAAAATATGCTGGTGATGCCGAAGGTGGTATTAAAGCATTAATCGACACGTTCTATCAATTAAGAGCCGCTGGTAAATCTTCTGCTGAAATTACTAACGCAATGGAATCAATGGCGTCTGATGGTTCTCATTTGATTTCAACATTACAGAATTTTTCTAATACCCAAGACGCATTAAACGCAATTCAAGGTCAAACAGTTTCAATTACTCAAGACATTGCCGACGAATTCAAAGAGTATGAACGTAATATGAATTCTTTGAAGAAAGCGACAAACGAATTCACGGTAGAAGCTGCTAGTCCATTGGTTCGTGAATTTAACAATCTTTATGAATGGATGGATGGCATTGATTGGAGTGAAACTTCTTTTGCAAAATGGCTAAGAGAGAATAACAAAAAGGGTATAACTCCTTCTGGTATGTCCTCTGGTCAAGTTCAGAACATCGGTAAGTCTGTTGAAGCAATCGAAATTGAAAAGCGTCAGGCGTTTATTGCAGAAAATGCCAAGTTGCTTAAAAAACAAGTTAATCAGTCAGTTCGTCTAGCTGAACAAGAAACGATGGCAAATAAAGCTCGCCAGAAAGTCTTAGAAGAAAAAGCGAAGAAAGAAAAAGACGCTGCTGATAAAGCTGAACGTGAAAGAAAATCTGCTGCTGATAAAGCCGAAAGGGAACGTAAAGCTGCAATGGCTAAAGCCAAAGCTGATTATGACAAAATGATGGCTGATCGTGCTCAGGCAGTCGAATCTCTGAAACAGTTAGACATTGCAGTTATTTCACAAGATGCGCGTTCGTATGCTTCACAGGTGAGTCAGTTACAACAAACTTTAACGAAGCTTCAAGAACTCAGAGATAAAGGGATAATCTCACAGGAGCAATTCCTAGAACGTCGTAATTCTCTATTGATTAACTCGTCAAAAGAATTCTCCGACAGTCTTAAGGCTAATCCTGCTGACATTGGCATTATCACTCAATCAATGAATCAAATGTTCGATATTCAAAAGCAAGAACTGGATATCAAACGTCAACAGAACTTGATTTCAGAACAGCAATACAACGAACAGTTAGAGAATCTTCAAATTGCACATCAAGAGAAGATGAAAGCAATCAAAGAGGTTGATGCTAATCAGGTGAATATGCAGAACTTGAATTCAATTGGTTTCGCAACTGATGAAGAAAGAATGGCATTAGAGCAAGAAGCATTAAATCAACAGTTCGAAAGGTTCATAGAACAGAATCAGAAAATGTACGAATCTGGACTTTTGTCTCATGAACAATTCTTAGAGCAAAAAAGACGACTAGACAAGGCTTATTCTGTTCAGTCTGAAAATATTGCTATGATGGAAATTCAAACGAAAATGGGAATGTATAACGGTTTTGCTCAAGGCATGGCTGATGTTATTTCCGGTATTTCGGGTGAAAACTCTAAAGCCGCTCAAGCTGCGTTTGCAGTAGCTAAAGGAACAGCTATCGCAAATGGTATGTTAAACGCATATCAATCTGCAACTAAAGCAATGGCAACTTATCCTGGTCCTTTGGGATACGCATTAGCCGCATCAAGTTATGCGCAAGTTTTAGGACAAGTTATGTCCATGAAATCTGTGAATATGACTGGTATGGCTCACGATGGTATTTCTGAAATTCCAAGAGAAGGAACATGGCTGCTTGATGGTGGTGAAAGAGTCGTTGATCAGAGAACTAACGGAGATTTGAAAGACTTCTTGAATAATCAAAACGAGTCTAAGACTCAGCCTATTGATGCTCGTGTAATCGTACAAGGAAACGTGACTGATCAGCGTTGGTTTGCTGAACAACTCAAGAAGCAAGAAAAGATTATCACATCAATTGTTCAATCAGGAAACAGACGCAAAATGTAAAAAATCTTCAAGTTATTCACAGGCAATACGGGCGATTAAAATCGCCCCATTAATTATTTTCTTTTTAAAAACTAAAGCACAGCCTGAAAACTTTGCCACTCAGGTGCATGCATAAGTACCGCGCTTTGTTCATTTCTATTCCAAATAGGAATCGCTTTCCCTATATAGAAAAAATGTGATGTTGCATCATTACTTTTCTTTTCACTACTTTTTCCTGCTTTTGTATATACGACAACAAGATCGCCAGCGCGAACAGGTTTATCCGGAAACCAAAATGTTTCGTAAATACCAGTGTTTACCGACTCATTCTCAAATCCCGTTTGTAGCAGTATAAACTCTCCAATATTGCATGAACTGTCAACTCGAATGACAATTCGTTCCTTATCTAAGTTTCCAGGTTCGCGAATTGCTGTAATATTAACTTTCATGGCTTGACCACCTTTGCAGCTATCCCCCCGACAGTGAGCACACTACCAAAAGCTAACGCGAGCACAGCGGCAGTCGGCTGAGTTGACCAGTTTGAAGTGGCATATCCAAAGGCAGAGCCTGAAATTAGAAAACATGTCACATGCATTATTTCCAAAGCAATTTTTGTTTTGAATTTTTCTTCTAATACTCCTACAAGTTTATCGGATGTATGAAACTTATCGCGAATCACACGCAAATCATTGCATTCACCATCTAATCTTTCAATCTCATCAAGCAACATTCGTTGTACCGCAGCAGAGCTAAGCTCCTCATCAGTTAGCTCTCTGCGAAGATTTGAGAATGATTTGCGTCCAGAATTCCCCTTGGGAACAGCTGTTGGTATCCCCACACTTACAGGCTCTTCTGGTTCCGTATCAGGTTGATGCCTATTCCCAAAAACCACGAAATGCTCCTTTCGTATATTCAAAATTGTAGCTAATTAATCGAAGGCATCTAACCTTATATTCGTCTTATCAACATAATACCATCACTTTCAAACCAACTCTAAATTCACAGCAAAATTAGTTGCTTTGAAACTATATTGTGACGTTACTGGAAACTAACACAGGCGTATCCTGAAAAGAGATATGACAAACC
>ENA-UOZL01000052-UOZL01000052.1-food-metagenome-genome-assembly--contig:-NODE-52-length-48402-cov-101.941692_pt1 | contig 48402 bp, 61 predicted proteins | sample MGYA00249883_ERZ772724 | MGnify/ENA primary metagenome ERZ772724 (study PRJEB29005, sample SAMN08379457) | food metagenome | isolation source: cheese spiked with Escherichia coli O157 | study: EMG produced... | reverse complement strand
TGTGCACCGCCCAGCTTATAATTGGCGGTGGTATCGATATCCATGTACCACACTGGTAGATTATAAAAAATGCAATAACACATTGTATCTAAAAGAAAAAACAGTATTTTGAGATTATTTTTTATACCGCTTTTCCGTGTTTTTAAATGCATGATTTTATTGAAATCTTTTTTAGTTTTGCAGAAAGGATTTTTTGCTCAATTGCTTTAATTTTATACATTCCTGATCCCGGAAAATTTTTGCCCGTTGACAGTTTTTATCCTCCGGGGCTATATTTCCCACGCAACCGCAAAATCGGTTGTCGGGATTGGCGTCCCGGATGACATCACAACGCATAGCCGCGTTTGCGGTTTTTTTTGCGTTAAGCATTGCCACATTCGCATAATGGTGGGGCGTGCAGGGGCGGAGAAATCCGCGCCGGGTTTTGTGATGACCGGTTACGCCAACCCTGTACGTCTCACCACCTCCCTGATTGGCGTCAGAGGTGGTGATTATCCAATTAATTGGAGTCATCACATATGAATACAGCTAATACAGCTAATACAGCTATAACTTTTTCTAACGAGTCACCAAAAGTCTTTTTCAAAGATGGTCGCTTGGTAACCACCTCTCAAGCTGTTGCCGACTACTTCGACAAACAACATAAACACGTTTTAGCTAAGATTGACGCACTCGACTGCTCTCCTGAATTTACATCAGCCAACTTTTCGGCTGATGTTCAAACGGTCGAAATAGGCAACGGCGCAGAACGTGAATCACGATGCTACCTGATCACAAAAGACGGCTTCATGTTCCTCGTGATGGGATTTACTGGCAAAAAAGCAGCCAGACTAAAAGAAGCTTACATTGCAAAATTTAACGCAATGGAAGAAGAACTCCACAAACAACCACCAGAAGCACCAAACTCCCCAACCCAAAATGATGGGTGCGCATTACTGATCCACTTTGATAAACATGGTCAGGTAGAGTTCACGGAAAAAGTACCCGCCGATGCGATGGTATGCACTCTGGAACGGTTTAAATTTTATCTGGAGCAACACGGGTGGATCGTTGCCCGTAAAGAACAACTAGTGGAAAGGCTGATGCGTATTTAATAAATTCAAGCCCGGTTGAACACCGGGTTAATTCTATCGTTGGTGATTGTTGCCAATCGTCACTCCTCTGACTGGATGTAAATAATCCAGGTTATCCGGTTCTTCTTTCATTTCCATCCAACGACGATAAAACTCGTCGTTGGAGATAGTAAGCAGTAGTATACTCATGCATACTGCTTGGCTACGGTATAACCACAATGATTATTCCCTGGCAGGGATTTCAGGCCACACAATATCCGGTGCAGTTGATGTATCAATACGATTCAGCAACACTCTGTACTTCTTCCAGGCCGCCAGCTTCGCCACCTCTTCCTCCGTTGCAAGCTCCAGCTCCACAGCATCCTGAAGCGGCGCTATATGCTCACTGGCTGCCTGCATCAGGCTGTTTTTTGTTTCTTCCGCCTCCCGGATCCGGAACAGTTTTTCTGCTTCCGTATCCTTCACCCAGGCTGTGCCGTTCCACTTCTGAAACTCCCCTTCCGGCGATAACCAGGTAACATTTTCCGGTAACGGACCGAGTTCAGAAATAAATAACGCGTCGCCGGAAGCCACGTCATAAACCGTTTTACCCCGATGATCTTCAACGAGATGCCACGATGACTCATCACTGTTGAAAACAGCCACGAAGCCAGCCGGAATATCTGGCGGTGCAATATCGGTACTGTTTGCAGGCAGACCGGTATGAGGCGGAATATATGCGTCACCTTCACCAATAAATTCATTAGTTCCGGCCAGCAGATTATAAATTTTTATGGTCCGTGGTTGTTCACTCATTCTGAATGCCATTATGCAAGCCTCACAATATAGTTAAATGCAATGTTTTTGACGGTGTTTTCCGCGTTACCCGCAGCGTTAACGGTGATGGTGTGTCCGTGTGAACCAATACTGAAAGAATGGGCATGAGCACCGATAACAACCGGATGCTGGTGCGCACCAATACCAACTGTATGCGCATGTGCACCGGCACTCACGGCTGTACCGGACAATGAGTGACTGTGGCTGCCCTGACTGTCCGTTTTCGATAAATAAGCAATACCCTGTGTGTTGGTTCCTTTAACTGTGGATAAACTTCCTGTAATGGTTGCTGTTCCATACTGACTCCAGCCAGAACTGTTCATCCTTAAACCACTTGTGTGGGCATGAGCACCCGCGGCCCCTGTTGAACCGCTCAGACTGTGAGCATGAGCCCCCGTGTTATTCGTCGATTTGGTACCGTAATCGAAACTGCCTGTTGTTTTCGTCCCGTAATCAAACGACGATGTGGTTTTCGTCCCCAAATCCGTACCGGATGCACTGGCACTGTGGGTGTGCGACTTAATTCCATCCTGTTCCTGAGACAATACAGCACGACCGCTGGCGGGTTTCCCCTTGATTGTCCAGCCTCGCATATCAGGAAGCACACCCGATGGATACGCGACAGCAAGTTTTGGGTAGGCTGATTTGTCAAACGCCTGCCCCTGCATCAGGACGTAGCCAGACGGAACGATATCTGATGGCCACGGGATCGGCGCACCTGCCGGAAAGGCCGAATTCTCTCCGGCCCCAAGGTATTCAAGAACATCTGCAACGGAATTTTTTGCCAGAATATCCCTGCCAACCTGAGTCAGTTCAGTCAGGCTGGCGGCATCATTTTCCGTAAAATACGGTAATTTATTTTTCGCCGTGGAAAGCCCTGCCAGCGCCGTCAGTGTCGCATTCTTCGGTTGTTTACCCGCAAGCGCGTTAGTCATGGTGGTAGCAAAATCTGGATCATTCCCGAGCGCTGCGGCCAGTTCATTCAGCGTATTCAGTGCGTCAGGTGACGCGTCGATAACATCTGCAATCGCGGCCAGTACAAAAGCGGTGTTCGCAATCTGGGTATTGTTTGTTCCCCTGAGCGCGGTTGGTGCTGTTGGCGTTCCGGTCAGTGCCGGACTGTCCAGTGGGGCTTTTCTGTTCGTTTCATCCATTACCACCTTAACCGCCTTTGGCGTTGCAGCAAGCGTTTCAGACGTGCTGTTGGTTGCACTGCTGAGCTGCACTATCCCCTTTCTCGTTGTGTCCGCATCCTCAAGCGCGACAGCTGAAGCTATATCTTCTGCACGTTTTGCCGAATTTTCTGCACGTATTGCCGCCGCTTCTGCCGCACTTTTGCTCTGCGATGCTGATACCGCACTTCCCGCAGCCTCTGTCGCCTTCGTGGATGCCGTTGACGCACTCCCCGCCGCCGCTGTTTTTGCGTCTGCCGCGGCAGAGGCGCTCCGTTCCGCTGCTGTTTCAGATGACCTGGCATTCGTCTCGGACGTGTTTGCCGCCCTGGCAGAATTTTCTGCCGCCGTTGCCGAGGAAGCTGCACGACCGGCACTTGATGATGCGTTCGTTTCTGATGATTTTGCTGCCTCTTTTGAGGCCACCGCATCTCGTGCTGAAGTGGCGGCCTCTGACGCTTTCGTGGCCGCGGTGGAGGCAGACGTGGCGGCTGATTGTTGTGACGCTGCAGCATTCGTTTCTGACGTTTTCGCCGCACCGGCACTGGTGGCCGCCGCGTTTTTTGAGGACTCTGCGGCTGCGGCACTTTTTTCCGCTTCAGTGGCCTTTGCTGATGCCGCTTCTGCGCCGGAGGACGCTTCCTGAGCTGACGATGCAGCCTGTCCGGCGGACGTGCTGGCGGCGCGTGCTGAGTCAGTTGCATCAGTCACAAGGGCCGCGACCTGAGCAGCTGATGCACTGGCATCGCCGGCTGATTTCTTCGCGTCTGCCGTACTCTGTGCCACCACGGACGCGTTACGCGCCACCTCTTCCACCATCAGTTCAAGACGGCGCAGCACCTCCGGCCGGGCATCATCCTCCGTCATGGCACAGAGAAAATCATTCAGTGTCCCCGGTTGTGAATCTTCATACACGGTGATGGTCCCGGCGTGCGATGGTGGAAAACCGTCAACCTGCAGGATGACACTGTACTGACCGTACTCCACATCCATGCTGTAACGCCCGGCTTCATCCGGATTCTCTGAGCCCACCGTGTTCACCACCACCGTGGTGCTGTTACGTCTGGCTTTCAGCTGAATGGTGCAGTTCTGTACCGGTTTTCCTGTGCCGTCTTTCAGGACTCCTGAAATCTTTACTGCCATATTCACCCCACAAAAAAGCCCACCGGTTCCGGCGGGCTGTCATAACACTGTGTTACCTGGCTAATCAGAATTTATAACCGACCCCAACGATGAATCCGTCAGTACGCCAGTCGCCACTGCCGGAGCCTTCATAAGCAATATCAACAACGACGGACGCTGCCGGATTAATCTGTATACCTGCACTCCACGCCACTGAGGTATGCCGCATTGCACTTTCGTCCCTGGCGGTGGTCGTCTCTTTCATATACCCGGGAGTGATTTCCGTCTTACGGTAATCCCTTGTACTGCCGGACCACCGACTGTGAGCCACTCCGGCCATGGCGTACGCACTGACCTGCTTACTGATTTGTAAAACCGGTCCGGCCATCACGCTCACATAACGTCCACGCAGGCTCTCATAGTGAAACGTATCCTCCCCGGTCATCACTGTGCTGCTCTTTTTCGACGCGGCGAACCCCAGGGAAGCCATCACCCCCACACTGTCCGTCAGCTCATAACGGTACTTCACGTTAATCCCTTTCAGATGACTCACACCGGTATCCCCGCCCGACAACGACGGCAATGTACCCGGTTTCACCTGAAAATAGCCCACCGTAAACGTACCATGTCCACCTTCCGCACGGGCCGGAGTGACTGTCACCGCAAGTGCGGCAAAGACAGCAACGGCAATACACACATTACGCATCGTTCACCTCTCACTGTTTTATAATAAAACGCCCGTTCCCGGACGAACCTCTGTAACACACTCAGACCACGCTGATGCCCAGCGCCTGTTTCTTAATCACCATAACCTGCACATCGCTGGCAAACGTATCCGGCGGAATATCTGCCGAATGCCGTGTGGACGTAAGCGTGAACGTCAGGATCACGTTTCCCCGACCCGCTGGCATGTCAACAATACGGGAGAACACCTGTACCGCCTCGTTCGCCGCGCCATCATAAATCACCGCACCGTTCATCAGTACTTTCAGATAACACATCGAATACGTTGTCCTGCCGCTGACAGTACGCTTACTTCCGCGAAACGTCAGCGGAAGCACCACTATCTGGCGATCAAAAGGATGGTCATCGGTCACGGTGACAGTACGGGTACCTGACGGCCAGTCCACACTGCTTTCACGCTGGCGCGGAAAAGCCGCGCTCGCCGCCTTTACAATGTCCCCGACGATTTTTTCCGCCCTCAGCGTACCGTTTATCGTACAGTTTTCAGCTATCGTCACATTACTGAGCGTCCCGGCGTTCGCATTCACACTGCCACTGATATCCGCATTTTTAGCGGTCAGCTTTCCGTCCGATGTCAGGGAAAATACCGGAGGACTGCCACCGCTGGTAATGGTGGGGGCCGTCAGGCGTTTCAGGAACACGTCGTTCATGAATATCTGATTGCCCTGCGCCACAAACATCGGCGTTTCATTCCCGTTTGCCGGGTCAATAAACGCGATACGATTGGCGGCAACCAGAAACTGGCTCAGTTTGCCTTCCTCCGTGTCCTCCATGCTGAGGCCAATACCCGCGACATAATGTTTGCCGTCTTTGGTCTGCTCAATTTTGACGCCCCACATGGCATTCCATTTATCGTTGGCGTCCTTCCACTCTTTCGAAAACTCATCCAGTCTGCTGGCGTTATCCTCCGTCAGATCGACTTTTTCCAGCAGCTCTTTGCCGAGATGGGATTCGGTTATCTTGCCTTTGAAAAAATCCAGGTAACCTTCCGCATCATCGCTCGCCCGACCGACGGCCTCCACGAATGCCGATTTGCCAACGGTGTTCACACTGCGGATATAAAAGTAATAATCATGGCCCGGTTTGATATTGATACTGGCGGCTATCCAGTACAGCGCCGTACCAAGATAGCGGGCTGTGGTTTCAACCTGCCTGATATCGGTAATCTGCTTTTCCGAGAACCAGAACTCAAACTGTACCGTCGGGTCATAAACGGCAAGATGCGGCGTGGCGGTTATCTGAAAATAGCCCGGCGTCAGCTCAATCCTCGACGGTGCTGCCGGTGCGGCAATCCGGAACGATACCGACGCCGGATCGCCCTGCTGCCCCCACGCATTTACCGCCCGGACTGTCAGCCTGTAGTTCCCCAGCGCCAGTTGCGTGAAGCGGTATGTGGTTTCCGTCGTCCGGGCCGTGCTGACCAGCCGCTCACTGCCGTCATCCGCTGCCACGGTCAGGCGAAGCATGAAACTCACGCCCTTCACCACCTTCGGCGTGTCCCAGCGGGCCAGTACCTGATACTCCCCGCTGTCTGCGGTGACTTCGGCAGTCAGGTGCTGCACTGCTGGCGGCGTGACACCATTCACCGTGCCACTCTGTTCGCCGTCAAAGTGCGCCCCGTTATCCACGATGGCCTCTTTTTCCGGCACATGCTGCACGGCGGTGATGGCATACGTGCCGTCGTCGTTCTCACGGATACTCACGCAGCGGAACAGGCGCTGGCGCAGCGTCGGCAGCTTCAGCCCCCATACGCTGTATTCGGCAACGCCGTCAGGAACACGGCTCACTTTTACCTTCACGCCGTCGGTGACGGACTGAACCTCCACGCTGACCGGATTGCCACTTCCGTCAACCAGGCTTATCAGCGCGGTACCGGAGGATGGCAGCGTGATTTCACGGTCGAGCGTCAGCGTCCGGGTCTGGCTGTTCACCGCCAGCACACGCCCGCCGATGCTGATCCCCGCATAGTCATCATCGCAGATTTCAATGACATCGCCCGGTACATGGCGAAGCCCTTCTGCACCCACGCTGAAGTCCACGGTCTGCGTTTCCAGCAGTTCTGTTTTAATCAGCCACAGCCCGGCGCGGTGTGCCTGCCCCCGGCTGGTACAGCCAAAGGCATCCATCTTCGTAACATTACGACCGTAACGGGCAATGGCCTGCGTATCTTCAACAAGCTCTGTCGCCGTCTCCCAGCCGTTGTTCGGGTCAATCCAGTTCACCTCAACGGCATTATGGCGGTCCTTCAGGGCGCTGAAGCTGTAGCGGAACGGCGCGCCATCATCCGGCATCACCACATTACTGCGGTTATAGGTCCACACCTTATCCGACGGTCGGTCCTGCACGAACGTCAGCGTCTGCCCGTTCCATACCGGCATACAGCGCATCGCCGAGCAGAAATCACTGAGCACATCCCACGCCTTGCGCTGTGTGGTCAGGTACGCATTACAGGTGATGCGCGGCTCCGTGCCGCCAAAGCCGTCCGGCACCGACTGATCGCAATGCTGGCCGATGACATACAGCGCCCATTTGTCCACATCCGCCGCACCAAGACGTTTCCCCATGCCGTAGCGCGGATGGGTCAGCATATCCCACAGACACCAGGCCATGTTGTTGCTGTATGCCGGTTTAAACGTTCCGTCCCAGATACCGCTGTATTGCCGCGTCTGCGGGTTATAATTCGACGGCACCTGCAGAATGCGCCCGCGAAGATGATAATTACGGCTCACCTGCTGGCTGCCGAACTGCTCCGAGTCCACCTGCACGCCGACCAGTGCCGTGTTCGGGTAGCACTGTTTCACATCGATGATTTCGGTGTATGACGACCAGAGCGTTTTGTTCTGCAGCTGGTCTGTGGTGCTGTCCGGCGTCATCCTGCGCATCCGGATACTGAACGGGCGCGGCGGCAGGTTACCCACCACCACCGAGGCCAGATACTGCGAGGTGGTTTTGCCCTTAATGGTGATGTCTTTTTCCGTCACCCAGCCACCATTACGCTGTATCTGAACCAGCAGACGGACTTCCGACGGATTCCTGTCACCCTTTGAGGTGGTTTCCACCAGTGCCTGCACACCGAAGGTAAAGCGCAGACGGTCGATGTTTGCAGACGTGATGGTCCGGGTGATCGGCGTGTCATATTTCACTTCCGTACCCAGCACCGTCTCGGAGCCGGAGGATTCAAATCCCTCCGGCGGTGTCTGCTCCTGCTCACCAGCCCGGAACACCACCGTGACACCGGATATGTTGGTATTCCCCTCACTGTCCAGCACCGGCGTACTGTTCAGCAGCACGCTTTTTAATCCATCCACCGGACCTTCAATCGGCCCTTCACTGATCGCATCAATCACGCTCAGTAACTGCGTGGATTTCAGGTTATCTTTCGCTTCGCGAGGAGTGTGCCCCTTGCTGCCACCTTTACCCATTTATCTGGCTCCATTAACAACAAAACCGCCCGCAGGCGGTTTCACATAAAACGTTTTACATCAGCGACCAATCACCACAACCTGACCACCATCACCCTCATCAGCAGTACTGATACTCTGTGAAATCACACGCGACCCCACACGCATCTCACCATACAGTACCGGTAACGGATTCCCCTGGGCGATCATATTATCCAGCGAGGAAAAAAAGGTGTTCTGTTTGCCGTTATCCGCGGACTCCATGGACGGCGTTTTGATGGCCGGTGTCAGCATCTGCGCTATCCCGCCGAGGATCATACTGGCCCCGGCGGCATACATCCCCGTAAGTGCTGCCGCACCCAGCCAGCCCGCGGGGTTCCACCAGGCTACCGCAACAACCACAGCACCCAGGATGGTCTGAAAAATTCCGCCATGCTTTGCACCGGCAAGCCGGGGAACAATGTGGATCACCGCACCGTCCGGTAACGGCTCATGGAGCTGTGCCGTTACCCCGGACTCGCTGACATCCCGCCCGGCGATACGTACCTGATACCAGCCGTCACTCAGTTTCTGACGAAACGACGGAAGTTGTGTGGCCAGCGCCCGGATGGCTTCAGCCCCCGTTTTCACACGAAGGTCGATGCGGCGGCCAAATCGTTGCAAATCCCCGTAAAGGCAGATGCGCGCCATGCCCGGTGACGCCAGAGGGAGTGTGTGCGTCGCTGCCATTTGTCGGTATACCTCTCTCGTTTGCTCAGTTGTTCAGGAATATGGTGCAGCAGCTCGCCGTCACCACAGTAAATGGCGGCATGATTCGGCACCGATGAACCAAAGCAGCACAGCAACACATCGCCCGGCTGCGCCGCTGACAGGGTGACCGGGTAAAAGCCTGTATCTGCCATGTTGTCCAGGTAAAGATTCTGACCGTTACGCCACCAGTCATCCTCACGATGAAAATCCGGTATCTCAATTCCTGCCAGATGATAAGCGTCCCGGAACAGCGTGTAACAGTCCGTCACCCCGTGATCAAAGCGCCTTCCGGTCAGATGTGGCACGCAGCGGAATTTATGGAGAGCCCCCCGACAGACCAGCCACCACGGCAAATCACTCTGTACCTGCAGCTGACGGTCGGCTTCACTCAGCCAGGGCAGACCACCGGGATGGCTGTGGACCAGCGCCACCACCTCGCCCTGTATTTGTGCCCGCAGCCAGTCTTCCGGTACCATCCGGAAACACGCCTCCGGAGTACCGGAGATATTCACGCAGGGAAGATACCTTTCCCCCTCCGGCGTTCTCACCACGAAGCCGCACGACTCCGCTGGCGCACATCGCCGGGCGTGCGCCAGAATCACTGATTCAGTCTCTGTCATGGATTTACTGCGAAAGTTTATTGATGGAAAGGAAACCGCCAAAGTTACCGACGTTATGACGTGACTTACAGCCACTCAGGCATTTACTGCATTTATCCTTCGTGATATCAGACGTCGGCTGGTCATATTCATCCGCGACAGCCGGACCGTGATAACCGCACTCATCACCGCGATAGGTCCAGGTACAGGTGTTGGCCAGCATGGTACGTCCCGGGAAAACCGCACCGTCTGTCTCCGCTGGCGAGGCCAGAACAAACGTTGCCGTCACCGCCGTCAGATCGCTGCACTGTTCAATACGCCAGTAACTGATCACCTCCTGTTCCGGATCGGCTTCACTGTTTCCGTTAGTAAAATTCACCGCATCCAGAAAACGGGCGTAAACCTTACGCCGGATCACCGTTCCGCCAGCCAGACTCTGTAAATCCTCCACCATCCCGGTAACCATCCCGTACAGGTTGGACACCGTCAGGGTGGGGCGGGCGCTGCTTCCCTTGCCTTTCATTTCAAACCCTGCTCCCTGAACAGGATACACCTCATATTTCCGGCCCTGCCAGGTGACGGCCTCCCCCTTCTCGTTAGGCTCATTACTGAAAAAATAACGCTCCCCGCCAATCTCTGTCAGATCAATTTCCCAGAGTACCAGGCTGGCAGACTGCTCCGTACGGGTACATTCATTCAGTGTTTCCTGCCGGATATCCTGCATCCGTCCTCCTCATACCACGACCTGTTCAAAATTTGCGGTTACCGTGACCCACAGCGCCCCCACACTGGACGACCATTTACGGCAGACCACCCGGACAGGTGTCCAGCCATAAGGCGGTGTCCACTGAAACGCCCTGACCCCACCGTGCCGGGCCAGAAACGCTTCCAGCGCCTGATGCTCCCCTTTACGGACACGGATCGTGACACTGTACGTTGGCAACAGAGGATTCAGTCCCGCCGGACGACGCTGTTCATAACCATCACCCAGTTTAACTGTCACCACTTTGGGCTCTGAATCCACCTTCATATCCGGACGGACTTTCCAGCTAAATATCTCCATCACCGGTATACTCCGCTTAACTGCCCGCCATCACGGGACTGTTGTTGCATAAAATCTTCTGCAGCCCTTTTCCCCAGGTTGTAAACCGCCTGCATGACTTCCGGCCCAATCTGTCCGTTCTGGCCATCATTATTGATCTCGATGTTGTACTGCGGCGCAAACATCACCATCCCCGAACCACAGGTCGCTGCCACAACACCCAGCTTACCGTCAGCCCCCCTGCGCAAGGGCAGGATAGCCTCAGGCCCCGCTTCACCCATCACCCCCGCGCCTTTTGCAAAAGCAAAAAACGTCGGACGGTTAACCACCATGCCACTGTAGCGACTCAAATCAGCAGACTGATAAACACCACCTTCTGCATTGGTTTTCACATCACCGAAATCAAACCCCATCACACTGCCAATCCCTTTGACAGCCTTCATCATGGTTGCCTGCGCCAGAATTTTTGCCATATCTGACAGCACAGATGAGGTGAAAGATTTGAAATTGAGTTTGCCGGTGGTAACAAAAGTTGCCAGACCATTTCCCATACTACTGAAAGCAGACATAAACATCTGTTCTGCAGTCCCGGCAGCATTATCCGCGTCGGCAGTAAAATTCATGAACGCGCGTTTTGTACCGTTTCTCCACTCCCCCTGCGCAGCATCCATCTGTTGCCAGTAGCGGCGATTCTCATTCAGTTTCCGGTTCAGACTGTCTGTCAGCGTCTGTTCAGCCTTCCGGTATGCGTCAGAACCATACGAGCCTTTCTGCTTACTGTCCCGTTCAAGTTGCTCCAGCTGTTGCTGGTACTGCTGTCGTAGACGCAACTGCGACTGGTACCGCTGCCGTTGCTGATCGCCCATTCCTGCCATGGCAACGTCCAGATCGTGTTGCTGACGCTGTGCGCGCTCTTCCTCAGCCAGTTGACTGGTCAGCTGAATGGTCTTTTTCTTCAGGTCATTGAGGGCAGTCTGCTTCTGCAGCTCCTGCTGTTTTGCATCCAGCAGCGTCAGTGCCTGAATCAGCTCATCCTTGTGAGCCAGTACACTTTTTTCATCTGCTGTCAGTTTTTTACCGGCTAAATCGCTGATACGCTGCTGAAGGGCCAGAAGCTGTTTATGCGCTTCTGTCATCCTTTCAGTAGCCATGCCCGCTGACTGTCTGGCGGCGGCAATCTGTCCCTCCACCTGCGCCTGTTGCTGGCTGTACTGCAGTAATAGCCGGGTGGCCTCATCATTACGGGTGGCAGGCGTTTTTTTCTTAATGGCTTTTTCGTAACGTTCATTTTCACGCTGTATCGCTGCGTCCCTGACCGCCTGATCGGCGTACTGCATGGCATTAATACGCGCAATTTCACGCTGATGTCGTGCTGCTTCCGTTTCGTTCATCCGGTTCAGCGCGGCATTTTCAGCATTCCGGCGTTTCTGCTGCTCCTGATAATTTCGCTCAGCCTGCTCTTTTGCATCCTGCAAATCCTGCTGGCGTTTTCGCTCTTGCAGCGCATCCAGTTGTTGCTGATCGTATTCCCCCGTGGTGGACGCCTTAGTCCACGGAAATTTCTTCGCCCGCTGAATTTTTTCCTGCAGCGACGCAATCTGCGCATCAAGGGAATCTTCCCGACCAATGTTCATAGCCGCATCCCAGAACTGCTTCCACCAGTCAGACAAGGTTTGCAGCGTACTGCCCAGCGCATTGAGGTTATTATCAATATCCGACGTACGTTTACCGGTTTCCTCTGCCAGTGCAGACATGGCTATCCGGGCTGCGTCACTGGTGCGCCCCTGCTCTCCGAGCACACGGATCTGTTCAAGCTGGGTGGCTGTCAGAAAATGCAGTTCATCATCCAGCGCCTTCGCAGCACTGACCGGATCATCCTTCAGCCGTTTAAACTGACTGATGGTGTCACTGACAGACTGCCCTACCGAGCGTTCCATCTGTGCGGCAGCTTTCGCCACCATACCAATATCGTTACCGTGAAATGCACCGCTCCCCACTACCTGCGCCAGTGACCCCGCCATGGCATGTTGCGTGATGCCATTACCGGAAAGATTTTTACTGAGCGCCCACAACTGCCCGGCTGTCACACCGGCATAGTGTCCGGTGAGCTCAAGCTGCCGGTTAAAGGCTTCGCCTTCTTCCTGCCCCTCCATCCAGGCTTTACCCAGACCAATAACCGCAGCAGTGATCCCTCCGATAACTCCCCCCACCGCCAGGCCTTTCGGAGTCATTAATTTATCAATCCAGCCGGCACGGTTAGCCAGGGTGATCCCGGAGCCACGAAGCGCACCGAAATTACCTCGCGCCAGCTCACCAATCATGACCCCCAGCTCCCGACGGGCTGCCGCACTTTTCAGTCCCAGCGAATGTGTGGTGTTTCCGGCTTTCTCCATTTTACGGATGTACACCTCCGCGGCACTGCTGCACCCAAGTTGTGCCGCCTTTGCCCGAAGCAGTTCCGTCGTGGTCATTTTCTGGCGACTTGTCTGTTCTTTCAGCTGACGAATAAATGCGGTTTTCTGGCGGGTGGCCGTTTCCTCTGCCTGTGTCAGAACGCGGGTTTTCGCTGTCACCTCAGAAATCAGGGCCAGATAATCCTGCTGAGCAATCCCGCCACTGTTTCTGGCCTGTCGGATCTGCTGCTGAATACGCTGTAACTCCTGCAGCCCCGCACTGGCCTGTTTTACGCTGTCGATCTGACGATAAAATGCGGCAGCCATCTTATCCTGCGCCGCAGCCAGCGCAGCCGCCTGAACCTGCTCCTCCCGCATCTGACGACTCAGGGCCTCCATCCGCAGGCGCGCCCTTTCCACATCTTCCGCCAGCGAAACATGCCCCTGCGCATGCTTCACCACGGCCTGAGTCTGTATCACCGTCGCGCTGGCAGCCTGTTTCTGACTTTCCTCAAACCGTTTCATACGGGCTTCGGCCCGCTCCGCCTCCCTTGCTGTACCATTCAGCAGATTTTTTACACGCGGAAGCTGCTCTTTAAAATCGGCGGTATCAATGCTTAAATCAATGACAAGGTCAGCAATCTGGTCCAAATCTCATTCCTCCCGATATACCTTCCCCCAGATGCATCAGCTCTTCATCCGTGCGTTCAGGGATCACCCTGTCATCCGTAACCAGACTGAAATCATCCGCCGGAATACGTTCACCGGACACCATCTGAACCATCAGCGACTTCAGTGTGGAAATCTGTGCATCCAGCCAGATATCCCCGAAACTCTGCTTCCGGAAGAAATCCCCCCATTCGCCCAGTTCTGACGCTGACATTTCTGATAACATCCGCCGCCAGTCTGCCCGCCGGAACTCACGGGCAAGCTGCATCACAAACTGCATCTCCCGCGTCAGGACTTTTCCGGTGTCAGGGGAACCTGTTCACCGTTCTGAACATCACCGGTGGAGACCGGCATACCACTCAGGGATAAAACCAGACTGCCCCCGTCGCCAAGCGCGTCATAAGACCAGGTGTTTTTTACATCCTCATTCAGCGCATCCACATCCTGTGACGGGTCCGTATTCCACATTGACCGGGAAACCAGCCAGGCATTGATATCCATCCCCATACGCAGAAATTCAATCTGACGATCCGCCACCGGCATGGCATCATCCAGGGCGTCAAACTCAGCTGTCCGTTTCTGGACAAACGCCAGATACTCCACCCGCTGAAGTCCGGATAATTCTGTCAGTACCACAGACTGATTACCGTAGTTAAATGTGTCCTGTTTCAGAAACATGTCCCCTCCGTAAACAAAAAACCCCGGCATACCGGGGTAAAAAACAGACTGCCAGGTTAATCACCATTAACGGTAATACCGGCCACAGCAACCTGCGCACCACCCGCAGTCATCCCCACAATCGAGGTGCTGCCCGCTTTCACACCTTTCACCGTGGCCACCATGCCACTCAGCGTAACCGTGGCGATATCAGGAGATGATGACGCCACACTCACCGTTTTATCAGATGCATCTTCCGGTACTGTGCTGAATGTCAGCGTCGTCGTTGCCCCCACTCTGACACTGGCGGAAACCGGCATTACTGTCAGCCCGGTCACCCCCACAATTTCAGTCCCCTCCTCAGCCAGATACGGACGCCCCACACCGCTGATTTTAACCGTACGGGTCATCACATCTTTTGACGTAATGGTTTTACCCAGCGAACTCAGCCAGCCGCGGAACACATCAACGGTACCGTTAGGGTATTTAATGCGGAATGCACGAACTTCACCGGAATCAAACAACTGAATCAGTTTTTTCTGTCCGCTGTCACCCGGACGCCAGGCCAGCGTCGCGGATGTATCACCAACAGATTTTTGCCCCTGAGTTGTCGTTTTCCAGTCAGCATTTTCATCATCGAGATAATCGTCATCTTCCGCATCTGCAGTCATTTCCCCCGGCTGCAGATCCTTCACCATCGCGAGGCGCAGCCAGTCCGTATCTGACAAAGGATTCGCAAATGCGTCGCCCTTGCCGGTATACATCCAGAACGTCGTCCCCGCCCCTTTCATTTTTTCAAGTGGATTCGGTGTCGTCATTTCCCACCCCTTAATTTGTATATGTGATTTGATACGTGATTTCCGCCATCGCCCATGTTGCCATATCGTTATCACGCTGATAGTTAAATCCCCGTGGGATCATGGTATCGATAAGGCCGTAAAGCGCCGGAATATCCTCCAGTGCCGGGTAAATAATGTTGTCCATCCACGTATCCAGATCAGAATCCGGTGCCTGTGCGCGGATAAAGACGGCGACATGCAGAACTGCCAGCCAGTCATCCTCATCCGTCATTTTTCCGGTGTACTGTGCATCACTCAGCCACACCGCCACGGCAGGCAGCTCCTGCGCATCAATAAAGGCAGGAAGGCCGTCAAACAGGACGGTCTTCTCCCCGCACGTCGTTTTCAGGCGCGACAATACGGCCTGACGAATTTGTGTGTGTCGGTTCATCGGGTCAGATATAACCTCAGTTGGTGTTTCAGGGCATACCCCAGCTGTTTCGGCATCTCGTTATCAATGACGCTTTTACGGGCATCCTCAAATGCCTGTGTCAGCGCTCCGGCCAGCGGGATTTTCACAACCTCCACAGGTAGACGATTTTTTTTCGGTCTGCCCTGATGGTCGCGCCCTGTTGCGAAACGCGCTTCAGGAAGACGTCTCAGAACATGCCAGCGACCATTCGCCAGTTGCCGGATAAACGCGCCACGGAAAAAATATTTCCCCACCCTCAGCCCGTCACCGGCACGCCGTCGCGTTGTGTTCAGTTTGATGGCGGGAAGGTTGCCACGGTTAATGCGGATCCTGGCATACATTTTTCCGGAAGGGCTGGCACTCAGCATCCTGACGCGCCCCCTGACCAGTTTCAGGGGGATCCCCTTCATCTGGTTATCACCGGCTACGGTATCGCGGGCAACCTGTCGGGTAGCCTGAGAAATGGCTTTCTGTGCCACACGATTTATTGCCCAGGCGCTGGCCTGTGGCACCATACGGGTATCAAGGATGTCCAGATTACGGATGGCGTTTTCAAGACCTTTCATAATATCGCCCCGTACTGATATCACCCCGGGAACTGTCACACCGTTGCAGGCGGATATAACAGCATCCCCCGTCGTCCTGAGTAATGCGATCCACCCGAAAAAGATCCCCACCAACCTCCAGCGTATCCAGACGGCGCAGTCCCGTAATATCTGCTGTTTTCACAAACAAAGACGGTGAAGAATCTTCAAACCGTACTCCTCCGGCAACGAACGAAATTTTTTCAGGATCATCAAAAACACCCCTGAGTGTTTTTCCTTCAAGCTGACCGGACGTAATTACCGCCGTAATCCCCATATGACAAAGAATGACCTCGTCAGCCATGGCGACGGCGGCATCAAACGGATTATCGAAATCTGCCACCTTTCCCCCACATTCAACACATTTTCACGAGGCCACTTTCTGCCATGCTGGCTGCCACCACGGCAGATACACGAAACACTTCTCCCGGACGTACAAATGCCACGGGGTTATCCCGTGTGGCGTGGAGTGCATTGACATGTAACATCACCACAGCTTTGACCATGACCATATCCACAGAATTTCGGTTCTCACTCTCCCCACGTTCGGATCGTGTTTCGTTTTTTTGTTGTGGTTCTTCATCATCCTTATACAGGCCGTCTGAACCATCACTTAATTCTTCTTCCCACTCCGCCAGACGTTGTTCAAGATCAGCTTTAGAGCCTGAAATATCGGCATCGCGCCCGAGTACTGCCGCCAGCTCCTGAAGACGCGCTGTTATTTCTTCTTTTGTCATCACATCTCTCCTGTGCGATAAAGAAAAAGGCGGGAATATCCCGCCTGACCTTATTTCACCTGAACTACCACAAACGCGTCCGGATCCGGCAACACCATCAACGGCGCAGACTGCGTCATGGTATATTCGCACCCCGGGTCCCCCACCTCTAACCAGTGTTTCGGATAACGAATTGCAGAGGTGATCCCTTCACTCAGCGCCTGGTTATCCTGGATTGCGCCATAACAACGGACACCCTCCACCTGAGTGTTTCCAAGAATCAGTGTGCCTTCCGGCAGATAACGCTGCTCATCCCCGTTTTCATCAACATACGTTGTTTTCGCCACCATGATGGCCAGATCACCGTAATAACCTTTAAAAGAAACCACGGAACCCAGATCTTTCAGCGCGGTTTCCAGTTCAGATTTTGAGCCACGGCGGGTATCCAGTTTTTCACGAAACAGCTTAAAACCGTTCAGCATACGCCAGACAGTACCGACCATAATCGCAATATTGATGGTACCGGAAGCAAAATCGCAGTACGCATCCAGATCATGCGTCGGATCAAAGGTGTCAGCATTCTGCTGTGACCATTCGCGTCCCCCTGCCTGCGTAATGTTATTGGCGGCAGAACGACCAAAATCCACTTCCACCGTCTCAAACTGTTCACCGCTCATGGTGTACTTACCCTGCAGAACAGCGCTGACCGCCTGCATTTCTTCCACCTGCACAATCGCCTGCTCTTCCTGTTTCAGGTTGTCAGTCAGAATACGCAGGCGACGGTAGGCCGGGTCATTAAGACGGGCCGGATCTTCCCCCGGAAGACGCTCCACCGCCTGCTGATAATCCAGCCGGTGTTTTGGTTTAACATAGCCGGGGCGTAACACGCGGGTTTCACCACCACGACTGCGCAGTACCTTACCTGACACAACCGGAGACACATATGCCGCAACCGGTGTTTTTCCGGTGATTTTATCCAGCATCACTTCCTGAGTATGGAAAGTGACCGTACGACGAAAAAACAGCTCCAGAAACAGCGCACGGAATTTCACTTTCTGCTCGGTGTAGCCGAGCAACTGACGCGTGGTAAATAACCCCATAATTGACTTTCCTTTAAAAACACAAACGGGCCGCATCACGACCCGTTTTTTCAGTTAATCACTTCACCATCAGGCGTGGCTGATGGCACTTCCCACAAACGCGTTGGCTTTTTTCACCGCATCCACCGAATCCGGCCAGACCAGCGATTCGGTGGCAAACGTACCGCTTTTGTAGTACGTCAGTGTGGGCTCGGTCCCGGCCAGCGCCAGTACCAGCACCCCCACAGCCGTTCCGGCTTTCTGACCATCCCATGCCACCAGTTTTCCGCTGGCGTCATCCAGCATCAGTGGCGTCAGTGAAGGCGTGGCAACACTGATACCACTGGTACCTGTTGCGGTATATACCGGATCGCTTCCGGCAAAAATGCGCCCGTCCGCGCGCTTTTCTGTGGTGGTTTTAATCATTTTCTCAGTCTCCTGATTTATCTGAATCACGGATCCCCGCTTACGGCATACTCATCAGCAGTTCTTCTTCCCCGTTCCCGGCAGTTCCGCCACCGGAAACGGCACTGGCGGCATGCTGTGCCATGAAGCGCTCAAAAAGTGTTACCTGTGACGGTTGCGATACTGATGGCGCAGCTGCCAGCAGCGTTTTCGCCTGCTCCACTGTCATTCCCGGTTGTTCAGCCAGCACCTGTGCCAGTTTTTCGCGTCCTTTTGCTTCCGGCAACGCAATAATTTGATCGCCGGTACTTGCCGTACCGGTTGCCGGTGCCGCTGCCAGTAGCATTTTCGCCTGTTCCACCGTCATTCCCGGCTGTTCAGCCAGCGCCTGTGCGAGTTGTTCACGCCCTTTTGCTTCCGGAAGTACCATAATCTGCTCGCCGGTACTTGCCGCACCGGCAACCGGTGCCGCTGCCAGTAACGTTTTCGCCTGCTCCACCGTCATTCCCGGCTGTTCAGCCAGCGTCCGTGCCAGTTGTTCACGCCCTTTTGCTTCCAGAAGTGCCATAATCTGATCGCCTGTGCTGTCAGTACCGGCAACCGGTGCTGCCGCCAGTAATGTTTTTGCCTGCTCAACTGACATTCCCTGCTGACCTGCCAGCATCTGCGCCAGTTTTTCGCGTCCTTTCGCCTCCTGACAATTCAGGATCCCCATCACGCGCTGATTTTCCTGGGACACCGCTTCAGCAACGGTGAGATTTTTTGTTGTCATCGTATTCTCCTGTGTAACAGAGTCGTTCAGAGCAGAAACCATTACATCAACGGCATCTGCAGCATTAATCAGTTGATCAGCCAGGCCTATATCAATGCCTGCCTGACCGTCATAAACGGTAGCCTCGGTATTCATCACCGCCTCTGAACTCAGCCCCGTATAAAGCGCCACCTTGTCGACAAACATCCGGCGGGCCTCATCAATACGGCGCTGAAAATCCGCACGCACACCTGTCGGCAACGCCTGAATACTGTTGCCGTCAACCTTGTGCTGCCCGGAGTAAATCAGCGTGATATCCACGCCTTCCTGTGCCAGTTGTTTCTCGTAACTGGTGTGCGCCATCATCACACCAATCGAACCAATTTTTGCCGTCTGCGTGACCAGCCGACGCGTACAGGCCGCCGCCAGCAACATGGCGGCTGAACAGGCCATGTCATTACACAGCGCCCACACGGGCTTCTGTTCCCGCAGACGGTAAATCATGTCAGCACAGTCAAACGCCCCGGCAGCCTGACCACCCGGACTGTCGATATCCAGTAAAATGCCGCGTACATCCGGGTCGTTCACCGCTGACTTAAGACGGGCAGTCAGACCGTCATAACCGGTCATACCGGAATATGGCCGCAGGGTACCCATTTTATGTACCAACGTGCCGCTCACCGGCAGAATGGCAATACCATTTTTCACCTGGTAACTCTTTACCGGACGCGGACCACCAGTCATATAATCGGTAACCGCCAGCTGCATACCATCGGCATCAAGCTGAACGGCCTGCTGCGGAACGGCAAGGCTGCCCGCCCCCATCTCCTTACCCAGTGCGCAAAAGAAAACCCGCGCATAGGCGGGTTCCAGTAAAAGCGGCTCATTAAATGCCATCGCGGCAATATGTGATAAATTACAGCGCATCGCCTTTTTCTCCCGTTGTCTGTCGGATCTGCTGTTGAAACGCGTCCTTTATCCAGACCGGACGCGGAAGACCGGCAGCCTGTCGCTCCTGAGTTTCCCGTAGCTGCTGGCGGAAAATCTCCTGATAGTCATCCCCCATCAGGGCCAGCTCTTTCTCGTATGTACTCAGGCCGCCTTCAATGCGCATCACCGCTTCCTGCACTTCCTTAAGGCCATCAATCGCCATACGCCCGGCACCAATCCACTCGGCACGGCACCACCCGGAACGGGCCTCCCAGAATGAGAAACGGGATTTCGGCGGACGGATCACACCACGAATAAGGGCTTCCTCCAGCCAGCAGGCAAACATCTGTGACGCCAGGCGACTGGCCACAAATTTTCGTTTTCCCATAAAATACCGCCACGACTCATTGGCGGATGCCCTGGCACTGGAATAACTGACCTGTGAATAATCCCGGGAAAGCTGCTCATACGACACACCCAGTCCGGCAGCAATGTAACGTAACAGCGCCTTTTCCAGTTCAGAAAAACCATTATCCGCATTCTGGGCTGTCTGCAGATTCAGTGAATCTCCCGGGTAAAGATGCGGAATACGGACCCCGCCCAGTTTTACCGTATTGGTGGCGTAATAACGCGCGTAGCCTTTCATGATGGTGTTCAGGGGATTTTTACCTCCATCTCCCACCCCGGCGATATATTCAAACGCTTTTTCCGAATCCAGTGTGGATTCAATCGTGGCGGCATACATGGCGCGAACCACCGCCGACTGCAGTTGCGTGGCCTGCAGTGTGTCGAGCATCTTGAGACGCTCCATTACAGAATAAAACTGGTTGGCCCCGCGGGTCTGCCCGTCTTCCTGTGGCTGAAACACATGGATCATTCCCGGTCGTCCGGAAGGCAGTGTTGCCGTAATTCGTGTCCATTTACTGACACCGTAGCCGGGCCAGTCATCATCCTGAACATGGTAGGCCAGCGCTTTTCCGTGTCGGTTTATTTCCACCCCGGCACGCATAAAACGATCGCCGGTACCATAACCGGGTGTACTGACACGCTTCGGGCTGATGGTTTTGAATTTCGTCCGGAATAATGACGTGGATTCCGCATCCCATACGGGCTGGACAAAAATTTCACCGTTAAACGTATGGACCCCCACCCCTTCACGAATGAATTCGGTAAACGAACGACGCCCTTCCACATCCATCGTACCAAACACCGGATCGCAGTATTCCATCCACGCCGCCTCAACATCTTCAATAAAAGCATGTGAATCTGCTTCCGACATCCCCAGCCAGCGCCAGTTGGGACGGTAACTCAGACGAAACATGTGCCCGACAATATGATCCTTATGAATTTCCACTGCATTCGATGCAATACCGTTGTTACGGACCAGCTCATCCGCGCGGGCGTTACCCAGATGAATGGAAGGTAAGAGCGCCACGTCGGCACTTTCCGGTGCAGGCAGCCATTCTGCCATTTGCCCACCGAACCCGGAACCACCACCAGAATATCCCATGCTTTGCCGTAAAGGCTGCCCATGAATATCCACCAGTTCCCCGTTCACAGCCCCACTCCTGCCGGGCCACGACGCCGTCCGGATACACCCAGCGCACTTTCCAGCTCTTCAATATACTGACGCAGTTCACCAATTGTCGCCCGCGAATACTGAACCTGACGCCCGTCCTTGCTGACGGAAACCACAGCACGTCCGATCATCAGTTCATGTAACGCCCGGCGGGCATCGCATAGCATTTCATGCGTATAAATCATCACTTATCCTCCACTCAGAGCAGCCGCGATTTCTTCAATAGTCATTTCATCGTCGTCCTGTTCATCTCTTCTGGCGCGGGCCAGTGCATCCAGATCCAGTTGCCACCGCTGAACGGAAATGCGCAGCGCTGCATAGGCATACACCAGACAGTCCAGAGCTTCATTACGCCGTTTTCTGGCATCCCACTGGAGTTTCACCCGCCCGTTCACAACTTTTTCAACCAGCTCTTCTGCCACGAGTTGTTTAGCTTCAACATCAGAAAAAATGTCCGGGTTATCCGGAAAACGGAAGGTATACGGTGCGACTTCACTGGCAGATACCACCGGCAGGGCAAAACGCGCATACAGCATTTCCTTGACGGTATCGGAACCCACCTCACACAAAAACACCCCACGCTGGTTTCGCTTTTTTGGCATGGTGATCACCGGCTTGCCGTACACCGACGCCCCTTTGATGGGGAGCACAAAAAAAGTGCCGTGTTTTCTGGATCGCTGATACACAATGTCCTGGTCAATACCACCGGTATCCCAGCAGACGCGGGAAATGGAAATTTCAGTGCCATCTGCATGACGGTATTTTTTCCGGATCACGGCATCAACGCGTTTAAGGGTGTCCTCATCTTCCGGTCTCCCCATGATGATCTGCTTGTCAATCAGAAAAGCTTCTTCGCCAGGAGCCCAGCCCCAGACATAAATCTCATAACGGTTTTTCTGAGAGTCGATCCCTGCGGTCAGGTAAACCACCCGCAGGGGAACCTGCGCATCATAGTGGCAGACTTTTTCCAGCAACAACTCAAAGCTCAGTTTTTCTGCCACAGCCTCTTCATAAGGCTCCCCCAGCGTGGTGTTAATGAACGTCTTGACGCCATTCGGATCCTTCAGTGCATCAAGCCAGTCATAAACAATCTGTACCCAGGTGGTGAACGGGCTGTATGCCGTCCAGATGTGGTACGAGATTGAGCGCGGTGGCGGGATTTCCTCATCACCGGCGCTGTAAAATGTCAGACCGTCACGCGTCCACATCCCGGTATTGTCACAAATCCACCGCCCGTCGGTCTGGTCAAGTTCCGACTGACGGATCACGCAGCCATTATGTTCACACAGGTAATACACCGTCTCCGGTTTGCCCTTCTCCCATTTCAGGCCAAAGGTTGTCGCATCATCGCCAAACTTCAGATACTGGGCTTCACCACAATGAGGGCATGGCACATAAAACCGCATAAAATGTGCAGATTCGTTCGCGGCTTTTTCAATCTGGCAAAAACCTTTAATTTTGGGCGTTGAGCCGCGTATGGATTTAGGCCATACCGAACCTTCGATACGCTTATCGCCAAGCAGAGTTGGTGAACCTTCTTTTTCCACATCCGGTTCAAACGAGGAGAGTTCGTCATAGCAGACCACATCCACAGATTTTTCACGGTAGTTTTTGGCAGCAGCTCCGCCCAGACACCAGAATCCCACACCGGAGGAGAAACGTTTCAGGGTAAGCGTGTTGTCCCGATGTTTTCTGCCAAACCACGGAGCCAGCTCCAGTAATACAGGAACGTCTCTTATCGTTGGTTCGACATGGGATTTCATAAAATCTTCTGCCGCAGAATCTGTCGGCTGAAAAAGCAGGCTGTTACGGGATTTGTGTTCAATAAAATAAGCCTCCACCCCCAACAGCATTTTGGTGTAACCAACACGCGCCGATTTAATCAGATTAACGGTGCGGATCCGGTCATTCCCCATGCTGTTCATGATGGCAACCTGAAACGGCAGTGTTTCCCATTGCCCGGGAGTATATGAAGACTCTTTTGGCAGATAATAATGCTGATCAGCCCACTGAACTGTCGTCAGTGGTACCGGAATATTGAGAGATACAAGCCCTGTTGCTATCGCACCGGCTGCATTAGCTGCCTTCTGTGCGTCTGAAATCATCAATCCACCCGCCTACGTTCTCACCAGCTTTAGCTGCAACGTTGGAGGCTTTTGCGATTTCAGTTTTCACCACATCAAGGTGTGACGGTGAAATATCCGGATATTTACGCTGTAATGTCAGCGGCACACGTACAAGTATCCCCGAAATCTCCTGTGCCACACGTTGCAGAATGAAGGTAAACAATTCCGTTTCCAGTACCAGCCCTTCTTCGCGGGCATTTTTCAGTTCCTGTGCATCAGCCTGTGCTTTTGTGAGTCGGTAGCGCTCATAGTCAATGGTGCCGGGTTGTAAATCTGATTCCGCAGCCGCACGCAAATCCTCGGTCTCTTTGCGGAGTTTTTCGTTTTCAATATCGGCTTCGCGCTGCGCATACCACTGAATTGCCATGGCGGTATCAAATACAGATTCAACCCCCTTACTACCACCAGAGACACAAGAGAGCCCCTGAGACTGCCAGCGTTCAATCGTTCGTGGATCCACGTTGAAAATTTCCGCGAGCTTCTTTTTATTAACCTTCATAAAACATTTCCATATCAAATGCAGGGTCCGACATGGAAGTGCTCAAAAACGTCTTTTTCGGGCACTTTCATGTCGGACCTTTTACGGATGTGATTGATGAAAAAACCATGAGTTATACACGAGAAGTACCGACACGCTTTTTCCCGAAAAATTTTCATAAATAGCGAAAATCCGCGCCGCTGCCGCCCCGTGGCAGGCCACCCCACCGGAAGGACCCGCACAAATGAGAGCGTTTATCATTAACATTTACAGATAAGATGACGTACATCATTGAAACGCCATTCAGCCATATACCGGCAGCATTCGTTGTTGCACTCCGTAACCCTGCGACTAAGGTTGAAAGCATGGCCATCTTTTTGCCACCGGCAAATCTTCAATGGATTTCCCCTGCCGGTTTTTTATTTTCGTCGATGCATAACATTGCATTTACATCAATACCGTCTATTGTCATAAGTATGTTGTACCGATGCTCGGGTGATATTGGCGGTCTTCGCCAGCCGGTTCTGTGTAGTTGCTCCCTGTGACCGGTTTTTTATTTCTCACATTATCGCAGCCCCTCGCTGAAGGGCTGCTGTAATGTCTGTTACTCTGTAACAACCGCACCTTCCGGTAATTCCATGCCGGCAAATACCGGACAACCCGGATGACGATCATCTTCTGTTGCTTCCAGCATTGACTCACCAAACCACTGCGTCGTGGCGCGACCATCTACAGCCTTGTAGTGGATCAAGTACTGGTTTTCGCCATCCGCATACTGCGCGCGGGATTTAACCTCACCCCATTCATCACTGATGCGCATCTCCACCAGTTGAGACAACTCAAACTTAAACGGAGCAGCATCAGCACCAATTGCAACAGGTTTGTTTTCTGTTTTTTCCATTATCGTCTCCAGATATAAAAAGCCCCGCATTTGCGGGGCTACAAACAGGCATCACAGCCAGTTAGCTAAGTCCGACAGACATAAAATCATCACTACCTAAACGATGGGAACCATAACGAACTTCATACTCCCCATTCAATTCAGAGCGTTTAGACTTTGCGCCATCCTCCGTTGCATAAATACCGACCAGATGCCACGGTTTGTCACGTACAACAGCCCAACCCAGAACCCATCCCTGATTATCAGGATCAGCCTTCAGGTTATTTTCTACAAACATAGTGTTCTCCTTTTGGGTACCCAGAGACATTCTATGTCATTCATTAAACAGGCAACAACGTGGCTGTTACAATCTCCGCCATATTCGCGTTAAGATCACATTCAACAGAAATTTCTTCATCCGTGGCATCCACTTCATATGTCCGGGAATAACATTCCGTGCATTTACCACTGAAGATATCCTTAACCAGAACACGTCCACGCTGCAAAACCCTGAATGGAATCGTTCCGTTAAAGGGCTTTACGGTTACCAGTAATCTCTTCATATCCCCTCCGGATAAAAATGCCCCTTGCCGACCGGGCAGTTGCTTGATTCGGCAAGATTTAGAATGAATAAGATAAAATTGGCACACGCAGCAGAATTTCATGCTTTCCGGACGCGGACGCACCCTTCATTTTTCAGCAAAATATTCTGCCATTTCAGTCGTTCAGTTATGCATACACTGCCGGACACCATTGACAATTTCACAGACCTGAGAGGCAGCATCCAAAAGCTGACGCGCCCTATCCAGGCTGACGCATCCCGCCAATAAAAAAGGCACCAGTATCGCTACCAGTGCCCATTTCGCCGCCGTTCGCGGCATCCTGTGTGTCCCGTACTTTTGCTTCATATCCTCCATCCCGGGGTCAGAACAGCAACAGCAGTCAGACACATTGCAACGCTGTTTTTCATATTCAATTACCATCTTTCACTGGGGAAAAATAAAACAAATCGATGTCCATATCATGAACTATTCTTAAGGATTTTTTAAGAATTACAGCAAATAATCATGCATTTTATTTTTACCTCCAACCGGATAATTCCAATGAGAACTCAGGCCATAAAAAAGTATTTAGCAATATCTTTTTTCCTCACAATACTCACTGTAATTTCATACATAAACTTTGCCAGAACGCCGGTGATGCTGGATGGAAGTGATGTCACTAAAATCAGCAGGCAATATCCGGTTGTTTTTCTCATCAGACATGGAGAGAGATGCGATCGTTCTCAAAACAAATGTCTGTCAGGCCACGAAGGGATCACTGTAAACGGAGCCAATCAAGCACGAGATTACGGAAAGTTATTCAACAACATGTTTCCATCATACGGTCTCTATTCCACAGATACCCTAAGAACCGTACAGACTGCCACTTATTTTTCAGGTGGCAAAACACCGGTTATCCCGGAGATGTCAACTTGTGATGATGATGCAATAAATAACATTCTTAAAATGTCACAAAAGAATAAAGTCACTGTGATTTTTACACATAAGCATTGCCTGTCAAAAATCGCAAAAAAAATGAAAAATTGGCAATTAAAATCTGATTACCTCGAGACGCTGGTTCTGCACAGGGACAATAATAACCTGATTCTTGACGGGCTTTTAATACCACACAACCTTCTCCACTGATTCATTGCACCTCCCGACCATCATTACAAATGGTCGGGATACATTCCTGTTATATCATCACACGCGCTTTCATCCAGCCATAGACAAAGGACTCGTTAGCCTCACGTTTCTCTGCCAGCGCCAGATAACGCTCACCCTGTGTACAGTTCAGTGCTGTCAGCATCACCAGTTCGCCATCTTTACCGCGTTTTTCCAGGAATACGCGTAGTGCGTTAATGGTTCGTGGGCCGATACACCCGTCTGTATCCATGTCCGGATACAGCATCCCCTTCTGGTTAAATACATTCAGCCAGCGCTGAAGCATCTTTGCCGCAACTGCCGGACCCATGTTCACGCCCGTGTCGCAAAGCTCTGCGGCAATGTCCGCAGACAGGTTTGCCACCTTGTCGAAATTCGGTCCGTACCAGTAGTCTGCCTCCAGAATTTCCAGCGCCTGCCCGCGGCTCAAATCACGCATATCGCCACGGTACCCATGTGACCGCGCCACTTTTTCAGTTATGCCCCACTTCGTTGCACCACCTGTATCGTCAGGGTGACTGACGTAGCCACCCTCTTTTCCCAGGATTTCATCAAAAACTTCATCTCTCGATTTCATATCAGCCACTCAGTAAGGCAAAAATTTTTGAAACATTACCGCGCGCACGCACCACCAGAACACCAAACACCAGGTTCAGCACCACCACCAGCCAGTCTGCCGGCAAGGGATGACCACACAGATAACTTAACGGCGTTATCGCATACAGCAGCATCAGACACCAGGCACACCACGATATCAGCGGTTTGTGTCGGGACGCTTTTCTGCGGTAGAAAAAAAGCGTCAGCACGATAACCGTACACAACGCCGCATTCAGTAATCCGGGAAGATTATTTGCCATTACCACCTCCTCCTCCCCGCTGACGGGAGAACAGACCGGATACCAGTGATGTAATCTCCTGCTGATGGATGAATGACAGGACCTTTACTGAAACCACCGACACCAGTACTGCACACAACGCATCAACGGAGGCGCTGTTAAACCCAATACGCTCCGCCATATACCCCGCCACACCACGGGCCCCAAGAACACCAACAATAAAGGACACCAGGAAATGTGCAGCCACACGCCAGGCTGAAAGCGTCTGCGGCATTGTTGCCACAAACAGCGCACCGGCAAATGCACCAAACACAATCCCGAAATCCGTTCCGGTAAACAGCCCGAATACCGTCGCCCCGCCGAGCGCCGCAGCAGTACCGGAACCGGATAAGGGTTCAGACATACTTTTTCTCCTGCAAATAAAAAAGGGCCACCAGCGGCCCCGAAATAAAACAACACCCTGTCAAAGGCACCCGCAGATGCCTTTTGTTTGGTGTTATTCATATTTGTGCAGTAAAGGCCAGAGAACGACCATCACCATCGCCACCAGCACGCCATCAGCCAGCACCGACATCAGCCGTCCGGTAAAATCCACTGCCACTACCAGAAACAGCAGGATGGCAGCCAGCACAAGGAGCGCACTTTTCACAGGTACTGCTCCAGCGGCAACTGCAGCGCCTGCGCAATTTTCTTGAGCTGTGCTTCTTCGTCCGGACCAATGCCATCCTGGTCTGCAATATCCAGACACAGGCACAGCACATCAACCGCTTCAGCGGTTCCTGCCACATCAGCCAGTTCACGCAAAGCCTGAGCATTCGCACTACGAGGCGACGCTTCATAACGGGCGCGGATATTTGCACTCATTTGTGCAATCTCACCGGAGAACGGCGCAAAAGCAGGAAGTGCTGCAATAGTTTTCTCCAGTACCGCGATTTCTTTCGCGTCGCAGGTGCCGTCGGCGAATGCTATAGAATACGCACCCCAGACGGTCGCCTCCACTGCGTCGCGGTTCTCCATCTTCTTCACTTCCGTGATGGCCTTGCGGGTTTTCTTTTTGAAAATACCTAACATCGTGACTTTTCCTTTTAGTGGGTGAGCCTCGCCCCGGGATGAGCAGCCCACAGAGAAAGTCACACTGACCATCCCGTAAGCTCTCCCCCTTGAAAGGCGCTGTGTTTTTTGATGTGCGCCTGGCGTGGCTCAGATACAAAAAAAGCTCGCAGTAGCGAGCTAACAGAAAATATGAAGCATGTTTTTATCCACGAAGTATGACATTGAACTCATCCATGCCGACACGGCTAGCTATCTCGTTGTATTCCTCAACAAGAGCCTGCAATTCTGAATTAGCAGCCATGAACTCATCAAAAACCTTATGGATGGCATCACTATTTAATAAAACAATGTTCTTTCCTGAAAGGCGATCAGGGGTAGAAAATATAACTGTCAAACGACTAAAGGCCCTGGCTCGTTCAGCATTAACATCCTCAATACGCTGTAACAAGCTGGAGCATCTGGAAATATCATCAATATTCACTCTACTCCTGCCATATGGATGATAATCATTTAACGCAAAGAGAAGAAACCCATTAAAAACACAAGTATCGATATCAGCACAGTAAATTTAATTTATCAACTATGAGAAAAAGGTACTTGTTTATAAAGATTCATAAGATTGAAGCACAATTATGTAACGAAATATATTTTACAGGAGGTTCTCCATAATACCTGTGAAATACAGAAACGAAGTAAGATTTACTTGAGTAACCACACTCTTCTGCCACAGATCGCTTGAAGCAATATTGAAAATAAAGCATATTTACAGCAATTCGCATCCGTTCCTCAAGCAACAAGCGACTGAAACTATACCCTTCACCTTTCAATTTTCTTTTTAACAAGCTTTCACTCATGTTTAACTGTATAGCAATTTCACCAAGCATCCAGTTCGCTGATATATCTGTTTGAATTATAGCCCTTACCTTAAAACTTACCCCCCTTAAACATCCTGACAAAAATAACGGTAACAGTTCATTTTTTGCAAACAAGGCAAGGCATGATAATCCAGTCATTATTGACAAATCATCGCAAGAATCCATGTAAATACTATGATGATTGATTAAAGCCTTCGTCAATTCAGAATACTCAATGCCAGATATAAAATAAAGAGGAATATCAGTCTGATCACTAACATTCAATTTGCACTCACGTTCAAGGTATTGGCTAACTACAAAGTCACTTATATCAGCAATTTTTACACTATCTGCATAAACACTGAACAAAGGCATTATATTTCTGGCAACCAACATAATGGTTCCAGGTGCTAGTGAAATCTTTTCTTTTTCAAGAAAAATATCTATCGGAAGACATACAAGGATAACGGAACAAGCAACATTCATGATGGTTTATCCAGAGAAAGGTACATGGTTTATATCATTATATACCCTAAATGATAATTTGCATGACTGTTACATCAAGTTATTCATCAAGAAAGTTTCTTCCGGATCTCCTTCAGTGTTTGTTGAAAACGCTCCGTCTCAAGCTCAACACCCATCGCCCTGCGGCCCAGCGACAATGCCGCTTTTATTGTTGAGCCTGACCCCATAAAAAAATCCGCAACCACATCCCCCGGACGACTGCTGGCGGTGATTATCTGACGCAACATATCCGCCGGTTTTTCACAGGGATGTTTGCCTGGGTAATACTGTACTGGCTTGTGCGTCCAGACATCCGTATACGGAACGGCAGCTGATACGGAAAAATAACGCCGCAGTGATTTATATTCCTCCAGCAGGCTGGCATATTGCCGGTTCAGTTCGCTGTATGTGCTGACCAGTCTGTGATGTTGCTGCTCCAGTTCACCGCGCTGATGCTTTTCTGCCGCTACACGTGCAAACAGCGCCTGCAGTTTACTGTAATCGGCCTCATTCGGTAACTGCCACTGACTGGTACTAAACCAGTGCGAAGCCATGTTTTTCTTTCCGGTGGCTTCCGCTATCTGTTTCGACGTTATCCCCAGTGATTCACGCGCATCACGAAAGTAAGAAATCAGCGGGGCCATGACGTGCTGTTTAAGTTCACGCCCCTTTGCCGCATAGCCGTCATTTTTTGGCTGGTATGGCCCCTGATAATGTTCGGCAAACAGAATGCGCTCTGTTGCCGGGAAATACGCCCGTAAACTTTCCTTATTGCACCCGTTCCAGCGTCCGGACGGCTTCGCCCAGATAATGTGGTTCAGCACATTAAAGCGTTCACGCATCATGATTTCGGTATCAGATGCCAGGCGATGACCACAGAACAGGTAAAGACTTCCGGCGGGTTTTAATACCCGCCAGAACTGCGCAAGACACTGGTCCAGCCATTGCAGGTAATCAGCGTCGCCCTTCCACTGGTTATCCCAGCCCTCGGGCTTCACTTTAAAGTATGGCGGGTCTGTGACTATCAGATCGACGGAGTTTTCCGGTAAGGTCCGGATAAATTCCAGGCAATCAGCGTTGATTAACTCACAACTGGATATTTTTACAGTATTAGCCATAGATCAGTAAGCACTTCTCTGATAGGCTCATACCGCTTTTGCGCAAAGCAGATGGGCCTGAGGTTTGCTTGTGACCCCAACGCATGAGCAGATGGCTGGCAGGTGCCGCTAACACCCACCAGCCGCCCATTACCACAAATTAAAAAGCCTTCACTGCGGAAGGCGTCTGTAACAACCGAACTGATAATCTGCCAGACCCGCCATAACAAGCTGGGTCAGTATTAACTGGCAGCGTTCGCGTGAAAGGTAAGTATTCTGCGCAATTTCCCCGATGGTCGCCGGTTCGGTGACGCTTAATTCATTAAATACCACTCTGGCTGTTTCGGTCATATCCTGCTGTTTTAGCATGTCTTTTTCCCTTTTCTGGTTAACGTGACATACCAATAACTCTTGTCTGAAAAGCCAGCAAGCTGAAAGACCAGTATTCGCAACCACCAGCGCGTTTAACGTACTGCACCACTTTTCGGGCACAAAAAACCCGCTCAATAGCGGGCTTATTCTTCTTCATTGGTATTAGGCGTCGGCATTTGTCGTGACAGACCAGATGCTCTGCCCATTATGAAAACGGATGCCAATCCTATCAGATCAACAGTAATCAGCGTTCCAGCAAAAACAGTATTACCTCTCCAGGCAAAGACGGTTGCTATCAGCAAAATTAAAAGCGTTATCGAGTAAGCCATCCATTGACCACGCCTGTCTTTTTTTATTGTTCCCGTGACCGTTGTTTTCTGCATTTCATGACGATGAGCCTGCTCTTTCTCACTTCTTGCCATTATCCGCTCAGCAGCACCTTCAACTATATCATCGTATTCACGTAGCATTGATGGTGGAGGAAGCGGACCACGGAAATAGGTTTGACTTACTATGGCTCTAAATTGAGGTCGCTCGAGGAGCCGTTCAAGAACATTTGGATTTTCAACCAGCTCCCCTTCTATCTCTTTAGCCAGCTGTTCTGAACTCTTACATGAATCGTTATCGTGCAGTGGCAAGCTGGCGTTTAAGTTTTCTTGCTCTGAGTCTTGCATATGGCCTCATACTTGTCCGTAAGTCATCGCCTACAGCCTGGAAATCCGAACGTAAAGCATCAGCGTCAGATTTATGAACAACCAGTGCTGTATAATCAGTAGCAGGTATCAGGTCTATGATGCTACCTGCGGCGCGCATGATTCTGCGAGTTGAGCGCAACATACCGTACCTCCTTACATAGTTAACATCTTATAGATCACCTTTGGGGTAATCTTAGAATGAGCCATGCAAGCTGTACAGAATTATTTTATAGCGCACGACTTTCAAATTGGCGCACATAAAAGCAATTCCCCGTAAAAACACAGCAAACGAAGAAAGCAAACTATGCTGGAATCAACTATGGACTTCACTGTTTTTCCGGCACAAAAACCCGCTCGTCGGCGGGTTGTAAAAATTATTTTAACGTCAGGCATAATACGCCCATCGTTGTGGAAAATTTACCACAGATTCGGGAAAAATCAACAACACTATCGCGTTACCTTCTTTAACTGCCACTCCGCCCATGCCTCTTCAATGTCAAACCGAACCACCAACGTATCGTAAAAGCGCTTCACTGATTTTTTCCACGTATCAAGTGTAATAGCACTCGTCACTTTGCATATGGCATTAAATGCCTCCGTTGATGGCAGTCGTTCATAACCACGACCGCCACAACGTTGGCAGTCCCTGATAACAGGCATCCCCCGTTTTTCCGACTCTTCACGATAAATGGCAACACCACGCCCACGGCAATCTTTACAGGCAGTGGAAATCTCCCCCTTCCCTTTACATTCAGGACAGGAAACTTTCACCACCTCCCGGATTTTTTTCCATTCTTCCCAGTAAGACGGATACACACCTTTCGTACACTTTGCCCATACTGGCGGCTTGCCATCCGGATACTGAACCTTGCTTGTAAAAACTTCGCTTTCAATAAATTTTTCCCCATGGCAACAGGGGCACTGCTTTTTACTCGCAGCACTACGGGCATAATCCTCAAAAGCATACGAAGCCATAATGCGCATCACTGCCGGTTTTATTTCTGCCGGAAGTTTTCTTAACGCCGCCACACTATCGCACTGACTTAATGCATAATCTGCCAGTAATTCTGTTGCCCGCACTCTGTCATTCATACTGATGCCCATTTTCCCCAGGAACGCAGAAAATCCCATCTCAGCCCGGTTCTGTGTCATGCCCTGTGCAGCCATCACATCAGTGATACTCAGTGCATCTTTTGATGTCGAGGCGGATGCATCAGTCAGGCCTGGCGATTTCGGGGAATAGTATTTCGGTAAATCTTCCAGCTTCATTTTTTGACCTGCCCGTCATGCATTATTTCGTAAATCTTCACGCCCAACCGACCACCTGGGACAAGCTGACCGCGCACAATATTGATTTCATCAAACTGCTCGTCGTCGATAAGCAACCCCGCATGCGTCAACGCATCCAGCGGTGCTTTCAGGATATTGTCCAGGTCACGACGGCGTTTATCCGGCGGCTCTGCGATAACCGTTATCGCCAGCCTTCCGGACAGGTTTAATTTCAGCCGCTGCTGGCGAACGATAAGCGCCACATCACAGCGATAACGCTTACCGGCTTCAGATATAAAATATGTGCTGCCACGACGTCGCCAGTAAGTGTTCACCGTCGGCGGGTAAGGCAAAACAAATTCTATCCCCATCAGTAACCTCTTTTATCCGAGTACGCCAGTTGCAAAGGCGTGATCAAGAAAACGAAAAATTAAATCAACCTGAGAACCATGCTTTTCTTCGAACGCCTGCGGATCTGCATGAAGTTCATTGTGATGTTCCCGGCACAGCGGCAACGTAAAAATATCGTGGGCTTTTGTCCCCATTCCGCCCTGACCGTGACCAATCAGGTGATGGGGATCGTCTGCTGGCTTACCACAACACGTACACGGCTGTGTCTTTACCCAGCGCGTGTATTTCTCATTCACCCAGCGGCGACGTTTAGGCCGCTTCATGAATGATTCCGGTGACTCCGGATCAACGGCAATGCTGACCACCGTCTTTTCCTGTGGTGCGTTCTGTTGCTGGTGGGCGTGAGGCAACGGCGCAAAATTTTTTGTGCGCTGCTTCAGTATGCTGGTGGCGGTCCGCTCTCCCTGTACGATGTCGCTTTCGCGGTACACCGAGCGGATTTTTTCCGCACGCAACCCCAGAGAACGACGTAATACTGACTCCGGTAGCGCGTCCGCTACCTGATTGCAGACCGCCCACCAGGATAATTCAGCCAGCGACAATTCCCGCTCCTGCGTGCCATTCATTGCGTGACGGATGACGTCAATCATCCATGCTGACAGGTTTTGATGAGCAAGCTGCCCGAGTGATTCGGAAGTCTGGTCACGCAGCTGGTTGTCGCAGTGCCAGCACAACACCATCGCGCCGGTACCGTAACGATGTATGACGGTTTCACTGTGGTGATAGTCACCATGAGGCCACTGGCAGGATTTAACGTGGCGCAACAGCCAGTCAGAGAGTGCGCCAGCACCACCAGCGGCACGAATCACACGCTCATCGCTGAAAAATGGCAGTAATGATTTATCTTCCGCCAGCGGCTGGCGAACGGCAGGAACAACTCCGGACGGCAAACATCGCATGCTTTTCGGTTCCGGTTCCACCAGCACTCGAGGGTTATGAAATACCTGCATGGATTCACGGCCCGGCTTAAGGACCACCAGCCCAAGTTCCGGTACCGGAACAGGTCGAAGTAATACCCGCACGTTACCTCCAGATGCGTTGCTGGAATGTGCGGGATGAACGCGGTGGGCGTTCAGAATAAGGGAGCCTGACTGAAATTATCCAGTGTCGGAAGTCAGGACTGAGGTCTTTCTGAAACTCATACCCACGTCTGCGGTAGTTCTGAATCAGCCATTCGGCCTGTTCTTCAGTGCATGGATCATGCTGGAACCAGTCGGTTTTAAATGCGCGTGAACGCCGCCATTGCCTGCTGGCAGGGGCGGTATCAGAATTGTTAAGTTTTGTGTAATGCACCACTACTATCCCCGTAATGGTGCGACAGATGTCAGTTGTTCAGGCTGACTTAACCAGTATAATTTAGTCTTCTTTAATACAGAAGTGGCTAACAGAATCCATGTGCGCTTCTTTACTGATCAAAATGGCATCAGGTGGTAGTGGTATTACAACAAAGTCGCCATTCTCAAAAGTTATCACTTCATAACTACCAGGAACAGAAAGCGTGGCAATTAATTCCTTATCGTTCATAACCAAAATCCCATGAACTTTAAACACATCCCCTTAAGGGGGCCATCCCTCTTCTCCCTGCGCGCTAACTAAGTAATATGATTCTATTTACCCCAAACGGCCCCTCAAGAACCGCACCCAATGGAGTACACAAAAAGCTAATCAACTACGCCGCACAATAAAAAAACCCGCCGAAGCGGGTTAAGTGCGGGTGCGTTGAGGATGCCTGACACATCATAGGTGGCGGGGGATAAAAATCCCCCGCCAGGTCACCCTTACTCCTCAGATTCGTAAGCTGTGAAGACAGTGACCTCCGTCTGGCCGGTTCGGATTCGTACCTCGCAGAGGTCTTTCCTCGTTACCAGTGCCGTCACTATGACGGTTAAACAGATGACGATCAGGGCGATTAACATCGCCTTTTGCTGCTTCATAGCCTGCTTCTCCTTGCCTTTCGGCACGTAAGAGGCTAACCTACATGTGTCTAGCATGAAATTGGCCTCAGATTAATGTTAAGCGTCTTGCCGGACGCGTAATGTTAACTGGGGCTTTTCTCTGTCTGCCTTACAGTGGCATGCCCGAGGCAGACAGCCTCAAGCACCCGCAACAATCTTACCGACACCGATAAGAAAACGCTATTTTTTATTGCCAGAACCTTCTGCCCAGGCTAATGTATCCGCGTCAGAACGGCGCAATGCGCTCGCCTGAGATACGTTTACTTGTCATTGGTGGCAACAGATAACGGCAATTGTTATTTCTGTTTGTTTCCTTCAAAAACCCCGGACCGTCAATCCGGGGTTTTTGTTTGCTATCCCCAGCGGCAAATCGAATACACCACCACCGCCATTGCAATTCCTGCCGTTGTGAATGCTTCAGGCCAAGTCATCGCAAAACATCCTTCACACTTACCAGCCCGTTCTGTTTCAGATACGCCATCGCCTGTTAAGCCTCACTCGCCAGTATTTATGTTCACACGATCAGGGATAAATATGCCTTTACTCTTAAATGTCGGATTTCAATATTCGAGATTTCTTGCCAACGCCGCGCACGGTTCTATCTTATTACCATTAATTTGGCACTTTGACTCACTCACTGTTATCCTCCTGGAAAATAACCGCATGCCCCAGCTTCTCCGCCAGTGCCAGTTCTGCCTTAGCACCTGCTGACCGCTGCCAGCCTTTCAGCATGTAAATCGCATCCACGCAGCGTATCATCGCCATGCAAATATCCATGTAGTGTGGCTGTGTCAGCCCATCCGGAAGTACTGCCGGGTTTAAGACTGTATGCCCTTCACGTTTCAGTTCCTCTTCCGCCTTGTGAAACGCCTCACGGTTGAAATTTTTATATCCCGTCATTGGGCCGGCAATATAAACTCTCACCCTCACTCCTGAACTCTCCTGTCGAAATAAACGTAGTTATTCACTGTGCGCAACGACATTCCAAATTTTATGGCGATTTCTCTCCTGGAGACGCCACGCTGATGCAGTTTTCGCGCCAGCTCAATATCGCTCTGAAGATATTTTGCTGACTGGTGAAAATCACCACGCAGAATCAGACTTATTCCCATCTCCCGGGCTTTCGTCCTGACCGCCGCCTCACTACGACCAATCAGACTGCCGATGCTTTTTACCTTCATTGTTCCCGCGCACTGCCGAAGAATAAGGATTTCAGCCCGCACCCAGCCACGCCATCTCACTTCACATCCTCTCCGGAACAATTCATCTGCCGTATAATATCCCGGTGCTTGTTCAGCTCCTGCAGCGCGGCGCAGACACGTTCCCACTTCCGGATATGACTTTTTGCCCGGCGCAGTTCACGGTTTGCCATATGTAGCGATGGCAGCATTACATAGTCGGTATGTTTTTCGGTGAACGATGGCAGTGACCGCACAATATCCGCCACCGTTTCTGTTTTAATTTCTTCCTGTGTTGCCGCTTCCTGTACCGGTAATGCAACCCCCGCTGGCTGAGGAAAGGCTTTACCATCAGTTTCCGCTACCGATGCGGCTTTCAGTTCTGCTGGTAAATTCTCGCCTGGCATGCAGTAACGAAATTTACCGTTCTGATTAACGCGTGCCAGCCGCCCTGTTGAGGTTACTACCGCCAGCGTGGAAGCAACCTTGCGAATGCTGACACCGAACTTACCCGCCAGTTCCTCACACGTTTTTGCCCCCTCCTGGCCGATAAACTCAATCATCATGTCAGCGGTAACTTTTTGTTCGCCCACCCCAGTTAGCACATCCGGTGCTTCAGATTGTACTGGCTGCTCTTCGGTTACCCCGGATTCACCTTCACCAGCCAGAAACCAGGTATGACCTGTTTTATCAACGACGCCATTTCTTTTGAGTTCCCACAGCTCGTTCAGCACTTCTTCACGACTGATATCAAGTCGCGCGGCCAGTTCCACCGACGTGGCTTTTCCCATTACTTTCAGTGCGTCAAAAACAGTCTCCATTAAAATTTCCTCCCGGTAAAAATTACTTCTCAATTCCTGGCTGGATGACATTCGTGCGCCAGCTCTCCCAGTTAAAATTCACCCAGCGACCACCGTTCATGGTCATGCGGTCCATCACGCGCTCGCCAAGCAGCGTATTCATCGCCGTATGGTTCAGGTTCGTCAGCATCCCGACGCTGTGCATCGAGGCCGTTCTGCGATCGACTATCTGGTTCAGTGTGACCTGTTCGTTACGCGTATCCCGCTGCATACCAATTTCATCCAGGACAAGCAGGTCAACCTCACACAACCCCTGCAAAAATTTTTCGCCCGAGTTTTTGTTGTCGTAGTTGCCGTGTAACGCCAGCATCACATCCGCCACCGTCACCACAATCACGCTGCGACCTTTCGCCAGAAGATGGTTGCCGATGGCTGCCGCCAGGTGATTTTTTCCGGTACCCGGCTTACCGCTGAACACAAAATTTGTGCACCCGGTCATCAGCTCGTCCGCGATGGACTTCGCCTGGCTGAGTGCATGACGCTGTCCGTCGTTCTGCACCAGGTAATTCGCAAACGAACATTTCTGGTGCAACGGCTGGATACCGGAACGATTCAGAATTTTTTCCACCCGGATCTGGCGATTCTGGCGGTTAATCTCCTCGCTACGCTTTCGCCCTTCTGCAAGCTGCCACTCTCTCCACTCGTCCACTGTCCGGTACGGCGCGGTTACATGCTGCGGGGCCAGCTTACGGATGCGTTCAAGAACACCACCTGCCGCAATATTTTTCATAACCCGTTACCCCCTGAATCCCGGCGGAATTTCGGTGTCCGGTTCAGAAATGTGATTCACACAACGCTGGTTGTTCGTGCCGCTTACCGGAATCAACCAGGGGTTTTCAAAATTCCGGTCCGGTCCAAAAAACGTCGTCGCTCGCTGAACAAATTCCGTTCCCGTTTTCCCGGTAGCCGCCAGGTATCTTGCATAACGCCTCACACCATCCATCATGGCCTCTGGTGGCACCCCCTCGCGTAATCTGGCCTTCCAGGCACTGAATGCGGATTTCTTCGGGTTTGCCCCGGCACGCAACGGGTATTCCCGCCAGACCTGTTCGAACACATCCGGATAATCCACCCGTCCCACAGGCTGCCCGGTGTTTTCCGGGACTACCCGATCGGCTTCCCGCTGAATGGCGGAATCGGCTTCAGGCTGCTGCAGTTGGTGTGATTGTTCCGGCCTTGCGGTCATCGCCTGCTGCACAGCGCCCGAATCGGCTTTCAGCGCATACGCTGAATCGGCTTCCGGTGTCGTGCCTGCTGGCTGACCAGAATTTACGGTCTGAACATCCCCTGCCTGGTTCATGGTGTTTTTTTCGCCATGAACCATAGTGTTTTTGTCCTGTTCCTGTTCTTTCTCCTGCTCCTGTTCTTGGCTTCGAAGCCCCTTAAAAGCCCCTTCGAAGCCCCTTACAGAATTTCGGCTATTATTCCGCCTCACATCCAGATGGAAATCCGTTTTATATCTGTCGTAAAACGCTGACAGAAAAGCGTTTTCAGGTAATGATGCATACTCATTCCTGACACCTGCACAACGGTTATCGCCAGGCTTCAACGTTTCCCCAACCTGCCAGGCTGCCATTTCATGGACCCAGACCATCTCTGCATCATGGTCATAGCTACAAAAACCAGCTTCAACAGCCCTTTTAAGCCCCTTTGAAGCCCCTTCCAGACCAAGCCCGGTTTCATGAGCAAGGTATAAAACTGGCAGGTAATACAAACCCAGCATATTTGCGTGAGGGGATGTCATCAGGTAAAAAGCAACAACTTGCGCTTCTGCACCCGCCTTTCTAAGTTCTCTCCCCGTTTCTCCCAGCCAGAATCGCGGAGAAACTTTTGCGTAATCACGCATGGCTACCTCATCTGGTGCCGAACCTTCCTCCGGATATAATCTGTGGTTCCCAATCGACAGAACCAGAGGAGGTTCGACATGTATTTTTTGAAAAGCCTTTATCAGGCTCATGTATTAAATGTTGCAGCAACAAACCGCTGGTGTAACAGCCCCGAAATGCTCCCGGATTACAGAGCCTGGCTGCGCGCAGAAACATACCTTCGTCTCGACATATTGATTAGCGAACTTCAAAAAGAGACTGCATCCATTCATAACCTTCAGGGTATCGACGCTGTTCGCATTCTGGTATCGCGCCATAGTGCTCTCTCAATAATTGAAGTGCGTCATCTCTCTTTTTCTGAACTGATTTTCTTGCTTCAACCAGCTCTGGAATCAGCGAATATCCCACCGGAAGTGATCCAATACCCACCTCATGTTGACGAGCAGTTACAAGATGTGCCATACAACCAGCGTGCTGGATTGACTCCCTGCTCAGAGGCTGAATGGGATCACTCTCTGCTGAAGAAATACCAAGATTTGTATAATCCTCAATAAGCCCGGCACACGCTTCTGCATCAGCCAGCTTTATTCTGGTTTCCTTGCGCTGTTCTCTGGCTGACAAACGCCAGAGCAGCGCATTAACTTTATGTATCAACCACTCTGCCAGCTCCACATCAGATAAACCGCCACGCCAGATGTGCGGACTGTTTTCGTAAACGCTCAGTGTCAATTTTTTGTCATTACTCATATTTATTACCCAATTAATGCACAGCCAGAGTGTTTCCTGCCGGGCCACCACGATTCATCTGATCGAACAGAACTATCGCTGATGCAACTAAATCATCGATATCTTTCACCAGCCGTTCCTGCGTCTCCACCAGCTCCCGAAAATAAGCGGAACTGTGGCTGCGCATTCGGGCCACCAGCGGAGGCGGCATCGCTTTTTCGATAGCTGGTAACAACGCCTGAATTTTTTTAACCGCGTCAGGGGTATCTTTCTCCAGCCAGCGGAAAATTTTCTGGGTATTACGGCCCAGGGCTTCCGGATGGCTGTCGTCGAACAGTTCAGGAAACGTCAGACCCAACTCGAAATAAGCCCGGGTTATTTCAGCTGCCGGAACTTTTTCACCGTCCGGATATGCCCAGGCATTCATCGCCATGCGGATGTGTTCATGCTTGATTTTCATGAATCAACTCCGGTGTATTTGATGTGTTAGCCTTATCTCCATCAGGCACCCCGTCAGTTGGATTCGGGTATAAATCTGGTCGCAATTCATGAGGAGTCACCCCAGTTGCAATATAAATTTGACGAACCCGTTCTCCCGTCGGTACTCGACCATTGTATTCATTTGCCCATTTGTGTATTTGAGACGGCCAAGCCCCTATTGCACGCCCTAGCGGACGAATACCACCAGCAATCTTTATTGCTTTGTCCAATGCTGTCATACAACCTCCAATTCAACTAACCTCAACAATTGTTCACTTAAAACGAACATAAGTCAACACCTCGAGGAATTGTTAGTGTTCACTGAACGGTTATAATTGCTAAATGGACATGAGAAAAAAGCAATACGACACCCCGCTAGCAGAAAGGTTAGATACGATCTCGCAACAGCATCATTTAAGTGGTTCAGATTTAGCGCGTATCGCTGGTGTAGGTCGTTCATCAGTCAACGCATGGAAAAAAAGAGGAACAATCAGTAAAGATTCCGCAGCCAAAATTGCGGAAGCTACAAACGTTTCCCTTTCTTGGCTACTGACAGGAAAAGAAGAGACAAATAGAGAGGCACTTGATGATGACGAGAAGGCCCTGCTTGATGTTTACAGAAGCCTGCCACCTGTAGAACGTAGAAATATGCTGGCAGCTTTTCAAATGCGACTTCAAAAACTGACCGAATTTTACTCAGAATACGTCGACCCAATAACAAGACAAAAATAATTCTTTATTTTACAGAATCATACCGCCGCAAGGCGGTTTTTTTTTGCTTTTCGCGCACTCATTATGTTGACATTTGTTCACCTTGGAAGAACAATGTATTCCATCAAAGCACAACGGTGCGACAGGTCTTAGTTCCGCTACCCTGGCGTTAAGGGGAAATGAGGTCAACATGGATACTATCGATCTTGGCAACAACGAATCTCTGGTATACGGCGTGTTTCCCAACCAGGACGGAACGTTCACCGCCATGGCGTATACCAAAAGCAAGACATTTAAAACTGCGTCTTGTTTCAGTGACTGTTCGGAGAATGATGCGGGATAATAAAACGAGAGAAACAGTGCAGAAACTCATCATCAATTAGTTTTTGGCGATACAAAAAAGAGCCAGTTAACAGAAGAAAATGCAGGCATTTAGACCCGCATTTTTTTGGGAAAGTAATCTCTTGAATAATAAGTGAATTACTAATATTTAATCTCAGAATTCGCTATGATTCAGCACATGCTATTTAATTCCGAGTTTCTTGGCTATCTGTTCAAAAATATTGTTATACCTGTCACTAACAACTCCTATTGCAGCCCCGCAAGAGGCGCATTGTATAAAGTGAATTTTGTGATTACATCCATCGACCTTTGTATTACTGCTTAACTCAAAGGAAGTAGAATAGCATTTTGGACATATAGTTTTTTGCGCCATAAAAATAAAATACTTACTACCTGTATGGGGTATCTATTATATACAGAGATTGAGATGGAAAGGCAGGTACACAACGCGAAAGTGCACAATGTGTTAAATTTACTGCGAATGGTTAATTGTTGTATTTCTCAGACTGTGCACTTCCGGTTGTGGCAATCCGCGAAATGGCGCGGCGGTAAGTATGGCGGGGTTATCCTTACCCCATTAGTGGCACCGGGTTGTCAGGTTGACCATACGCTTAAGTGACATCCCCGCTGCAACAACCCATGTTGATTACCTTTTGGCGGGTATCCGTTTTTTGTTTTCCCTTGTGATACCCGCCCTTTTTAAAGTGAATTTTGTGATGCGGTGAATGCGGCTAAGCGCACGCGGAACAGTTAAAAAGGCCAGTTGACATTCGTATTGGTTCTTATGGGTGGGTTATCTGTATCCGGCGTTAATTGTTAACTGGTTAACGTCACCTGGAGGCACCAAGCATCGCATCAACAAAATTCACTTCAGTGATGAAAGGTGAGAGAAAATGTTGAATGTAGCTATTGAAAACCAGAACGGGTGGAATTATAGTGCACCTGCACCTCATAAAACGGGTGCCGGGATTTGCACCCCGATGATCACTAGAGCGCATAACCGCGCCAAAGCGGTTTTTTTATGCGTAAAGCGCAGCCACATTCAGATTATGGTGGGGCGTATGGGGCCGTTTTCGGGCGGGCCGGATTCTCTAGTGACCGGTAGTGCAAACCCTGTACGTCTCACCACCCATGAGATTTGCACCTACGGTGGTGAGTTTACCAACTTATCACTAGAGGCTGCCATCATGGCTACTATCCCTACCCTGTCTCACCCTGACGTAACCATCGAAAACGGTCGCGCTATCACTACGTCTGTTGCGATCGCAGAGTTCTTTGGCAAACGACACGACAACGTGTTACGTGCCATCGCAAACATTGAATGCTCAGAAAAATTTAACGCCCTCAATTTTGAGGACGTAACGTACACCGACGCCAAAGGCGAAAAACGTCCAATGTACCAAATCACCAAAAACGGCTTCGTTTTCCTGGTGATGGGCTTCACTGGCAAAAAAGCCGCTGCATTCAAAGAGGCCTACATTGCTGAGTTCGACCGCATGGAGGCAGAGCTGCGTCAGAATAACACCCCACCAACTGACAAAATAATTCCTGGCGATGGTCGCACTCTGGTTGTTCGCTTCGACGAACACGGCAATATCAAATTCACCGAAACCGTTCCTGATGGTGCAATGGTCTGTACTCTGGATACCTTCCAGTTTTATCTGGAGAAACAGGGATGGACACTTGTAAACCGGAGCGCAATTAGAAACATGACTGTCGAACAATTGCTGCGTATTAAATAGTTTTCTGGAATTTACTTCATATGACTAATTATTATGGAGATAATTATGATTGCTCATCACTTCGGAACTGATGAAATACCACGTCAGTGTGTGACTCCTGGCGATTATGTTCTTCATGAGGGCAGGACATATATTGCATCGGCAAACAATATTAAAAAGCGAAAACTTTATATTCGTAGCCTGACCACAAAAACATGCATAACTGGCTGCATGGTTAAAGTTTTCCTCGGTCGTGATGGATTACCTGTAAAGGCGGAGTCATGGTGATAGACAGGAAAATAAAATGCGCTTACCTCCTTTGCAATAAAGGATTTGAAGAAAGCAAAAGTATTAAAAACCACTTCATTTCATGCGTGGCGTTATCCAAACAACGGAAATGAAAAAAATATTGTAGTGAAATCTGTGCCGAAAAAGACCAGATGGCACATGAACTTTAATTAACTGACTGAACGAAACTGAATTTATGCCTGCAATGGCAGGGATTCGCTCAGCCTTAAAATAGTTATGAGGTTTATCAATGAGTATTGATAAAGAAGAATTTGCACTATATTGCGAAGCAAAAAATGACAAAGTCAGAAAACGCCTGGGAATTAAAGGCGGTTTTTACTGGACTACAGCAAAAAAATTATCTGTTGCAATCTCCCGCTGCATTACCGCAATGGATGACAACGATTATGATGAAGACGACTTTAAAAAACCGGTCCGAGTCCATTTACCCGTTGTGAATGACCTTCCACCGGAAGGCGTGTTTGATACGGAATTCTGCAACCGATACGAAAAAGGCGGGGAAGATGGCATCACAATGGTATTTATCGCCCCATCTCCCTCTGCGCAGGACAACCAGGTCAGCACTGACAATACCAATGTTAATGGCGAAGACATGACGGAGATTGAGGAGAATATGCTACTCCCGATTTCCGGTCAGGAACTGCCCATTCGCTGGCTTGCTCAACACGGCAGCGAAAAACCGGTAACGCACGTTTCACGCGACGAACTCCAGGCATTACACATTGCACGGGCTGAAGAACTACCAGCTGTTACTGCCCTGGCTGTTTCCCACAAAACCAGCCTGCTCGACCCGCTGGAAATTCGCGATCTCTACAAACTGGTTCGTGACACTGACAACGTTTTCCCTAATCCTGGTAATTCAGACCTGGGACTGATGACTGCTTTTTTCGAAGCATACCTGGGCGCTGACTACACTGATCGCGGTCTGCTTACAAAAGAGTGGATGAAGGGGAATCGTGTTTCACGTATCACCCGCACGGCTTCCGGTGCAAATGCCGGTGGCGGGAACAAAACCGATCGCAATCCGAATTTAGTACACACCTTCGATACGCTGGATGTGGAGATTGCAGCAGCCACACTTCCGATGGATTTTAATATTTATGAAATTCCGGGCAGCGTTTATCGTCGCGCAAAAGAAATCGTCCTGAAAAGAGAAAGTCCGTTCAAAGAATGGTCCGCAGCACTTCGCGCAACCCCGGGTATTCTGGATTATTCCCGCGCCGCTATTTTTGCACTTATCCGGAGCGCATACCCTGAGTTTTATCATTACCCGGGACGCCTTCAGAGGTATATCAATGCCTATTTAACGGAGACTGATCACGAGAACCCTACCGAGGAAACTCTCACTGCTGCACGACATACACCGGAAAAAGATATCTTGGAAGAAGTTAACCGCGAACTGGCCGCTGAACGCGAAACAGAAGAAGAAAAAAATAATGAGGAAAAATCACAACCGTCTGACGCAATGGCAGATGAACAGGCAACGACTGAAGCAATGGGACAGGATACAACTGAATATCGCCAGGACACTCAATCGCTGGATACTCAGGCACAGATAAATCCGGTTAATCAGGTAAAAGTTACCGCTGACGAAGTAAACAAAATTATGCAGGCAGCCAATATCAACCAGCCTGATGCCGACAAAATACTGGCAGTCCATCGCGGTGAATTCGTTGACGGAATTAGCGACCCAAATGATCCGAAATGGGTTAAGGGGATTGAAACCCGCGATTCTGTGAACCAGAACCTGCCAGAATCGGAACAAAACAGCCAAAATGCGTTACAAAACGAGCCAGAAACGAAACAGCCTGAACCAGAAGAGCAACAAGAACCGGAAAAAGTCTGCACCGCCTGCGGTCAGACCGGTGGCGGCAACTGTCCTGACTGTGGCGCGGTGATGGGCGACGCAACATACAAGGAAACATTCGATGAAGAGAATCAGGTTGAAGTTCAGGAAAATGATCCGGAGGAAATGGAAGGCGCTGAACATCCACACAAGGAGAATGCTGGCAGCGCTCAGGACCACGCCAGCGATGATGAAACTGGCGAGGCGGCAGATCACTCAATTAAGGTGAACGGTCATCACGAAATCACATCCACCAGCAGGACGTGTGACCATCTAATGATCGACCTTGAAACCATGGGAAAAAATCCTGATGCCCCGATCATCTCAATAGGTGCAATATTTTTCGATCCGCAAACCGGAGATATGGGACCGGAATTTAGTAAGACTATCGATCTGGAAACTGCTGGCGGAGTCATTGATCGGGACACCATTAAATGGTGGCTTAAGCAATCACGCGAAGCGCAATCTGCCATTATGACCGATGAAATCCCGTTAGATGATGCACTGTTACAATTGCGAGAATTTATCGACGAAAACTCCGGTGAATTTTTTGTTCAGGTTTGGGGAAATGGAGCCAACTTCGACAACACGATTTTGCGCCGTTCATACGAACGGCAGGGGATCCCCTGCCCGTGGCGTTACTACAACGATCGCGATGTACGCACAATCGTTGAGCTGGGGAAAGCCATAGACTTCGATGCCAGAACGGCTATTCCATTCGAAGGTGAGCGCCATAATGCACTTGATGACGCCCGTTACCAGGCAAAATACGTTTCAGCTATCTGGCAAAAACTGATCCCGAGTCAGGCTGATTTTTAATGTTCAACCCCGGTCGTCGCCCACCAGCTATAGTGGTGGCGACCATGATTAGCGAACGACGCTCATGGCAAGACTTATTCTGCTCACTGAGTGGGCAAAAGAGGAATTCAGCGATCCGGTCCCGACTCCGGGCACGTTAAGTAAATACGCTAAAGCCGGAATGATATTTCCTCTCCCCAAAAAAGTTGGAAGACACTGGCGAGTGGATCCACGAGCTCGCTTTGTCGGAATGGTAAACAAGCCGGAGGTGATCGCCACAGATCACCCTGCTTTGAAGAGGATACTGGAAGATGGCGCGCCCGCGAAAATATAAAACCGAAGTTCCGGGACTATCTCCGTATTTTGACAAAAGAAATAACAAAGTTTACTGGCGTTACAGGCATCCCATAACAGGCAAAAATCACGGTCTCGGCAGTATTGACCAGAAACTGGCAGAAACTATTGCAGCAGAAGCGAACAGCCGTCTTGCCAGGCAGCAAATGGAACAAATGCTCAGTCTGCAGGAGAAAATTATTAATGATACCGGCGGTTCATCAACCGTTTCCATTTTTCTGAATAATTACAGAAAAATTCAACAGGAAAGATATGAAAACGGAGAGATCAAACTCAACACGCTGAAACAAAAAGCGGCCCCTCTCAGGGTATTTGATGAACGTTTTGGCACCAGACCGTTAGATGCCATAACCGTAAAAGATGTGGTATCGGTGCTGGAAGAGTACAAGGCCAGAGGACATAACAGAATGGGACAAATTTTCAGGAAGGTACTGATCGATGTTTTCCGGGAAGCTCAGCAAACGGGCGATGTCCCGCCAGGCTTTAACCCTGCAGAATCGGCAAAAAAACCGCAGGTGCGGATATCAAGACAGCGACTGACTTTTGATGAGTGGATGATGATTTATAACGCAGCGGAAAAGGATGGTTACTTTTTACAGCGCGGCATGCTGCTGGCACTGGTGACAGGCCAGCGCCTTTCAGATATTTGCAAAATGCAGTTTTCGGATATCCGGGATGGTTATCTTCATGTCGAACAGCAAAAAACAGGAACCCGGATTGCCATCCCTCTGGCTCTGCGTTGCGATAAATTAAATCTCACCCTGGATGATGTGGTGTCATCCTGTCGCGATAGCGTTCTTAGTCCGTGGCTATTGCACCATCATCACGCGAAAGGGACAGCTAAGCGCGGCGGGATGGTTAAGCCAGCAACGTTAACCGTTGCATTTAAAAAAGCCCGGGATTCTGTGGATTACAACTGGCGTGCTAATGGCACCCCACCCTCTTTCCATGAGCAGAGATCTTTATCAGAAAGATTGTTCAGAGAACAGGGAATTGATACCAAAATTTTGCTGGGCCATTCGAATCAAAAAATGACCGATATTTACAACGATGCACGTGGTAAGGAGTGGAAAAAACTGGTCATTTGACGACCAGTTTTGCAGAAGAGTTTTGCAGAGGTTTTGCAGAGAAAATTAAAAGCGGTACCCGGCAGAGAACATAAACACCAACGGATCCAGTCGTACCGCGTCTTTCACGGGTGTTCCGTTAGATTTATAGCTGGCTTTCGTATCGATATCCATGTACCACACTGACATGTTAACCAACCAGTCACGGTTAATCA
>ENA-UOZL01000043-UOZL01000043.1-food-metagenome-genome-assembly--contig:-NODE-43-length-51833-cov-21.407567_pt1 | contig 51833 bp, 46 predicted proteins | sample MGYA00249883_ERZ772724 | MGnify/ENA primary metagenome ERZ772724 (study PRJEB29005, sample SAMN08379457) | food metagenome | isolation source: cheese spiked with Escherichia coli O157 | study: EMG produced... | reverse complement strand
ATAAATAGATTAAAATTCTACGTTTGTTACTCTAAAAACTTGACTTAACGTCATTTACTGATGGTAACATAAAAAGTAAGAAGTTTTAAATTAGCGATAAATTAAGCCAAAAATGATTTAGAATAAACAATTAGATAACAGAAAATCAATGGTCTTGGTTTATGAGAAATATTTTGGTGAGAATTATTCTAAGAAACCCTTTCAAAGAAGCTAAAAAATACCAGTGAAGTATTAACAATTTTTGAAATTTCTATCGAAAAAATTAATGGATTAGGACATGAAATGGAATAAAATCGTTTGGTTCAATTAACATATATATAAAACATGTTGGCAAAAAAATAAAAAAATGTATAATATAGAGTACATGTAATTAATGTAACATTTTTATAATTAAAAAAAGTCTGATGAATAAGGTATTTAAACAGTTAGTTGTTTAAATATCATGATGTTCCGTAACATATTATAATAAGACTCCGAAAAATTAAGATTTTTCGGAGTCTTTTTGTGCTGAAAAATACATAATATGCCACTTATGATTCGTTACGATTCCCATACCATGACTTTTATTTACTTAATTGTTTTATTTTAAATACCTTTTTTTTTCAGTATTTTTGTAAATGCTGTTTTAAGCGAATAGTTCATATATAAGTATAACAGAACAGTCACAGTACTTTCCGAAAAATCTTAATTTTTCTGAAAATTAGATTTTGATATTTTGAAAGGAAAAGCGATGGAAGAAAGTATATTTTATAAGAGAGTTAGAAAGCTAGCGACTGATTTAGGAAAATCATTTAATCAAATCGAAAAAGAATTAGGATATTCTCGAAATGCCTTAAGTAATTATAAAACACAAACCATGCCATCAGCCATTCGGTTATTAGAGTTAGCAGAGTATTTTGATGTAACACCAAGATATTTACTAGGGATGGATAAAATTTGTTCAAAAAATCATGAAGAAAGAGATTTTGCAGAGTTTCTTTTTAAAAGTCTTGATAAAAATCAAAAAATTGAAATATGTAAGTTTTCGCAAACCTGGATGTTGCAAGAATTAAAGGAGGAACAATCTCACAATTAAAAAGAATTTAGAGATTGTATGGAGTTTATTTATTATGATAATAAAAAATAAGATGGTAAAAAGACTTATAAGTACTTTTTTAATGTCATTATTGCTTGCATCAATGATGTTAGTAATTGGAGCTGGAAAGGTTTATGCTCAAGGTTCAGTTTCGAGTACGAGTCTACAGGTCTCTGCCGATGGTTCTGATTACTATATCATAGGTTCTGACTTTTATAATCACTTCGTTAGGCCTACAACCGTTGACTTAGCGAAAAATAAAGTTGTTTATAATAAACAGATACTAACAGTATATAATGGCAGAATAGATAAATGGAAAATGTCTTTCTTGAATCAGGATTCATCAGGAAAATCCTGGTTCAAATTTTTATCTTATCCAGAAGCAACTAAAGGAGACATAAAAATTACTTATACAACGGATGGGATTAACTATTCTGATAGTAAACCAAGTCTAGAACAGCTCAAAGGCTACATGGTCGAGCTTCTTAAACCAATTGTATATCCAGATGATGCAAATAACCAAGAGAATGATATAGAGGTTTCTTTTCAACTTTCTCCTGATACTGATTACATATTGAGCAATTCCAATTTAAATAAACAGTTTATTCCTTTTAGCGGAGAGTACTGGTTACAAAATTATAGTCCTTATCCCTTTTTTACTGATCGAAATCAACTCCAATTCGTATACCCAGATTATTCTAAAGGAGTAATGGTGAAGTATGTTGATGAGGAAGGAAATGAAATTCATGATCCACAAACTATTAGTGGTTCAAAAGGAGATGTTTATGACGCCAGTACAGATCAGTACAAATTGGTCTTAGATGGTTACACATTAGACACATCTAAACTACCACAAAATAGTATAGGAAATTTTAAAGAAGCGCTTCAAACAGTCACTTATGTTTATTCTAAAAATCCAGTGGTTGCAGCTGATGTGACAGTAAGATATGTAGATATAGAGAATAATCCTATTTCAGAAGATATCATTTTACAAGGAAATATTGGTGAAAACTATTATACTGATAAAAAAAATATTAAAGATTATACTCTAAAAGAAGTTCAAGGAAATTCATCAGGTCAGTTTTCAGAAAAGGCACAAACAGTTACTTATATATACAAAAAAAATGAGTTACCTATTGCTACAGGAAAAGTTGTTGTAAAATATATAGATACAGATGGAAAATCAATTTTAAATGATGTTGTTAGAACTGGAACTGTTGGGGAAGATTATATAACTGAAGAAAAAAATATTTCTGGTTATACTTTTCAATGAATTCGAGGTAATTCAAAAGGTAAATATACGGATAAAATTCAGACCATAACTTATGTTTATACTAAAAATCATATTATAAAACCAAAAGATGAATTAGTAAATTCTGGAACAAAAATAATAAATAAAACTAATCCAAAAGTTAAAAACTCCAGTTCTGAAAAATCCCAAAAACTACCTGAAACTGGTGAAAACAAAAAAAGGAGTATATTGTTTTTCATTAGTGGACTCACTCTTATAACTTTAGGGTCAACTATTATAGTATTTCGACATAAAAAAGAATAAATAAAAGGCTATAAAAGGCCTTTTTATTATTAATAGTCGAATATTGCTTACTGATTATGTTATGATAGAAAGATACAATTGGAGGAAGAAATAAATATATATGGTTCAGCTATCAGAATTAGCATCAGCACTTAATCAAACAGAAAGTAAGGGAGTATTTTCTAAACATCCTAAAGGTTTCGGATTTGTTCATCCAGAAGACGCAACAGATAAAACAAATGATATCTATATCGGTAAAAATGATACTAAATTTGCGATGGATGGAGATAAAGTTACCGTTAAAGTTACCTATCCTAAAACTGAAAAACGCGGTGCAAGTGGACAAATTACTAAAATAAATGAACGAGCCGTAGTTGATACGGTCGGGACTTACCGTTCTTTGTCAAATCGTCAAGTCAAAGCATTAGGATACAAAGGAAGAATAGAACTCTATAATGATCGAATTTCTGATACTTTATATATCAAACAACCTTTATCAGGGGTTCAAGAAGAAGATGTAGTAAGTCTTAAAATAACCCAATATCCAACCGATACCAAGACATTTGAAGGAAAAATTACAGGTATTATTGGACATAAAGGCGAAGTAGGACTAGATATTTTAGAAGTGCTTTGTGCTATGAAAATTCCACAAGAGTTCTCTTCTGAAACTTTAGCTGAGGCTGAGGCATTTTCCGAAAAATTAACTGATTCAGATTTGCAAGATCGTGAAGATTATCGGAATGAAATTACCTATACCATTGATGGAGATGATTCTAAGGATTTGGATGATGCCATCCACGTTAAAAAATTATCAAATGGACATTTTGAATTAGGAGTCCATATCGCTGACGTCAGTCATTATGTGACTGAGGGTTCTTCTTTAGATGAAGAAGCCTACTCACGCGCAACATCAGTCTATGTAACTGACCGAGTTGTTCCGATGTTGCCTGTTAAGTTATCCAATAATTTGTGTTCACTCAATGAAGCTAAAGAGCGACTAACAATGTCTTGTCTAATGGAAATTGATGACAAAGGTAAGATTGTCAGTTATAAAATATCACCTTCAGTCATAAAAACAACTTATCGAATGACTTATAATAATGTCAATAAAATGATTCATCAAGGACAAGAAGGTCATAGAGAAGCCCTTGAAAACTTCTATAAAATTACCGATTCGATTAAAGTAGCCGTTGAACTTCATGAAATTCTTGAAACAATGCGAAAAGACAGAGGAATGATTGAATTTGACGAGAGTGAAGCAAAAATTATTTTAGATGAAAAAGGTCATCCAATCGAAATTGTAAAACGTGATCGTGATACTGCAGAACGAATGATTGAATCCTTTATGCTGATGGCAAATGAAACTGTTGCCCTTGATTTTCAAAAGAAAAAACTACCTTCCTTATATCGAGTTCACGATAACCCTAAAGAGAAAGCTTTTGCTAAATTGATGGAAGCTGCTGCTAATGCTGGCTTTTCCTTAAATTCAGATTCTCATCAAGCCATTAATTTCTTTGCTGATGAGATTAAAGGAACAAGTTCTGAAAAGGCATTGACTTATCAACTTCGACATACGATGTCAACAGCGGTTTACTCTGAAAAAAATACAAAACATTTTGGGCTCGCAGCGACTAACTATACGCATTTCACAAGCCCAATTAGGCGTTATCCTGATTTAATTATCCATCGTTTATTACATTTATATCCTTCTGACCATTCTAACCGTACTAAAGACGAATGGAAAGAACGTTTACCTGAAATTGCTAGCCATTCTTCTGATATGGAACACCGTGCGGTCGTCACTGAACGAATTATTGATGCAATGAAAAAAGCAGAATATATGTCAGAGCGGATTGGAGAAGTTTACACTGGTACAATTACAGGCCTGCAAAAATTTGGAATCTTTGTTGCATTAGATAATACAGTTGAAGGTTTAATTCGTGTACCTAATTTACATACTGGGACTACAGAAGAACTTGAATTTGATGAAGAAGCAAGTATTTTTACAGGAAAAAAATCAGAAACAGTCTATCAAATAGGACAAGAAATAAAAATTCGTGTTATTGCTGCTAATAAACGAAAAGGAACAGTTGATTTTGAACAAATTGCTCCTGAATAAAGCCAGTCTACTATTATGTCGAATAAATAAAGGACTAATAAGATAAATTAAACTATTGAAATTTAAATATTTTCGAGTAAAATACCAGTATTTACTGGTATTTTTATTATGCTAAATAACAAGATAGATATTTTGTTAAAATAAATGTTGACTTTTAAAAATATAAGTATTATAATTCAGATAATTAAGAATTAACAAACAAGAGATGAAAGAGTAGTCTTAGGTATCAGTTGAGAGAGCCTTGTTGCTGAGAAAAGGTCTGATAATGGGATGAACCACACTCATCGCTATCTTACTCACATTATTATGTGAGCGTTAGCTGCGTTAATGCTAAGTTGTTATAACTTACCGAGGTCACTTTTGTGAAAAAGTGATAAATTAAGGTGGAACCACGATTAAACCGTCCTTTAAGCCAAGTGCTTTTAGGCGTTTTTTTTATATTATCTTTCTATTCTCGAAAGGAGAAATCTATGAGTTGGCAAAATAACCTTCGGTCAGTAAGTCCCTATATTGCAGGTGAACAACCTGAACTTACTGACATGATCAAATTAAACACTAACGAAAATCCATATCCGCCCACTAATGTAGCTCAATTATTTAATGAACGTTATAAGACAAAAAATTTGCGTCTTTACCCAAGTACTGACGCGAAAAGTTTAAGAAAAAAATTGGCCGACTATCATCATTTAGAAGTTGAACAGGTTTTTATTGGAAATGGCTCTGACGAAGTTTTGTCACTTAGTTTTCTGACCTTTTTTAATAGTCAAAGCCCTTTATTAATGCCTGACATTACTTATTCTTTTTACCCTATTTATTGCGAACTCTATCGAATTCCCTTTCAAAAAGTCCCTGTGGATGATGATTTTAAAGTTTCAATAAAAGATTATTGTATTGAAAATGGCGGAATTGTGATTGCAAATCCTAATGCTCCAACGGCTTTGGCGCTAAATCTTAAAGATATAGAAGAAATTCTGAAAAAAAATCAAAAATCAATTGTCTTGATTGATGAAGCTTATATTGATTTTGGTGGTGAAACATGTCTTCCTTTGCTTAAAAAATACGATAATTTAGTAGTGGTTCAAACTTTTTCTAAATCACGGAGTTTGGCAGGAATTCGTTTGGGTGTAGCTTATGGCTCTGCTGAAGCAATTTCTCATTTGTATGATGTGAAAAATTCATTTAATTCCTATCCAATTGATAGTTTGGCACAAATTATTGGAGAAGCAAGTTTAATGGATGAACATTATTTTCAAAAAAACATTCAGAAAATCATTAAGACAAGAGAAGTTTTTAAAGATAATCTGGTTAATTTAGGATTTGAAGTGACTGATTCAAAGGCTAACTTTGTTTTTGTTCATCATCCAAAAGTAAAAGCAGAAGAACTTTTTAAGGCGCTTTATGAGGCAAAAATTATTGTCAGGCATTGGAATCAACCACGGATTGATGATTGGTTACGGATAACTATTGGAACTAATAAAGAAATGAACAAAGTGATTGAATTTTTAAAAGGCTATTTAAAAAAGAATGAGGAAATTGACGAATGGAAAAAATAAATTATCTGCTTCCTGAAGAATCGGCAGAAATGACCTTGAATCAAGTTAAAAGTCTACGGCAGATAGAAGGTCGTTTAAGGAAATTATTTGGCTTGAAGAATTATCAGGAAGTCATGCCTCCAAGCTTTGAATATACACAACTCTATACAGCACTTGAAAGTAATGGAAAAACTTTTAATCAAGAAAAAATGTTTCAGTTTATCAATCATGAGGGACAATCAATTACACTCCGTTATGATTTTACACTTCCTTTAGTTAGACTTTATTCGCAAATCAAGGATTCTACTAGTGCTCGTTATTCATATTTTGGAAGAATATTTAGAAAAGAAAAACGGCATAAAGGTCGTTCAACGGAAAATTATCAGATTGGTATTGAACTTTTTGGTGAATCAGCCGATAAGTCAGAATTAGAAATTCTTAGTTTAGCCCTTCAAGTGATTGAACAGTTAGGTTTGAATAAAACGGTCTTTGAAATAGGCTCAGCAAAATTTTTTCAACGTTTATGTCATTTAGCTGACGGTTCAACAGAGTTACTTACAGAACTTTTACTCAAGAAAGATTTGAGTGGTCTTAATGCTTTTATCGAAAAAAATAGTTTTTCTAAGGAATTAAGAGAACTTTTGAAAGAAATATTTATTACTAATGAGTTATCAAGGTTGGAAAATTTAGTGACAAATACAAAAGATGATGTGCTCATTTCTTCCTTTGATCAGCTCAAAGAATTTTCAGAGAAACTTTCAATGATTAAACCGATTATCATTGATTTGGGAATGGTTCCTAAAATGGATTATTATACTGATTTAATGTTTAAAGCTTACAGTTCAGCAGCTAATCAACCTATTTTATCAGGAGGAAGATATGACCAACTATTAAGTAATTTTCAAGAAGAGGCGGTTGCCATTGGTTTTTGTTGTCATATGGACACCATTCTAAAGGCTCTGGAAAGACAAGAATTGGAGGAAGACAATGATTAAAATCGCCATAACTAAAGGACGAATCCAAAAACAAGTCACCAATTTATTGGAAAATGCAAACTATGATGTTGAACCAATTCTAAATCTAGGACGTGAATTACAAATTAAAACGAAAGATGATTTACAAATCATTTTTGGAAAAGCTAATGATGTCATTACTTTTTTAGAACATGGAATTGTTGATATTGGCTTTGTTGGTAAAGATACGCTTGATGAAAATGATTTTGATGACTACTATGAATTATTGGATTTAAAAATTGGACAGTGTATTTTTGCCCTTGCTTCTTATCCTGACTTTTCAAATAAAAATTTTCAAAGACGTAAACGAATTGCTTCAAAATATCCAAGAGTCACAAAAAAATATTTTGCTCAAAAGCAAGAAGATATTGAAATTATCAAGTTGGAAGGCTCTGTTGAGCTTGGACCAGTTGTTGGTTTAGCCGATGCAATTGTTGACATTGTCGAAACAGGAAATACTTTATCTGCAAATGGTTTAGAGGTCATTGAAAAAATCAGTGACATTTCAACACGGATGATTGTCAATAAATCTAGTTTCAAATTTAAAAAAGATAAAATTATAGAAATGGTGGAGAGGTTAGAAGATGCTCAAACAAATTGATTATCAAGGAAAGCTTGAAGAAATTGCTGAAAAATTTCAAGGTCGAAAAACAGAAGTATCAAAAGAAGTTAATAAAACTGTTCAACAGATTGTAGAAGACATTCAAAAAAGTGGAGATACTGCCTTATTTAACTATGCTAAAAAGTTCGATGGTTATGATGTGAATATTAGTAATTTACTCGTCACGCCCATGGAACGTGAAACAGGACTAGAACAAATTGATGAGGATTATTTTAGAATTCTTAGACGCACCAAATCACAAATCGAAGAATTTCATAAGCACCAACTGGAAAATTCATGGAATATTTTTAAGGAAAATGGTGTTATCATGGGACAAATTGCGTGTCCTCTGGAACGTGTTGCTCTCTATGTTCCCGGAGGAACGGCTGCATATCCCTCAACAGTCATTATGAATGCTGTTCCAGCGCTTTTAGCAGGCGTCAAAGAAATTATTATGATTACTCCAGTTAAAGCTGATGGAAAAGTAAATCCAAATATTTTAGCAGCTGCTGAAGTTTGTGGAATAGAAACAATCTATAAGGTGGGTGGAGCACAAGGCGTTGCTGCCGTTGCGTATGGGACAGAATCTATTCCCAAAGTTGATAAGATTGTCGGACTTGGAAATATTTTTGTGGCTACAGCTAAGAAAATCTGTTATGGGGTGGTAGATATTGATATGATAGCCGGTCCGTCAGAAGTTCTAGTTATTGCTGACAAAACTGCCAATCCAAAATATATCGCTGCTGATTTAATGGCGCAAGCAGAACATGATAAACTTGCGTCAGCGATTCTAGTGACGACTTCTGAAAAACTTGTTCAACAAGTAGATGAGGAATTAAATAGACAAGTTCAAAATTTGGAACGTCGTGAAATCATTGAAAGTTCCATCAGGAATTACGGTGGAGCCATTGTTGTAAAAAATATTGATGAAGCCTTTGATGTTTCCAATCAGCTGGCTCCAGAACATTTAGAAGTTTTGACTAGTGAACCTTTAACCCAACTTACAAAAATCAAAAATGCTGGCTCAATTTTTATTGGAGAGTATACGCCAGAACCGTTAGGCGACTATATGTCAGGAAGCAATCATGTCTTACCAACTGGAGGAACAGCCAAATTTTACTCTGGTTTGGGTGTTTATAATTTTATAAAATATTTGACTTATAGCTATTATCCTAAAGAAGTTTTGGCTGACTTTAAAGAGGATGTTGAGACATTTGCAAAATCAGAAGGATTGACGGCTCATGCTAACTCAATTTCTGTGAGATTTGATGAAATGTAATACTTGAGACAAGATTTTCAAAATTTATTGGTCAAGGCGTGAGGAGCCACATGGATTTTAAAATATTGAATAAGAAAAATAGTAGGGAGAAAAACATGACAAAACAAGAAAATTATTACGCAGAAGTTTTCGAAAAACCATGGGGTCGGATGTTCTATGACTTACTTTTTCCACAGCTCCTACCAAATTTGACAAAAGATTCAAAATTCTGAGTTTCGGCTCTGGATTTGGACGGACGGAAACATTTTTGGAGGAAAAGGGATTTGAAGTCACGGGCTATGAGCCTGATGTAGAAAAGCTCGAGATGATGTCTGACCAAACTTTTCGTCAGTTGACAGGAACTTTTGACGACTTTGCAGAAACTGTTAAAAATGAGCGTTACGACGTGATTCTCATTCACAATGTTTTAGAATACGTCCTCGACCGAAAAGTCGTGTTGGAATTACTCTTGTCACTTTTGACAGATGGCGGCACGCTTTCTATTGTCAAGCACAGTAAGTACGGTAGCATGATAGAAATGGCAGCAGGACGTGATAATCCGCAGGCAGCGCTTGATGTTTATGAAAATGAAGCTGTCGCTTCTCACAACCACGGCGATATCCTAGTTTATGACGATGATTGGCTGACAGATTTTGTGGCAAATTACAAACTGAAACTCCAAGAAAAATTTGGAATTCGTCATTTTTACGGTATTTCACAAAACGCAGAAATCAAAGAAACAGACAACTGGTATCAACCCATGCTTAAGTTAGAGCAAAAAGTAGCGAAAGACCAAACGCTGTATCCAGTCGCACGATTACATCATTTGATATTTAAAAAAACTAAGGAGAATCTGTTATGACACGCATATCACACATCACGCGTAATACCAAAGAAACACAAATCGAACTTTCCATCAATCTTGACGGCACAGGTCAAGCGGACATTAGTACAGGTATTGGTTTTCTCGACCACATGCTGACACTTCTCACCTTTCACAGCGATTTTGACTTAAAAATCATAGGACATGGGGATCATGAAACAGTAGGGATGGACCCGCACCATCTCATTGAAGATGTTGCGATTGCTCTTGGAAAATGTATCAGCGAAGCATTAGGTAATAAGCTCGGTATTCGACGTTATGGAAGTTTTACCATTCCAATGGATGAAGCTTTGGTGACTTGTGATTTAGATATTAGTGGACGACCTTATTTGGTATTTCATGCTGATTTATCAGGAAATCAAAAACTTGGTGGCTATGATACAGAAATGACTGAAGAATTTTTTCGTGCCCTTGCTTTTAATGCTGGGATTACGTTACATCTGAACGAACATTATGGGCAAAATACGCATCATATTATTGAAGGCATGTTTAAATCTACAGCAAGAGCGCTAAAACAAGCTGTAAGTATTGATGAATCGAAAGTTGGAGAAATACCGAGCAGTAAGGGAGTGTTATGACGAATCTAAAAGAATTAAGAATTAATATTGAGAAATTTCCTGAAGCACTTCACAATACGCTAAAAGATGCAAAAATATATGATAGCAGTTCCTCTCCTGAAGCTCAAGTGTTATTCATTGATAAAAAAGATGGCTATTATTTAAAAATAGCTTCATCAAAAACTTTAGAGCGAGAAGCTGAAATGACTGCTTATTTTCAAAAGAAAAAGTTAGGTTTAGGATATATTTCTTATTTATCAGACCAGTCACAGGATTTTTTACTCAAGAAAAAAATTCAAGGAGAAAATTATTTGGCTAAACAATATCTTAATAATCCGAAACGTCTGTGTGATAATCTTGCTGAAAATTTACGATTTCTTCATGAACAAAATTTTGAGGATTGTCCCATATTAGACCATTCTGAACGTTATCTGAAAAAAGTCGAAAAGAACGCAAGTATAAATAATTCAAATCTAGATTTTGTCAATAATTATAATATCCGAACAACAGAAGAAGCTTATGATTATATAGAAAATAAAAAATTGCTATTAAGGAATGATACGCTTTTACATGGAGATTATTGTTTACCCAATATAATCCTAGACAATTGGAAGTTCAAAGGTTTTATTGATTTGGATTGTGCAGGTGTTGGCGACCGACATATTGACCTCTTTTGGGGTGCATGGACGCTTAATTTTAATATTGGTACTGATCAATATCGTGACCGATTTTTTGATGCTTATGGTCGGGATAGAATCGATGTTGATCGTTTGAAATTGGTTGGCTGCTGTGAGGTTTTTGGTTAAATTAAATTTTAGTATATTTTGATATTGAAAGGAGCATTATGAAAAAAATTGTTATCATCGACTACAATATTGGAAATCTTCAAAGTGTACAGGCCGCATTTTTACGATTGAGACAAGAAACAGTGATTTCAAGAGATTTAGAGGATATTCGTAAAGCAGATGCACTTATTCTTCCAGGAGTTGGGGCTTTTCCTACAGCAATGAATAATTTAAAAAAGTTTAATTTGATTGAACTTATACAAGAACGAGCTGCTGCTGGAATACCAATATTGGGAATTTGTTTAGGAATGCAAGTGCTTTTTGAAAAAGGATACGAGATAGAAGAAAGACAAGGTCTTGGACTTTTAAAGGGAGCGGTAATTCCAATCAAAACTAATGAGAAAATTCCGCATATGGGATGGAATCAATTAAACCTGGCTAAAACCAGTCCAACAACTCATTATTTGTCTGATAATGATGAGGTCTATTTTGTCCATTCTTATCAGGCGACTTGTCCTGATGATGAACTCATTGCCTACACCACTTATGGCGAAGTAAAAATTCCGGCAATTGTTGGAAAAAATAATGTGATAGGCTGTCAATTTCACCCTGAAAAGAGTGGAGAAATTGGCAGAAAGATACTAAAAGCATTCTTGGAGGAAATTTAAATGAAGATTATTCCAGCAATTGATTTGCAAAATGGTGAAGCCGTGCGTCTCTACAAAGGAGATTATGATAAGAAAACGGTCTATTCAAAAAATCCCCTTGAAATTGCTCAAAAATTTGAAAGAATGGGGGCGACTGACCTCCATTTGGTTGATTTAGATGGTGCTAAGATAGGACAAACTCGTAATTTAGAGCTTGTGCGAAAAATAAAAGATGAAACAAGATTGAAAATCGAGATTGGTGGTGGAATTAGAGATTTCGATACAGTTAGAATGTATCTTGAACAAATTGGTGTGGAACGAGTGATTTTAGGAACCGCAGCGGTAGAAAAACCTGATTTTCTTAAGGAATTATTAAATAAATATGGTCCAAGCAAAATCATTGTTGGGGTAGATATTAGAGAGGGTTTTGTATCAACAAGTGGTTGGTTAGAAAAACAAGTCTTCCTTACCTGTCATTTTAAAAAAAATTAGAGAGAATAGGGGTTAAAACCACTATTATTACTGATATCTCCAAAGACGGAACACTGACAGGTCCAAATTTTAAACTTTATGATGAAATTTCAAAGGAAAGTTCCCTAAACGTGATTATTTCTGGAGGTGTAAAGGATAATTCTGATATTCAACGTGCAACTCGTTCTGACTTCTATGGAATTATCGTTGGGAAAGCTTACTATGAGAAGAAAATTAATCTTGAAAAGGAGTTCAGGAATGCTAACTAAAAGAATCATCCCTTGTCTTGATATTAAAAATGGTAAGGTTGTTAAAGGAATCAATTTTGTGGGTTTAAGAGAAATAGGTGATCCAGTGGAATTGGCCAAAATATATGAAGAACAGTGTGCAGATGAAATTGTTTTTCTTGATATTACAGCATCTTTTGAAGAACGTGAAATTATTGGTGAATTAATTGGTCGGGCGGCGCGTGAACTTTCAATTCCATTAACCGTTGGTGGAGGAATTCGTTCAATTGACGATTTTAGAAGAATTCTTGCTAGAGGAGCTGATAAAGTATCCGTCAACTCAGCTGCAATTGAAAATCCTGAACTTATTCGTCAAGCGGCTAACGAACTTGGCGTTCAATGTGTTGTTGTTGCTATTGATGCTAAAAAACGAGCAGACCATAGGGGATATGATGTCTATATCAAAGGTGGGCGTGAAAATGCAGGTCTTGACTTAGTTGATTGGGCTAAAAAGTGTGAAAGATTAGGAGCAGGCGAAATTTTACTAACCTCAATGGATAAGGATGGAACAAAGACAGGCTACGATTTGGAAATGCTGAATGACGTTTGTACTGCTGTTAATATTCCTGTTGTAACAAGTGGCGGTTGTGGGAAGATTTCGGACATTGTTGAAGTTTTTCAAAATACAAGAAGCGATGCTGCCCTTGTTGCTTCATTATTTCATTATGGCGAAGCAACAGTTGATGAAGTTAAAGACGAACTTATAAAAAATAATATTCCAGCAAGAATTATTAAGAAGGAGACATTATGAGACCAGATTTTCATAAGCAGGAACTTATTCCTGTTATTGTTCAAGATTATCAAACAAATCAAGTATTAATGCTTGCCTATACAAATGAAGTGGCTTTTGAGAAAATGCTTGAAACTGGTGAAACTTGGTTTTGGTCACGTTCACGACAAAAACTTTGGCACAAAGGAGAAGAATCAGGTCATTTTCAAAAAATAAAAGGAATGCGTTTGGATTGCGACCAAGATACTTTATTGGTTTTTGTTGAACAAATTGGTAATGCTTGCCATACCGGAACTTACTCTTGTTTTTATGATGAACTTATTCCTTTTGATGACTCTGATATTTTTAGTGAGTTGGAGAAGCAAATCATCGACCGAAAGTTACATCCAGTCGAAAAATCTTATACGAATTATTTGCTTGGAGAGGGCATTGATAAAGTATTAAAAAAAGTTGGTGAAGAAGCAAGTGAAGTGATTATTGCTAGTAAAAATTCAGATAAAGGAGAACTTTTAGGAGAAATTGATGATTTACTTTATCATTTGTTTGTATTAATGAATCAGCAAGGTATTTCTCTAGAAGAAGTACGGCAAAAAGCAAAAGAACGGCATCAGCTAGAAGGAAATAAGAAGGAATTTCATACAAGGACGGCAGATTAAATGAAAAAATTAGATTATCATTTCCACTCTCATTTTTCGGCTGATAGCGAGGAGCTTCCTAGAAAGCATGTGACAGAAGCTATAGCACATGGTTTAGAAGAAATTTGTTTTACAGAGCATCGAGATTTTTATTTTTCAGGAATGGATTTTTCACTAAATCTACCTGAGTATTTTCAAGAAATCAATCGATTACAAGCAGAATTTAAAGATAAAATTAAAATAAAAATTGGCTTGGAAATGGGAATTGATTTACGTTTTAAATCAGAAATTAATCAGTTTATTGATTCGGCTCCTTTTGACTTTGTGATTGCCTCTGTTCATGAAATTGGAGATATTGAAGTTTATGACGGAACAGAATTTTATCTACAGAAAATAAAAGAAGAAGCACAAAGAGAATATCTTTTAGCTTGTTTAGATGTTGTTCAAAATTTTGAGAATTATAATTCATTTGGTCATTTAGATTATGTTGCTAGATATGGGCCTTACACGTATAAATCAATAAAGTTTGCAGAGAATCGGGAGATTTTATTTGAAATCTTGCGGGCTTTAGCTTCAAAAGAAGAAGCATTAGAAATAAATACTAGATTGTTTGATGATCCGAAAACTGAACAATTTTATAGTGATTTATTGATTAATTTTAAAAAATTAGGTGGAAAATTTATAACTTTAGGAACGGACAGTCATATAGCAAAGCGTGATTGGCTTTCAATTCATAAAGCAAGAACTTTAATTAAAAAAGCTGGTTTTCACGAACTAGCAACTTTTAGTGGGATGAAAATTGATAAAAATAAAAAGTCTATTAAAGAATAATAGACTTTTTATATTATGATGCTAAATCTTTCTCAAGTAGCGCAAGACGTTCTTGAACTTCTTGATTTGATAGTTGGTGGGCTTTGATGTAACGGTTATTGGGATGAACTCGACATTCATGTGAACAAGCACCAAGATATTTTGCTTCGTTTTCCTCTGAAGCTAACATTTGTCTGTTACATTCTGGATTTCCGCAATTGATGTAACGTTCACATGGGCTTCCATCAAACCAATCACGTCCGACAATGACATGTTCTTTTTGGTTGATTGGAACTGCGATTCGGCTATCAAAAACATACATTTGTCCATCCCAGAGATCTCCTTGAACTTCTGGGTCTTTTCCGTATGTGGCAATTCCTCCGTGAAGTTGACCAACGTCTTTGAAGCCTTCCCGAACGAGCCATCCTGAAAATTTTTCACAACGTATTCCACCGGTACAGTAGGTTAAAACACGTTTTTCCATGAATTGTTCTTTGTTATCTCGAATCCACTGTGGAAGTTCTCTAAAACTTCTTATTTCTGGACGAATGGCGCCACGAAAATGCCCTAAGTCAAATTCATAATCATTTCGTGCATCAATCACTACTGTATTTTCATCAAGCATGGCCTCACGAAACTCTTTTGGATCAAGATAAGCCCCAGTAAGTTCCAAGGGATTGACGTCATCTTCTAAACTTAAATTGACTAATTCAGGGCGATAACGAACATGCATTTTCTTAAAAGCATTTTGCTCGGCTTCATCAATTTTGAAAATTGTTGAGCTAAAGCGAGGGTCATTTTTCATCAATTCCATGTAGGCATTTGTTTGCTCGATAGTACCAGAAACAGTTCCGTTAATTCCTTCGTCAGCAACTAAAATGCGTCCTTTTAAACCTAATTCTTTACAGTCTGCGAGGTGTTTTTGGGCAAAAGTTTCTCCATCTTCAATTGGGACATATTGGTAATATAATAAAACTCGATAATCTTGAGTCATAATTTCTCCTTAATCTTATTAGTACATTAGAATCCATTATAATTTAATCATTTTATGTCTACCTAAAGCAACAAAATTGCTTGTATATTTTCTAACAAGCTTAATTATTGTGGATTAATTGAATATTAAAGGGAGAAGTTGTAATCTATTTGTTGTTAAATTCTTGTTAATACAAATAAATTTATTAAATATTATTATTTTATTGACAATTTAAAATATTAAGAGTATTATAATGTAAATTAACAAAAAAGAGGAACTTGAAATGACATACACACAATTTTCATTGTTGTTGATCAAGGTGGACCTACATTAGCTTTTGTGGCTAAAATATGTGGGTCCTGTTTGGCGATAGTCATTTCGAGGACCGAGAGACGTCCTCACGGGCGTCTTTTTTGTTTCTTAATAAAAAATAGAGGTAATATTATGCGAAAAATTGAATTCTTTGACACAAGTTTGAGAGATGGCGAACAGACGCCGGGCGTTAGTTTCTGCATTTCAGAAAAAGTAACGATTGCTAAACAACTGGAAAAATGGGGGATTTCTGTCATAGAGGCTGGTTTTCCTGCGGCAAGTCCAGATAGTTTTGAAGCAGTAAAGCAAATTGCTGATTCTTTGAATGATACGGCTGTCACTGCATTAGCTCGTTGTGTTATCTCAGATATCGATAAAGCGGTTGAAGCGGTAAAGGGGGCTAAATATCCGCAAATTCATGTTTTCATTGCCACTTCACCTATTCACATGAAATATAAACTTAAAATCAGTCCCGAAGAAGTTTTGAAAAATATTGATAAATGTGTGAAATACGCACGTGAACGGGTTGAGGTTGTTGAGTTTTCTCCAGAGGATGCAACAAGGACAGAGTTGAATTTTCTTTTAGAGGCTGTTCAAACGGCTGTCGATGCTGGAGCAACTTATATTAATATTCCTGACACTGTCGGTTATACGACACCAGAAGAATATGGAAAAATTTTTAAATTTTTGATTGATAATACTAAGTCTGAGAGAGAAATTATTTTTAGTCCACATTGTCATGATGATTTAGGAATGGCTGTAGCTAATTCATTAGCCGCAATTAAAGCTGGGGCTGGGAGAGTTGAAGGAACTGTCAATGGTATTGGAGAGCGAGCTGGGAATGCTGCTCTTGAAGAAATTGCTGTGGCACTACATATTCGTAAAGATTTTTATCAGGCACAAAGTCCTTTAAAACTTTCAGAAACGGCTGCAACGGCAGAACTAATTTCACAATTTTCAGGAATTGCTATTCCAAAAAATAAAGCAATTGTTGGTGCTAATGCTTTTGCACACGAATCAGTAATTCATCAAGATGGTGTCCTTAAAAATGCTGAAACTTATGAAATTATTACACCAGAACTTGTCGGAATAAAGCATAATTCGTTGCCTTTAGGTAAACTTTCTGGTCGTCATGCTTTTAGTGAAAAATTGACGGAACTTAATATTGCTTATGACGATGAAAGTCTTGCAATTTTATTTGAAAAATTTAAAAAATTAGCTGACAAGAAAAAAGAAATTACTGACGCAGATATTCACGCCTTGTTTACAGGAGAAACGGTAAAAAATCTAGCTGGATTTATACTTGATAATGTTCAAATTGATGGCCACAAAGCACTGGTGCAACTAAAAAATCAAGAAGAGGGGGCAGGTTCAGTGGATGCAATTTTTAAAGCTATTGATAAAGTCTTTAATCATCAACTAAAATTAATTTCCTATTCAGTTGATGCTGTAACTGATGGAATTGATGCACAAGCAACGACTTTGGTTTCTGTTGAAAATCTATCTACAGGCACTATATTTAATGCTAAAGGTGTTGATTATGATGTATTGAAAGGAAGCGCCATTGCTTACATGAACGCTAATGTTTTAGTTCAAAAAGAAAATTTACAAGGAAATGTTGAACAAATTTCAGCTCATGATGGAATTTAAGGTGAAAAATATTGTCTAAAAAAATTGTGACACTTGCGGGAGATGGAATTGGGCCAGAAATTATGTCAGCTGGTTTAAGTGTTTTAAAAGCTGTCAGTAAAAAAATTGATTTTGAGTATGAATTAGAAGCTAAAGATTTTGGAGGAATTGCAATTGATAAGCATGGTCATCCTTTACCAGAAGAAACTTTGCAAGCAGTTAAAAATGCTGACGCAATCTTGCTCGCTGCAATTGGTCATCCTAAATACAACAATGCAAAAGTTAGACCAGAACAAGGGCTACTTGCTTTACGAAAAGAATTAGGACTGTATGCTAATGTTCGTCCATTAAAAATTTATCCGGCTCTAAAAAAACTTTCTCCTATCCGAAATGTTGAAAATGTTGATTTCCTAATGATTCGCGAACTGACAGGGGGAATCTATTTCGGTCAGCATGAATTGGCAGATGACAAAGCACGGGATGTCAATGATTATTCTGCTGATGAAATAAGAAGAATTCTTCATTTTGCTTTCAAAAGTGCTCAAAGTCGGCCCAGAAAATTACTGACTTCGGTTGATAAACAAAATGTCCTTGCAACTTCTAAATTATGGCGAAAAATGGCTGATGAAATTGCTGACGAATATCCTGATGTACGATTAGAGCACCAATTGGTCGATTCTTGTGCGATGTTACTGATTACTAATCCGCAACAATTTGATGTGATAGTCACTGAAAATCTATTTGGTGATATTCTCTCTGATGAAGCAAGTAGTTTGGCCGGTAGCTTAGGAGTGATGCCTTCGAGTTCGCATGGATTTAACGGTTTAGCACTCTATGAGCCAATTCATGGTTCGGCACCAGACATTGCAGGAAAAGGAATTGCGAACCCTGTTTCGATGATTCTATCAATTGCCATGATGCTAAGAGAATCTTTTGGGCAAGAAGATGGGGCTACGATGATTGAGAAAGCCGTAACCCAAACTTTTACTGACTGAATTTTGACTAAAGCTTTAGGTGGGACTGCAACAACTAAAGAAATGACAGAAGCAATCCTGAAAAATTGTCAGTAATTGCGATTGAATAGTGAGCATTTTAGTTGTAGATAAAAGAACCGTCAGCGCAGCTGACAGTTCTGTCAGTAATTGCGATTGAATAGTGAGCATTTTAGTTGTAGATAAAAGAACCGTCAGCGCAGCTGACAGTTCTGTCAGTAATTGCGATTGAATAGTGAGCATTTTAGTTGTAAATAAAAGAACTATCAGCGTAACTGACAATTCTGTCAGTAAATATTACTGACAGAATTTGTCAGAATAAATTTTTAAAAAAGGAAATAAAAAAATGTCAGGTAAAACAATATTTGATAAACTTTGGGATCAGCATGTGATTGCTGGAAATGAGGGAGAACCTCAACTGCTTTATATTGACCTTCATGTTATTCATGAGGTTACGAGTCCGCAAGCATTTCAGGGCTTACGTGAAGCAGGACGTCGTGTTCGGAGAAAAGATTTGACATACGGAACTCTTGACCACAATGTTCCAACACAAGATATTTTTAATATTCAAGATTTGATTTCTAAAAAACAAATTGATACTTTTACTAAAAATGTCAAAGAATTTGATGTTCCAGCGGAGACTCATGGTGGAAAAGGACAAGGAATTGTTCACATGGTAGCACCTGAATCTGGCAGAACTCAACCGGGAAAAATAATTGTTTGTGGCGATAGTCATACCGCAACAAATGGAGCATTTGGTGCAATTGCTTTTGGAATTGGTACAAGTGAAGTTGAACATGTTCTTGCAACTCAAACCATTTGGCAAGTTAAACCCAAGCGTATGAAAATTGAATTTCAAGGTCATCCACAAAAAGGAATTTATAGCAAAGACTTTATCCTCGCATTAATTGCTAAATATGGTGTGGATGCAGGTGTAGGTTATGCGGTTGAATATAGTGGGGATGCTATCAGTGATTTAAGCATGGAAGAACGGATGACAATCTGTAACATGTCAATTGAATTTGGGGCAAAAATTGGCCTGATGAATCCTGATGAAAAAACTTATGACTATGTCAAAGGGCGTGAACATGCACCTAAAAACTTTGATGAAGCTGTCAGTAAATGGGAAAAACTTGTCAGTGATTCTGATGCACAATACGATAAGATTTTAAGTCTTGATGTCAGCCAGTTGAAACCAATGGTGACATGGGGAACAAATCCCGGAATGGGCCTAGAATTTGGCGAAAAGTTTCCGGAAATTAACAATGATTTGAATTATGAACGTGCTTATCAGTACATGGATTTAAAGCCAGGCCAAACTGCTTCTGCTATTGATTTAGGCTATATTTTCATTGGTTCTTGTACGAATGCTAGACTTGGTGATTTAGAAGAAGCAGCAAAAATTATTGGAGACAGACATATTGCTGATGGACTGACAGGAATTGTCGTCCCTGGAAGCAGACCTGTGAAAGAAGCGGCTGAAGCACAAGGTCTTGATAAAATTTTTAAAGAAGCTGGTTTTGAATGGCGGGAACCGGGTTGCTCAGCCTGTCTTGGAATGAATCCTGACCAAATTCCAGAATACGTTCATTGTGCTTCAACCTCTAATCGAAATTTTGAATGACGTCAAGGACATAATGCAAGAACGCACCTGTGCTCTCCAGCTATGGCCGCTGCCGCCGCAATCGCTGGTAAATTTGTAGATGTTAGAACGCTCGTAACAGATTAGTCTGTAGAAAGAAAAAAAGATGGAAAAATTCACGATTTACAAAGGGACAAGTGTTCCAGTCATGAACGATAATATTGACACAGACCAAATTATTCCTAAACAATTTTTGAAAGCAATCGATAAAAAGGGCTTTGGGAAAAATTTATTTTATGAATGGCGTTATCTTAAAGATTACGATGAGAATCCTGATTTTATTTTGAATGCTCCAAAATACAAAAAAGCTTCTCTGTTAATTTCAGGAGATAATTTTGGTTCGGGTTCTTCAAGAGAACATGCGGCATGGGCCTTATCAGATTACGGCTTTCGGGCAATTATTGCTGGCTCTTACTCAGATATTTTTTATAATAATGCTTTAAAAAATGGCTTGTTACCAATTAAACAACCAAGAGAAGTTCTAAATCAACTGACAAAACTGTCAAGTCAAGAAGAAATTACAATTGATTTACCCCATCAGCTAATCATCACAAGCCTTGGTGACTTTCATTTTGAGATTGACCCCATTTGGAAAGATAAATTAATTAATGGCTTAGATGATATTGGAATAACTTTGCAATATGAAGAAGCAATCTCAGCTTACGAACAAAAAAATCAATAAGAGCGAGCCTAAAATGACAATTATTAATTTAAAGAATATAAATCTTACTCGAAATAAAAAAGAAATTCTTAAAGATATTACTTGGAAAGTAAATCCCGGCGAAAATTGGGTTATTCTGGGCCTCAACGGCTCTGGAAAATCAAGTCTTTTGAAATTGATTTTAGCAGAAGAATGGAAAACTTCTGGCGAAATCACTGTTTTAAATACTCAATTTGGAAATGGAGAAATTCCTAAGTTGAGAAAAAGAATCAGCGTAGTTGGCTCATTTATTGCTGAAAGATTTCAACCAAATATTAAGGCTGAAAACCTTGTTTATACTGGGAAATTTAATTCGAGCATGCTCTATAAACCCTACACAGATCAGGAACTTGATGAGGCCCGTCAGCTTTTAAGACAAATGGGTGCAAAATCACTTATTGGCCGAAATTATGCCAGCCTTTCTCAAGGGGAAAAGCAAGTTCTTCTTATTGCTAGGAGCTTAATTTTAAAGCCTGAGCTTTTAATTTTGGACGAAGCAACGAACGGTTTAGATTTATTTGCTAAAGAAAAATTATTAAAGCAACTGCAGCAGATTAATCAATTAAAAACCGCACCAACACTCATTTATATTTCTCATCATCCCGATGAAATCACTGATATTTTTACTCACCTTTTACTTTTAAGAGAAGGAAAAGTGATTCAATCAGGGAAAAAAGAAAACTTATTAAATGAAAAGATACTTACTGATTTTTATCAAGAAAAAGTAGAAGTTCACCGTTTTGAGCAGAAATATTTTGTAATTCCTGCTAACTGAGAAAGGAAAGCAAAAGTATTTTATAGACTATATAGAATATTCTGACAAATTATTGTATTTTCATTTTTTTAGTGATAAAATAGCTCTATGTAAATTTACGGGGAGGTCAAAAAGATAACATATGGAATTCAAATATAACGGAAAAGTTGAATCAGTGGAACTCAATAAATATTCTAAGACATTGACTCAAGATCCAACACAACCAGCGACTCAAGCGATGTACTACGGCATTGGTTTTAAAGATGAGGATTTCAAAAAAGCTCAGGTCGGAATCGTCAGCATGGATTGGGACGGAAATCCATGTAATATGCACTTGGGAACACTTGGGAGTAAAATCAAAAGTTCTGTCAACCAAACTGACGGATTGATTGGACTTCAATTTCATACTATTGGAGTTTCTGATGGAATTGCTAACGGAAAGCTTGGCATGAGATATTCTTTGGTCAGTCGTGAAGTGATTGCTGACAGCATCGAAACCAACGCTGGCGCAGAATATTATGATGCCATCGTTGCCATTCCCGGTTGTGATAAAAATATGCCAGGGTCAATTATCGGAATGGCTCGCTTAAATCGTCCGTCAATTATGGTCTATGGTGGAACGATTGAACATGGCGAATATAAAGGTGAAAAATTAAATATTGTTTCGGCCTTTGAAGCTCTGGGACAAAAAATCACTGGAAATATTTCTGATGAAGATTATCATGGCGTTATTTGCAATGCCATTCCAGGGCAAGGTGCTTGCGGAGGAATGTACACTGCTAATACCCTGGCTGCCGCTATTGAAACTTTAGGAATGAGTTTACCTTATTCCTCTTCCAATCCAGCAGTCAGTCAAGAAAAACAAGAAGAGTGTGATGAAATTGGTTTAGCCATCAAAAATTTATTAGAAAAAGATATTAAACCAAGTGATATCATGACCAAAGAAGCTTTTGAAAATGCCATAACAATTGTCATGGTCCTTGGAGGCTCAACCAATGCTGTGCTTCATATCATTGCAATGGCAAATGCCATAGGTGTAGAAATTACGCAAGATGATTTCCAACGTATTTCAGATATTACCCCTGTTCTTGGCGATTTCAAACCGAGCGGAAAATATATGATGGAAGATCTGCACAAAATTGGTGGCCTTCCTGCTGTTTTGAAATACCTACTTAAAGAAGGAAAACTTCACGGTGATTGTTTGACCGTCACAGGTAAAACTTTGGCTGAAAATGTTGAAACAGCATTAGATTTGGACTTTGACAGCCAAGATATTATGCGACCACTAAAAAATCCAATTAAAGCTACTGGACATTTACAAATCTTGTACGGTAATCTTGCCCAAGGGGGTTCTGTTGCAAAAATTTCTGGTAAAGAAGGCGAATTTTTCAAAGGAACTGCTCGTGTTTTTGACGGAGAACAACACTTTATCGATGGCATTGAGTCTGGCCGATTGCATGCCGGTGATGTTGCGGTCATTAGAAATATTGGCCCAGTCGGAGGTCCGGGAATGCCAGAGATGTTAAAACCAACCTCAGCATTAATTGGAGCAGGACTTGGAAAATCTTGTGCCCTAATTACTGACGGAAGATTTTCTGGCGGCACACACGGCTTTGTTGTGGGTCATATCGTCCCTGAAGCAGTTGAAGGTGGGTTGATTGGTTTAGTTGAAGATGATGATATTATCGAAATTGATGCGGTGAATAATAGTATTAGTTTAAAAGTTTCTGATGAAGAAATTGCTAAACGACGTGCCAATTATCAAAAACCAACCCCTAAAGCAACGCGTGGTGTCCTTGCAAAATTTGCCAAACTTACACGCCCCGCTAGTGAAGGTTGCGTTACAGATTTATAGAAAGGTTTGAATGAAAAAAATAAAGTTAGAAAAACCTACTTCCGGTTCCCAACTTGTTCTCCAAACCTTAAAAGAACTTGGAGTAGAAATTATTTTTGGTTATCCTGGTGGGGCCATGCTCCCCTTGTATGATGCGATTCATAATTTTGAAGGAATTCAACATATTTTAGCCCGTCATGAGCAAGGAGCAACGCATGAAGCCGAAGGTTACGCTAAATCGTCTGGTAAAGTTGGTGTCGTCGTTGTTACGTCTGGACCGGGAGCGACTAATGCAGTAACCGGAATTGCTGACGCTTATCTTGATTCAGTCCCATTGTTAGTTTTCACAGGTCAAGTTGGCCGTCTGTCAATTGGTAAAGATGCTTTTCAAGAAGCAGATACTGTTGGAATTACAGCCCCAATTACAAAATATAATTATCAAATTAGGGAAACTGCAGATATTCCAAGAATGGTTACAGAAGCCTATTATTTGGCAAGGACAGGACGTCCTGGACCAGTAGAAATTGATTTACCAAAAGATGTTTCCACCCTTGAAGTCACTGAAATTAATGACCCAAGCTTGAATCTTCCTCATTATCACGAAAGTGAAAAAGCGACTGATGAACAATTGCAAGAATTACTGACAGAACTTTCTGTCAGTAAAAAACCAGTCATTATTGCTGGCGGAGGAATTAATTATTCTGGCTCAGTTGATATTTTTAGAGCATTTGTCGAAAAATATCAAATTCCAGTTGTTTCTACATTGCTTGGCTTAGGAACATTACCAATCAGCCACGAATTGCAACTAGGAATGGCAGGAATGCACGGTTCATACGCTGCAAATATGGCTTTAGTTGAAGCTGACTATATTATTAATTTGGGATCACGTTTTGACGATAGAGTTGTATCCAATCCTGCAAAATTTGCTAAAAATGCTGTCGTTGCTCATATTGATATTGACGCTGCTGAACTTGGCAAAATTGTAAAAACCGATATTCCAATCCTTTCTGATTTGAAAGCGGCTTTAAGCAGACTTTTGCAATTAAATAAGGTCAGGACTGACTTTAATGATTGGATTAAAACTGTCACTAAAAATAAAGAGAAAGCACCATTTACTTATGAGCCCCAAAACCATGATATCCGTCCACAGGAAACAATTAAATTAATTGGAGAATACACTCAAGGAGATGCAATCATTGTGACCGATGTTGGGCAACATCAAATGTGGGTGGCGCAATATTATCCTTATAAAAATGCAAGGCAACTTATTACTTCTGGGGGAATGGGAACGATGGGCTTTGGCATTCCTGCAGCAATCGGTGCAAAGCTGGCACAGCCAAATAAAAATGTCATTGTTTTTGTTGGCGATGGTGGCTTTCAAATGACTAATCAAGAATTAGCATTACTTAATGGCTACGGTATTGCAATCAAAGTTGTTCTGATTAATAATCATTCATTGGGAATGGTACGTCAATGGCAAGAATCATTCTATGAAGAGCGACGTTCACAATCGGTTTTTGATGTTGAACCCAATTTTCAATTGTTAGCCGAAGCTTATGGCATCAAACATGTTAAGTTAGATAATCCAAAAACTTTGGCTGATGATTTAAAAATTATTACAGAAGATGAGCCAATGCTTATTGAAGTTCTAATTTCAAAATCTGAACATGTTTTACCAATGATACCAGCTGGGTTACACAGTGACGAAATGATTGGACTTCATTTTACTGATGAGAATGAGGAGGTAGATAATGCGTAGAATGATTATCGCAAAACTTCATAATGTAACAGGAATTATGAATCGATTTACCGCCGTTCTCAATCGAAGGCAAGTGAACATTCTCTCAATTACCGCTGGAGTTACAGAAAGTCAAGACTTAACTCATACCACTTTTGTTATTGAAGTTGATCATCTTGATGAAGTAGAACAAATCATTAAACAATTAAATCGCTTAATAGATGTGATTGAAGTAGCTGATATTACAGATTTGCCTCATGTAGAACGTGAAGTCGTCTTGATTAAAGTATCAGCTCCACCGACCATTAGGGCAGAAATTTTTACAATGATTGAACCTTTTAGAGTAAATGTAGTTGATGTCAATCTGGAAAATGTCACCATTCAATTAACGGGTGATTCAGCAAAAATCGAAGCACTTATTGATGTTGTTAGTCCTTATGGCATTCTAAATATGGCTCGGACAGGTAGTGCAGGTTTTGAGCGTGGCTAAATTTAAATAAGTTAACAAATAAATAGAAAAATAGAGGAAACAAAAATGGCAGTTACAATGTATTATGAAGATGATGTAGAAGTATCAGCACTTGCTGGAAAGCAAATTGCAGTAATCGGTTATGGTTCACAAGGACATGCTCACGCACAGAATTTGCGTGATTCTGGTCACAACGTTATCATTGGTGTGCGCCACGGAAAATCTTTTGATAAAGCAAAAGAAGATGGCTTTGAAACATTTGAAGTAGGAGAAGCGGTAGCTAAAGCTGATGTTATTATGGTTTTGGCGCCAGATGAACTTCAACAATCCATTTATGAAGAGGACATCAAACCAAACTTGAAAGCAGGTTCAGCACTTGGTTTTGCTCACGGATTTAATATCCATTTTGGCTATATTAAAGTACCAGAAGACGTTGACGTCTTTATGGTTGCACCTAAGGCTCCAGGTCACCTTGTCCGTCGGACTTATACTGAAGGTTTTGGTACACCAGCTTTGTTTGTTTCACACCAAAATGCAAGTGGTCATGCGCGTGAAATCGCAATGGATTGGGCCAAAGGAATTGGTTGTGCTCGAGTGGGAATTATTGAAACAACCTTTAAAGAAGAAACAGAAGAAGATTTGTTTGGAGAACAAGCTGTTCTATGTGGAGGTTTGACAGCACTTGTTGAAGCCGGTTTTGAAACACTGACAGAAGCTGGATACGCTGGCGAATTGGCTTACTTTGAAGTTTTGCACGAAATGAAATTGATTGTTGACCTCATGTATGAAGGTGGTTTTACTAAAATGCGTCAATCCATCTCAAATACTGCTGAGTTTGGCGATTATGTGACTGGTCCAAGGATTATTACTGACGCAGTTAAAAAGAATATGAAGCTTGTTTTGGCTGATATTCAATCTGGAAAATTTGCTCAAGATTTCGTTGATGACTTCAAAGCGGGGCGTCCAAAATTAACAGCCTATCGCGAAGCTGCTAAAAATCTTGAAATTGAAAAAATTGGGGCAGAATTACGTAAAGCAATGGCATTCACACAATCTGGTGATGACGATGCCTTTAAAATCTATCAGTAATTTCTCTTATTGATTGAACAAAAACATAAAAGCATTTTATGGAGGAATGACATAAATGATAAGTGCCAAAGAGGTTGAAGATGCCTATGATTTGTTAAAAGCAGTTGTCACTAAAACACCTTTACAATTAGACCCCTACCTTTCCAATAAATATCAAGCAAATATTTACTTAAAAGAAGAAAATTTACAGAAAGTTCGTTCTTTTAAATTACGAGGAGCTTATTATTCTATCAGTAAATTATCTGATGAGCAACGCTCTAAAGGAGTGGTTTGTGCCTCCGCAGGTAATCACGCACAAGGAGTTGCTTTTGCTGCAAATCAATTAAATATTTCTGCGACAATTTTCATGCCCGTTACTACACCTAACCAAAAAATTTCACAAGTTAAATTTTTTGGCGAAAGTCATGTAACAATTCGTTTAATTGGTGATACTTTTGATGAATCAGCCAGAGCAGCAAAAGCTTTTTCTCAAGATAATGACAAACCATTTATAGACCCTTTTGATGATGAAAATGTAATTGCTGGTCAAGGGACAGTGGCTTTAGAAATTTTTGCGCAAGCTAAAAAACAAGGAATAAGTTTAGATAAGATTTTTGTACAGATTGGTGGAGGTGGTTTAATTGCAGGAATTACGGCCTACAGTAAGGAGCGCTATCCCCAAACTGAAATTATTGGAGTTGAAGCAAAAGGGGCAACAAGTATGAAAGCTGCCTACTCTGCTGGTCAGCCCGTCACCTTGGAACACATTGATAAATTTGCTGACGGAATTGCGGTTGCGACTGTTGGTCAGAAAACTTACCAACTTATTAATGACAAAGTGAAACAATTGCTTGCGGTTGATGAAGGTTTAATTTCTCAAACCATACTCGAATTGTATTCAAAATTAGGAATTGTCGCCGAACCAGCAGGTGCAACATCTGTTGCCGCACTTGAACTTATTAAAGATGAAATCAAGGGTAAAAATATTGTCTGTATCATCAGCGGCGGAAATAATGATATTAGTCGAATGCAAGAAATTGAAGAAAGAGCTTTGGTTTATGAAGGTCTAAAACATTATTTTGTCATTAACTTTCCTCAAAGACCAGGAGCCTTAAGAACTTTTGTCAGTGATATTTTAGGGCCAAATGATGATATTACCCGATTTGAGTACATCAAAAGGGCTGATAAAGGTAAAGGGCCTTGTCTTGTTGGGATTTTACTTTCAGATGCTAGTGATTATGATTCATTGATTGATCGGATTGAAAGATTTGATAATCGTTATGTTAACTTACATGGAAATGATAGTTTATACGAACTTTTGGTCTAACTAACCAATTGGTTTGAGCCATTTTCTAGTTTCAATTCTCTTTAAATCACTAGAAATTTGATATAATTTAATTAATAAATTATTTAAATTTAATGAGATAGAAAAGAGAAATATCATGACAGAAATCACACAACTTTTTCAATATAATACCCTTGGAGCTTTAATGGCAGGCCTTTACGAGGGGACAATGACAATTGGTGAACTTCTGAAACATGGTGATTTAGGAATTGGAACTTTAGATTCTGTTGATGGAGAATTGATTGTTTTGGACGGTAAAGCCTACCAAGCTAAAGGTGATAAAACCATCGTAGAATTAACTGATGACATCAAAGTTCCTTATGCTGCAGTTGTTCCCCATCAGGCAGAGGTAGTTTTTAAACAAAAATTTACGGCCAGTGATAAGGAATTAGAAGACCGAATCGAAAGCTATTTTGACGGGCAAAACTTATTTCGCTCAATCAAAATAACTGGTGAGTTTCCAAAAATGCACGTTCGTATGATTCCACGGGCAAAATCAGGGACAAGATTTGTAGAAGTTTCACAAAATCAACCCGAATACACTGAAGAAAACGTCAAAGGAACAATTGTTGGGATTTGGACTCCAGAAATGTTTCATGGTGTGAGTGTTGCTGGTTATCATCTCCATTTTATTAGTGAAGATTTTACTTTTGGTGGACATGTCCTTGATTTTATTATTGATAATGGTACTGTTGAAATTGGCGCAATTGACCAATTGAACCAATCATTCCCCGTTCAAGATCGCAAATTCTTGTTTGCTGACCTTGATATTGAAGCACTAAAAAAAGATATCGATGTAGCTGAATGATAATCACTAGATTTCTTTAGCTATATTAAAGGAGAAATCTATGAAAATAATTGCAACATTAGATGCACCAGCCGCTATCGGTCCTTATGTTCAAGGCAAAATTGTTAATGGTTTACTCTATGCATCAGGCCAAATTCCGTTGAATCCATTGAATGGAGAGATTGTTGGAGATAGCATTGAGACTCAAACCGAACAGGTGATGAAAAATATTTCTGCTATTTTGAAAGAAGCACATTCTGATTTTGACTTAGTCATCAAAACAACATGTTTCTTGAAAAATATTGAAGATTTTTCAAGATTTAATGCAATTTATTCAAAGTTTTTTGATAAGGAATTCCCAGCGCGTTCCGCTGTTGGAGTCGCAGGATTACCTAAAAATGTCCTTATTGAAATAGAAGTCATTGCAGAAGTTAAATCCTAAAATTAAAACATATTAGCTATAAAAATTACTGACAAGATTTCTGTCAGTAATTTTTTTGGTTACAAGTCAGTCTTTTTTACGTATAGAAAATTATAAGCCAATTTTAAAATTGCTGACAAAGCTGTCAGTAAAAAATGGAGGAATTATGATAACAAATTTTGATTTATATCGTTGGAAAAAAGCTGGCATGACCAATTTAGGAGTAAATAAACTTTTAAAATTTTTTCATAGATATGATAAAAAAATAAGTTTAAGACAAATGGGACAAGTAGCACAACTTAAATCAATTCCCAACTTTATTGAACAATATAAAAATCAAGACGTAAGTAAACTGAGAGAAGAGTATAAAATATACCCATCATTTTCTCTTCTTGATGAAATTTATCCCGAAAGGCTCAAGGAAATTTACAATCCACCGGTTCTATTATTTTATCAAGGAGATATAAGACTCTTAAAAACTCCTAAATTAGCTTTTGTTGGTAGTCGACAAGCAAGCTCACAAGGAATTAAAGCCGTTCAAAAAATTGTGACAGAGTTGAACCAAAATTTTACGATTGTCAGCGGACTCGCTAAAGGAATTGATACAGCAAGTCATCTCTCTGCCATTAAAAATAAAATCCCTACAATTGCAGTTATCGGTACAGGCTTAGATATCTTTTATCCTTTAGAAAATCGAAAAATTCAAGAATATCTTGTTAAAAACCAACTCATACTATCAGAATATTGAGTCGGAGAAAAACCACTTCGCTATCATTTTCCTGAACGCAATCGTATCATTGGGGGACTTTCACATGGTGTAGTAGTGATAGAAGCAAAGTTACGAAGTGGTAGTTTAATTACTTGTGAACGCGCTCTGGAAGAAGGAAGAGATATTTTCGCTGTACCAGGAAACATAGCAGATGGATTTTCAGATGGCTGTAATCATCTAATACAACAAGGAGCAAAATTAATCTATCAAGACCAAGATATCTTAGAAGAATATTTGTATGATTAAAAAAAGCCTTATCACCTTGCACCACATGACTTAAGTCTGTTTTTATAGTACAAAAAAATATCAAGTTCTACTATAAGAAAACTAAATAACTTGACATATTGAAGAAAAGCATTTATTATGAGAGAGTGAATTTAATGTAAATAAGAGTATTAACACCTCTTAAACTATTATTTTACTTCCACATTCGATATATACCTCTATGAATTAAGATACAATAACTAAAAGATAGTGGATACCAAAAAGAATAAATAGGAAAAATTATGCCAACTTCAACTAAAAGTAAAACAAAAACAACTACAAAGAAAAAAACAACACGAAAAAGAGTCACTCCAGGTAAAAATCTGGTTATTGTAGAATCGCCAGCAAAAGCTAAAACAATTGAAAAATATTTAGGTCGAAACTACAAAGTTGTGGCTTCAGTAGGTCATATTCGTGATTTGAAAAAATCAACCATGTCTGTTGATATAGAGAATGACTATGAACCTCAATATATTAATATTCGTGGGAAAGCCCCATTAATCAACTCTCTCAAAAAAGAAGCAAAGGCTGCCAAAGCCGTCTATCTCGCAAGTGACCCGGACCGTGAAGGTGAAGCAATTTCTTGGCACTTAGCACATATCTTAAATCTTCCACTTGAAGAAAAAAATCGAGTGGTCTTTAATGAAATCACTAAAGATGCTGTTAAAAATGCCTTTAAGGAGCCGCGTCAAATTGATGTGGATCTAGTTGATGCCCAACAAGCACGCCGAGTTCTTGACCGTTTGGTGGGTTATTCAATTAGTCCTATTCTATGGAAAAAAGTCAAAAAAGGACTTTCAGCAGGTCGAGTTCAATCTATTGCCTTAAAACTAATTGTTGACCGCGAGAATGAAATTAATGCTTTTATTCCAGAAGAGTATTGGTCAATTGATGGTGAATTTAAAAAAGGAACTAAAAAATTCAAAGCATCCTTCTGGGGAATTGACGGAAAAAAACATCCTTTAAAAACCAATGAAGATGTCATCAAAGTCATGGAACGTTTAGACGGTCCTGATTTTAACGTAGATAAAGTTGAAAAGAAAGAACGTCGCAGAAACGCTCCTCTTCCTTATACAACTAGCTCAATGCAACAAGACGCAGCTAATAAACTTAACTTTCGTACCCGTAAAACAATGATGGTTGCTCAACAACTTTATGAAGGTCTTACTTTAGGAAGCCAGGGCCATCAAGGTTTAATTACCTATATGCGTACAGACTCAACACGTATTTCTCCTGTTGCACAAAGTGCAGCTCACAATTATATTGCTGATCAATTTGGAGAAAAATATAGTAAACACGGTTCAAAAGTTAAAAATGCCTCTGGAGCCCAAGATGCCCACGAAGCAATTCGACCTTCAAATGTCTTTAATACTCCAGACGCCATTGCTAAATATCTAGACAAAGATCAACTAAAACTTTACACACTCATCTGGAATCGTTTCGTTGCCAGTCAAATGGTCGCAGCTATTTTCGATACTGTTAAAGTAAATCTGTCTCAAAATGGTGTTATCTTTATTGCTAATGGTTCACAAGTGAAATTTGACGGTTATCTGCGAATCTACAATGATTCTGATAAATCAAATATGCTTCCAGAGATGGAAGAAAATGAAACTGTCAAAAAAGCGAATGTTAAACCAGAACAACATTTCACTCAACCACCAGCTAGATATTCCGAAGCAACACTCATCAAGACATTGGAAGAAAATGGAGTGGGACGTCCCTCAACCTATGCGCCTACACTAGAAACAATTCAAAAACGTTACTATGTGAGATTGTCAGCAAAACGTTTTGAACCTACAGAGCTTGGAGAAATTGTCAATAAGCTTATTGTTGAGTTCTTCCCTAACATTGTAAATACTGAATTTACAGCTGAAATGGAAAAAGATCTTGATGAAGTTGAAGAAGGAAAACGTCAATGGATTGAGGTTGTTGACCAATTTTACAAACCCTTTGCAAAAGAACTTGAAAATGCCGAAGAAGGTATGGAAAAAATTCAAATCAAGGATGAACCTGCTGGCTTTGACTGTGATGTTTGTGGAAGTCCGATGGTAATTAAGTTGGGACGTTTTGGAAAATTTTACGCTTGTAGCAACTTCCCAGATTGCCGAAACACCAAAGCAATTGTCAAAGAAATAGGCGTAAAATGTCCACTTTGCCATGAAGGAAATATTATTGAACGCAAAACAAAGAAAAATAGAATTTTCTATGGTTGTGATCGTTACCCAGACTGTGAATTCACAAGTTGGGACAAACCTATCGGACGTGATTGTCCTAAATCTGGACATTTTCTTGTTGAAAAGAAAGTTCGTGGTGGCGGTAAACAAGTGGTATGTTCAAATGATGAATGTGATTATCAAGAAGAAAAACAAAAATAAAAGGCGCTTCCGCGCTTTTTTATTATATTAATCAATGGAAAAATTTACTAAATTTAGATATAATTGGGACTATGAAAAAAACACATATTAACGTTATAGGAGCGGGACTTGCTGGTTCTGAAGCTGCTTATCAAATTGCTAAGCGTGGCATTCCCGTTAAACTATACGAAATGCGAGGCGTTAAACAAACCCCTCAACACAAAACAGATAAATTTGCTGAACTAGTCTGTTCAAATTCTCTTCGTGGAGCTGCAATCACTAACGCGGTTGGTCTCTTAAAAGAAGAAATGAGAAGACTTGATTCTGTAATTATCAAGGCAGCGGAAGTGACTCAAGTACCTGCTGGAGGAGCCTTAGCTGTTGATAGAGAAGGTTTCTCTGATTTTGTCACAAGAGAAGTTTCTAACCATCCATTGGTTGAAGTAATTCGTGAAGAAATTACTGATCTTCCAGAAGATGAAATTACAATTATTGCTACTGGACCTCTAACTTCAGATAAATTAGCAGAAAAAATTCATGAGTTTAACGGTGCGGATGGCTTTTATTTTTATGATGCAGCAGCACCAATTATTGACGCCAACTCGATTAATTTTGATAAAGTCTATAAAAAATCTCGATATGATAAAGGTGAGGCTGACTATATCAACTGTCCAATGACCAAGGAAGAATTTCAAGCCTTTCAAGAAGCTTTAATTTCTGCTGAAGAAGCTCCTTTAAACTCTTTTGAAGATTTAAAAGTCTTTGAAGGTTGTATGCCTATTGAAGAAATGGCCAAGCGTGGTTATAAAACGATGCTATTTGGCCCGATGAAACCTGTTGGATTGGAATATCCTGAAGATTATAAAGGCCCCAGAGATGGTGATTTTAAGACTCCCTATGCAGTTGTTCAACTTCGCCAAGATAATGCTTCCGCATCTTTGTACAATATCGTAGGATTTCAAACTCATTTAAAATGGGGAGAACAAAAACGAGTTTTCCAAATGATTCCAGGTCTTGAAAATGCTGAATTCGTTCGTTATGGAGTCATGCATCGTAATTCTTACATGGATTCTCCAAATCTTCTTAAACAAACTTTCCAATCTCGCAAACAAGAGAATCTGTTCTTTGCAGGACAAATGACAGGAGTAGAGGGCTATGTAGAATCAGCTGCTTCTGGTTTAGTTGCTGGAATTAATGCTGTCAAACTCTTTAATGACGAAGAAGTAGTTATATTCCCAAAAACAACGGCGATTGGAAGTTTACCTTACTACATCACCCATACTGACAGCAAACATTTTCAACCAATGAATGTAACCTTCGGAATTGTTGAAGAATTAGAAGGCCCACGAATTCGTGATAAAAAAGAACGTTATACTAAGGTAGCAGAGCGTGCTTTAAATAGCTTAACAGATATTATTTCAAAAGATAATCTATAACAAATAAAAAACACTTGGAATTTGAATCAAGTGTTTTTTATTTGTTATAGATTATCTAGAGCATTTTTTTGTTCTTCATTGATAATATGAGTATAAAGGTCTGTAACTTGAGTTGAAGCATGCCCTAACTGATTGCTCACCAATACCTGAGAATTTGTTTGAGCATAAAGTCGAGTCGCAAGTGTATGTCTAAGCTTGTGAGGGGTCACTCGCACTTTAAAAGCTTGAGAATATTTAGCAACTAATTTTTCAACACTAGAAGGATCTATTCGGCTAGGAACGTCTCTATAAAGTGTCACAAAAAATGCCGTATCTTTCGCTGTAGTCTTATAACGTTGACTTCGTACTTCCAAGTATCTTTCAAAATAAGTTTTGGCAAAAGGAGCATAAGGAACAGCATCCCTTTTTCCTCCTTTACGAGTTACCTCAACAACCATAGTAATAAGATTTAAATCTCTTAAATCTACATTAACTGCCTCAGAAAGACGAATACCAGAGGCTAAAATAAGTGCAATAATTGCTAAATCACGTTCTTTATTTTTGAAAAAACTAGAACGAGCTCTATTTGATAATGTTTTTTCATATTCATTATCAATATAGTCAAGAAAACCTTGAGTTTCATCTCCCAAAAAAAGCTTCCCTTTAATATTCTCAGCACGAGAAGCTAAAGTTTCGGATTTTTTCTTAGTCTGTACCTTCTTCATAACATTACGATAGAAGTAAGGCTCACCATCTTCATTTTCAACCTCTTCAGTAAGGTATTTATAAAGACTAGAAAGAGCAGATAGAGTACGATTAATTGTTGTTTGACTTACCCCATAACGAGTAGAGCGCGTATTTAAACGGGGTCTCTCCCTAAGATAGAGGATAAATGACTCCAAATCTCGTTTAGTTAAGTTTTCTAAAACAGAGAGGGAAACATCAGTTATCTTATCAACATCAGCAACTCCAGAATCGACCAACCAACTAAAGAAACGTTCATATTCTTTAAGATATTCATAAAGTGTATTCAAACTATAAGGAATAGTAAGTTTAGATTGATAATATTCTAAAACATAAGAAGGCATGATGTGTTTTAGTTTTTCAATATTTTGTATTAATTGTTCACGTTTCATAAATTTAAGTATACCAGAAGAGATATCCAATTGTCAAGAAAATTACAGTTTTTCGGAAAGATGTTACTTAAAACATATAGGAGTTCTGTGTCACACCTTTTCAAAAGGTTTCGTAAACCTTGCTATTATAAGGTTTTTGTGACACGTTGCTCTCCTGCTTTTTGTTTTAATTATCTTTCAAAATAGTTTTTTCCGAAGTTTTTTGTTTTTCCATAAAATAAGACTTATAACAGTTATCATAAAGACTCAGTTACTCACAAAAAAAGGGAGACTCCGATTAAGAATCTCCCTTTTACATCATTTGATTTGACTTTTTATGCATATTTATTTATAATATCATTAAGTAAGTCGATTGAACGGGATGTGTTCTTAATCGGCAGGTCTGATTAAGCGTCAACTTTATCAGGCCTTTTTTAGTTGCCTTAATTATAGCATAAACTATTCTTGCGTGCAAGGATTTTTTTGTTATGCTCTGTTAGGATGACTAATCAGCTTTTGGAGGGTATTTGACTTCCATTGTTTTTCTGTCAAAGAATGCTAAGACCTCCTGTTTAACTTCAAATTTGTGCCAGGTGTCACCATTTTTCCAATACAAAAATCCATCCTTTGAGGTAACAACGGCAACAATCTTAACCCTTTGTGGGCCACTTTTGGTTTCAACAGCCGCCTCGTCGCCTTTACGTAGTCTAATTGGTTGTAGGTGGTCTGGTACCTTCCAATAGCGTTTGTGTTTGTCAGTTCCGTTAATATGGACGGCTTGAATGATTTTCATGATTTACTCCCTGTTATTTAATTACGTTAACTTGATTATATCAAAAAATGTACAGTAAATAAATTTCAGATAGTTTGTGAAGTTTATAACTTTCTTAAAGCATCTTTAGCTTCAGCACTGACAATGTGGGTATATAACTCAGTAGGCTTAGTTGAGGAATGCCCCAATTGATTGCTGACAAGGACTTGAGAGTGACTGACATTATAAAGTCTTGTTGCGAATGTATGCCTTAGTGTATGAGGTGTCACTCGGACTTTATAGGCTTCTGAATACTTTGCGACTAGCTTATTTATCGAAGCATTAGAAATTTTTCTGATTGTTTGGTTATAGTCCGTGATAAATAAGGCTTCCACATCAGTATTTAAGCTACTTCTTGCCTCAAAATAATCTGATATATACTTATGAGAAAAATGAGCAATAGGTACTACATCTTTCTTGCCTTCTTTCCGCATCACACTTACTTTCCCAGTTTCAAGGTTTAAATCGTTAAGATTGATCCCTACAAGTTCCGCACAGCGTAATCCAGATGATAAAAAAAGACTTAATATAGCTAAATCCCTGACTTTATTTTTCTTAAAACTTGTTCTTGCACGGTTACTGATAGACTTTTCATAGTCATGTTCAACAAATTCTAAAAAGGCTTTGGTTTCATTTCCAAGAAATAGTTTACCTTCCAGCTGTGCTGCACGATAATGCAGAGTTTCGCTTTTTTTTCGGATATGAATTAAACGACTAACATTTCGTGTCATGTATGTATTTCCGTCTTCATCCTCAGTTTGTTCACAAAGATAATTATATAAACTCTTAATCGCTGCAATGGTGCGATTTAATGCTGATGTATGCGTGTTTGAACCACATTTTGTTTCTAATCGCAACCGTTCATGAAGAACAAAGTCCTCTAGTTCACGTTTCGTTACGTTTTCCATTTCTTTCAAAGTGATTTCTTTGATGTTAGCATGGCTCGTTATGTTATTTACATTCATCCATTTCAAGTATTTTCTAAATTCTAAGCAGTAAGAGTAAATAGAGGCAATACTCAGTGGCACAGTGTCCTTAGACTGAATAAATTCATTGACGTAGTAGGGAAACTCAAGCATAAGTTTATTTACATTATAACGATAACCATGGTTTTCTGACATCTCTTTTTATTGTTCCTCAACATTTTCTATTCAAATTAGAATATATTGTAGTTAATTATTAAAGTATTGTCAATTTTTATTAGAACTCAAAACTTAATTCTTAGCGTTCTGTTTATATCTGTCCGCTTTTTTGTTTGGATTTTTTTTATTATTTTTTTCCTCCTCCTCATCTATTCAAATATTTTTTTGGTAAAAGATATATATATTTTGTTACTATTTTTAGTTTGTTATATAGTGGGTAATTTGTAGTGGCTGATTTAACGGAATCTGGAAAAACCGTAATCCGATAAATCCAGTTTCTGGAATATCCGTAATACGGAAAAGGCGTTCTACGGTTACCGAAATACGGATTTTCAGTATTACGGTTATTTCATCCGAAAAACGGGTTTCCAGTATTTCGGTATTTTAGTCTCAGAAAGATGCTTCAGCATCGTATAATATGAACTTTTTGAAATGATATATTTCTTTCCGAAAAAGTTAGCTTTTTCTTACTGCATTAGTATCATTTATAGATACAATATTAAGATTGATAACCGAACTAATACCGAACTAATACCGACCCTAATACTGACCTCAATACCGACCTTAATACTGACCCTAATACTGACCCTAATACTGACCCTAATACTGACCCTAATACTGACCCTAATAAATTAAAAAAACACCAAAACATGGTGTTTTTTTAATTTATTTTTTCAATATTTCTAACAACAAATGATTTTTTCTCATCATCAGTTGTTACAAAACCAGAATTATTAGCTACATATTGAACAGCTGATTTCATATTAATGAACTCTTTAATAATATATTCTCCACTTTTTTCACCCGTGTAATTATTGATAGAATTCTCTTCAGCCGAAGAAAGAGATGTGAATTTAAATTTCATAATACTCCTTATACGGATTCTTTTGTAAAATAGATTTTTTTAAATTTCAAAGCCACATTAACTAAAGCAATCATAACAGGAACTTCCACTAACGGACCAATAACTGCCGCAAAGGCTTCTCCTGAATTAATTCCAAATACACCTACCGCAACTGCTATCGCAAGCTCAAAGTTATTGCTTCCTGCTGTAAATGATAAAGAGGATGTAACAGGATAACTTGTTCCCAATTTTTTAGAGAGAAAGAAGGAAACAAAGAACATCAATACGAAGTACAGAAGCAATGGAATTGCTATTCTAACTACGTCAAAAGGAAGCTCTACTACCTTTTCACCTTTAACCGCAAACATGATAATGATTGTAAACAAGAGAGCGACCAATGTTATACGACTAATTTTTGGAATGAATTTTTCTTCAAACCATTCTTTACCTTTTAATTTAATCAAACCAAAATGAGAGATAATCCCTGCAATAAATGGAATTCCCAAATAGATGAATACTGAGGTAGCGATCTCACCAATTGTTATATGTACTGCAAAATTTCCTAAGCCTAACCATTTTGGAAGCAAAGTTACAAAGAAATAAGCAAAGATTGAGTAAAAGAATACTTGGAAAAGTGAGTTGAAGGCTACAAGTCCTGCTGTATACTCACTATCACCATGTGCTAAATCAGTCCAAACAATAACCATTGCAATACAACGTGCAAGCCCAATCATGATAAGCCCAATCATATAGCTTGGATAACCTTGTAAAAATACAACCGCAAGAATAAACATTAGTATTGGTCCAATAATCCAGTTTTGAACTAATGAAAGCAACAAGACTTTCCAATCCTTAAATACTTTTCCCATTTCTCCATATTTTACTTTTGCTAATGGAGGATACATCATGAGAATTAGTCCAATGGCAATTGGAATTGATGTTGTTCCTACTGATAAGTCATTAATAGTGGTTGCAACACTAGGAACGAAGTACCCCAAAGCGACTCCAATTCCCATTGCTACAAATATCCAAAGCGTCAGATAACGGTCCAAAAACGACAGTTTCTTTGTGACTTGATTCATAATTGAGTTTTTCCCCTAATTTTTTTCTTGCTTTACAATTTCTTGATAATTTTTATTTCCGCCTGATAAATTGTATACTTCTCTAAATCCTTCATTCCTCAAGACATTTTGAGAAGCATTACCAGTGACTCCCTTATTGCAGTAAACGATTGTCAATTTATCCTTATCAAGGATAGATGATTTTTCACGAAGTTCAGCCAACGGAATATTTATTGCATTTGGTATATGTTTCTTTTCATAACTTGCTTTTGCACGTGTGTCAATAATTGTTATGTCTGCACTATTTTTTTGAAGTTCCATCAAATCATGAGGCGTTATTAATGGCGCAGTAGTTAAGGCATTGGTTAGTGCCATTCCTGTATATGCGACAGGGTCTTTAGTTGTTGAAAATGGTGGGGCATAACCTAAATCCATATGGAACAAATCTTCTGCAGTAACCCCTAATGTTATTGTTGAGGCAAAAACATCTATTCTTTTATCAACGCCTTGAGGACCAATAATTTGAACTCCAAGAATTCGATGAGATAACTTATCTGCGACTGCTTTGATAACCATTTCTTTACCGTGCATGTAATCAGGTTTGTCTGGTTTAATATTGAATAATACTGCTATTTCATAACCTTCTTCGATCGCTTCTTTTTCAGTTAATCCTGTTTGAGCAATGGTTAAATCAAAGAAGCGTAAGATTCCAGTCCCAAGCACACCTTGAAAACGAAGAGGTCCACCAGTCATTGCATCTCCTGCAATTCTCCCCATCTTATTTGCAGTTGATGCCAAAGGGCGGTATGTCGCTTTCCCAGTAATCACATGGAAACTTTCTGCAACATCCCCAACGGCATAGACACCTTCAATATTAGTTTCCATCGTTGTATCTGTAGCAATCGCTCCGGTTTCGCCTAGTTTCACACCGATTGATTCTGCGAGTTGAGTATTTGGTCGAACACCAGTAGCCAATATGTACAAATCAGCGCTAAGGACATTTCCTTTACTTGTTATGACACTTTTTAGTGTTTGTTCTCCCTTTGTTTCAGTGATTACTTCCTCAGATAGAAAATGAACATTTTGCTTTTCCATTTCATCTTCAATGCGAATAGACATATCCCAATCTAGGTGTACCATTGGGTGTTTCCCGCGTTGAAGCACAGTAACATCAAGTCCTCGTTCTTTGAGTTGTTCGGCAACTTCAAGACCAATATAACCTGCTCCTACAACAATTGCTGTTTTTGGTTTTTTATCGTCCAAGAAAGATTTAATGTTTTTACCACTATTAATATTTCTTACTTGAAATACATTATCGAATGATTTACCTTGAAAAACTTCAGGTCTATGATAGGTTGCTCCAGTTGCAAAAACAAGGATATCATAAGAATCATCAAATATTTCACCAGTCAAAAGGTTCTTAACTTTGAGAGATTTTGTTGAATGATTAATGTCTAAAACTTCATGAGAAGTATGAATATCAACATTGTAACGTTTTTTAAACCATCGAGCATCACGAGGAGTTAACTCATCAAAATCACCAATTTCCCCACCAATAGCATATGGAATACCACATACTGCGTAAGAAATATCGGTGTCCTTATCATAAAGAGTAATCTCTGCACTCTCTGTATTTCTACGTGCCTTAGCAGCGACACTTGTTCCTGAAGCAACAGAACCAATTATAATAATTTTCATAGGATAATTATTTCCTTTATTTTTCAAAGTCAGCTTGCCATTTAGCTACTACATAGTGTTGATTAGAAAGTTTAGCAACTTTATTAATCCATTCTACTTCATTTGATGCACGTGCTTTCAAAACTTCATTCGAGGTATGAGTCGCACTCATGCTTTGGTTTACCAACCACCAAGTATGAGCAATATTCGCTCTATCTAAATCATCTGCTAATCGCATTGATTCATAAACTGGAGTGGTTTCTGGCAAAGTCACCATCAAAACTTCTGTTTCATTTGAGTTTTGTAATCTTGGTAAGAGTTTTTGAATTGATTTTGGAACTTCACCACTTGTCCGTTCAACCTCTTTCGCATAGCTTTGAATTGATTCAAGTAATAAGAGGGTGTGACCAGTTGGTGCAGTATCAATTACTACAATTTCATCATCTGCTTTCTCAACAATTTCAGCGAAAGCACGAAAGACTGCAATTTCTTGCGTACATGGTGATTCTAAGTCCTCTTTAACATAGTCAAAATCATCACCTGACATTGTTTCTCTTGCTTTGCTTAAAACTTCTTCTTTATATTCTCGAAGTTCCTTATCTTCATCAATATGACTTAATGAGAGTCCGGAAGTATCCCCTAAATAGAAATTAAGATGGTCCGCAGGGTCTGTAGTAGCCAGATGAACTTTTTTACCTTGTTTTTGCAAAGCTTGAGCAACTTTAATCGCTACCGTAGTTTTTCCAACTCCGCCTTTACCCATTGTAAAGATAATTTTTTTACCAGTCTTAACAAAATCGTTAATCACCATTGAAAGTTCTGGATATTCTCTCATTTCTGAATCAATCTCAGGCAATTCGGGTTGAACTGTATCTAAGAGGATACGAAGCTTCTCTAACCCAGTCACATTATAAGGTCTGAGTGGAATAAAGAATTGTTCATATTCACTGAGAGAGTTAGGTAAATGCTCTAAATCATCTTCTTGTTGATTGGCAATAATCTTTGATACTTCATCATCTGCTTGAGTTAAAAGTCCATTAATAATTAATTTTTGATTATTTATTCCAAGTTCCGCAAGTTCACCAGAAGCTCGATTGGCTTCCTCAATTGAAGCTTTTTGAGGACGTGTTACTAACATAAGCGTTGTTAGTTCACCGTTTGCTAATGTTTTTACTGCTCGTTCGTAACTTTCTTTTTTATCTCCCAGTCCTGAAAGTTGACCTAAGCATGAAACACCAGTATCATTTTCATCCAGGTAGTTAGACCATGCGGAAGGAAGAGCAAGCATTCTGAGGGTATGTCCGGTTGGTGCGGTATCAAAAATGACATAGTCAAATTCGTCTTCGACATCCTTATTTGTTAAGAAACCAGCAAATTCATTAAAAGAAGCAATTTCAACGGTACATGAACCTGAAAGTTGTTCTTCCATATTTTCTACAGCTGAGTCTGGTAAAATTCCTCGATATGGACCAACTATACTTTCTTTATAATCATTTGCCGCAGATACTGGGTCAAAATTTGCGACTTTTAAATTAGGAATTTCTGGAATTTCTTTTGGTTTATTGGTTAATTCTGTTTGAAATACATCTTGTAAATTAGAAGCAGGGTCAGTACTGACAAGTATTACTTTATAACCTGAATCCGCAAGACTTACTGCAGTTGCACATGCAGACGTTGTTTTGCCAACCCCACCTTTTCCTGTAAAGAACAGGTATTTAGTCAATTCTAATTTTTTTGGATCGTAAGCTTTCATCATTTCTCCCCTATTAACAACAACCAGTATTTCCACCACAACATGAAGTATTTGCCTCTACTTTGACTTCCTCTCGGGAATTTGAGCAACAAGCTCCTTTTTCATTATTAATATCGCTTAGTCCAAGTTCTTCAGAAGTTGGATAGCTTTCGGTTTTGAGAATTTCTCCATCAATTAATGTGATTGGTAAAACATCATTTCCTTGATTTTGTATGAGATTCAGAACTTTTTCGTTAACCACAAACGCTTGAGGGTTACTTGTAAGATTATAACGATAAGCTTTTACCTCTTCGTTCTCATTCAATGTATCAAATAGGTTTGTAATACGAAGTAACTCTGAATCAACTGACGGACCACAAACTCCAGTAGAGCAACACATCGCAGCTTCAAAAATTTCAATTTTTTTCATTATAGTTCCCTTTCTTAATTAGAACAATTACATTTTTTATCAGTACCACACACACAAGTTTCTTCATTATGTGAAAATAGAGTCATACACATACTTTGGAATTCTTTAGCAAAATCATCACTTAAAGTGTAATAATTCCAAGTCCCTTTTTTCTCAACAGTGATAATTTCTGCTTTTTCTAAAACCTTCATGTGATGAGACAATGCAGGTTGTGAAAAATCAAAATGCTCTAATAAATCGCAAGCACATTTTGTTCCACATGACAGGAGGTCGACAATTTTTAAACGATTTGGCTCAGCTAATGCCTTCAAACTCATTGCAATTTTTTCGTAATTCATAAAATCCTTTCCCAAACATAAACGAACGTTTATATTTAATATAAACAATTGTTTATGTATTGTCAAACATAAACGACTATTTATGTTTCGTTTTTTTATTGTAAATTATAATTTATGTGTCAACAAAAGTCTTTCACCGAATAAAAAAGAAGTTGTCTTAACCTACAACTTCTTTTTTATCTTTAATTATAAAATTGGATTGACTCTCTAGTTAGAGTTTTTAGTGCTTCAAAGATGTTTTGGTGACTTGCCGTATACTCATTAACACTAAAGATTTCACGACCAAGCTTTTGACCGTTGAAAGAGTACCACTCATTCAATTTCTTAACCACACCCAATTGAATCACTAATGTGACCACATCTATTTCTTGAGATAATCCATCGCCAAAGACATTAATAATAGTTGGCTTCTTATAAGGAGCTGAGACTTTATTCTTAACGATATGCAGCGTGTTTTTTTACCGATAGTATCAATTCCATCTTTAATATTTTCTCCTGATTTTACTTCAATACGATTAGAAGAATAAAGTTTTAAGGATGAACTTCCTGGGCCGGTTTCTTTATTTAAAAACAAGCCTGACAACGTTGAATGGACTTGATTGACGCATGGTATATCATGTGATCATTAGGTTTTAACCTAGTTCGATACATTTGATTTGGCATAATTAAATTTCATATTCTCAAAAGATGAGAAAAATTTATATTATCCCCAAAATTTCGTAATTCTATCTGTAATATTTTGAATTTGTTCAGGGATATTTTCAGTTATACCTCCTGCAACGTTTTGAATTTGTTCAGGGATATTTTCGGTTATACCTCCTGCAACGTTTTGAATTTGTTCAGGGATATTTTCAGTTATACCTCCTGCAACGTTTTGAATTTGTTCAGGGATATTTTCAGTTAGATTTCCCAAAATTTCTTGTGCTTGTCCAGTTAAGTTTTGAAATATATTTTTAAACATTTATAGTTCTCCTTCTATATTTTTTTATTTGGCAATAATAATCTCAATGAATTTAGCAGAACAACCAGAGTACTTCCCTCATGCAATGTTATGCTTAGTACCACGGAGGCATTTTTCCATAGACTAATATACACTAAAAATAGAACAACTAATAAAGCAAATATTATATTTTGAGTTACAATATTTTTTAATCTTTTAGAAGTTTTATGTGCACTCACAAAATTCCCAAGGTCATTCTTCATTAATACTACATCTGCAGTTTCTATAGCTACATCTGTGCCATCTCCCATCGCAATACCTACATCTGCTACAGCTAGTGCTGGTGCATCGTTAACACCATCTCCGACCATCGCGGTTGGACCATATTTTTCTTTATTTTCATTTATTATTTTTGCCTTTTCATCAGGCATTACATTTGCCTGCACATCTCTTACACCTAACTGTTTTCCAATTGCCTTTCCTGTTAATACTGCATCACCAGTTATCATAATAGTTTTTATTTGATTCTTATTTAAATATTGAATTGCTGAAATTGCAGTCTTTTGAGGAGTATCCTGAATTGCTATTAAACCTTCGACTTTATCGTTAACAGCAATAAATACTACCGTTTTTCCTTCATTTTCAAAGTTTTCCTGTTTTTCAATCCATTCTTGACTTACCATTTTAAATGCACTTGGTTTAGCAATTCGATAGCTTTCTCCTTGATAGGTTGCGCTCAATCCTGTCCCAAGTTCATTTTCAACTTTTATATCGTAGTCAACTTTTTGAGTTTCAAATTTATTAACTATAGCATTTGCTAATGGATGATTACTTTGCTTTTCCATTGCTACTAATGTATTTCTAAAGGATTCACCATCAAGTTCGGGATTAAAATAGAAATCTACTACTTTTGGTTGTCCTTCTGTCAATGTTCCTGTTTTATCAAAAGCTACAGCTTTTAAATTAATTAAATTTGAAAGAAAATTACCCCCTTTAAATAGTATTCCTTGTTTTGCTAAAGATGATATTCCAGCTAATGTTGCAGGAATTGCAGCAACAGCTAAGGCACATGGTGAAGCAGAGACTAGAAAGACTAAACTTCTTGAAATTGTTTCCGTTAATGTCCAGCCTAAAAACATTGGAGAAAATATAAGTAAAGCTAAAAATATTACTAATACTCCGTTGACATAGTGTGGTTCAAAACGTTTTATGAAATCGGCAGTTGGTGAAAGGTTATTTTGTGACTCTTCAACCATAGTTAATATTTTAGAGAATACTGTATCCTTGCTATCCTTGGATACTCTCATAGTGAATGTACCTGTACCATTAATGGTTGAACCAAAAACAATATCACCAACATTTTTTTCTCGAGGAATACTTTCACCATTTATGGTTGACTCATCAATGCTTGTTGAACCATTAAGTATGATACCATCAGTTGGAACTTGCGCTCCATTCAAAACTTGAAGTCTATCACCTATTTTTAATTTATCAATCGAAACTACTTCTATATTTCCCTCATTATTAATTAAACGAGCTTCAGTAGGATTTAGTTCTATTAGTTTAGTAATTTCCCGTTTACTTTTTCCCTCAACATATTCTTCAAGAAAGTGTGCCCCTGCGAATATAAAGATTAGTAGAGCAGCTTCGACAGCTTCTCCTAAGAAAATTGCACCTATTGCGGCAAGTGTCATTAAAATATGCGTATTAGGAGTAAATCTTTTCTTTTTGACTGTATCTTTTATGGTATCATCTATCCCTTCAAGCATTACATGATATCCCGATAAAATAGTTGCTATTATGCTAATTAAAACTCTCACTGTACTTGATATTGGAAGTAATAATCCGATGATAAAAATTATTATTCCGATAAAATATAAGCGTAATGCTCTTTTTTCTTTTAACGCTGTAATTAAACTTTTCATATTAGATACCTCTTCTAAATGATATAAATATTTTTATATGTTATACTGATATTATAAACTATACCTTTACGGTAAGGTCAAGGAGAAAGAATGGAAAATAAAAATTATTTGACTATAGGAAAACTTAGCAGCTATTCCGGTATACATATCAAGGCTTTAAGATATTATGAGTCTATCGGCATTTTACATCCAGCATTAATTGATGCTAATAATGGCTACCGCTATTACTCTCATGCACATATTCCATATGTGAAAATTATAAAATTATGTGCTGATTATGGAATTCCTCTAGGGACTTTTAACGACTTTATTAAGTCCGAAACTGAGATCAATTTGATCGAAATCATTAGAAAAGCTAGTGACATCTTAGATTTAAAAGAAAAGCAATTAAAAGAGGATAAGCAATTTTTAGAATATATGCAAAATGAAATAAGCTTATCTCAAAAACTAGACTCATCAATTAATGTTGATTTAGAGCAAAATCATGAGGATTTTATCTTGATACCTTTCGATGATGTATTTTTTTCAAATAAGTACTATGATACAATTAATAAAACTATCTCTATGTTGAAGGATTTAGAAATAGAATTTTTTAACCGAATTGGGTGTTATTATTCACTCCAGTATGGTAACTACGATAAATTTCTTGCCTTAAAAGTTCGGGGCCACTCATCAAAGTTAAAAAACATAAAAATTTTGCATATTGATCATGTCTGTGTTCAAGCACAACATATTGAACCTGACAAGATAACGGATGAATTAATTAGACTAAAAAAACTTAAGCAGAATTCTATATTAATTCTGGAAACTTACGAAAATCCGTACAACTTTTCAACGCCACATCTGGAATTAAGAATATTATTAAATTAATTGGCAGTTATCTAAAAATACAATACTAGATATGTATCTAGTATTGTATTTTTTAATTTGGGAGTAGGAATACAACATTTTCTGGACTAATATTTGTTCTAACATTTCCCCAAGGAAATGTCCCACCATATCCAGCTTCTTGAACGTTAAATGTTCCATCTGGGTTCACTCCAGTTACTACTGCCACATGACCATATGGTGAGGTTCGAGCTGTAGTAGACGTTCCGTATCCTGTAAAGTGGTCAGTAAATCCTGAAGCAATAACTCCTGGAGCTAAATTTGTTCGACGCAAGACTCCTTGACTCACACCATTTGTTCCCCAATAACCTCCATTACCATTTACTATGTTTGCTATATATATTCCTTTAGCGGCAAAGTACTGCCAAACAAAATCGGTACAGCCCCCGCCTGCATAAGGATTATAATTAGGATTTCCTGTGCCAGAAGTCGAGTTATTAGTATCATTATTTGAACTGGTACCCGTGCCTTGTTCTACAGTTGTTCCAGTATTAGAACTAGTTTTAGTATTTTCTTTTTTTGGTGATGAAGACTTTTCGACTGAACTGCTTGGGGTATTTGTTACACTACTACTCGTATAAGCTTCTTTTGCCGATTTTTGAGCAGAAGCTACTTTTTCTTTCTCAGCTTGAGCTATTTTTGCTTCCTTTTCAGCAGTACTTTTTTGTTTTAGTAAATTTTCTTTTTTATCCTGAGCAGTTTCAATCGTGCTTTGGTAATTAAGTGATGCAACTTTCAACTGTTTCTCTTGAGAGGTTAGATCTTTTTCTTGTAAAGCCTGATTTTTCACTAAATTATCATATTCAATATAATTCTTTTTGACCTCATCCGATTTGTTATTCAAATCTTTTTGCTCTTTAATTTGTAAACTAAGCATACTTTTATTTGCGCTAGAAATAGTTGCCATAGCCGATAATCTTTGAATAATATCTGAAAGTGACTTTGAATTCACAATGGTATCAACATAGTTAGTTGCATTACTGTTAACTTGGGCGCTACGAGCCTGAGATTCTAACACATCTGTTCTTTTTTCAATGTTTTTCGAAAGCTCCTCAATTTTATTATTTAAATTTTGTGCTTGTTTTTTAATTTCAGAAATTTTTTGTTCCGTTTTATTTTTTTCTACACGTATACCATCAATTTTTGATTGAAGCAAAGAAATATCCGATAAAGATTTATCCTTTGCAGATTGTGCTTCATTGATTATGTTTTCTTGTTGTTCTATAGAGCTATCAGTTGTATCAGCTTTTGTTCTTGTTTTGTCTGCAGTTGTAATAAGAATTACTGAAGATAACAATAATAATGATGTGAATTTTTTATTCAAAATAATTTTCTCCAATTATATTTTTGTATTATAAGTACTATAAATAAACTTAATACATTTTTTTATTATTAAAGTAATAACTAACTCTTAAATCAATTTCTCTTAAAGATTCATTTATCCTATAAAGTTTTAAAATATCTGATTCATATATTATTTCTAATATATCATCATTCAGTAAGGCAGTCTTTATTATACCTTCTACCTCTAATAATTTCTTGCTGGGTATTATGTTTCCAGTAAAAAGACTTATACCATCTATTTTTGCTAATAATTTTGTAACTGACATGTGTTCTACCTTTAGATGTAAGATATTTTATAATTAATGAAAACTTCTAGATGAGAAGTTCTATAGAAACTATTATAAAAAAATAATGTGCAGAAAAAATGCAGAAAAAAAACACAGAATGATGTTTCAATGTGTTTTTTTACTAGGTATTATTATTTGTATTTCTGTACCACAATTTAATTTACTGTTTACGAAAATTCTTCCCTCATGTAATTCTGTTATTTGCTTAACGATTGCCAACCCTAGTCCTACCCCGCCACTTTTTCTTGTACGGGATTTATCTATTCTATAAAAATGATCAAAAATATGTTTTAGTTCATGTTCAGCTATTCCCTCACCTTCATCTCTAACAATGAATGTAATAAAATTTTCACTTTGCTTCACTTCTAAAATAATCTTAGAATTTTCTTTAGAATACTTAAATGCATTCATTAAGAGGTTGATTAGCACTTGTTCCATTCTTGTCGGGTCAAATATTGCTGATATACTTCCAATTCCTTTTAGTTCCAACGATATATTTTTTTGAGAAAGAAATGTCGAGGATTTTTTTTTAACATTTTCTATAAATGGTTTTAAATTGACTTCTATTTTATTTATTTTAAACTCATGCTCTTCTAGCTGCGCCAACATCATGAGATTTTCAAGAAGTTGAGTTAATCTATCTGTTTCTTCTTGAATAATTGTAATATACTCTAATTTATCAAAGCTTGTAATTGTTGGTCTTTTTAAAATATCAGCATACCCTCTAATAAAGGTTAGAGGTGTCCTTAGCTCATGAGCAATGGATGCCAAAAATTCATTTCTTTCTTTTTCTACTAGATTTAATTTTGTTGAAAGTTCCTCGATTGAATGGGCTAAATCTTGTAACTCATCATTTGTATTTATATCTAAGCTCAATGAATAATTTCCTTGAGTTATTTTTTCAGCTCCTTCCTTAATTTTGATAAGTGGACTTGTTATTACTTTAGATAAGTATACTAGAAGTAGTATTGTAATCAATAAACTCAATAGTACTATTAATATAAAAACTTTTGAGAAATTGAATATCAATTGCTGAATATATGACCTATCAAGAAACATATAAATTGTCCCAATTTTTTTATTTTTTTCAAAAATTGGACTACTTGTAGCAGCGTATTTATCTCCTACCCAATGGAAATCCAAAGACTCACTTACATTGCGATCGTTATTTTGTAATTCGGAGATATGTTTCAGCATCTCATTATCAATTTTACGGGAAGACTTTATTATTTGTTTAGTATTATTTTCAATGACCATAGCACTATGGTCATCAATCCCCGTATTTATAGCATTATTAATATTCTTTTCTGTAAAATCTCCTTGCATCATTCTTGCATATCCATCGCCTCGATACAAAAGATTATTTATTTCTTGAGCTACCATTGAATTTATCACTAAGAAATATAATATAAAAAATAAAGTTATTTCTATTATGAAAGTTACTGAAAAAAAAGTAAATGCCATCTTAACAGAAAGCTTATTATTTTTTATTTTGGGCTTTAGTTTTGTAACCACTTATATCCTACTCCATACACACTTTTAAGATAATCATCAACTTGAAATCCAGCTTCTTTCAATTTATTTCTCAAATTTCTTATATGTGAATCTACTGTTCTACTATCAACATCAGATGTATAACCCCAGACCATTTCAATTAATTTTTCTCTGCTAAAAATTGTTTCTAAATTATATAGAAAAACTTTTAATAACTCGAATTCAATCTTAGTAACTATGATATTTTTTCCTTGATAGTATACTAGAAAACGTTTCTCATCCAGTACTAGTTTTTTAAATTCAACAATTGATTCTTCGCCTATCGTAGTCCTTCTTAATAGAGCGTTGATACGAGCTAGTAATACACTCTCATCAAAAGGTTTTACAATATATTCATCAGCTCCATTATTTAAACCAAAACTTATATCTGAATACTGTGCTTTTGCCGTCAACATTACTATAGGGATTTTACTAAACTCTCTAATGCGTCTACAAACTTCCCATCCATCATAATCGGGCATCATCACGTCTAGAATAACCAAATCATAACTATTTTCATAGACTTTTTCAATCGCTTTAACACTACAGGTCTCTTTCTCACACTTATGACCATCACCCGTTAGGTATAATGATAATAAGTTTAACATTCGTTCTTCATCATCCACTAAAAGAATATTTGCCATGTTTTTCTCTTTCTACTCTTACTTCAGATTCTTTTAAATATCTGCAGGTATATTAATTAAATTGTTATTTACTTTTTTCTCTCAAAATATTTTATTTCCAAATATCAATTAGATTATATCATATATAAGGAGTTTATTTTAAAGGTGTTTATTCTGTAAACTGTCTAATATATAATAAATAAGAAGATTTACCATTAAAAGCTTAACTAATAAATAGTATAATTCATATTCCTTATTCCCTCAATCAATAAAATAGAGTGTTCTGGATACTTTGTTACAGAACTAAATTCCTTATGCTATTGGGAGAGCAACAAATATACATGTTCGATTACGCTTTAAAAAATAATAAAGTATAAAAATTTCAACTATACTTTTTTGAAACGTTCGTGGTAAAAAAATCCGACAAAAAAACTTGTAAAATAATTACAAGCTTTTTTATTATAAAAAAGAGACGATTATACAATTAATGATCGGGCTCAACATGTACATCTGTATCAAATACTTCAAATTTATCTTGTAATTTTCTTTCTATCTCTTCAGTGATCTCATGGCTTTCTATTACTGACAATTTTGGATCAACAATAATTACAACATCTAAGAATATATTGGCACCATAAGTTCTGGCTCTTAAAAATCTAACATCTTTAACGCCTTCAACTCTAGCAATTGATGTTATCCTTAAATCTTAGAGTCACTATTGTATAATTTAGACAAAGGAC
>ENA-UOZL01000040-UOZL01000040.1-food-metagenome-genome-assembly--contig:-NODE-40-length-53928-cov-26.936499_pt1 | contig 53928 bp, 46 predicted proteins | sample MGYA00249883_ERZ772724 | MGnify/ENA primary metagenome ERZ772724 (study PRJEB29005, sample SAMN08379457) | food metagenome | isolation source: cheese spiked with Escherichia coli O157 | study: EMG produced... | reverse complement strand
ATACTCACAGCATAACTGTATATACACCCAGGGGGCGGAATGAAAGCGTTAACGACCAGGCAGCAAGAGGTGTTTGATCTCATTCGGGATCATATCAGCCAGACGGGCATGCCGCCGACGCGTGCGGAGATTGCTCAGCGCTTGGGGTTTCGCTCCCCAAACGCGGCGGAAGAGCATCTGAAAGCGCTGGCGCGTAAAGGCGCAATCGAGATCGTTTCCGGCGCCTCCCGCGGTATTCGTCTGCTGACGGAAGAAGAAACCGGTCTGCCGCTTATTGGCCGCGTCGCGGCAGGTGAGCCGCTGCTAGCGCAGCAGCACATTGAAGGCCACTACCAGGTGGACCCGGCCATGTTTAAGCCGAACGCCGATTTTCTGCTGCGCGTTAGCGGTATGTCGATGAAGGATATCGGTATTCTCGATGGCGACCTGCTGGCTGTCCATAAAACGCAGGATGTGCGCAATGGTCAGGTGGTTGTGGCGCGTATCGACGAAGAAGTGACCGTGAAGCGTCTGAAAAAACAGGGTAACGTCGTGGAATTGCTGCCGGAAAACAGCGAATTCTCGCCGATCGTGGTCGACCTTCGCGAACAAAGCTTTACTATTGAAGGCCTGGCCGTCGGCGTTATCCGCAACGGCAACTGGCAATAATCTCTTCATCTCGCAGCATCATCATCTGAAGCATGATGCTGCGTCGTTTTTCCTCATTTAGGCGCTTTCTCCATGCTTTTTAACGCCGCCGACAAAGCCCTGTGGCGCTTAGCGCTGCCCATGATCTTCTCCAATATCACCGTTCCGCTGCTGGGGCTGGTGGATACCGCCGTTATTGGTCATCTCGACAGCCCGATTTATCTGGGCGGCGTGGCGGTTGGCGCAACGGCGACCAGCTTCCTCTTTATGCTGCTCCTTTTTCTGCGTATGAGCACCACCGGGCTGACGGCGCAGGCGTTTGGCGCCAGGGATCCGCAGCGGCTGGCGCGCGCGCTGGTGCAGCCGCTGGGCCTGGCGCTGGCCGCCGGGCTGGCGATTGTGCTTTTCAGGATCCCGTTGATAAACCTGGCGCTGCATATTGTCGGCGGTAGCGAAGCGGTGCTTGAACAGGCCCGACGCTTCCTTGAGATTCGCTGGCTAAGCGCGCCGGCCTCGCTGGCGAATCTGGTTCTGCTGGGTTGGCTGCTGGGCGTACAGTACGCCAGAGCGCCGGTGATTCTGCTGGTGGTCGGCAACGTCCTCAACATTGTGCTCGATTTATGGCTGGTGATGGGCCTGCATATGAACGTGCAGGGGGCGGCGCTGGCGACGGTCATGGCAGAATACGCCACTTTCTTTATCGGACTGCTTATGGCGCGGCGCGTACTGGCGCTGCGCGGCGTATCCCTGTCGATGCTGAAAAACGCCTGGCGCGGCGATATACGCCGTCTGCTGGCGCTGAATCGCGACATCATGCTGCGCTCGCTGCTGCTACAGCTCTGCTTCGGGGCGGTGACGGTATTTGGCGCCCGCCTCGGCGCCGATATCGTCGCGGTCAATGCGGTCCTCATGACGATGCTGACCTTTACCGCCTATGCGCTGGACGGCTTTGCCTATGCCGTTGAGGCGCACTCCGGGCAGGCCTACGGCGCGCGTGACGACAGCCAACTGCTTGCGGTCTGGCATGCGGCCTGCCGCCAGTCAGGGTTGGTGGCGCTGGCGTTTGCGCTGATTTACGGCCTTGCCGGTGAACAAATTATCGCGTTGCTGACCTCGCTGCCTTCGCTACAGCAGTTGGCCGATCGCTATCTGGTCTGGCAGATGATCCTGCCGGTCATCGGCGTTTGGTGTTACCTGCTGGACGGTATGTTTATCGGCGCGACGCGCGGCGCGGAGATGCGCAACAGCATGGCGGTCGCGGCGGCAGGGTTTGCCCTGACGCTGTTAACCGTACCGGCGCTCGGTAACCACGGGCTGTGGCTGGCGCTGGCGGTATTTCTCGCCCTGCGCGGTGCTTCTCTGGCGGTTATCTGGCGGCGGCACTGGCAGCGTGGAACCTGGTTTTCATAGTGCATTTAGTTCATCTGATGGTTAAAGATTCCGAATAATAAATCTTACTCAGAATACTCATCTATAGTTAAGTCATGTCCGGTACACAGCGGGCTGTTCATTCACCGAACGATAACCGAACGATGAGGAATGCATGATGAATAAAGACGAAATCGGCGGTAACTGGAAACAGTTCAAAGGTAAAGCGAAAGAAAAATGGGGCAAGCTGACCGACGATGACATGACCGTCATTGAAGGCAAACGCGACCAGCTGGTGGGCAGAATTCAGGAACGTTACGGTTACGCCAAAGACCAGGCAGAGAAAGAAGTGACCGACTGGGAAACCAAAAACGACTATCGCTGGTAGCGAAAACGCCGTGTTTTAACCCACTGTTATTGCTTGCACGATCGGTACATGGAGGTGCCGCTACCCTTGTTTCCCGCTGCGGCTAACGCCTCAGCGGGCTTTCTTTTTGATCTGGATGGTATGGTCGTGGTGGCAGTGGCCCGGCGTACTGCAGGCTTCCACTTCAACGCAGGCGGCGCACAGGCCATGAGCCTCAATGACGTTGTGGCGCAGAGCGAACCCCATTCTTGCCGCCAGCGTATGCATAATATCTTCGACGCCTTCCGCACACTCTTCTTTGACGCCGCCGCAGCGGTCGCAGATAAACATCGCCGAGCTGTGGGTTGGCTGATCGAAAAGGTGACACAGCACGTAGCTATTGGTGGATTCCACCTTATGTACGAACCCTTGCTCCAGTAAAAACTCCAGCGCCCGGTATACCGTCGGCGGTTTCGCCTGAGGTTCTTTTTCACGAAGGAGATCGAGCAGGTCATAGGCGCTGATTGCCCCTTGCTGCAGGCTCATCAAACGCAATACTTCGAGGCGCTGCGGGGTCAGGCGCACGCCACGCTGCGCGCACAGCTTTTCAGCATGCGCTAACATTTGTTGCGAAGTGGTCTTATCCATGAGCGTCCTCTGGTCGCGTGAATCTGAAACTGTTACTTTATCACGATACCGGTAAAACGCCGAGACCCGGCGGGATATAGCCGTCACACTTCGTGTGACATGTGCGTTGGTCGCCCCGGTCATGCGCTTCTGGGGCGCGCTATCTTGCCGCCTTATGCTATACCTGAAGCATCTCATTTTCGGGAGAAAACGATGAAACGACCTGATTGCATACGACACTGGCGTGAACTGGAAGGTGCGGATGATTCCACCTATCCCGACAGTACTGAGCTTTTCTCCATCGGCGCGCCGCTGGCGCGCGGCCTGCGGCTGAATCGTCTGGGGATCCACCATGAACGTCTGCCGCCCGGGCGTCGTACCTCTTACCCGCATGCGGAAAGCGATGAAGAAGAGTTCATCTACGTGCTGGACGGCTATCCTGAGGTGTGGATTAACGGCTACCTCTGGAAGCTGGAGCCGGGGGATAGCGTCGGTTTTCCTGCCGGAACCGGCATTTGCCACACCTTCCTCAATAACACCGAGCAGGAGGTGCGCCTGTTAGTCGTTGGTGAGGCAAATAAGAAATTCAATCGCATCTACTACCCGCTGAACCCCGGCTATGCCGCCACGCGTCAGGATCGCTGGGTTGACCATCCGCCGCAGTTTTTTGGCCCTCACGACGGGAAGCCGCGGAAAATATAGCGTTTATGGCGGGATAAAAAAGGTGAGCGCTGACGCTATGCGTCAGTGGTTTATCTTTGTGCTATAGTAGCGCCCCTTTTTACCCGGATGCTTATTTATTCGCCATGATGTCAGAATCAACGCCTACTGCTTTCGCCGCTCACCGTTTTTCCATCGCGCCGATGCTCGACTGGACCGACAGACACTGCCGTTATTTTCTGCGTCAGCTGTCGCGCCATACGCTGCTGTATACCGAAATGGTGACCACCGGTGCGATTATTCACGGCAAGGGCGACTATCTGGCCTATAGCGAAGAAGAGCATCCGGTCGCCCTGCAGCTCGGCGGCAGCGATCCGGCTGCGCTGGCGCACTGCGCGAAGCTGGCGCAGGCGCGCGGCTATGATGAAATTAACCTGAACGTCGGCTGCCCGTCCGATCGCGTGCAGAACGGTATGTTTGGCGCCTGCCTGATGGGGAACGCGCAGCTGGTTGCCGACTGCATTAAAGCGATGCGCGACGTCGTATCGATCCCGGTCACGGTGAAAACCCGTATTGGCATTGATGACCAGGACAGCTACGCGTTTCTGTGTGATTTTATCGAAACGGTATCCGGGAAAGGCGAATGCGAGATGTTTATCATCCACGCGCGCAAAGCCTGGCTTTCAGGTCTGAGCCCCAAGGAAAACCGCGAGATCCCGCCGCTGGATTATCCGCGCGTCTACCAGCTTAAACGTGATTTCCCGCATCTGACCATGGCGATTAACGGCGGCATTAAGTCGCTGGAAGAGGCAAAGCTGCATCTTGAGCATATGGACGGCGTGATGGTCGGTCGTGAGGCTTATCAGAATCCGGGCATTCTGGCCGCGGTGGATCGGGAAATTTTCGGCGTGGACGGCGTTGATGCCGATCCGGTCTCCGTGGTCCGGGCGATGTATCCCTACATCGAGCGCGAGCTTAGCAACGGGACTTATCTGGGACATGTGACGCGCCATATGCTGGGGCTGTTTCAGGGGATCCCCGGCGCGCGCCAGTGGCGTCGCTATCTGAGCGAAAATGCGCATAAAGCCGGGGCGGATATCAACGTGCTGGAACAGGCGCTGAAGCTGGTTGCCGATAAGCGTTAGTTTTTCGCTAAAACCTGGTCAAATTCACCACGCCCTGCACGTATCGTGTTGGGCGTTTTTGTTTTTATTCAATAAGTTATATTTGGCACGATTTTTGTAATATCCGGCAAGGTAGATAAAATTTCTTTAGGGGAAAGACGATGCTGGAACTCTTATTTGTAATTGGCTTTTTTGTCATGCTGTTGGTCACCGGCGTGTCGCTGCTGGGCATTATTGCCGCGATTGTGGTCGCGACCGCGCTGATGTTCGTCGGTGGTCTGTTTGCGTTAATGATTAAACTGCTGCCGTGGCTGCTGCTGGCCATTGTCGTGGTTTGGGTGATTCGGGCGATAAAATCGCCAGCCGCGAACCGCTATCGCGGTAATAACCGCTGGCGTTACTAAGGTATTGAGCGGTATGTCACAACCTGAAGATTTTTGCATAAAACAGCGTAGGCTTTGCTTATTAAATCTGTCACTATTAGCGCGTTAACGAATTCATCGCGCTGTACCCTACATACAGCCGAACAAAAAAAGTAAGGGCTTCCCATGTGGAAGCCCTAAACTTTTGTGCTCCGGCCATTACGGCAAGAGCAAGCTCGAACCCTGCGTCGCCCGGCTTTCCAGCACCTCATGCGCGCGTCTGGCGTCGGTTAACGCATATTTTTGACTCTCCGCGACATCCACTTTTATCACGCCGCTGGCGATCAGCGAGAACAGCTCGTTGCTGGCTTCCGTCAGCTCTTCACGCGTGGTGATATAGCCCTGCAGAGAAGGGCGGGTGACGTACAGCGAACCCTTTTGATTGAGGATCCCGAGGTTGACGCCGGTCACCGGGCCGGAAGAGTTGCCGAAGCTTACCATCAGCCCCCGACGCTGCAGGCAGTCAAGTGAGGCTTCCCAGGTATCTTTACCGACGGAATCATACACCACGCGGACTTTCTTACCGTCGGTGATCTCTTTCAGGCGCTCGACGATATTCTCTTCGCGATAGTTAATGATCTGCCAGGCGCCGGCCTGTTTAGCGCGTTCTGCTTTTTGCGCGCTGCCGACGGTACCGATCAGTTTAGCCCCCAGCGCTTTTGCCCACTGGCAGGCGATGAGCCCGACGCCGCCGGCCGCCGCATGAAACAGGAACGGCTCGCCCGCTTTGATTTCGTAGGTTTTACGCAGCAGGTAATAGACCGTGAGCCCTTTCAGGAATGAGGCCGCCGCCTGCTCGAAAGAGATTGCGTCCGGCAAAATAGCGGCCTTATCGGCGGGGACGTTGTGCACGGCGCTATAGGCCCCCAGCGCCGATTGCGCGTAGACCACCCGATCGCCGGCTTTAATATGCTTCACGCCGCTGCCGACTTTACTTACCACGCCAGCGGCTTCGGTGCCCAGACCGCTCGGCAATGATGGCGGCGGGTAGAGGCCGCTGCGGATATAGGTATCAATGTAGTTGATGCCGATGGCCTTATTCTCTACCTGAATTTCGTGCTCTGCGGGATCTTTCGGCGTGAACTCTACCGCTTGCAGAACTTCAGGCCCTCCGTGCTGGTGAAATTCAATTCGTGTTGCCATGCTTCCCCCATAAATGTGGTAATCTTTCGACCCATTCACTATCTCGGTAACTCCATTCACTATGGCAGGAAATAAACCCTTCAACAAACCACAGACTGAACCCCGCGTGCGAGACTATCCGCTCGATGGGTTGAAGGTCCCGCCGCACTCGATTGAAGCGGAACAGTCGGTGTTGGGCGGTTTAATGCTGGATAACGAACGCTGGGACGACGTTGCCGAGCGCGTTGTTTCGGAAGATTTTTATACCCGTCCGCATCGCCATATTTTCACCGAAATGGCGCGTCTGCAGGAGTCTGGCAGCCCGATTGACCTGATTACGCTCGCGGAATCGCTGGAGCGCCAGGGTCAGCTGGACAGCGTCGGCGGCTTCGCCTATCTGGCCGAACTATCGAAAAATACGCCAAGCGCGGCGAATATCAGCGCCTATGCCGATATCGTTCGTGAACGCGCGGTCGTACGCGAAATGATCTCCGTGGCGAATGAAATCGCCGAAGCCGGTTTCGACCCCCAGGGCCGCACCAGCGAAGATCTGCTCGACCTCGCCGAATCCCGGGTGTTTAAAATTGCCGAAAGCCGCGCGAATAAAGACGAAGGGCCGAAGAATATCGCCGAGGTGCTGGACGCCACCGTGGCGCGTATTGAGCAGTTGTTCCAGCAGCCGCATGACGGCGTCACCGGGGTCAATACCGGCTATGACGATCTCAATAAAAAGACCGCCGGTCTTCAGCCGTCGGACCTGATTATCGTCGCTGCGCGTCCGTCGATGGGTAAAACGACCTTTGCGATGAACCTCGTGGAAAACGCGGCGATGCTGCAGGATAAGCCGGTACTCATCTTCAGTCTCGAGATGCCCTCGGAGCAGATTATGATGCGTTCTCTGGCCTCGCTGTCGCGCGTTGACCAGACCCGCATTCGTACCGGCCAGTTGGATGACGAAGACTGGGCGCGTATTTCCGGCACCATGGGGATCCTCCTGGAAAAGCGCAATATTTATATCGATGACTCCTCCGGCCTGACGCCGACGGAAGTGCGCTCCCGCGCGCGGCGTATTGCCCGCGAGCACGGGGGGATCGGACTTATCATGATCGACTACTTGCAGCTGATGCGCGTGCCATCGCTCTCCGATAACCGTACGCTGGAAATCGCCGAAATTTCGCGCTCGCTCAAGGCGCTGGCGAAGGAGCTGCAGGTGCCGGTGGTGGCGCTGTCGCAGCTTAACCGCTCGCTGGAACAGCGTGCGGATAAGCGTCCGGTGAACTCCGACCTGCGTGAATCCGGCTCCATTGAGCAGGACGCCGACTTAATCATGTTTATCTACCGTGACGAGGTTTATCACGAGAACAGTGATTTAAAAGGCATCGCCGAAATTATTATTGGTAAACAGCGTAACGGCCCTATCGGGACGGTGCGCCTGACGTTTAACGGTCAGTGGTCGCGTTTTGATAATTATGCTGGGCCACAATACGACGACGAATAAATCTCCGTCATCCTTCATGCCGCAGATGCGTTGACTACGCCTGTTCACCCCGGTCACTTAGTTTACCCGGGGATTCTCAGGCTTGTCGCCTTCCTGCAACACGAAGGATTCAGGAGATTCTTTTATTAAGGAATTCAAATGCAAGCGGCAACTGTAGTCATTAACCGCCGCGCTCTGCGACACAACCTGCAACGTCTGCGTGAACTGGCGCCCGCCAGCAAACTGGTTGCGGTGGTGAAAGCGAACGCTTACGGACACGGTCTTCTTGAGACCGCGCGAACGCTCCCTGACGCCGATGCTTTTGGCGTCGCCCGTCTTGAAGAAGCCCTACGCCTGCGCGCGGGCGGTATCGCCCAGCCGATTCTCCTGCTGGAGGGGTTCTTTGAGGCCGCCGACCTGCCGGTGATTTCCACCCAGCGCCTGCACACGGCGGTACACAGCCCGGAACAGCTGGCGGCGCTGGAGGAGGCAGATTTACCCGAGCCGGTCACCGTATGGATGAAGCTGGATACCGGGATGCATCGATTAGGCGTTCTGCCCGAACAGGCCGAAGCGTTTTATCAGCGTCTCAGCCAGTGTAAAAACGTCCGCCAGCCGGTCAACGTGGTCAGCCATTTTGCCCGTGCGGATGAGCCCGAGTGCGGCGCGACCGAACGTCAGCTGGATATCTTTACCACCTTCACGGAAGGGAAACCGGGGCTGCGCTCTATCGCCGCATCCGGCGGTATATTGCTGTGGCCGCAGTCGCATTTCGACTGGGCGCGTCCGGGGATCATTCTCTACGGCGTGTCGCCGCTCGACGGTGGCTCTACCGGCGCGGACTTTGGCTGCCAGCCGGTGATGTCTCTGACCTCGAGCCTGATCGCGGTGCGCGAGCATAAAGCCGGGGAGCCGGTGGGCTACGGCGGAACCTGGATCAGCGAGCGTGATACGCGTTTAGGGGTGGTGGCGATGGGCTACGGCGATGGTTATCCGCGCGCCGCGCTGTCCGGAACTCCGGTGCTGGTCAACGGCCGCGAAGTGCCGATTGTCGGACGCGTGGCGATGGATATGATTTGCGTCGATCTCGGGCCCGAAGCGCAGGATAAATCGGGCGACCCGGTCGTGCTGTGGGGCGAAGGCCTGCCCGTCGAGCGTATTGCCGCAATCACAAAAGTAAGTGCTTACGAACTTATTACCCGCCTGACTTCGCGGGTATCAATGAAGTACGTGGATTGATTTCAGCCAGCGCTCTTTCCCCCGGTGGCGGCTGACGCCTTACCGGGGCTACGGGTTCGCTACCGGCTGCGGGCCGGTAGCCAGGATAAGGCGTTTTAAGCCGCCATCCGGGATGGGCGATCAAACCCAGCCATACGCCAACATCCTCTCGACCTTCTTTCACATCCGGTTTATTGTGTTATGACGAGCCCATGTAAACCTGGAGAAACATCCCGTGTTTCAGAAAGTTGACGCCTACGCTGGCGACCCCATTCTCTCCCTGATGGAGCGTTTCAAAGACGATCCGCGTAGTGACAAAGTAAATCTCAGCATCGGTCTTTATTACAACGAGGACGGGATTATTCCGCAGCTGCAGTCGGTTGCCGCAGCGGAGGCGCGCCTCAATGCCCAGCCGCACGGCGCCTCGGTCTATTTACCGATGGAAGGGCTGAACACCTATCGTCACGCTATCGCGCCGCTGCTGTTCGGCGCCGATCATCAGGTGCTGGCGCAAAATCGCGTGGCCTCCATTCAAACGCTGGGCGGTTCCGGCGCCCTGAAGGTGGGCGCTGATTTCCTGAAACGCTACTTCCCGGGCTCGCGCGTATGGGTGAGCGACCCGACGTGGGAAAACCACATCGCTATATTTGAAGGGGCAGGATTCGAAGTAAGTACTTACCCTTGGTTTGATGAGAAGACCAATGGCGTGCGTTTCGCGGCGTTCCTGGAAAAACTCAATTCGCTAGCGGAGCGCGATATCGTGCTGCTGCATCCGTGCTGCCATAACCCAACGGGAGCCGATCTCAGCAACGCCCAGTGGGATCAGGTGGTTGAGGTACTGAAAGCGCGTAATTTGATTCCTTTCCTCGATATCGCCTATCAGGGCTTTGGCGCCGGAATGGAAGAGGATGCTTACGCTATTCGCGCCATTGCGAACGCCGGCATGCCAATGCTGGTCAGCAACTCGTTCTCAAAAATCTTCTCCCTGTACGGCGAGCGCGTTGGCGGGCTGTCGATCGTCTGTGAAGACGCTGAAACCGCGATTCGCGTGCTGGGGCAATTAAAAGCGACCGTACGTCGCAACTACTCCAGCCCACCGAACTTTGGCGCGCAGGTGGTTGCTGCGGTGCTGAGCGACAGCGAGCTGAAAGCCTCATGGCTGGCGGAAGTGGAAGGGATGCGTACCCGTATTCTGGCTATGCGTCAGGAACTGGTTAATGTGCTTAAAGAGACGGTGCCGGGCGGTAATTTTGACTATCTTCTGAAGCAGCGCGGAATGTTTAGCTATACCGGGTTCAGCCCGGCCCAGGTCGACCGCCTGCGCGATGAGTTTGGCGTCTACCTGATTGCCAGCGGCCGCATGTGCGTCGCGGGGCTGAATTCACGCAACGTACAGCGCGTGGCGCAGGCCTTTGCCGCGGTAATATAAATCCTTACTGACCGCTTTTACCCTCGCCAATATTTTGGTGAGGGTAATTCCCTCCCTGAAGTGTGATCATTCTCTTTTTATATGACATCTGAGCAGAAAAACCTTCCTATCCGCCTCAGCGGGGGGTAAGGTCTTGGTGCATTAATAAGCGTACACATTATTGAAAACTATAACGATTCGATTATTTAGGGAAAAATATGCGCAAGATCACCCTGGCCTTTGGGGCCATCTGCTTACTGTTCACGCTAAATAGCTCTGTCGTTGCTCGCGCCTCCACACCGCAGCCGCTGTGGACGGGCACCAATATGGCGAAACTCGCCGAACAGGCGCCAATACATTGGGTTTCCGTGGCTCAGATTGAAAATAGCCTGCTGGGACGCCAACCGATGGCGGTCGGCTTTGATATTGATGATACCGTCCTGTTCTCCAGTCCGGGCTTCTGGCGCGGGCAGAAAACCTATTCACCCGGCAGCGATGACTACCTGAAAAATCCGCAGTTCTGGGAAAAAATGAACAACGGCTGGGATGAATTCAGCATGCCGAAAGAGGTGGCGCGCCAGCTGATTGCGATGCATGTGAAGCGCGGCGATAGCATCTATTTTGTCACCGGACGCAGCCAGACCAAAACCGAAACGGTATCAAAAACCCTGCAAGACGATTTTCTCATCCCGGCAGCGAACATGAATCCGGTTATTTTTGCCGGCGATAAGCCTGGTCAGAACACCAAAACGCAGTGGCTGCAGGAGAAGGGCATTAAAGTCTTCTACGGCGATTCGGATAACGATATTTCTGCCGCCCGTGAGGTTGGCGCACGCGGGATCCGCGTCCTGCGGGCATCCAACTCTTCCTATAAGCCGCTGCCGATGGCGGGCGCTCAGGGAGAAGAGGTGATTGTGAATTCAGAATATTAAGCTGACGACGGCTTAATTATGAATTGCTAAAACGGCAGCCAGCGAGCTGCCGTTTTTTTGTGCAAAATAGCGTGCCAAAGGTTTTACCTTTTCGCTTATTGCTGCACACTTAGGAAGGTTCATTAGTAGAAGGAGTCGCCTATGTGGCATCAGCAAACCCTGACGTTAGGCCCAAAATCACGGGGCTTCCATCTGGTCACTGATGAAATTCTCGGTCAAATCCGTGAACTGTCGCGGGTGAAAACGGGCCTGCTGCATTTGCTGCTCCAGCATACATCTGCTTCCCTGACGCTTAATGAAAACTGCGATCCGACCGTCCGTTACGATATGGAGCAGCATTTTCTTACTGCCGTACCGGATAACGCGCCGTATGAACACGATTATGAAGGCCCTGATGATATGCCTTCGCACATTAAGTCGTCGATGTTGGGCGTATCGCTGATGCTGCCCGTTCGGGATGGGCGCGTCAGGCTGGGGACCTGGCAGGGTATCTGGCTCGGGGAGCATCGTATTCATGGCGGATCGCGCCATATCATCGCGACGCTGATGGGGGAATAAAAATGACAATTTCGGATTTATTGCAGTACTGCATGGCTAAGCCGGGCGCGGAACAAAGCGTACATAGCGACTGGAAAGCGACGCAAATCAAAGCGGCTGACGTACTGTTTGCGATGATAAAAGAGGTGGAGGACAACCGGCCCGCGGTCTCGTTAAAAACCAGCCCCGAGCTCGCAGAGTTGCTGAGGCAGCAGCATCGCGATGTGCGCCCCAGCAAACATCTCAATAAAGCCCACTGGAGCACGGTGTTTCTTGATGGCTCCTTGCCTGATTCACAAATTTACTATCTGGTGGATGCGTCATATCAGCAGGCGCTTGATTCTCTTACTGAGAACAAGCGTAAGCTGTTGTCATAAAGCGATATTCAACCCAGCAGCGCCATATCGATCAGACGAAGCAGCGTCGACTGAAGATGCGTCTGCATGGCGATATGCGCGTTGTTGGCGCGAATGCGGGCAATATCGCGCTGCCCTTGCAGAAGCAGAGCCAGGTCGTCATGGGTTAACCAGCCGCGCGTTTTCTCCTGCACGCGTAGATTATTCTGTCATAGCGCATCGCTATCGCTTAACGCCAGGCTAACTTGCTGACGAATCTGGCGATCTTCTTGCCTGAGTCATTGTCGGTCGACCGGCGCGGCCGCTGCATCGCTGATGAACTGCAGATAAGTTCTTCCAGCACCAGCACCAGCACCAGCAGCTGCTGATATGCCGTGCTGCTGTAGCTATCAACCCAACTGCAGGCGGCCATCAAAAACAGCGCCGCGGCGAGGGGCAGGCGATAAACTCCAGGCTGTAAATACATGATGCATCCTGCAATTTATGGCTGTGGTGCTATCTGATAACAGATGCCGTCCGGCCGCAAATCACAAAATATCAGCGGGAAAAAATGAGAGGAAATGATGCCTCTTCCCGGGACGGGAAGAGGCAGATGAGATTACTTCAGCATGGGCTTGAGGAAGCGAGCCGTATAGGAGGCCTCGCACTCGGCGACCGTTTCCGGGGTACCGGAAACGAGGATCTCCCCGCCGCCGCTTCCGCCCTCCGGCCCAAGGTCAACGATCCAGTCAGCCGTCTTGATGACGTCCAGGTTGTGTTCAATCACCACGATGGTATTGCCCTGGTCGCGCAGCTGGTGCAGAACTTCCAGCAGCTGCTGAATATCGGCAAAGTGCAGACCGGTGGTCGGTTCATCAAGGATATACAGCGTTTGCCCGGTACCGCGTTTGGACAGCTCGCGCGCCAGCTTGACGCGCTGTGCTTCGCCGCCGGAGAGGGTAGTCGCTGACTGGCCCAGACGAATATAGGTCAGGCCGACGTCCATCAGCGTTTGCAGCTTACGCGCCAGCGCCGGTACCGCATCGAAGAACTCACGCGCTTCTTCGATGGTCATATCCAGCACTTCATGAATCGTTTTGCCTTTGTACTTAATCTCCAGCGTTTCGCGGTTATAGCGCTTGCCTTTGCACTGGTCGCACGGCACGTAGATATCCGGCAGGAAGTGCATCTCGACTTTGATCACGCCGTCACCCTGGCAGGCTTCACAGCGACCGCCGCGCACGTTAAAGCTGAAGCGGCCCGGCGTGTAGCCGCGCGAACGCGATTCAGGTACGCCGGCAAACAGTTCACGGACCGGCGTAAAGACGCCGGTGTAGGTTGCCGGGTTAGAACGCGGCGTACGACCGATGGGGCTCTGGTCGATATCAATGACTTTGTCGAAATGTTCCAGCCCCTGCACGTCGCGGTACGGCGCCGGTTCGGCGATAGTGGCGCCGTTGAGCTGACGCTGGGCAATCGGGAACAGCGTGTCGTTGATCAGCGTGGATTTACCCGACCCGGAAACGCCGGTAATGCAGGTGAAGAGGCCTACCGGCAGCGTCAGGGTCACGTCTTTCAGGTTATTGCCGCGCGCGCCGGACAGCTTCAGCACTTTCTCCGGATTGGCGGGCACGCGCTGTTTCGGCACTTCGATTTTACGCTTGCCGCTCATGAACTGGCCGGTCAGCGATTCCGGCACCGCCATAATATCTTCCAGCTTGCCTTCGGCCACGACCTGACCGCCGTGTACCCCGGCGCCCGGGCCGATATCGATAACGTGGTCGGCGGCGCGAATAGCGTCTTCATCGTGCTCAACGACGATCACGGTGTTGCCGAGATTTCGCAGGTGGATCAGGGTGCCAAGCAGGCGTTCGTTATCGCGCTGGTGCAGGCCGATAGAGGGCTCATCCAGTACGTACATCACGCCGACCAGGCCCGCGCCGATCTGGCTGGCGAGGCGGATACGCTGCGCTTCGCCGCCGGAGAGGGTTTCCGCCGAACGGGAGAGCGTCAGGTAGTTCAGACCGACGTTGACGAGGAACTTCAGGCGATCGCCAATCTCTTTCAGAACTTTTTCAGCAATTTGCGCACGCTGGCCGGAGAGCTTCAGGTTGTTGAAGAAGTCCATCGCGTGGCCGATGCTCATGTCCGAGATGGTCGGCAGCGGGGTATTTTCCACGAACACGTGCCGCGCTTCGCGCTTCAGGCGGGTCCCTTCACAGCTGGTGCAGGGACGGTTGCTGATGAATTTCGCTAACTCTTCACGTACCGCGCTGGATTCCGTCTCTTTATAACGGCGTTCCATGTTATGCAGCACGCCTTCGAACGGATGGCGGCGCACGGAGGTATCGCCGCGATCGTTCATATATTTGAATTCAATATTCTCTTTGCCTGAGCCGTACAGGACCACTTTTTGTACGCTGCTATTCAGCGTGCCCCAGGGGGCTTCAACATCGAATTCATAATGTTCCGCCAGCGACTTCAGCATCTGGAAGTAGTAAAAATTGCGCCGATCCCAGCCGCGAATCGCCCCGCCCGCCAGCGACAGCTCAGGGTTCTGAATCACGCGTTCCGGGTCAAAATACTGCTGCACGCCGAGGCCGTCGCAGGTCGGGCAAGCGCCCGCCGGGTTGTTGAAGGAGAACAGGCGCGGTTCCAGTTCGCGCATGCTGTAACCGCAAATCGGGCAGGCGAAGTTGGCGGAAAACAGCAGCTCTTCAGCTTTCGGATCGTCCATATTGGCGACGATGGCGGTGCCGCCCGACAGCTCCAGCGCGGTTTCAAAAGACTCGGCCAGGCGCGTGCTGAGATCGTCGCGCACCTTAAAGCGGTCAATCACCACTTCAATAGTGTGTTTCTTCTGCAGCTCCAGCTTTGGCGGATCGGAGAGATCGCAGACCTCGCCGTCGATCCTCGCGCGGATGTAGCCCTGCCCGGCAAGGTTTTCAAGGGTTTTGTTATGTTCGCCTTTGCGCTCTTTAATGATTGGCGCCAGCAGCATCAGGCGCTGACCTTCAGGCTGGGAGAGCACGTTATCGACCATCTGGCTCACGGTCTGCGCCGCCAGCGGGACGTCGTGATCCGGGCAACGCGGCTCGCCGACGCGAGCGTACAGCAGGCGCAGGTAGTCGTGAATTTCGGTAATGGTGCCTACCGTTGAACGGGGGTTGTGGGACGTTGATTTCTGTTCAATGGAAATCGCCGGCGACAGCCCTTCAATATGGTCGACATCGGGCTTCTCCATCAGCGACAGGAACTGCCGCGCGTAGGCGGAGAGCGACTCAACGTAGCGACGCTGCCCTTCGGCATACAACGTGTCGAAAGCCAATGAGGATTTGCCTGAACCCGAAAGCCCGGTGACGACAATGAGTTTGTCGCGCGGGATGACGAGGTTGATATTTTTGAGATTGTGGGTGCGGGCGCCCCGAACTTCGATCTTATCCATTCACCTTTCCCGGTAGATACGCGGATTGCCTGGTTTGTTAGAAGGACAAACGGCAGAAACGGCTAATTATGACACAATTTAACCTGTTTGAATATACAGTATTGGAATGCATTTTCCGGCGGGATGTGTAAAAATGTCGCACCGCGAGAGTTATCTGGAACCTACTTCCCAGCTATCAACATAGCACCTGGAAATGGTACACTCGCGCGTTTACACTATTAAGAAACGCATTCAGGAGACACAAACATGGCCAGCAGAGGCGTAAACAAGGTGATTCTCGTCGGTAATCTGGGCCAGGACCCGGAAGTACGCTACATGCCAAATGGTGGCGCAGTTGCCAACATTACGCTGGCTACTTCCGAATCCTGGCGTGATAAAGCGACCGGTGAGATGAAAGAGCAGACCGAATGGCACCGCGTTGTGCTGTTCGGCAAACTGGCGGAAGTGGCCGGCGAGTATCTGCGTAAAGGTTCTCAGGTCTACATTGAAGGCCAGCTGCGTACGCGTAAATGGACTGACCAATCCGGTCAGGAAAAATACACCACCGAAGTTGTGGTTAACGTTGGCGGCACGATGCAAATGCTCGGCGGTCGTCAGCAGGGCGCAGGCGCCCCGGCAGGCGGCGGTCAGCAGCAGGGCGGTTGGGGTCAGCCTCAGCAGCCGCAGGGTGGAAACCAGTTCAGCGGCGGCGCGCAGTCTCGTCCGCAGCAGCAGGCTCCGGCAGCCCCTTCCAATGAGCCGCCGATGGACTTTGACGACGATATCCCGTTCTAATCGCGATTAACCGTTGTGAAGTCAGTTCTGAAAAAGCCCCAGCTCGGGGCTTTTTCTATTTTGAAACGCGGTTTTTCAGCGCTATTTCACCGTGAAGCGGGCGTGGCCGCAGCGGCTGGCGTAGCTGTCGCGGGCGGCATGACCGGATTTTTGGCGGCCGCTGTCGCCAGCTGCTTGCGCGCTATTTCATCCACAATCAGCCGGTAAGCGATGTAATATTTATAGATATTGCTGACATAGCTAACGGTCTCGGAACCGATCTTCTCGGCGGCCAGATATTCCACGTTGCCAAACCAGACGTTTGGATCAAAACCGCGTTTTTTGGTATCCGCCCGTAGCCGGGCAATGCGCGCGGGGCCCGCGTTATAGGAGGCGAACGAGAAAAGCGCCTTATCAAGCTGGGTCATCGGTTCATCGCCATAGTAGCGGTCTATCATCCAGCGCATATATTTCACCCCGGCGTGAATATTGGGGTCGAGCAGTTTAATATCGCCGACGTTCAGCTCCCTACCGGTGCCCGGCATTACCTGCATAACGCCAATCGCGCCGACGTGGCTACGTACAGACTGATTAAGCCGCGACTCCTGATAGCCCTGCGCCGCCATCAGCAGCCAGTCAACGTCGTAGCGATCGCCATATTTGCGGAAGATCTCCACCATGGTCAGAAATTTACGCCGCTCTTTTTGCGCTGCCGCGTTTTTAACGTATCGGGCATCCTTCAGGTAGCGCAGCAGAATCGTATTACCCAGCTTGCTGCCCTGACGATTTTTGTTGATGAATTCATTAAGCAAGGCCAGCAGCTGCGGGCTGTTGTTGCGTACCGCCCAGCCGATATTGCCTTCGTTGCGCAGAATGATGTTTTGATGAACCTGAATGCTGGGGAAGACCTGCTTCCAGAACAGTGCCTTGTGGCGGTCGACGACGGTCAAGGGAATCAGGCCCGCGCTGAGCATCTCTATCAGATCTTCATCCTCCAGCGCTTCGGGCGCCGATGTGAGGGTGATGGGGGGCAAAGATTGCTGCGCAAAGCGCGCGTTGAGCGCGACCAGGCTCTCGTAATAGCTCGATGAGGTACGCACAAAGACCGTTTTACCGGAAAGCTGCTGCAGATTTTCCACTTTGGGGGAACCCGGGCCGGAAAGGAGCAGCTCCTGAACGTGAGAGTATATCGGCGCGGTAAAGGTCATCTCCTGCTGGCGAGCGGGGGTAATCGTCAGGTTGGCGGCGATAATATCCCCTTTACCGGCGTTAAGCGCGCTGATGAGCTGGTCGCGGGCAACTGGCACAAAGATGATGCGGACCTTAAGATGACGATGTTTAAGCTTTTTCTCCTTCGCCAGGCTTTGGTTAAGGCTACGTTCAAACTCCATAAAAATATCGTGAGTGGCGCCACGCTGAGTGCCTTTGTTAATAAAGAAAAAGGTTTTGCTGAAGGTGGTTAATACGCGAATAGTTCGCCGGTCGAGCATTCCGGGTAAATCTCCCTTCCAGGGCTGTAGCATATCGTCAACGTCGACCTTCAGGGCCTCTCGTTCCTCTGGCTCTGACAGTTTGTTCTCAGCGGCGGCGTAAACGGAGGTGAAGCATAGCAGGGCGGCAAAGCATGCGAGCCCGCCGACAAGGTATCGATAGAACGATGAAGTGTTCATGGCGCGGTGCTCCGCAGGGGGATGGTCTTATTTTAGTCAATTCCACGCCGTTAGCATCCCCGGCGATCGCGTATGCGAGTCGGCTAGTCCGCTATTTTAATTATTCTATTAATTTACAATGACGATATTTATCGTGAAATAATAAACCCACACGCCCTAATTAATTATGGAGATAATATGTCTGAATTGTGTTTTTTTAATGTGGATATACTTCAGTTATTTAAGTGTTCTAAAAATAAAAAACGACTTTAGCTCTCTTATCTTTTTGTTTTTATTGATTTGTTAAAAATTATCCGTGCGGTGGATAATTATCCACTTGATAATAAATCTCATTTCTAATAACGTTGTGTGGCACAAGACTCCTATTACTGCTGTTCGGCGAATGCTGTCAAAGAATAGCACGGTGCGTTTATTTCTTCATTTTGCCAGAGTAATAAATCTATTTTGGCTGCTCATTATTTATTGCTATTCCGCTATTTAAGCGGGAGGGCCCGGCTACGCCAAAAGCAGAGATACTGCGCTTGCATAAAAGTCATTACCGTTGTTTATCTGACTGATGAAGAAGACGTGCCCCGACAGCTAAAAAGAAAAACAGGGCATATTCCATGAAACACGATTCACACTACTCGCTGGCCGTACTAATCCCGATGGTCATCTGGGGAGGGACGCTGCCGGTTCAGGCCGCTGATGGCAGCATGCCAGACGATACGAAGATATCTGAAACGGCTGCGGTAAATGACGATGAAACGATGGTGGTCACCGCGGCGGCGCAGACGCTGCAAGCCCCCGGCGTATCGACCATCACCGCTGAGGAGATCCGTAAACATCCGCCCGCGCGCGATGTCTCCGAGCTGATTCGTACCCAGCCCGGCGTCAACCTCACCGGTAACTCCACCAGCGGCCAGCGCGGTAATAACCGCCAGGTCGATATTCGCGGCATGGGACCGGAGAACACCCTGATTCTGGTGGATGGTAAACCGGTGACCAGTCGTAATTCCGTGCGCTATGGCTGGCGCGGCGACCGCGATACGCGCGGTGATACCAGCTGGGTACCGGCGGAAATGATCGATCATATCGACGTGATTCGCGGCCCTGCGGCGGCCCGCTACGGTAACGGCGCGATGGGCGGGGTGGTGAATATCGTCACAAAACCGGCCACCAGCGAGTGGCATGGGTCCTGGAATACCTATATGAACGCACCTCAGCATCGTAAAGAGGGCGCGACGAAGCGGACAAACTTCAGCCTCAATGGTCCGCTATCGGATGAGGTCAGCTTTAATTTATGGGGAAACCTGAGCAAAACGCAGGCCGATGCCCAGGATATCAACGCTGGCCACGAAGCGGCGCGAACCGGTAGCTATGCGGGATCGTATCCTGCAGGGCGCGAAGGCGTGGTGAATAAAGATATCCACGGTAAGCTGCGCTGGGAATTTGCGCCGATGCAGGCGCTGGAGTTTGAAACCGGCTACAGTCGCCAGGGCAACCTGTATGCAGGCGACACGCAGAATACCAACACCAGCACGCTGGTGAAAAGTCTGTACGGGAAAGAGACCAACCGCCTCTATCGCCAGACGTATGGCGTCACGTGGACCGGCGGCTGGGATAACGGCGTGACCAGCAATACCTGGGCGCAGTATGAGCACACCCGTAACTCGCGTATGAATGAGGGACTGGCGGGCGGAACGGAAGGGATCTTCTCCAGCAGCGAATTCTCCGATATCGACCTGTCGGATGTGCTGCTGCACAGCGAGGTGAATATTCCGTTTACCCTGGGATTCGAACAGAATCTGACGTTGGGTACCGAGTGGAACCAGCAGCGGATGAAAGATGGCGTGTCGACCACCCAGTCGCTCTCTTATGGCTCCATTGACGGTATGTCGGCAACCGGACGCAGCCCCTATTCCAGCGCCGAGATTTTCTCGCTGTTTACCGAAGACAATATCGCGCTGACCGAGAGCACTATGCTGACACCGGCCCTACGCTTCGACCATCACAGCATCGTCGGCAATAACTGGAGCCCCTCGCTGAATCTCTCGCAGGGGCTGTCGGATGACTGGACGCTGAAGCTTGGCATCGCCCGCGCGTATAAAGCGCCGAACCTTTACCAGCTCAACCCGAACTATATTCTCTACAGCAACGGCCAGGGCTGTTATGCCAGCAGCTCAGCCTGTTACCTGATGGGGAACAGCGATCTGAAGGCGGAAACCAGCGTCAATAAAGAGATTGGCCTTGAGTATAAGCACAACGGCTATCAGGCGGGGCTGACCTGGTTCCGTAACGACTACCATAACAAGATTGAGTCGGGCTACTCGGCGGTGGGGACGGCCAGCAATGGCACCACCAATATTTACCAATGGGAAAACGTACCGAAGGCGCTGGTTGAAGGGCTGGAAGGTTCGCTGAATCTCCCGGTAAGTGAAACGGTCAACTGGAGCAACAACCTGACGTGGATGCTGCAGAGTAAGAACAAGACCACCGGCGATCGCCTGTCGGTGATCCCGCAGTTTACGCTGAACTCGACCGTCAGCTGGCAGGTACGCGACGATCTTTCGTTGCAGAGCACTTTCACCTGGTACGGCCGTCAGAAACCTAAACGTTTCAACTATAAAGGCGAGGCGGTATCCGGCAGCGAATTAAATGAAGTGAGCCCGTACAGCATTGTCGGGCTCAGCGCGACCTGGGATGTGAATAAAAACCTGAGCCTGACCAGCGGAGTGGATAACCTGTTCGATATTCGTCACTACCGTGCCGGTAATGCGCAGACAACGGGGAATTCGACGACCGGCGCTTATCTGTATGGCGCAGGGGCGGAGACCTATAATGAATCGGGCCGGACGTTTTATATCAGCGTGAATACGCATTTCTGATCAACCACCCAATCATCCGGCGGAATAATGAACTATTCCGTTTTTTTTTATTTTAGCGTCAAGGACATTGGGTTCGGATATAAATTATGACAAAATCTCCATGGCCTCTACACAATTAATTCAACATAGCAGCTTACACTGCTTCCTGTTGATCGGGTCTGCCTGATCCCAGAAACGATTAACGGTGGCATCCTGCCATTTCCATTCTAAAGTTGTTCCTCTTCCCCCTTCCATTCCCAACCGCAGCAATGCGGAGGAGGGGGAGCCTCTATCATCATATATTCAGGATTTTGCGCAGCTGGGCTGGCGTCATCATATAGTACCTTTTAAAGGTGCGGTTAAAGGCGCTGATATCTTCATAGCCCGCCAGAATACAAATATCAACGATGCGAAAAGCCGGTTTAACCTTTAATAAATCAAGGGCTAATTGCATCCGCTGCTGGCGGATATAGGCCATTGGCGACATATTAAAATAGTGACGAAACAGGCGAAATAGGTGCCATTCGGAATAGCCGGAAAAGAGGCTCAGCGCCCGCATGGTGAGCTTCTTCTCAAGGTTGTTTTTTATCCAGCGCACCAGCTCGCTCAGCACTGAACGCTGAATTTCATTTCGTGGCATGATATCGACTCATTTCATTATGATGGCAATCTGGCTGCATAATTTATTCACTATCTCTTCATTTTATCTACGGGGTTATAGGTTAGTTTGTGGCTGTTCCTGGTTTATCCCAGAGAGCATCATTCCTAACAAGATCTTTTTCCCCCTTTCAACCAATGCGAAAGGGGGCTTTTTATTTTTTTAATTAAAAAACAGGCGGTGTAGAATTTTAATGTTGCCTGGAAATGCTTATCTGACTGGGTGGGGAAAAGAAAGTTCCATTAAAAAATAATTTTTTCAACATTCTCACACATCCATTTTTTCTCCATTTTCTCGTCATAATTGCGTGCAATTCTGCGCCTCGTTCAGGTTATTTAAAACTGCGTCAGAATTTGTCTGGCGCACTGAACTGCATTATTCCCAGCAGGATATCTGCTATTGCCAAATATCTTTTAGACGACACCTCCATGCTAAAAAAAACGAGTCTCATCGCCGGTCTATTGATTTCCCCTTTAACGCTTTACGCATCAACCGCCTATACGGTAGATGACATTCGTTTCGAGGGGCTACAGCGCGTTACCGTTGGCGCTGCGCTACTGAGCATGCCTGTTCATACGGGAGAAGAGGTTTCTAATGAGGATATCAGCGATTCGGTCCGCGCCCTCTATGCCAGCGGCAACTTTGAGAACGTGCAGATCCTGCGCGATGGCAGCACGCTGGTGGTGCAGGTTACAGAGCGGCCAAGCATCGCTAAAATCAGCTTTTCCGGGAATAAATCCGTTAAGGATGATGCCCTCAAAGAGAATCTGGCCGCCACAGGTATTGAAGAGGGCAGCGCGTTGGATCGCAATGCGCTCACGGAAATAGAAAAAGGGCTCCAGGATTTTTATTACAGCGTCGGGAAATATAGCGCTCAGGTTCACGCTGTCGTCACGCCGCTGCCGCGTAATCGCGTTGATTTAACCTTTGTATTTCAGGAAGGGGTATCGGCAAAAATCGCGCAAATTAATATTATTGGCAACCAGGCTTTTAGCACAGAAACGTTGCTGGACCAGCTGCAGCTACGCGACAGCGTTCCGTGGTGGAACGTGATTGGCGATAAGAAATACCAAAAGCAAAAGATGGCGGCGGATCTGGAGACCATTCGTAGCTATTATCTCGATCGCGGCTATGCGCGTTTTACCATTAATTCGAGTCAGGTCAGTATTACCCCGGATAAAAAATCGCTGTATATCACGATCAATCTTAGCGAAGGCGATCGTTATAAAGTGACCAGTACGGTCGTGACCGGCGACATGGCGCAGCATAGCCAGGAAATTGAAGCGCTGGTGAAGCCTTTAGCGGGGAAATGGTACAGCGGCGCGGAAATTACGGCGTCTGAGAACAGCATTAAGACGCTACTGGGAAAATACGGCTATGCCTGGCCGCAGGTGAACACCGCGCCGGATATTGATGAGGCGAAAAAAAACGTCGTTTTGCATATTAACGTGGATGCCGGCCGCCGTTATTCGGTGCGTCAGATTCGCTTTGAGGGTAACGATACTTCCCGCGATGCAGTGCTGCGTCGCGAAATGCGCCAGATGGAAGGCGCGTGGCTGAATGACGAGAAGGTCGAGCAGGGAAAAACGCGGCTGGATCGTAGCGGATTTTTCGAAACCGTCGACAAGCAGATCGTTCCGGTTAGCGGTAGTCAGGATCAGGTGGACGTGGTCTATAAGGTGAAGGAGCGCAATACCGGCTCCTTTAACGTGGGTCTGGGCTTCGGTACCGACAGCGGCGTGAGCTACCAGCTCGGCGTCACGCAGGATAACTGGCTGGGGAGCGGCAATAGCGTCAGCTTCAACGGCACGCGCAACAGCTACCAGTCCTATATTGAGCTGGGGGCGACGAATCCTTACTTCACCGTGGATGGCATCAGCCTCGGCGGCAAAATCTTCTACAACAGTTACGATGCTTCTGATGCCGATTCCGGCAGCTACAACCAGCAAAGCTACGGCGTTGGCAGTACGCTGGGGTTCCCGATTAGCGAGAATAACGCTCTTAACCTGGGCCTGGACTATGTCCATAACCGCCTGACCAATATGGACCCGGAGCTCACCACCTGGCGCTATCTTAACTCGCGGGGTATCTATCCTGACGTCGTCACCAAAGATGGCGACAGCGGCGCCACCTATAGCGCCAATGACTATTTTGCCAGCGTTGGCTGGAGCTATAACAACCTCGATCGCGGCTTCTTCCCGCGCGCGGGGAATAAAAGCAGCCTGACCGCCAAGGTTACCGTGCCCGGTTCGGATAACAGCTATTACAAAGTCACTTTCGATACCACCCAATATATGCCGCTGACCGAGAGCAAAAGCTGGGTGTGGATGGAGCACCTGCGCGCGGGCTATGCCGATGGGCTGAACGGCAAATCGGTACCGTTTTATGATAATTTTTATGCTGGCGGATCGTCGTCGGTTCGCGGTTTTTCGTCGAATACGATTGGCCCAAAAGCGGCTTATTATCGTTGTAATGGTTCTGAAAGCAGCTACAGCGCCTGTCCGCTGGACTCATCATCCGATGCGGTTGGCGGTAATGCGATGGCGGTACTGAACAGCGAGTTTATTGTGCCGACGCCGTTTGTGAATGACAAATACGCTGACAGCCTGCGGACGTCGCTGTTCCTCGATGCCGGTACGGTATGGAGCACCTCCTGGCAAAATACCGCCCAGACGCTGGCGGCCGGGATCCCTGACTATGGCGATCCGTCGCATATCCGGATGTCCGCCGGGATTGCGGTGCAGTGGATGTCGCCATTAGGCCCGCTGGTATTCTCATGGGCCGAGCCGTTTAAAAAATACGATGGGGATAAAGCTGAACAGTTCCAGTTTAATATTGGTAAAACATGGTGATACCGGCGTTTAATATGCGCACAATAGCTTAGATATTTTTGATTTATTCCCAGTGTAATATTACAGGCTACTGCTGTTGGTAGCCTGTAATTTATTGTCAATATATTCTTATTTATGTATGCTCATGACTGGCGCTGCCGTTGATTATTATGACTAACCATTCATTGTTATAATGCAATATTCACGCTACATCTTAGTGAGTATAAAGCACTTTGAGTATTGTCTGATATCACATTATTAATCGATCGCCTTGCGGTTAGCTATGATGAATGCTATCAATAATAGAGTCATTAATCAGCAATGCACGCAAGGATAGAAAATGAAATGGACTATTCATAATACTCTTGTCTGCCCACATTCCGGGGTGGCTTTTTCCTCAATTTCCAGCCTACGGTTTTTAAAGTTTATTCTTTGGTATGAGGCCGACATTTTATTACTGCCGGGCGAGTCGATAAAACTCTACTCATCGAGTGTGTTAATCAACGAGCAATATCACGCGGTAAAAGTTTATAACATCACCCGATACGATGAGGCGCAGTGGGAGAAGCTGCGGGAGCGGCCTTCCTGCCCTTATCATTCTACCGCCACGACGGCAGACTCCTGCCGTTACCAGGCGCTCTGTGCCATAAAACGCTGCCCGAACGACTTTCCACGCGCAGTACCGGGGCTGCCGTCGGGGCAGCGCGATCTGGGCCAGCGGATGCGTTAAAACCTGGCGGCTACCTTGCCATCGCTGCGGTTTATGCTGGTGATGTATTTAGCTGTCGCAGAGGAGGGAATTGCTGCGCACCTGTCCGGGCCAGGGCGTTACTGCCCGGACAGGTACACCGGCGCCCGGCCAGGGCGGGCGGACATCAGGTCATCATCATCGGCCATTCAGGCGGAGTCTGGCTCATGACTTCAATCATCACGTCCTTGATATTGCCCCAGATTTTCGCCACGTCCAGCAGCGTGATGCCTAACAGACCGGTGGCGAACCAGCAGGCCGCGGCCAGGCCCATACAGCTACAAATCACCGCTAAACCGGCATAATCGCTTTTACGTAGCTGAATGTTTAACGAGCTGGCCAGAAACATCAGCACTGCGCTCACGAGCGGCCAGCGCAAAAGTACGACACTGGTAGTAATGGAAGCCATCAACCTATCCTCAACGAAATTTGGGAGCCTGTGACAACCGGGTGAGACTGACGATGGTACGGTGCTCTGGCTATCTTCAGGCAAACAAGATCGTAATGAAACAACGTTTTTGTTTCATCAACTAATGTGAACTATATCACACTTGTTCTTTTATTGACCAGCCCAAAAAAGGTCTTTTATGGCGCCTGTTAACCATTCAAATAGCATGGTTAATAGGGAGGGGTAGGATTCTTCTTTCAGCGTGAAGGCCGATTATAAGGGATTCCCGGCGACTTTTCTTTTTTATATAGGTTTATGTTCTACGGATTTTGTTACTTATTCCGGCTAATTATACGGATAAACCGAATAACATAGTGGAGCTAATCTCATTCTGTTGAGAATGTTTCTCCAGACTTCTATAAGCCAGTATTATTCATAATTCATCGTCATGAGGTTTTTACGTCAAAGCATGGGTTGCTGAGATGCCCTGATTCATATCAAAGTAAGCAGAGTCATCGGGGTAGCTCACCTTGATTAAGGCGTATCGCATGGATAAGAAGCGGAAATGAATCATAGCGCGCCACGTAAGGCGTTGAGAATATTTGGCATCGTGTTAGTCATTCTGCTACCGGTGCTGCTGGCGTTGTGGTTTGCGCAGATACGCGCCAAAGCGGAAACCGGCGATCAGCTGCGGTTGTTTTCTCGGCTGGCGCTGCAAAAAACGGAGTTGGTGATTCGTGAGGCCGACGAAGCGCGGGATAAAGCCCGTTTGTATCAGGGAGAGATATGTTCGCCGCAGCATCAGCAATATCTGCTCGGGATTGTTCGCGGCCTGCTCTATATCGACGATTTAATCTACGCCAACGGCACCCATTTTTTCTGCTCCACCACGGTACGCCGCCCGACGGGGTGGCGAATTCCGGCCGCAACCTATACCAAAAAGCCGGATATCGCGATTTACTACTACCGCGAAACGCCTTTCTACCCAGACTACGCGATGAACTATATGCAGCGCGGCAACTATGTGGTGGTGGTGAATCCGCTCTCATACAGCGCGTTGATAACCAGCGACCGCAACCTCGCCTGGGGCGTTTTTGACACCAAAACCCGGCAGTTTTTTTCCGTCAGCAAGAATGCCGACCCCGCTGAGCTGCATCGTCTGATTCGCGCTGAAGAGGCTTTATTTCATCAGGATGGCCGCGTTTATACCATCGCCCATTCCAGCGTTCGCCCGATAGCCGTCATTATGTCGACCTCGCGCGTCAGCTATTATCAGAATTTTTATAACCAGGTCACGTTGACGTTACCGCTGGGGCTGATTTGCAGCGTATTGCTTTTACTGGTGTGGTCGCGCACCCGGCAGCAGTACCACTCTCCGCGTAAGATGCTGCAGCGGGCGTTGAGCCGTCGCCAGCTGTGCCTGCACTATCAGCCGGTTATCGATATTAAAAATCACCGCTGCGTCGGTACCGAAGCATTATTGCGCTGGCCGGGTTTTGATGGCCCGGTGATGAGCCCGGCGGAGTTTATTCCGCTGGCGGAAAACGAAGGGATGATCGCGCAGGTCACCGACTATGTGATAGAAGAGGTTTTTGCCGATCTTGGCGAGTTTCTGGCACGGCAGCCGCATCTGTACGTGGCGATTAACCTTTCCGCTTCCGATTTCCATTCTGCGCGCCTGATTGAGAACATCAACGAGAAGATCCGCCGCTACGCGGTCAAGGCGGAGCAAATTAAAATTGAAGTGACCGAACGCGGGTTTATCGACGTGGCGAAAACGACGCCGGTGATTCAGGCGTTCCGCGAGGCGGGATATGAAATCGCTATTGATGATTTCGGTACCGGGTACTCCAACCTGAACAACCTCCATGCGCTCAACGTCGATGTCCTTAAGATTGATAAATCTTTTGTCGACATGCTGACGAGCAACACCACCAGCCACATGATTGCCGAGCATATTATCCAGATGGCGAACAGCCTGCGCTTAAAAATCGTGGCTGAAGGCGTCGAAACGGCAGAGCAGGTCGCATGGCTCCAAAAGCGCGGCGTGCAATACTGCCAGGGATGGCACTTTGCGAAAGCGATGCCGCCGCAGGAGTTCATGCAGTGGCTGGCGAATGACCGCATCAGCCTCTGCCCTTATCAGCAGCCTTATCAGGCAGAAATTTGATGGCGATAGGCGGTAGGCGTACGGTCAAATTCGCGGCGGAACACCCGCGAGAAGGTCTGCTGCGACACGTAGCCGAGATCCATCGCGATATCAAAAATAGGGCGTTGGGTGGTTCTTAGCGCTTCCGCGGCGAGCAGCAGGCGGCGCTGGCGAATGTAATCTCCCAGCGTTTGATGCATCACGGCACGGAACATCCGCTGTAGATACCATTTCGAGTATCCCGATTTTCTGGCGACTATATCAATGTTAAGTGGTTGATCGATATGTTCATCAATCCATTCAATAAGCGTTTGGATAATATCCTGATGGGACATAAAGCGGCCTCTCTCAATTCTCGATTCGTCGTTTTGTCTGCGGGCGAGTATAATTCCTCAAGTTAACTTGAGGTAAAGCGCTTTATGGAAAAGAAATCACCCCGCATCAAAATGCTGCTGACGCCCGGCGAAGTGGCAAAACGAACCGGCGTGGCCGTCTCCGCGCTGCACTTTTATGAAAGCAAAGGGCTGATCCACAGCCAGCGCAACGCGGGCAATCAGCGGCGCTACCGGCGCGACGTCTTGCGCGCGGTGGCGATCATTAAGATTGCGCAACGTATTGGTATCCCGCTGGCAACCATCGGCGACGCGTTCGGCGTACTGCCGGAAGGGCATAACCTCAGCGCTAAAGAGTGGAAGATGCTGTCGTCCCAGTGGCGGGAAGAGCTGGACCGGCGCATCCATACCCTGACCGCGCTGCGCGATCAGCTCGACGGCTGCATCGGCTGCGGCTGTCTGTCGCGCCGCGACTGTCCGTTACGCAACCCGGGCGATAAGCTGGGCGAAGAGGGGACCGGCGCGCGATTGTTGGAAGATGACTAAAAAAACTAAAGCGCCACAACAGGGCGCTTTAGTTGTTTTCCGGTCTTGGTCTTTCGCTCTATCCCGCTGGTACGCAGGAGGGTTTCCCCCGACGTCGGCTCACCTCAGTATTGCGCAATCTTTGATGGAGGTTCCGGTTTGCGCCGACACTTTAAGTGTGGCTCTTTTCTCTGAATTTGCCTCTTCCGTTTGCCGAAAAATTCCCGTCATTCGCCGCCTGTTCCTATAGTTAATTTGAACAAACAGCGGGAGAGGCCCATGTTAACGGTACATCATCTCAATCAGTCACGATCGCAGCGCGTATTATGGGCGCTGGAAGAGCTGCAGCTGCCTTATCAGGTTGTCTCTTATCAGCGGGGAAAGGATATGCTCGCCCCGGCGGAATTAAAAAGCGTTCATCCGCTGGGCAAATCGCCGGTTGTCGAGGATAACGGTCATATTCTGGCCGAATCCGGCGCCATGCTGGAGTATTTACAGGAAACCTATGATAGCGCCCGGCGCTTAAAGCCCGAGTCGGTGGAAGATAAGCTGCAATATCGTTTTTGGCTGCACTACGCCGAGGGTTCGCTAATGCCCCTGCTGCTGATGAAGCTGGTATTTGCCAGCCTGGGTAAACCCCCGGTGCCGTTTGGCATGCGCACGTTGGGCAATGCGTTGGGCAAAGGGGTGCAAAAGGCGTGGCTTAACCGTCAGCTGGAAACCCATGCCCGCTTTATTGAGGCGCACCTTTCCCGCCAGCGCTGGTTTGCCGGCGCGGAGCTAAGTATGGCCGATATTCAGATGAGCTTTCCGGCGATGGCGCTGCTGGCGCGCGGCGGCGTGGATGATTTACCGCATCTGACGCAGTGGGTTCAGCGCGTAGAGCAGCGCCCGGCCTGGCAGAAGGCGATTGAGCGCGGGGGGCCGTTTACCTTACCCGGCGAGTAAACTATTACTAAAGCCGATGACCGACGAAAATTGCTATCAGCGCAATACAAAAATGTTACCGGATTGCGCATGGACGATAACGTTTGCGCATCGGCTGGTTATTTCCTGAACGTCATAAGCGAAATTTAGCGAAATACGACAAACTTCAGTTGAAAAGGCCCGTCTAAAGGCTGGATAATCGTTTGCCTTTTTATTTTGCTCATCATTTCCTCTGCTAACAGGGGGGGAGCAAAGTCATTCTTCACACCGTATTGGATGCGCGGAGTTAAACGTTTGCTTTTCACAGCCCCTGGCGCTGCGATGTAGCACAAGGAGATCGCGTTTAACTGGCAGTGGATGGTCCACCACGCATCCAGACGAACGATAAAAATTCTCAGGGGAAGTTTTCTATGTCTACGCCTTCTGCGCGTACCGGCGGTTCATTGGACGCCTGGTTTAAAATTTCTGCTCGCGGCAGCACCGTGCGTCAGGAAATCGTTGCCGGTCTTACCACCTTTCTGGCGATGGTCTATTCCGTCATCGTGGTGCCGGGTATGCTCGGTAAAGCGGGTTTCCCGCCGGCAGCGGTATTTGTCTCCACCTGTCTGGTTGCCGGCGTCGGCTCGCTGGTGATGGGCCTGTGGGCGAACCTGCCGCTGGCGATTGGCTGCGCCATCTCGCTGACCGCGTTTACCGCCTTCAGCCTGGTGCTGGGTCAGCAGATCAGCATTCCGGTCGCGCTGGGCGCGGTCTTTCTGATGGGCGTGTTGTTTACGGTGATTTCCGCAACCGGTATTCGTAGCTGGATCCTGCGTAACCTGCCGCAGGGCGTGGCGCACGGCACCGGGATTGGTATCGGCCTGTTCCTGCTGCTGATTGCCGCCAACGGCGTGGGCCTGGTTATCAAAAACCCGCTGGATGGTCTGCCGGTGGCGCTGGGTCATTTTGACAGCTTCCCGGTGATTATGTCGCTGATCGGGCTGGCGGTGATTATCGGCCTTGAAAAACTGAAAGTACCGGGCGGTATCCTGCTGACGATTATCGGCGTCTCGATTATCGGCCTGATCTTCGATCCTAACGTCCACTTCACCGGGATTTTCGCCATGCCGTCGCTGAGCGACGATAAAGGCAACTCGCTGATCGGTAGCCTGGATATCGTGGGCGCGCTGAACCCGGTCGTGCTGCCAAGCGTGCTTGCGCTGGTGATGACCGCGGTGTTTGACGCCACCGGTACTATCCGCGCGGTGGCCGGTCAGGCGAACCTGCTGGATAAAGACGGGCAAATTATTAACGGCGGCAAAGCGCTGACCACCGACTCCCTGAGCAGCGTTTTCTCCGGCCTGGTGGGCGCGGCACCGGCGGCGGTGTATATCGAATCGGCTGCCGGTACGGCGGCGGGCGGCAAAACCGGCCTGACGGCAGTGACCGTTGGCGTGCTGTTCCTGCTGATCCTGTTCCTCTCGCCGCTCTCCTATCTGGTTCCGGCATATGCCACCGCTCCGGCGCTGATGTACGTCGGCCTGCTGATGCTGAGCAATGTGGCGAAAATCGATTTCAACGACTTCGTCGACGCGATGGCGGGCCTGATTACCGCGGTCTTTATCGTGCTGACCTGCAACATCGTGACCGGTATCATGATCGGCTTTGCGGCGCTGGTGATTGGACGCCTGGTGTCCGGCGAATGGCGTAAGCTAAACTTGGGTACGGTGATCATCGCCGCGGCGTTGGTTATCTTCTACGCCGGCGGTTGGGCGATTTAACTTTTCCTGCTAACAACGGGCGGCTTTGGCCGCCCGCTTAATTTTTAAGCCACATCCTGTTTCCTTTTGCGTTAATCTGAGTAGCGTATTATGCCGAGACATGATGCCTCAGATGTAAAAAAAGAAACGCAGCAAACAGGGAACACATGGAAATATTCTTTACCATACTCATAATGACCCTCGTGGTCTCTCTCTCCGGGGTGGTTACACGCGTACTGCCCTTTCAGGTTCCACTCCCCTTAATCCAAATCGGCATCGGCGCGCTGTTGGCCTGGCCTACCTTCGGATTGCATGTCGAATTCGACCCTGAACTCTTTCTGGTTCTGTTCATTCCGCCGCTGCTTTTTGCCGACGGCTGGAAGACGCCGACCCGCGAGTTCATTGAGCATGGGCGAGAAATTTTCGGTCTGGCGCTAGCGCTGGTGGTGGTGACGGTGGTCGGTATTGGCTACCTCATCTACTGGATCGTTCCGGGTATTCCGCTGATTCCGGCTTTTGCTCTGGCGGCGGTACTGTCGCCAACGGATGCCGTGGCGCTGTCCGGGATTGTCGGCGAAGGGCGCATCCCGAAAAAAATTATGGGGATTTTGCAGGGCGAGGCGCTGATGAACGATGCCTCCGGCCTGGTCTCCTTGAAGTTTGCCGTTGCGGTGGCGATGGGCACGATGGTCTTTACCGTCGGCGGCGCGACGGTGGAGTTTTTCAAGGTGGCTGTCGGCGGTATTCTCGCGGGCTTCGTGGTCAGCTGGCTGTACGGGCGCTCGATGCGCTTCCTCAGCCGCTGGGGCGGCGATGAACCGGCGACGCAAATTGTGCTGCTGTTCCTGCTGCCGTTCGCTTCTTACCTGATCGCCGAGCATATCGGCTTTTCCGGAATCCTGGCGGCGGTCGCGGCGGGGATGACCATCACGCGTTCCGGGGTGATGCGCAGCGCGCCGCTGGCGATGCGCCTGCGCGCCAACAGCACCTGGGCGATGCTGGAGTTCGTGTTTAACGGCATGGTCTTCCTGCTGTTGGGCCTGCAGCTGCCGGATATTCTCTCCACTTCGCTGGTGGCCGCGGAAGCGGATCCCAACGTCGAAACCTGGATGCTGTTTACCGATATCATCCTGATTTATGCCGCCCTGATGCTGGTGCGTTTTGGCTGGCTGTGGACGATGCGCAAACTCAGCCAGCGTTTCCTGAAAAAGAAACCGATGGAGTTCGGCTCCTGGACCACGCGCGAGCTGCTGATCTCCTCCGTCGCCGGCGTCCGCGGGGCGATTACCCTTGCCGGCGTGCTGTCGATTCCCCTGCTGCTGCCGGACGGCAACGTCTTCCCGGCGCGCTATGAGCTGGTGTTCCTCGCTGCCGGGGTGATTCTGTTCTCGCTGTTCGTCGGCGTGATTGTGCTGCCGATTCTGCTGCGGCATATCGAGTCGAGCGATCATGTCCAGCAGCGCAAAGAGGAGCGTCTGGCGCGGGCGGCAACCGCGGATGTGGCGATTGTCGCGATTCAGAAAATGGAAGAGCGCCTGGCTGCGGATACCAAAGAGAATATCGATAATCAGCTGCTGACCGAGGTCAGTTCCAGGGTCATTGGTAACCTGCGTCGTCGCGCCGATGGGCGCAACGATGTTGAAACCTCGATGCTGGAAGAGAGCCTCGAACGCCGGTTCCGTCTGGCGGCGCTGCGCTCAGAACGCGGGGAGCTGTACCACCTGCGCGCTACCCGGCAGATCAGTAACGAGACGCTGCAGAAGCTGCTGCACGACCTCGACCTGCTGGAAGCCCTGTTAATCGAAGATCGCTAAACTTTTCCCGGTTCCCCGATGGCCTTCGCCGCTCGGGGAACCGGGATTTCACGATGCGCTAGCCGATGAACCCGCAACATTATGTACGCTATCATCACGGATTTTATTTGCCTGTGCGAAGAAAGGGAGTGCCTGGCAGATTAGAAGATCTGCGTAATTGCAGAGTAGTGAATAAAATAAAGGCGTTATCTTTTTAGAAACTGGATGAATTTTTTAGAGGTTTCAGAAAGAATGCCAAAATGAGTATAAATAAAGAAATCTCTTATGAAAATGGTATTTTCAATTGCTAGCGGTTTAATTAGGCCGGCGGTAAGTTCGAGGTGATATATCGGGGCTGGCATCGAGGTTAATAAATCACTGTTGCATATGAGGGATTTTATCGCGGATGATGAAGAGCATTCGATAATCGGTTTTGGCGGCGTCATGTTATTATCATGATAGACTTCGGTTAATATCTGCATAGGGGTGCTATCGTTTGGCGGCATAATCCACGAATATTCTTCAGTGTCCTGTAATTTCAAGTTTTTTTTGCCCTGTAACGGATGGTTGCTACGCGAAATAATCTGTATGCTATCCGTGAAGTTTATCTTTCCACGCTCGATGATTTTATCATTATGCGGCAACGGGCCGCATATGGCGATATCGATGTCATGAGTTAATAATGATTTAAAAAGCTCTGAATCTATGCGATCCTGGATCTTAATATAAATATCAGGAAAGGCCTGATGGAAGTTGTTTACTTTCTCGATAAAATGGCTGGATAGAAAACTGGATACGCAGCCAGCTCTGACTATTCCTTTCCCTGAACCATTAATAAGATCCAGTTCCTGGCGCGCTTTTCGCTCGGTGTTCATTAAGGTAATGGCATGAGGTAAAAAGGCCGTGCCCAGCTCGCTCAGTGAGACCCCATGCTTATGCCGTTCAAATAGCGTGGCATTCAAATCTGACTCAAGGCCGGATAACAGTCGGCTCAGGCCAGATTGCGTTATTCCAAGTTTGCTTGCCGCAAGAGTGAGGTTACCCTCTGAGGATACCATGATAAATGCCTGTATTTGCTTCATTTTTATAGACATGTCAAATACTCATTAAACGGTACGTTTTCGCATTGTATATCAATTTTATTCTATATTACTATCAATGGAAATTATGTAGACAGCATCAAGAAAATAAATTTTCCTGAAAGTGATGGGTAATTATTCATTAAACTAATTAATTGCTCATTGTAATCTTATATTCATGCCTGACGCGTAAGAATACAATGTGTGCCTGCGGGAGAAGTATCATGGCGATAGCGGGAAGGAGTCCTTAGTAAGAGTTTTAATCTGTTCGGCTTTAAATCACATATACCTGAAAATTGGTTCTGAAGAGAAATGACACTATGACAAATAACAGTATTCTCTTAATTCTTGGTGCCATCTTACCTGTAATAGTAACCGTTTTGCTTGGTTACATCAGCGGTAAGCGAAAAGATTTTGCGTGGGAGCAGGCTGGCGCGATAAATAAACTCGTCATGCTCTATGCTCTCCCCCTTAGTATTTTTAGTAATATGGTGATGACCCCGCGTAGTATTGTTATGAATATGGGGCCCGTTGCCGCCGCGATTATCGTTGCGCTAATTGTAAGTTTTTTAATTCCATTGCTTGTTGCGCGTTATATCTGCAGGCGGGATCTCTCTTTAAGCACGCTGCAGGCGCTGGCGATTGGTTCTCCTGCCGTTCCTTTTATTGGGACATCGGTGCTGGCTTTTTTATTTGGCACGGTAAGCGCATCGCTGATTACGGTATCAAGCATTACGCAAAACGTTTTTCAACTTCCGCTGGTTATGATATTAATGTCGTATGCTTCCGGCGACAAAAATAATACATCGTTTATCTCTAGCGTGATTAATGCTATTAAACAGCCGGTAGTCTGGTCGCCGGTTCTGGCTCTTATTATCGTGATAATGGATATCCATATTCCCGAGACCGTGGCCATGTCGTTAGGATTATTGGGTAAAGCAACCGGGGGACTGGCGCTGTTCTCGGCGGGTATTGTGCTCTATGCGCGTAGTGTAGTGATTACGCTGCCTACTATTATTACCGTTATAGCCAGAAATATTATCGTTCCCGGACTGTGTTATTTCGCGCTGGTCGGCCTCGGTTTCTCAATGGAGCAAATTAAAGAAGTCGTATTGACGATGGCTATTCCAGTGGGATCGATTGCTATCATTATTGCAATGCAATATAAAACGGGTGAACAAGAAATGGCCTCGACCATGGCGTTGAGTATTATTGCCTCGATCCTGACCATGGGTGGATTCATCCTGTTAACCTTTTAATTATGCAGATAGAATAATCAGGTGAGAATATGCAATTAATTAATATATCTGCCGCGGAAATGATATTATATCGTTTGCAGGCGCTTGGCGTTGAATTCATCTTTATCAATTCAGGAACGGATTATCCGCCGATGGTTGAGGCCTACTCTCGCTTAAAAAGCGAAGGGCGTTTGGTTCCTGAATTTGTGGTTTGCCCGCATGAAAACGCCGCGATTGGCATGGCCCATGGATACTATCTGGCAACCGGTAAAGTGCAAGCTGTGATGGTGCATACGAATGTCGGGTTGGCTAATGCCGCATGCGGGATTATTAATCTTGCCAATAGTAATATACCGGTAATCATTTTTGGCGGGCGCACGCCCATCAGTGAACATTCTCATTTCGGCTGCCGGAATACGCCTATCGGCTATGGCCAGGAAATGCGCGATCAGGCCGCGCTGGTTCGTGAATCGGTTAAATGGGATTTTGAATTGCGTTATGCCGATCAGGCCGGGGAACATGTCGATCGCGCCTGGGCGATTGCGAACTCTTTGCCCAAAGGACCGGTTTATTTAAGCTTGCCACGCGAGCCTTTGTGCGAAACTTTTGCCACCGACTCGGCCGCCCTGAACTGCCGGCCCTCCCAGCAGCCGATAAGTTTTTCCCCGGCTCCGGACTCGCTGTCAATGGCTGCCACGCTGATTGCCAACGCCAGGCACCCGGTTATCTTCTCGCAAAGAGGCGCAAGGACCCGGCAAGCCTTCGACCTGATTAGCACCTTCGTCGAACAGTGGGCGATTCCGGTGGTGGAATATTGGGGGACCGAGGTGACCATTTCCGCTGCCCATCCGATGTATGCCGGCAATGAGCCAGCTTACTGGTTGTCAAAAGCGGATGTGGTCATCGTCATTGACTCGCAGGCGCCCTGGATGATTGAGAGTATGAACGTTAATCCGGACTGCAAGGTTATTCAAATTGGTCCCGACCCGCTCTTCTCACGCTACCCGGTTCGCGGGTATCAATCTGATGTTAACCTGGCTGGTGAAACGGATACGATATTCAAATTACTGGATAATGCATTAAAACCTTATCTGGAGGAGAAAAGCGCGAGCGTCGAGGAGCGCTATTCCCATGTCGCTGCGCATAATAAAAAAGAAAGAACCACAAGAGATAACGTTGTTGATTCCGCAAACGCAGGGCCTATCGGCAAGCCATGGTTAAGCTATTGTCTGGGAGCGCTGGCTAATAAATACAACGGTAAAATCACATCTGAATTAACCACATTACCGCAGTTCGCCAACTTCATTCAGCCGGAAAGCTATTATCAGGAAGCGCTCTCCGGCGGACTGGGTGAAGCATTCCCTATCGCCCTGGGATTACAGCTAGCCAATCGCGATGAATTAGTGATCGCCGCCGTTGGCGATGGTTCTTATCTGTTTTCCAATCCCGCGGTATGCCATCACATTGCCGAGGTAATGAAGCTTCCCGTGCTGGTTGTCGTTGGCAATAACGCTGGATGGGGCGCGGTGGCCGGTGGAACGCTGGCGCTATATCCGGACGGCTATGCGGCGAAAATGGATAAGATTCCGGCGACATCATTTACGTTATCGCCCGATCTGGCGGCTATCGCTGCATCAAGCCGCGCGGTCGCGATGAAGGTAGATCGCGCTGAGGACTTACTCGATACCCTGGAGGAAGCCGTCAATATTATTCGTACTCAGAAGCGTTCGGTGCTGGTTGACGTCATTCTCGGGAAATAATACCTGACTGGCGGCCGCCGCCTTGTTGCTGGCGGTGGTATGCCAGAGATGACGACGCGTTCTCTTCTGGCTTTGGGGAAGGTTAATTAAGGAGATTGTATGACCGAGCATTGCGCTTTACCGGGATCGTTTAAGGCTGCCGTTGTCCGTCAGCCGGGCGGCCCTTTTGAACTGGAAACCGTCCAGTTAAATTCGCTTCAGCCTCATGAGGTCGTTGTTCGTATCGTGGCGACGGGGATGTGCCATACCGATATGGTTGCCCGCGATCGGCTCTATCCGATCCCGCAGCCTATCGTGCTGGGCCATGAAGGGGCAGGAGTGGTGGAGGCCGTCGGGGCGGAAGTACAAAAAGTGGTCCCCGGCGATCATGTCGTACTGACGTTTTTATCCTGCGGCGCTTGCCGTCCTTGTCTTGAGGGCGTGCCGGCCAGTTGTCAAAACTTTAATGCCCTGAATTTTTCCGGCCAGCGTAGTGATGGCAGCCATGCGCTATGCCACCATGGCAACCAAACGCTGCACGATCGCTTTTTCGGCCAGTCATCTTTCGCCGCGTTCTCCGTGGTCGATCAGCGTAATCTTGTTAAGGTTCGCCCGGATGCGCCGCTGGAGCTGCTTGGGCCGTTGGGTTGCGGTATCCAGACCGGCGCCGGAGCGGTGTTGAATGCATTAAAAGTAGCAGCCGGAAGCTCTTTTGCCGCCTTTGGCGGCGGAACGGTGGGATTAAGCGGCGTCATGGCTGCCTACGTCGCCGGGGCAACAACTATCATCGTCATTGACGTGGTTGAGGAGCGCCTGGCATTAGCGCGTGAGCTGGGTGCAACGCATGTGATTAACAGTAAGAAAGAAGATCCCGTTGAAGCTATCCGGCATATCACTGGCGATGGCGTTGACTTTAGCCTGGAGTCTACCGGGCGGCCTGAGATTGTCCGCGCCGCCGTTGAGGCGCTACGCCCACGTGGTATGTGCGGTATTGTCGGCGCCTCAAAAACCGGGACCACGTTCGCGCTGGATATGAATGATGTGATGCAAAACTGCAAGGTATTGCGCGGCATCGTTGAGGGCGACAGCATCCCGGATATATTTATCCCGCAGCTGGTTGAGCTGTATGTGCAAGGGCGTTTCCCCATTGATAAGCTGATACGTTTTTATCCCTTCGAGGAGATTAACCAGGCTGCTCACGATAGCGAGTGTGGGAAAACCATTAAACCCGTTATTCGAATCGGATAAAGGCAGGCTAGCGCAGCATACCTGCCGAGCTTTTGGCGAAAGGTATGCTTCCCACAAGATCTATCCAGCGATATCGTCGCTCAACCAAAATGCCTTACTACATTCCAGCCACGCCCGCGCGCTGTGCGACATATACACGCCTTCCCGCCAAATCATTCCCAGCTCCCAGCGCAGCTCGCTCTGTAATGGGATCCAGCAAAAGCTCCGCGGGTCGAGACGCTGGCAAATCGGTTCCGGCAAAATCGCAACGCCAATCCCTGTCTGCACCATGGCGGCCAGAAAATCCCACTGTCCGCTGCGCACGGCGATGCTCGGCTTGACGTCATGTTGAGCAAATAGCCGCATCAGCTGCTGGCTGAGGGCGAAATCCTCGTTGTAAATCACCAGCGGATACGCGGCGAGCGCTTCTGGCGACAATGACGCAATGCTTTCCCACTGCGCCGTCCTCGGCGTCAGCACGCAGAGCGGATGGCTGAACAGAGATAGCGTGGTCAGGCCGCTGGCCTCGTCAACCGGGAGCGCCGTCATGGCTAAATCCAGCTCGCCGTTGCTTACCGCTTGCTGCACGGTCAGCCCGCCAAATTCGGCGATTTTCAGTTCGACGCCCGCATAGCGCTGGCGAAAGCGGCTAATTGGTTCAGCCATCAGCATCCCGACCATCGGTGGGATGCCGAGGCGCAGCACGCCTTTATGCAGATGATTTATATCGCTTAGCTCCGACTCCAGCTGATGAAATTCGCCAAGAATAGCCTGCCCGCGCTCGAAAACCACCCTTCCGGTATCGGTCAGCAGCAGCCTGCGCCCGTCGCGGATCAGCAGGGTGCAGCTCAGCTCATCTTCCAGATTTTTTAGCATTTTGCTGATGGTGGGTTGCGTGACGAATAGTTTTTCCGCCGCGCGGGTAAAGCTTTGCTGGCGAACGACCTCGACAAAATAGCGCAGCGTTCGAATATCCATAATTATTCCCTGAGACTATACCTGTGATGATTTTAATTCATTTCTGCCGGGGCTGGCGGCTCTCTATACTGCCCGCCTGTCTTCTTTTTATGGAATGCCGCTCATGGCCTTTGCGCTGGCTCGCGTGACGCCTTGTATTATGCAACGCCTGCAGGTACCGGTTCAGGTCCTGATCTACGCCGGAGTGTTTGTCTGCGCTGAATATTTAGTTAACTGGCTGCATCTGCCGCTTCCGGCGAATCTGGTCGGCATGCTGATGCTGCTGGCGCTGATTGTTTGCCGCATTATCCCCCTAAACTGGGTACGGGCCGGCGCCCGCTGGCTGTTGGCGGAGATGCTGCTGTTTTTCGTGCCGGCGGTGGTGGCGGTCGTTAACTACGCGCAGTTGCTGATGGTTGATGGCTGGCGCATCTTTCTGGTGATTGGCTTAAGTACCATGATGGTGCTGGGCGCAACGGCGTGGGTGGTTGATAAAGTATATCGCTATGAAGTGAGCAGGATGAAACATGAGTGATTTTCAGCTAAGCGTCCTGTGTCTTCTGGTCACGCTGGGCCTCTATTTTTCCAACAAGCGGCTTTATCGTCGCTTCCATAAACTGCCCTTGATGCCGCTAGTTTTTACCCCGATTCTGCTGGTCATATTGCTGATTTTCGGTCATATCTCTTATCAATGCTATATGGGAGAGGCCCACTGGCTGCTGTGGCTTCTGGGGCCGGCGACGATCGCTTTTGCCGTACCGGTGTATGACAATCTGGCGATCATTAAGCGCCACTGGATGTCGCTGACTGCCGGAGTGACGACCGCATCGGTTGTCGCGGTCACCAGTTCGGTGTGGCTGGCGCGACTGTTTACCTTGCCCGATGAGATCCAGCGCAGCCTGGCGGTACGTTAGGTTACCACGCCCTTCGCGCTGGCGGCAGCCAAACCGCTGGGCGGCCAGCCTGATTTAGTCGCTCTGTTTGTCGTGGTTACCGGGGTATTTGGCATGGCGGTGGGCGATGTGCTGTTTCTGCGTCTTTCTATCCGCGAGGGGATGGCCAAAGGGGCAGGGTTTGGCGCGGCATCGCACGGCGCTGGTACCGCGCGTTCTTATGAACTGGGGCCGCAGGAGGGTGTCATCGCCAGCCTGGTGATGATGCTTTCCGGGGTAGTCATGGTGCTGGCGGCGCCGTTGGTACGCTGGGCGCTGTTCTGACATCATTGAGCTCTTTTTGGCAGATGAGCCTGATGAGGGGTGATTTTTTGAATGCTTCTAATGACGAAGTTTAGCACTATGCGTTATTTTTCTTTTAGCAGTAATAATTCAATCAGTTGCGTGGATGATAGCATTTGGATGCGCTGGTGTTTTATTCTTAAATGTGTTCACGAATATTCTTAATGACTTTACGTTTTATTTGTAACTAAATGTGTCATTTTTGAAGGCATTTATTTGTTATTTGAATTTATATTAATTGTGGTATTTTTTATGTGAATATGTGAGATTTATAATCACCTGATTTTATTTGATTATTTTTAAATTATATTTAATGGTTATTAATGTGAACTATTTATGATCCTGAAGGACACCTTATCTCATTCTTGAGGATTTCCCTGCGTTGAGTTATATTTGGGCTGTGAGCTTTTATTAATGAATGGATTCATGTGGAAGTAAAGCTCTTGTATTTTAGTGAATATAATGCAAGCGATTCATTCCCCTAAAATATACCGACGGTAGTTAAGTTGGTATCCAATCTCATTCGCTAATATATGCCCATAAACAATTGATGGATTGATTGTTCATCTGGATAAATAGGGGAATACAAATGAAAACCAATGTGAAAACGTTAGCTAAAATCCTGGCCTTATCTGCAGGATGCTCTCTGGTTGCAATGTCTCATGCGGATAACACCATAAAGTTCACCGGAACCGTTGCCGATACGACTTGTACCGCTACTATCGATAATGGCGTTACAGCTATTGAAATGGGCACTGTTTCGGTAGCAGATTTAAAAGCTAACACCTATAGCGCAGCAAAGAGTTTCTCTTTCACTTTGACCGGCTGCCCTACGGATGCTGGTGCACTGACTAAAGCCAAAATTACCTTTGGTGGTGAAGCAGATTCTTACAATAGTGATTATTTTAAAAACCAGGCTTCAGTGTCTCCAGCTACCAATGTTGCTGTCGCTATTTTTGATAACGCCGGAAATTTACAGAAGAACAATACCGAAGGTTCTGATGTGGATATTTCCACTGGCGAAGCCACCGTTCCGTTTACCGTAAAAATGGCTAAGTCTGGCGCCGCCGACCCAACTAAAGGTCCGGTAAGTACAACAGTAACTTATAACGTCACCTATTATTGATTAAGTGATAAATACATAAAGGGAAAGCAACTGCTTTCCCTGTTTGGACACGGTTATGAACAGATTATTATGCTTTGTCTTATTTTTTTTCTGCATTTCAGTATCGCAGGCGAGCGTGGTCGTTGGCGGTACGCGAGTTATTTTCGATGGAACAAAAAAGACCACGACGGTATCTGTTCAAAATAAAGATAATGTAACAAATATAGTGCAATCCTGGATCTCTATCGTTGATGATACCTCACCTGCGAAAGATTCATTTATTACTACCCCCCCTCTGTTCAGATTGAAAGCGGGCGAGCAGGGGTTTGTTCGCATTCTCCGCTCGGGTAAACCCCTACCGGAAGATCGGGAATCTATGTTTTGGCTCAACGTTAAAGGGATTCCGGCTATGGACAACGAACCAGACAAAAACATGGTGCAATTTGCAATTAATTCCCGGATTAAGCTTATTTATCGGCCCGCTGCCCTAAAAAACGTGATTCCGGAAAATTTCTCTGAAAAACTGCAGTGGTCCAGTGAAGGAAGAGAAATCAAGGTGAAAAATAACTCTCCATTATATATGAATTTCTCCGCAATTTATATTAATGGCAAGGCGCTACCTGAGGCGTGGTTTGTCGCTCCTTATTCAACAATAAAAATACCGGTAGCAAGTGCAACTTCGTCTGGGAAAAGAGAAGTCACATGGAGTGTGATCAATGATTATGGTATATCAGGGCCGAAATATACCGCCATCATCCAATAACGTAAGATGGAATCATGCATTTTCATTGAAAAGCAGCTATGTCGCCATCCTCTGCTGTCTTGGCGCACTTCCGTTATCGACTTCCGCTGGGGAATATTTTAATCCCCACTTACTTGAAGTCAATGAAACCGGCGCATCAGTCGTAGATTTATCCTATATTTCCCAGGCAAGCGTGCCTCCCGGTAAATATAACCTCGATGTCTATATTAACGAAAAATTTATTACCTCTGAATCTATCGTTTTTAAGCCGCAAAATGAAGGTGATGGCGCTTCTGCTCAGCCTTGTATCAGCGTAGCGCACCTGAAAGATTGGTCGATTAAAGTTGAAGACTACCCTGCGCTCACGGTGGCGGGCTCTGAATGCGCAAAATTGTCTGCGATCCCGGGATGGGAGACCTCGGTCTTGCTTCCACGCCAGCGAATCGATTTTACATTACCGCAGGTCGCCCTGCGGCACCGTCCGCAGGGTTACGTCCCGGAAAGCCGGTGGCAGCAGGGTATCACTGCCGGGCTGCTAAATTACAACATTTCCGGGCAAAAAACCGATCCGCGGCACGGTGGTGAATCGACATCCAGCCAGTTTGTCAGCTTGCAGCCGGGGCTGAACGTAGGGCCGTGGCGTTTACGCAATTACAGTACCCTTAATCATAATGAGGACGGCAACCAGTGGGACTCCGTCTATAGCTATATTTCTCGCGATATCCACGCCCTGAAAGGCCAACTGATATTAGGACAGACTTATACTTCATCAGGCATCTTTGACAGCATTAGCTTCAGCGGTTTGCAGTTGAATTCTGATAAAGAGATGCTGCCGGACAGCATGAATGGTTTTGCTCCCGTGATAAAAGGGATCGCCCGTACTACGGCGGACGTTACGGTCTATCAGAACGGATACAGCATCTATAAAACCACGGTCTCTCCTGGAGCATTCGAGATAAACGACCTTTACCCCACCGGGAGCGCGGGCGATCTCTTTGTTAAGGTGAAAGAATCTGATGGTAGTGAACAGAGCTTTGTTGTGCCTTTTGCCTCGCTGGCGATTCTGCAGCGAGAGGGGCAGGTAGAATATGCTTTCAGCAGCGGGAAAACTCGCTCCGGAAGCTCAGGCGGAAAAGAATTCAATTTCCTGCAGTCTACCGTCGCCTGGGGGGCATTGAGCAACGTCACGCTGTACGGTGGTTTTCAGCAGCTGGAAGATAAATATAGCAATGCGCTGCTGGGGGCCGGGTTTAATCTGGGTTCTGTCGGCGCGCTCTCATTTGATGCTTCCCAGTCCTGGGCTGAGATAAAAGAAAACCCGGAAGCGGATAAAACCTCTTCCAGCGAGGGGCAGTCTTACCGCGTGCGGTTTAGTAAAGACTTTCCATTAACGGGAACCAACTTTTCCGTCGCAGGGTATCGCTATTCAACGCATGGTTATTACTCTTTGCAGAATTTCATCGATAACGCCACAGCTAATAGCAGCTGTTGTTCATCAAACGGGCGGACGAAAAATCGCTTTGACGCCTCGGCCTCACAGATTCTCTCAGGCTTTGGTTCACTCTCCCTGTCGCTGGTAAGCGAGTCTTACTGGGATGATTCACGTATGGAGTCACTGGGTGTCAGTTACAGCAATACCCTTGGGCAGGTGTCATATTTCATCAACTACTCCTATAACCGAAATGTGCAAAGCTCCAGCCAGAACAGCGACAGTTCGCCATCCAGCGATAATATTATCTCGCTCACGGTGAGCGTACCGTTTGGCGCGAATACCTCAGCCAACTACAACATGAACAGCAGCCGGATGGGGGACACTACCCACAGCCTTGGTTTGAGCGGCGCGGCTTTTGCGGACCGATCTCTGAACTGGAATGTGCAGGAAGGGTACAACGCCAGCGACAAGAGCACCTCAGGCAACGTCAACCTGAACTACCAGGGGTCTAAAGGCGAGGTGGCCGCCGGATATGGCTATGACAGCTATAGCTCTCACTATAATTACTCGCTGCGCGGCGGGATGCTCGCGCACTCCGGTGGAATAACGCTATCCCGTTATCTTGGAGAGAGCGTGGCGCTGATTGAAGCCCCCGGCGTCAGCGATGTGGCGGTACGCGGCCAGACCAACGTCATGACCGATTCCGCCGGATACGCTGTCGTGCCTTTTGTCCGGCCCTATCACGAAAATAGTCTCTCCCTTGATGAGCAGCAGGTCTCAGGAGCGGAAATTGATAACATCGTCAGAACGGTGGTACCGACGCGTAACGCTATCGTCAAGGTTAAATATGATACCTGGATTGGCTATAAGGCAATGATGACCCTGCGCTTTGGTAACAAAGAAGTGCCTTTTGGCGCGATCGTTTCACTGAGTGATGAAAGCCAGGATGCTAAAGAGAGCAGAAGCGCTATTGTGGGTGATGCCGGGCAGGTTTATCTGACGGGTCTACCAGAAAAAGGCCGCATGTTGGTGAAATGGGGCGATGAACAGAATTCCCAATGCCGTTTTAATTATGATTTTTCAGGCAATAAATCAACCGACGATATTATTTTTTATCAGGCGAACTGTCGATGAGTAATCTATGAATAGACACCCTATTTTAACGGTGGGAATGAAGTACGCTTCACGGGCGAGGAATATCGCTCTTTTGGTATTATGCTGTACTATTCAGCTCTTCGTGAGCGCTGCGGCCTGGGCCTATGATGCCAATAGCACCGTGAATTTTAATGTTACCGGCACGATAGAAGAACCCTCCTGTGAGGTGTCGATAAAACCGTCTGAAAATATCGACTTAGGTACGGTATCTTATCAACATATGACCGGAAAAGCGGGCGCTAATAGCGAAAACGTCCCTGTTTATCTTCAGTTTGAAAATTGCGCTCAAGGTACAGCCTCGGTCACTATTACCTTCAGCGGCTCGGGGTATGATAGTACTTATTCAATGATATATAAAAATGCCCAGACCGATAGTAGCGGAGCGAAAGGCGTTGGTTTACAGCTATTTAGCCTCAAGGATTCAAAGTCTCTGGGGCCAGGTGATCAATATATCTACACATTCAGTGACGGCGAGGGCGGTCACACTTTTGACATGATTGCCAGAATGTATACCCCCTATGGCCAGATAACTGCCGGGGGCGTAATTTATGCCGCGACATTTAATGTGTCTTACAAATAATGCATAACGTGCAGGGAAAGATATGTTTAAGTCTATTTTATTACTACTGGCGTTAGGCTTCCCTATTTATGGCTGGTCATGCGATACGGGCACTAATTATGGCGATGTGTCGATGACGAATCTACCTGAAAAAATATTGATTAATGCGGGAAGCTACTCGGCAGGAACGATTCTTTATGATTCAGGGCAAATAACGCGTTCGCAAACCAGCGTGCTTAACTGTCAAGGGAATATATACGCTCAATTTGCATGGTCTTCCGGGAATATCGTCTCATCTGTTAGCGATGGAATATATTCGACTAACGTACCAGGTATCGGTCTGCGGGTAAAAGTGTGGTTAAATATTACCGGGGAATATAATGGCGATTCTGATGATTTTAATGCCGATTATAGCCAACATTATATCGGTGATGCAGATATGTATTTGGGAAAACCAACTGGATTTCTTGATAGTTGGGCCAGCACAAATTATACGCCAAAATATCAGCTGCAGCTGGTTGCTACTGGCGGAGCGATAGCCAGCAATAGCGCCCTGACATTGAAGGATCCCGTCTCATCGGTTTCGATTAGAGATGACAATAAGTTGATGGTTATTTCCCAACTGCACGTGAGCGGTACGACAAAAATCCAGCTGACGCCGATGGGCTGTACAGCGAGCACAACCGCGCTGAATTTTCCGATGGGCTCAGTTAACTCGAACGCGTTCAATCTCTCTGCTAAAGCCGGTTTTGCTCAGCAAACGCTTACCCTGAGCTGCGAGCCAGGAACCAACGTGACGATGCGTATTACGGCGACAGAAGCGGAAGGTGATAACCCTGATCATACCGTGATTGCGTTAACGCCAGGCGACAATGTCGCGACCGGCGTGGGGGTGCAGTTGAATATCAACGGCGCGCCGCTATCCGTAAACAATTCTACATACAGGGTCTTCGATGCCGTCAACAGAACGACGGTGACGAATCCAGGCGCAGAGGCTGGTTATACGATATTCGCCGATCCTGCTAACACCGGTGGAGCTGCGGCATCGAACCAGCTGGTATTTTCGACTAACTATTATAAAACCGGCTCTGAAATAACACCGGGAACGGCCAATGCCAGCGGAACGATAACCTTTAGCTATAATTAGAGTAAAGCGTTCCCCGACCATCGGGCCGGGGAACCGGTGTGATTAATGCGCCTGACCTTTCTCGATACCAATCCCGGTCTGCGAACGGATAAACTGGGCGCGGAACAGCTCGCGCTCGCGCGATCCTTCCGCGGAATTATCGGTGGCGGAGAAGAACCAGATACCGATGAAGGCAACGGCGATAGAGAACAGTGCCGGATATTCATACGGGAATATCGCCTTCTCGTGACCGAGGATCTGTACCCAGATTGTTGGGCCGAGGACCATCAGTATCACCGCGGTCAGCAGACCCAGCCAGCCGCCAATCATCGCCCCGCGGGTGGTCAGCTTCGACCAGTACATCGACAGCAGGATAATCGGGAAGTTACAGCTGGCGGCGATGGAGAACGCCAGGCCGACCATAAAGGCGATGTTCTGATTCTCGAACAGAATGCCCAGCAGAATCGCCACTACGCCAAGGATCAGCACGGTAATCTTCGAGACCTTCAGCTCCTGACGTTCGGTCGCGCCTTTACGGAACACGTTCGCGTACAGGTCGTGAGAGACCGCCGAAGCGCCCGCCAGCGTTAAACCGGCCACCACCGCCAGAATGGTAGCGAAGGCGACGGCCGAGATAAAGCCGAGGAACAGATTGCCGCCGACCGCGTCCGCCAGATGCACCGCCGCCATGTTGTTGCCGCCAATAAGCTGACCGGCCGCATCTTTGAACGCTGGATTCGCCCCCACCAGCATGATCGCGCCGAAGCCGATGATAAAGGTCAGAATATAGAAGTAACCCATAAAACCGGTGGCGTAAAACACGCTCTTACGCGCTTCTTTAGCGTCGCTTACGGTGAAGAAACGCATCAGAATATGCGGCAGGCCCGCGGTACCGAACATCAGCCCGAGGCCGAGCGACAGCGCCGATATCGGGTCTTTCACCAGTCCCCCTGGGCTCATAATCGCTGCGCCTTTCGGGTGGACCGCCATCGCTTCGCTGAACAGATTATTGAAGCTGAAGCCGACGTGCTTCATCACCATAAAGGCCATAAAGCTGGCGCCGAAAAGCAGCAGGACCGCTTTGATAATCTGCACCCAGGTGGTGGCGAGCATGCCGCCAAAGAGCACGTAGAGCACCATCAGCACGCCGACCAGGACGACCGCAATGTGGTAGTTGAGGCCGAACAGCAGCTGGATAAGCTTACCCGCGCCGACCATCTGGGCGATCAGATAGAGCGCCACCACCACCAGCGAACCGCAGGCGGAGAGGGTGCGAATCGGCCCCTGTTTAAGACGATAGGACGCCACGTCGGCAAACGTATAGCGCCCGAGGTTACGCAGGCGTTCGGCGATCAGGAATAAAATGATCGGCCAGCCGACGAGGAAACCGAGCGAGTAGATCAGCCCGTCGTAGCCGGAGGTGTAAACCAGCGCGGAAATGCCGAGGAACGAGGCCGCTGACATAAAGTCGCCGGCAATCGCCAGCCCGTTCTGGAAACCGGTGATATTGCCGCCCGCGGTGTAGTAATCGCTGCGCGAACGTACGCGTTTTGACGCCCAGTAAGTGATATAGAGCGTCAGGGCGACGAATATCAGGAACATGATAATCGCCTGCCAGTTGGTCGGCTGGCGCTGTACCGCGCCGGTGATAGCATCCGCGGCATTGGCGGTAAAAGGGAGCGTGGCGGCGAGCGCCGTCAGGACTTTCTTCATGATGCTTTAACCTCGCTGAGAATGCTCTTCGTCAGCCGATCAAATTCACCATTTGCCCGCCAGACGTATATTCCGGTTAATACGAAAGAGATAACGATCACGCCGATACCAATCGGAATACCCCGGGTGACGCTGGTGCCCGCATGCAGCGGTGTGCCCAGCCAGCCAGGGGCGAAGGCGATAAGCAGAATAAAGCCCACATATATCACCAGCATAATCAGTGACAGGATGGCGGCAAACCTTTGCCGGGCTGCAACAAGCTCCTTAAAATGCGCACTATTTTCTATCCGCTGACAAATCTGATCGTTCATCGTAGCGTCTCCAGAGGTTCCCTTTTGTCATTCACGCGCCGGTCGTCGGCAACACTCATCCGCCCGGCAGCTAACTGTCGGGAATCAGCCTGTTTACCGCATTCCTGCTACCTGAAATCCTTCGGGAGTATGTATTTATGTCCTCTCCCCCGAAGGGAAGAGGGTGTAGGGGATCGGTTGGTTTACGATGGCATCGCGATGGCCTGCTTCTCTTCGAGCAGTTTTTCCACCACGCCCGGATCGGCAAGCGTTGAGGTATCGCCGAGATTACTGGTATCGCCCGCGGCAATTTTGCGCAGAATACGGCGCATAATTTTGCCCGAACGGGTTTTCGGTAAGGAATCGGTCCAGTGCAGCACGTCCGGCGTCGCCAGCGGTCCGATCTCTTTACGTACCCAGTTGCGTACCTCGGCGTAGAGCTCCGGCGTCGGTTCTTCGCCATGGTTGAGGGTCACGTAGGCATAGATGGCCTGGCCCTTAATGTTATGCGGAATGCCGACCACCGCCGCTTCGGCGATTTTCGGATGCGACACCAGCGCCGATTCAATTTCGGCGGTACCCAGACGGTGGCCGGAAACGTTCAGCACGTCATCGACGCGACCGGTGATCCAGTAGTAGCCATCTTCGTCACGGCGCGCGCCGTCGCCGCTGAAGTACATATTTTTAAAAGTGGAAAAATAGGTCTGCTCGAAGCGTTCGTGGTCGCCAAAAAGCGTGCGCGCCTGACCCGGCCAGGAGTCCGCGATCGCCAGGTTGCCCTCGGTCGCACCTTCCAGCGGCGTGCCTTCATTATCTACCAGCACCGGCTGGACCCCGAAGAAGGGACGCGTGGCGGAGCCGGCTTTTAGCTCGATGGCGCCGGGCAGCGGGGTGATCATAAAGCCGCCGGTTTCGGTCTGCCACCAGGTGTCCATCACCGGGCACTTCTCGTTGCCGATTTTCTTCCAGTACCACTCCCAGGCTTCCGGGTTAATCGGTTCGCCGACGGAGCCGAGTATGCGCAGGGAAGAGCGGTCGGTACCTTCGATAGCCTTATCGCCTTCCGCCATCAGCGCGCGGATCGCCGTAGGGGCGGTATAAAGAATGTTGACCTGATGCTTATCCACCACCTGGCACATGCGCGCCGGGGTCGGCCAGTTCGGTACGCCTTCGAACATCAGCGTCGTCGCGCCGCAGGCCAGCGGGCCGTACAGCAGGTAGCTGTGACCGGTGACCCAGCCGACGTCGGCGGTACACCAGTAGATGTCGCCCGGATGGTAGTCGAACACGTATTTAAAAGTCGAGGCCGCATAGACCAGGTAGCCGCCGGTGGTGTGCAGCACGCCTTTTGGCTTACCGGTGGAACCGGAGGTATACAGGATGAACAGCGGATCTTCGGCGTTCATCTCTTCAGGCTGGTGTTCCGCGCTGGCTTTCTCAATCAGATCGCTCCACCACAGGTCGCGCCCTTCCTGCCAGTCGATTTTGCCGCCGGTACGCTTGAGCACCACCACGTTTTCGATACTTTTGACGTTCGGATTCTTCAGCGCGTCATCGACGTTCTTCTTCAGCGGGATCGCGCGACCGGCGCGCAGCCCTTCATCAGCGGTGATCACCAGGCGGGAGTTTGAATCGATAATACGTCCGGCGACCGCTTCCGGCGAGAAGCCGCCGAAAATCACCGAATGGATAGCGCCGATGCGGGCGCAGGCCAGCATGGCCACCGCCGCTTCCGGCACCATCGGCATATAGATAGCGACAACATCGCCCTTTTTAATGCCGAGATCGAGCAGGACGTTGGCAAAGCGGCAGACATCGCGGTGTAGCTCGCGATAAGTGATGTTTTTGCTCTGGCTGGCGTCATCGCCCTCCCAGACGATGGCCGTCTGGTCGCCGCGCTCCGCCAGATGGCGATCGAGGCAGTTAGCGGCGAGGTTCAGCGTGCCGTCTTCGTACCATTTAATCGAAATATTGCCCGGCGCGAATGAGGTGTTTTTCACGCGCGTGTAGGGTTTCATCCAGTCAAGGATTTTGCCCTGCTCGCCCCAGAAGGCATCAGGGTCGGTGACGGACTGCTGATACTGCGCCTGGTACTGTTCCGGGTTAATCAGGCAACGTTCCGCAATAGTAGCGGGAATAGGGTGTTTATGTATTTGGCTCATGGCTTTTTTTCTCCTGTAGGTTGTTAAATATATGTCAAATAAACGTTAATAGTAGGGGCTTTGGCGGCTTTGTTTGCTATTTGGGGGGCAGATCACGCAATAAATAAATTGAATGAAAAGCAATCAAATGAAACTTTGAGGTGAAATAATTTCAGAAATGGATTTATAGAAATTGAATATATTAAATATTTTTTATAACAAATACTTATGCAACATAAGGTGGGGATATTAGCGGGTTTATGCATAAAATCAGAGTAAACCGCTGTTCTTAAAGACTTGCGCAGCATGCCGTGCAAATGATACTGATATTGCGCGTTAAATAACCCTATAAAGCAACGCAACACAATTCATACCCCTTTCAGTGGGCGCCATTACCTCCTGGAATGGTGCCTTTCATTGAGGAAGTCTGTAGTGAAGAAAAAAACAAAAGTCAGCCTGGCCTGGCAAATTTTGCTGGCCCTGGTGCTGGGCATACTTCTGGGCAGTTACCTGCATTACCACGCCGAAAGCCGTGATTGGCTGATCTCGAATCTGCTGACCCCGGCGGGCGATATCTTTATCCATCTGATTAAAATGATCGTCGTACCGATCGTTATTTCGACCCTGGTGGTCGGTATTGCGGGCGTGGGCGATGCGAAGCAGCTGGGCCGTATCGGCGCGAAAACCATTATCTATTTTGAAGTGATCACCACGGTGGCTATCGTGCTGGGGATTACCCTGGCCAACGTCTTCCAGCCGGGGAGCGGGATCGATATGTCGCAGCTGGCGGCGGTGGATATTTCAAAGTATCAAAACACCACGGCGGAAGTGCAGAGCCACGCGCATGGCCTGATGGGCACGATCCTCTCGCTGGTACCGACCAATATCGTGGCCTCGATGGCGAAAGGCGACATGCTGCCGATCATCTTCTTCTCGGTGCTGTTTGGTCTCGGCCTCTCCTCGCTGCCCGCCACCCACCGCGAACCGCTGGTTACGGTGTTCCGCTCTATCTCTGAAACCATGTTCAAAGTGACGCACATGGTGATGCGCTATGCGCCAGTCGGCGTGTTCGCGCTGATCTCGGTGACCGTGGCGACCTTCGGCTTCGCTTCGCTGTGGCCGCTGGCGAAGCTGGTGATTCTGGTTTACTTCGCGATCCTGTTCTTCGCGCTGGTGGTTTTAGGCATCGTGGCGCGGGTGTGCGGACTGAGCATCTGGACCCTGATCCGCATTCTGAAGGATGAGCTGATTCTGGCCTACTCTACCGCCAGCTCCGAGAGCGTGCTGCCGCGTATTATTGAGAAGATGGAAGCCTATGGCGCGCCGGCGTCGATCACCAGCTTCGTGGTGCCGACCGGCTACTCGTTTAACCTCGATGGCTCAACGCTGTATCAGAGCATTGCGGCGATCTTTATTGCCCAGCTGTACGGTATCGACCTCTCCATCTGGCAGGAAATTACCCTCGTGCTGACGCTGATGGTGACGTCGAAAGGGATTGCCGGCGTGCCGGGCGTCTCCTTCGTGGTGCTGCTGGCGACGCTGGGCAGCGTGGGCATTCCGCTGGAAGGTCTGGCCTTTATCGCCGGCGTTGACCGTATCCTTGATATGGCGCGTACCGCGCTGAACGTGGTGGGTAACGCGCTGGCGGTGCTGGTTATCGCCAAGTGGGAACATAAATTTGACCGCAAAAAAGCGCTGGCGTATGAGCGTGAAGTGCTGGGCAAATTTGATAAAACGGCGCAATAAAACAGCAGGCCCGGTGACATCGCACCGGGCTTTTTCTTATCGTTTACTGATCCTGTCGAACTCTTCACAGCCGGTATCAAACCCCTCCTGACAGCTGACGTTGAGCCAGTGCAGCGCTTTTTGCTTGTTCGGTTCGATAAAGCCTTTTTCTCCCTGCTGGAAAAGCATCCCGGCCCAGTACTCGGCGTAGCCGGTGCGGGAGAGGGCGGAGCTCTCTTTGAAATACTGCGTCGCTTTTGCGTCATCCTCCGGCGGATGAACGCCGCTGGCGTAGATCAGCCCCAGCAGCATCTGGGCATCGACGGCGGAGTCGCTTTCCGGATCCTGGGCGGCATGCTGTAACAGGGAGATGGCGTGCGGATAGTTCGGCGTACCGGCCTGCTGATTTACCAGCACCCGGGCGAGGACTATTTCTCCCGCCCTGCTACCCGTCTGGATGGATTTTTCCGCCAGCGCTTTCGCCTGGAGATAGTCGGCCTGCTGCGGGTTACGGATTTTGAGCTGGGCCAGCAGCGCCAGCGCATCGCCGTCGCCGTTGTCCGCAGCTTTTTGCGCCCAGTATTCGGCCTGCGGAAAATCGCCGAAGCTAACGTAGGTATCCGCCAGGTAATACTGCGCGCGCGGGTCGCCCGCTTCGGCCTGCGGTTTGTATTGGCTGCCGGGTTCCATGGCGCCTGCGGCGACGCTTGCCATCACCAGCAGTAAAAAGAGGTATTTCATTTTTTATTATCGGTAGAGGACATAGTGAGCAGTATAAAGGCAGGTGAAGGAGAAGAAAACGACGGGAACTTGTGGGGAATACTTATGTTTTACCCGAAGAGTCGTGCCGTCTGTTTCCCGGGGGCGGCGTAAACGCCTTACCCGGGCTACGGATCCTGTAGCCCGGACAGGTGCGAAACGCCGCCTCCGGGGAGGCGGCCTGATTAGCCCAGCGCGCTTTCGCGCAGACGGGTTTTCAGCTTGTTGTACTCGTCAATCACGTACTGCTCGGCGGCCCGCTGGTCGGCAATCGGCTCAATGTTGACGGCGCAGTACTTGTACTCCGGGGTTTTGGTTATCGGGCTCAGGTTCTCGGAAACCAGCTCGTTACAGGCGCCAATCCACCACTGGTAGGTCATATAAACCGCCCCTTTATTTGGGCGATCGCTGACCTGCGCGCGGGTGATGATTTTGCCTTTACGCGAGTTCACCCACACCAGCGCTTCATCCTCAATGCCTAAACGCTCGGCATCGGCGGTGTTGATCTGCGCGTAGCCCGGTTCATCCGCCAGCGCGGCCAGCGCCGCACAGTTGCCGGTCATCGAACGACACGAGTAGTGGCCGACTTCACGCACCGTCGACAGCACCATCGGATACTCGTCGGTGAGCTTGTCAATCGGCGCGACCCAGTCGCAGGTGAAGAACTGCGCCAGACCGTTCGGGGTATCAAACTTCTCT
>ENA-UOZL01000033-UOZL01000033.1-food-metagenome-genome-assembly--contig:-NODE-33-length-57635-cov-24.517332_pt1 | contig 57635 bp, 60 predicted proteins | sample MGYA00249883_ERZ772724 | MGnify/ENA primary metagenome ERZ772724 (study PRJEB29005, sample SAMN08379457) | food metagenome | isolation source: cheese spiked with Escherichia coli O157 | study: EMG produced... | reverse complement strand
ATTTTTAACATGTTGTTTTTCTAAGTGTTATAAGGTAGGTATAAAATGGGATGGATCCTCTGCTTCTGGCATCTGTCGGTCAGAATGACATCATGATGTGGTCTGCTATTATTGACATCCTCCCCGCCCTTTAGGGCGGGGAGGATGTCAACTATGAGTGTTGCCTGAAATGTCGCCAGCCCCCGGTACAGCAGAAGTATCTCGGGCTTTCTGCGTTTCCTCCTGGTGGGTATGGCCCCCGCAAGCGGGGGTTATTGCTAACTGTCGTTTCAACAAAAAGTAACTTTTTTCACTTTGCCCCTCAGTACAAATTAGGGGCTTGCCGCGGATGTACCATGCCTGAATATCTTCGAGTGATGATTTGGTGCGGCTTTGTTGAATAAATCAGATTTCGGGTTCCACCTGACTGACCTGCTGCCAGAGCGGGGCGTGATGCTCCGGCACGGTCTGCCAGCCGGATGCAGCCGAACAGAGACGGTGCGATGCCATCTGCTGCTCATTACTGTAGATCCGCAGTTCATCATCCAGCGAGATCCGTATTGATACCGGCTGGCCACACAGGCTTTCCGGCACGCTGTAACGGTTTCCGCCAACCTCGATATAGCCATCCCAGGAGACATGACGGATATCGAAGTAGCTGGTATCGAAGTCCGTATCCGGCAACGGCTGCAGATGCTCCTGTTCCTGCGTGAAGCGCTGTTCCGGTGTCTGCCTGAACTGGCGAAGTTCCCGCCTGTCGGCAACGTCAGCCATCCACTGCTCCAGTAGCTGATTAACCTGGGCGAAGCTGTCGAACCGGCGGTACCGGACGAAGAAGTTCTCCTTGAGGTATTTCACCATCCGCTCCACCTTACCTTTGGTTCTGGCCCTTTATGCTGACTCATTATTTCTGGCCATAAAGGTTCTGGCAGTGCCATCTTTCGGGTCAACAAAGGTAATATCTTCAGGATCACGACGAGGGCTGGCCAATGACAGAAATATTACGGGTTCTTCAAGAAGGGTTGGTAATGCATGGACAACATTACGCTCGAAAAAAAGCACGTGGCCGGGGGCAAATTCGGCTTCGTCACGAGGATCTTCCATCCAGAGCGTCCCCATGAATCCCTGAATAACCTGACGCCGGAGGATCACCTGCTGATGGCTGAAAAACCGGAACTCTCAAAAAGTGCGTGGAACTAAAACAGGTGTGCATTACTCCACCTCATGTTGAAGAGACCAGACTGCATCAGAAAATTGCACCATAACTGAGCAAGCCGCATCCCATTGGTGCAAAAGTGTCTCCAAAAATAAATAATCCATTGATTTAACTGTGCTTTAAAAATGGCATGAATTTTTCATGTCGGGTATATGCAAGCAGGGGCAACCCTTAAGCCTTGAATCCATTAAATATCGACAGGTAATGAAGCCTGATTGTCCTAATAAGGACAATCAGGCTTTTTTATTAATGCAGAGAGCAAACATACGTGCAAACTATTGATATTGGAATTTTGCTTTCCACAGAAGGTACCTACAGCCACCTGGCGAACAGCACACTGCTTGGTGCGCGCCATGCCTTAGAGGAAATCAATGCCGATCCTGCTTATCCTTTTCAGCTGCGGGCCCGACATATCAACCCTGCGGGTGAACTCGCAGCCTACAGTGAAGCGGTGAGCACCTTTATCGCTCACGGCATCCGCCATATCTTCGGAACCATTACCTCTGCCAGTCGGAAGGAGATTATCCCGGACCTGGAGCAGCATAACCTGCTGCTGTGGTATGGCTGTCCTTACGAGGGGTTCGAGAGCTGCGAGCAGGTCGTATATCTGGGCGGTTGTCCGAACCAGACTCTGCTGCCACTCCTGCGGCTGGCGCTGGATATGTTCGGAAATCGCTCCTGGCTGATCGGCTCTAACTACGTCTGGGGCTGGGAAAGCAATCGTATCGCCCGTGAGGTAGTGGAAGGTTCCGGCGGTACGGTGGTGGGCGAAAAATATCTGCACCTGAGAAACAGCAACGTGACCGAGTTGATTGAGGCGATTCTCAGCACAGAGGTAGATTTTGTACTCAATAACCTGGTAGGCGAAACCTCTTATGCGTTTCTGCGCGCACTGGACGAGGCCTGTCTTCGCGATCGGCGGACGTTAGCGGTGCTCAGCTGTAATTTTACCGAAGCCGAAGTCGCCGAAGTCGCGCCACTAAGGGCGGTACGTTTGCTTTCCTGCGGACCGTTTTTTGAGAGCGTCGATCTCGATTTTTGCGCGCGGCAGCACCTGCAACATGGCGCACAGCGCATCTCCCACTACTATATCGGCGGCTGGCGGGCAGTAAGGCTGTTTGCCAATAGCCTGCGCGAGGCCGGAAACAGCGAGCCGGGTGCGGTGCTGGCGGCACTGCATCGTCAGCACGACGTTGATTCTCCGGGCGCTCGCTCAGTAATGGCTCAAAACAACCACGCCTGTTTGCCCTGCTACATCGCTGAGTTGCAACAAACTTGCTTTCAGATACTGCATCGCGAACCGCTGCCGGTTATGCCCGATCCCTATCTCTCCGCGACCGAGCTACGTGAAAGCCGAACGGTTGCAGCCAGACCTGCTCTGAGGATTGTTAAATGAAAACGCTGCTGTCCCCGGATTTAGATGCTCAGCCGCTCCTGCTGGTAGACTGTGAAGCAAGGAGTCGCGAAGCGCTGGAAAAAAACCTGACGCGGATGGGTATCCGCTGGCATCACCTGACCGGAGATGAGGCTTTACCTCCTCTCACCCCCTGTGCAGTACTGGTGGAACTGGAGGCATTCGCCAGCCCGCTAACCCTGAGCCAGATCAATCTGGCGGGAATACCGGTGATCGCGCTGACCTCACATGAGGGACTTTACCAGGTACAGCGCGCGCTGGAGTTAGGGGCAACAGCGCTCCTTACCAAGCCTATTACACAGCGAGCCATCTATACCACCCTGATGATGGCAGTGGGGCTGCGTCAGCAGTTGCATGACATTCAACAACAACAGATGCTACTGCGCCAGCGTCTGGCAGCAATGCCGCAGATTACCCAAGCTCTGGCGGCCCAGATGCAAGCGGAAAGTATTGATGAACAACAGGCATGGGTTCGCCTGCGCTCGGAATCAATGTGTACGAACCAGTCGGTGGCACAGGTGGCGCAGAAGTGGCTGCTACGAATGTCGTCCGGCAAGCGGGGAGCACAATGAATAGAGTCGGATATTTTCTGCGCCGGCCAGCCCTGCTGCTCTCGCTGCTGTTTATTCTCCTGGTGGTGATGAGCGCGCTGTTTGCCCCCTGGCTCACCCCCTTCGATCCCGATGAACAGTTTGTCGAGGGACTGAGCCTGGAAGGCGCACCGCTTTCTCCCAACAGCACTTACTGGCTGGGAACCGATCTGCTGGGACGCGATCTCTTCTCGCGTTTAATTTACGGAGCTCGTACTTCGTTACTCATCGGTGTTGTCGCCAACGGCACTGCAGTACTGATCGGCGTCCTGGTAGGGCTTAGCGCAGGTTATCTGCAGGGGCGTATCGGAGGGCTGCTGATGCGCTTTACCGATCTGATGATGGCGTTTCCCGCACTGCTGCTGGCGATTGCCCTGGCGGCGATTTTCCAGCCAAGTGTCTGGATCGTGTCCCTGGTGATCGCCATGGTGAACTGGGTGCAGATCGCCAGGGTTATCTACGCCGAAACTAGCGCGCTTAGCGCCCGCGACTTTATCGCCGTGGAACGCACCCTGGGGGCCGGAACGTTGCGTATTCTCGGCGTGCATTTAATTCCACATCTGGCGCCAACGGTGCTGGTCTGGGCCACACTAGGCATCTCCACCACAGTCCTGCTGGAAGCTACTCTATCGTTCCTCGGGGTGGGGGTACAGCCGCCAACGCCGAGTTGGGGCAACATCATCTTTGAAAGCCAGAGCTATTTTACTTCGGCTCCCTGGCTGGTGTTCTTTCCCGGCGCGGCGATTGTGCTGCTGTCGCTCTCTTTCAATATCGCTGGTGACGCCCTGCGCGACGCCCTCGATCCCGGCTTAAAAGGACGAAACTAATGCTATTTCTGGGAAAACGTCTGTTGCATGCCGGGCTGATCCTGCTTGGCGTTACGTTGATCTGCTATTTGCTGCTGTTTATGTTGCCCGCCGATCCAGCGCGCCAAATCGCCGGGCGCAGTGCCACGCCGGAAGTAGTCGAAAACATCCGCCATCAGTTGGGGTTGGATCTGCCGTTTTATCAGCAATATTGGCGTTATCTGCAGGGACTGCTGCACGGCGATCTGGGACGCTCGTTTATTCAGCGCAGCGAAGTGAGTGAACTGGTTTCCGCCCGTATCGGGCCGTCACTGCAGCTGATGGCGGCGGGTATTCTCTGCGAGTTGGTACTGGGGATCGCCCTCGGCACCCTGGCGGCGTTAAAACGCGGCGGGCTGGCGGACCGGCTTCTGATGGCGCTCTCCTTTATCGGTGTTTCGGCGCCGCAGTTCATCGCCGCGATGCTTTTTCTCTATCTTTTCGCCGTGGTACTCAACTGGTTCCCGATGGGAGGCTATGGCGGCTTCAGCCATCTGGCGCTACCGGCGCTAACCCTCGGCCTGCTCGGCAGCGGCTGGTATTCACGCATGTTGCGCTCGTCAATGATTGAGGTGCTGCATCAGGATTTTATCCGCACCGCGCGGGCCAAAGGGCTGGGCCGAACCCGCGTACTGCTGCGTCACGTGCTGCCGAATGCCGTGCTGCCGCTAATTCCGATGATAGGCATTGATATCGGCATTTTTATGGGCGGACTGGTGGTAGTCGAATCGGTCTTTGGCTGGCCGGGTATCGGTCAGCTGGCCTGGCAGGCGATTCAACAGGTGGATATCCCGGTGATTGTCGGGGTAACCACCGTGTCAGCGGTTGCCATTGTTGGCGGCAACCTTATTGCGGATCTGGTGCTGCCGTGGGTCGATCCGCGCATTGATGTCAAAAAGTAGCAGGGGAAGATGATGAAAAATGCGTTATTGACAATGGCGGTGGCCGCGGCCTGTTTCTCTTATGGCGCGCAGGCTGACGAGAAGACCGGCGGCGATATCGTGGTGACCTACCAGAACGACGTGGCGACCCTCGATCCGGCCATTGGCTATGACTGGCAAAACTGGTCGATGATCAAAAGCCTGTTCGACGGCCTGATGGACTATCGTCCCGGCACCACCGAGTTGGTGAACGACCTGGCGGAGAGCTACGCCATTTCCGAGGACGGCAAGGTCTACACCTTTGTGCTACGCAAAGGGGTGAAATTCCACAACGGCCGCGAGGTCACGGCGGCGGACGTGAAATATTCTCTGGAACGCACAGTCAACCCGAAAACCCAAAGTCCGGGCGCCGGGTTCTTCAGTCCCATCGCGGGCTATGACGAGGAGGCCAGCGGTAAAAGCACGACCCTGAGCGGTATCGAGGTCGTCGACGATCATACGGTAAAAATCACTCTGAAAGAGCCCAACGCCACCTTCCTGCATGTGCTGGCGCTGAACTTTGCCTCGGTGGTTCCCCGTGAGGAGGTGGAGAAATGGGGTGCCGACTTCGGCAAGCATCCGGTCGGCAGCGGCGCGTTTGAGCTCCAGGAGTGGAAGCTGGGCCAGGAGCTGATCTTCCGCAAAAAACCGAACTACTTTAAAGCCGGCGTGCCGCGGCTGGATCACATAAAGTTCGAAATGGGACAGGATCCCTCGGTCGCTCTGCTGCGGCTGGAAAAAGGCGAAGTGGATATTGCCGGCGACGGCGTACCGCCCGCACAGTTTCTGTCGTTTAAAAACAACCCGGCCTATAAGGGCCTGATGGTCACCGGCGACCAGTTGCAGACCGGCTACGTGACGATGAAAACCACGCTGCCGCCTTTCGATAATCTCAAAGTCCGCCAGGCGGTGAACATGGCGGTCAACAAAGATCGCATCGTGCGCATCATTAATGGACGCGCGGCGCCGGCCAACCAGCCACTGCCACCCGCCATGCCCGGTTATGACAAGGCATATCAGGGTTTCAGCTACGACCCGGCAAAAGCGAAGCAACTGCTCAGCGAAGCGGGTTTCCCCAACGGTTTTGCTACCGAACTGTACGTGATGAATACCGATCCGCAGCCGCGTATCGCTCAGTCTATCCAGCAGGATCTGGCCAAAGTGGGCATCCACGCCAGCATCAAATCCCTGGCGCAGGCGAATGTGATTGCGGCGGGCGGCTCCGCCAGCCAAGCGCCGATGGTCTGGTCCGGCGGCATGGCGTGGATCGCCGATTTCCCGGATCCCTCCAACTTCTATGGCCCGATCCTCGGCTGCGCCGGGGCGGTAGAGGGCGGCTGGAACTGGGCGCGCTACTGCAACAAAGCGCTGGACGCGCAGGCGGCCGCGGCGGACAGCATGGTGAAACCCGACCAGCAGGACGCGCGCATTGAAGCCTGGCGCAAAATCTTCATCACTGCAATGGATGACGCGCCCTGGGTGCCGGTATTCAACGAGAAGCGCTACACCGTACATTCCGCACGCATGGGGGGCGAGGACGCGCTGTATGTCGATCCAGTGCATGTACCAGTCAACTACGACTATATCGGACTGAAATAATTTGATGGCGCCGGGACGGCGCCGCTGCTTAAAGGAGAGTCAGGATGTGCCAAAATTGTCTGGTGAAGACCATTCATCATGCTCAACATCATTTCGGCTGGGATAACAGCCTGAGCCCGGTCCTGCACGTAGCTTCCGGCAGCCAACTGGAGTTTCACTGCCTGGATGCGGCTAACGGCTGGTTCAACGCCGGTTCTACCGCAGCGGATATCCCAACGCTGCCGTTTGATAAGCTCAACCCGGTCAGTGGCCCGGTCTATGTGGAAGGCGCTCAGCCGGGCGATGCGCTAAAGGTGACGCTGGAATCCTTTCGTCCCAGCGGCTTTGGCTGGACTGCGAATATCCCGGGCTTCGGCCTGCTGGCCGATCAGTTTTCTGATCCGGCGCTGACGCTGTGGCAATATGACCGCCAGGGCTTAACCCCCTGCGCCTTTGGCCGATATGGCCGCGTACCGCTGAAACCCTTCGCCGGTACCCTCGGCGTCGCTCCCGCCGCCGCGGGCCATCATTCGGTGGTGCCGCCGCGCCGCGTGGGCGGCAATCTGGATATTCGCGATCTGGCCGCTGGCTGCACATTATGGCTACCGGTGGAAGTAGAAGGCGCGTTGTTTTCTATTGGTGACACCCACGCCGCGCAGGGCGATGGTGAAGTCTGCGGCACGGCGATTGAAAGCGCGATGGACGTGGTGGTGAAGCTGGAAGTGGTTAAAGATATGCCGCTGAAAACGCCGCGTTTCGCCACCCCTGGCCCAGTGACCCAACATCTGGATCGGCACGGCTACAGCGCCTTCACCGGCATTGGCCCTGACCTGATGACCGCCGCCCGCGACGCGGTAAGCTATACCATCGATGCGCTGTGCCGCGAACAAGGGATGTCGGCGGAAGAGGCCTATATGCTCTGCTCCGTGTGCGGCGATCTGCGCATCAGCGAAATCGTCGATCGGCCTAACTGGGTGGTGTCGTTCTATTTTCCCAACAGCGTGTTTAATTAGGAGCGTTATGTCAGCAGTCCTATTTCCGGCGCCGCTGCTCTCGGTCGAGCGCCTGTCGATCCAGTTTGGTACACAGCGGGTGGTGGATGACGTCAGCTTTGCGCTCTGGCCGGGAAAAACTCTGTGCATTGCCGGCGAGTCGGGCAGCGGTAAATCGCTGACTTCGCTGGCGATCATGGGTTTGCTTCCGGAGGAGGCACAGATTCCAGGCGGCGCGATTATTTTTGATAACCAGGATTTGCTCAGCCTGCCGGAGCGGCAAATGCAGTTGCTGCGCGGCAAGTCGGTTGCCATGATTTTTCAGGAACCGATGACCTCGCTCAATCCGCTGATGACGGTGGGCCAGCAGCTGGAAGAGACGCTGCAACGCCACGAAGTGCTGGGCCGCCGTGAACGGCGCAGCCGGGTCAGCACGATGCTGGACGCGGTCAAAATCAGTCATGTGGAGAAGCGCCTGCAACAGTATCCGCACGAGCTTTCCGGCGGTATGCGCCAGCGGGTGATGATCGCCATGGCAATGCTGTGCCAGCCACAGGTGCTGATTGCCGATGAGCCGACCACGGCCCTCGACGTCACTATTCAGGCGCAGATCCTCGAGTTGATGCGCGAACTGCAGCAGGCGTTTTCCACCAGCCTGCTGTTGATCACCCACGATATGGGAGTGGTGGCAGAAATGGCCGATGATGTGCTGGTCATGAGTCACGGCAAAATCATGGAGCAGGCTCCGGCAAAAACGCTGTTTACCTCGCCGCAGGCGGCTTATACCCGCCAGCTGTTGCAGGCGGTACCGGTGCTGGGCCAGGCGCCCGCGCTGGCGCCGGTCGAGGCGACGCGACCGTTGCTCAGCGTCCGCGACCTCAGCGTGCGCTTTCCGGTGCGCGGCGACGGCCTGCGCGTGCGTCGCGAAGTCCATGCCGTCGATGGCGTCAGCTTCGATCTTTTCCCCGGCGAGACGTTGGGCATCGTCGGTGAAAGCGGCTGCGGTAAATCGACGACGGCAAAAGCGCTGATGAATATGGTGCCATTTAGCGGCAGCGCGCAGCTTAACGGACAGGAGCTGCACGGCCTGAAGGACGAGGCGTTAAGAGCGGTACGCCGCGATTTGCAGATGGTGTTTCAGGATCCCTGGGCGGCGCTCAATCCGCGCAAAACTATTTTCGACCTGGTTGGGGAGCCGCTGCTGATTCATGAGCAGATGCCCGCAGTACAGCGCACGGAGCGGGTGGCGCAGCTATTGCAGCAGGTCGGCCTGCCAGCGGAAGCGATGCGGCGTTATCCGCACCAGTTTTCCGGCGGCCAGCGCCAGCGCATTTGCATTGCCCGCGCGCTGGCGCTGAACCCGAAAGTGATCATCGCCGATGAATCGGTTTCCGCGCTGGATGTTTCAGTACAGGCGCAGGTGCTGACGCTGCTGGAAGATTTGCGTCAGCGCTATCGGCTCAGCTATCTGTTTATTTCCCATGATATGGCGGTGGTGGAGCGCATCTGCCACCGGGTAGCGGTGATGTTTGGCGGCCTGCTCGTGGAGATCGGCCCACGAGATCGAGTGTTGCACCATCCGCAGCATCCTTATACTCAGCACTTGCTCAGCGCCGTTCCTATACCTGACGTTCAGCAAAGACGGCAACCCCGAGCCACCAGCGCAATGCCGATAAGACCAGAACCGATCAAACCCATCGGCTATCAGAGAGTACCGCAGCGCTTTACCGATTTTGGCGACGGGCACCTCGTCGCCTGCTGAACAAAAAAGCATTCAAACCGGCGGATTTCCGCCGGTGGCAACACTGTTGCCACACAACTCGACGAGAGGCCATTAAACTGGAAAAGTTAGCACATAGCAGGACATAGAGCCGGTCTAAAATGCCCTAAATGCAAATAGCCTTTATTTCATCTGATCACTGTCGGTGATTAGCACAGTCAGGTGAGTGATTTTGTTGATTCCTGTCATAGAAAATACGCCATTTTGGCTAATAAATCCGTTGCGGGTCTATGATGGACAAAGCATAATTTGCCGTGAGCGAAGTCTTGCCAGTTCTTTAATGTGAAAGAGGAAACGCAAAAAAACCACCCTGGCAGGTGGTTTTTTTTGTTTATTACCATCTGATTTATAAAGAAATATTTACATTGATATGGCTGACATATATAGACCAACCACTTTGACTACCAACAGGGTAGCCAAAGAGAGTTAGAACAAGAATGCATAGACACACTCTGTTCATATCGCCTCCGGGAATCAGGGCGGCCTCCGACACTATATGCGCTTCTGTGACGGAACGACTAGTTGAGCGAAGTCTTGCCACCAAAAAAAAGACTCTGTTTTAACGCAAAGTGATCTGGCAGTATCACCGAACAGAGGCTGGATGACACATAATAGAGTTATGTATGTCTTTGTTTACAAGATGCATTCTAATTTGTAAATGTAGTGATTTGCATCATAGATGTTTTCTTTTTTATTGACCCAGAACAAGGTAAAAAGGTGGGAGCACAGACGGCAGGCCATGGCAAGAAATGTAAATTTAGCTGTCTGTTTTTTGTACTCAACCAGCTGGGTTTGTAATGAACGCTCACCAGTAGCATGTAGCCAACTTTTTTATATGCGGCAGGTCTTATCTCGCTGAAAAAGCCGGAAGGGATTACATGGCCGAGTTGGTCAGGTACAGCAATGAACACAGGGTAGTCCCACTGCGGACGGCACGGCTCGCTGCGGAAAACGTCTGAAATGCTGAGCTGTATTTTTCCCACCTTCGCCTAAGATCCTGACCCGGGTTTGACGCTACTAACCGTAAATTGCTGTGCAATGTATTGTTCGGCAGAATAGGCAGTCAGTAGGTGATAGTGAAAGTTTTTAGTGCGAAAGGCGGCAACATAGCAGCACAGACAGCAACCCGGGGCCGTGGAAAATAATGCAACCAGATACCGTGATGCCTTGGGGAAACCTCGTCCTTCAGGCCGGGGAGGAAAGAAGGCGGTTTTCCGGCTAACATGGTTTTCTGAGTAGGCTGACGTACCAGCACTGATTATGGTTGTGCTAGAGACCAGGAGAACTCTAGTCCAAGGCTGTGTCCGGACCGAAATCATCCGGCACGATGCGTGTAAATGATACCGTCAGAGTGTACCGCAGAAGTCTACTTTTCAAACGTACATTTTAATAAGTAAAGTAGTTTTCTTCATTTCCAGGCAAGGCAAATGGGATGAACACAGCTTTCCAGTGTCTCCACTCTTACGCATGTTCGGAGTCTGTTGGCCATGGCGGCACCGGTGGTACGTGAGTTAGCGGTCTGACGGCCGTCTGAGATACCCGCCATGTTTGTCGGGATAGTGAAATACTGGCCATCGGATCGCGGGGGTTAAAAAGCGATCCTCATTCAGGAATGGCAATACGCCCGGTAGAGTTACCGGGGATGCCTGAGCGACTGTCCCCCTCGGTGCAGCCGAAGGGGTCAGAAGAAAACGGCTTTCTGAACGTAAGGTGAACTGGGCGTTGTTATTTCCTGAGTATGATATTGTTTACATCAAAGAATTTAAGTAAGCGTGCAGCAAGAACCGTATTGACGGGTATGTGTTATTCAGTCGGCAGTGCTACGCGCCAGGGGAGCAGTTCGCCGACCCGGTTTATCGGCCAGTCGGCTATGACGTCAAGGACATAGCGGAGGTAGCTTTCTGGCTCCACTCCGTTCAGTTTGCACGTCCCGATCAGGTTGTACAGCAGCGCTCCCCGCTCTCCTCCATGATCCGAAACGAAGAACAGGTAGTTTTTGCGGCCCAGACTGACCATCCGCAGCGCATTTTCAGCGATGTTATTGTCCGCCTCAGCCCAGCCATCATCTGCATAGTACGTCAGCGCCGGCCACTGGTTCAGGGCGTATGCGATCGCTTTCGCCAGTTCTGAGTGTCGCGACAGGGTTTTCATCTTTTCACGCAGCCAGCTTTCCAGGGATTTGTAAGCGTACAGCGAGAACCGTATTGACGGGGATGTGTTATTCAGTTGGCAGTGTGATGCGCCAGGGTAGCAGCTCGCTGACCCGGTTGACCGGCCAGTCAGCTATGACGTCAAGGACATGGCGAAGGTAGCTTTCTGGATCCACGCCGTTCAGTTTGCACGTCCCGATCAGACTGTACAGCAACGCTCCCCGCTCACCACCGTGGTCTGAGCCGAAGAACAACCAGTTTTTACGACCCAGACTGACCATCCGCAGCGCATTTTCAGCGATGTTATTATCGGCTTCGGCCCAGCCGTTTTCTGCATAGTACGTCAGGGCCGGCCACTGGTTCAGGGTGTACGTGAACGCCTTTGCCAGCTCCGAGTGTCGCGACAGCGTTTTCATTTTTTCACGCAACCAGCTTTCCAGGGTACTAAGCAGCGGTTTCGTTTTCCGCTGACGTTCAGCAAGCCGTTGTTCCGCCAGCATTCCTCTTATTTCCGCCTCCACGGCATACAGTTCGCCGATACGCTTCAGGGCTTCCTCCGTCAGGGCTGACGGCGTGCGAACGTGCACATCGTGGATTTTACGGCGGGCGTGAGCCCAGCAGGCGGCTTCCGTTAACCGGCCATCGCGGTACAGCTCGTTGAACCCGGCGTACGCATCCGCCTGTAGCACACCGCTGAACCCCGCAAGATGGGTCTGCGGATGGATGCCTTTTCTGTCGGGCTGTAGGCGAACCACACCGCCGGTGCCAGCGCTGACCCGGCGTTGCGGTCATCACGAACATACGTCCACAACCGCCCGGTCTTCGTCTTCTTATTGCCCGGCAACAGCACCTGGACCGGGGTATCATCGGCATGGAGTTTACCGTCAGTCAGGACATAGTCCTGAAGCGCCTCCTCCAGCGGGGACAGCAGCCGGCAGCATGCATCCACCCAGCCCGACAGCAGTGAACGGCTCAGTTCCACGCCCTGGCGACCGTATATTTCAGACTGACGATACAGCGGTGTGTGCTCTGCATACTTTGAGGTCAGCACGCGGGCCATCAGCCCCGGTCCGGCGATACCCCGCTCAATGGGGCGCGAAGGCGCGGGGGCCTGCACGATGGCATCACATTTTGTGCAGGCATGTTTTTCCCGTACGGTCCGGATCACCCGGAAGGCGCTGCGCATCAGCTCCAGCTGTTCAGCGGCATCCTCACCCAGGTAACTCAGCGCACCACCACACTCCGGGCAGCAGGAACCCGCTGGCCGCAGGCGTTTTTCATCGCGGGGGAGTGATTCGGGGAACGGTTTGCGGGTGCGGGTCTGACGCAGAGTGCGCTGTACTGCCGGGTCATCCACCCGACCGGTCAGCGTATCGCTCTCTTTCTGAAGCCGGTTCAGATCGGCTTCCATTTGTGCTATACGGCGGGAGACTTTTTCGGAACGGCTGCCGAAGTTCATCCGGCGAAGTTTATCCAGCTGCGCCTGCAGATGGTCTATTTCGCGCTCCCGGTCTGCCAGCTTTTCCAGCAGGGCACGGTTCAGCGCTTCCTGTTCGGCAAGGCGCTGTTTCAGCAGAAGGATGTCGTCAGAAGAGATGTCATTCATAAGCCAGCATTTTACCAGGCTTATTCTGCGACAACCAGGATAAAGAAGCCTACAGCATGGTCAGGGAGGTCAGCAACCGCTTCGGCTGTCGCCAGTCGATGCCTTCCAGCAGCATTGCCAGCTGCGCCGGGGTCAGGAACACTTTGCCATCGCGAGCTGACGGCCAGGCGAAGCGCCCGCGCTCCAGCCGTTTGGTCAGCAGGCACAGCCCGTCGCCGGTGGACCACAGAAGTTTAACCTGACTGCCGCTGCGGCCCCGGAAGATGAAGACATGGCCGGACATCGGTTCGTCTTTCAGCGCCGTCTGCACTTTTGCAGCCAGCCCGTTGAAGCCGTTTCTCATATCGGTAATACCGGCAACCAGCCAGATTTTGGTGCCTGTTGGTAGCGGGATCATCGCTTCAGTTCCTGTATCAGCAGAGTCAGAAGCTTTTCGCTGACAGTGCCGTTGAGGCGGAGTGTCCCGTGCCGGAACGTTACCTCACAGCAGATGCTGAGCTCTGAGTCCTCAGCGGGCGGTTCTGGTTGTACGGCGGTGGCATCGAGAGTCACAGGAAGTAACTGAGGACTCTCAGAGGAAGGTAATAGCAGCTTTCCCTCGCGCCACTGCTGGCGCCATTTAAAGAGCAGATTGGCATTAATGCCATTTTCAAGCGCCAGTTTTGAGATGGATATCCCGGGTTCGCAGGAGGCAGCAACGAGTTGCTGTTTAAACTCAGGAGAATAATTAGGGCAGCCTTTACGCCTGCCGGGAGTCATATTTTTCTGCATATCTGACACTTTGGTTCCCACTACTTATTTGGTGGACACCACTTTGTCGGATGCTTCAGATTATGACCAGACGGTTCACGCTGTACGCTTACAAATAACTGAAGAACATCCCCCTAAGCGTCAGCAGCAAGCTGCCGCCGCTAAGGCCCCGGAAATCACGCCCTTTACGTCGTAAACGCCGTAAAGCCCGCTCACCGGGGTTAAAAGGGATTACTTTGACTTCTTCATTGCTGTTAGATGGTTAAGGCTAATCAGGGCAGGGGGTAGGGTGGCAGAATTTATAGCCCGGTAACCGGCTACGCCGGGCTTTCGGCGCCATTTGACGCCACAGACACATGTAACCTCATCTGGCGCCTCCATGCCGCTGACGCGGCATCCAGAAGTTTCCCGATGCTGTAAGTCTTAACGTCTGCTTTGTGCCAGAAGCGGACATTGATAACATCGCAATATCTTAATTTATGGGGAGTGGTTCACGGACGTTGCTTGCTCTTAGTGACCAATAGTGTGCACGCGACTAATGCAATTTATTACTTTTCATTTTATGCCCCACTGAGATTTAACGAGCCAAAATATTTAACGAGTTCAATAATTGAGTATCCAGCGTTTCAGTTGCAGGTGTTGGTAGTCCGTTCGCAATGCGATAATTTTTTATGGACTGCCTTGTGGAAGGCCCCATTATGCCGTCAATATTCCCGTTGTAATAACCTTTGTCCAGCAAAGCGAATTGAACCCGCATGATTAAGCGCTTACGCTTCTCTGTACCAGAAGTCAGCCCATTACTTGCACGGTTAGCTTCTGTAGTTCCAACAGAATTCGTAGTAGTAGAGTTGTTATTGTCGTTAGAACGAAGCGAACGCACAGAGGAAGAGGACGATGAGGAACTTGTTCCTGAACTTGAAGACTCAGATGAGCTTGGTGAGCTGTATGTTTTTGGATAATAAGGAGTGCTGCCACCATAGTACCCGCCACCTGATGATGATCGGTGAGAACTATGGCTTCGATGGGAGCTATGACTGCGATGCCCTGCAATGTAGAATGGAACTTCGGTGTTAAGTGGGGCTATCACTAAATCATGTTCATTAAGGGTCATACCAGGCAAATCACTTGCTCCGGTGGATGAATCACTTGCCCATACAGAATTATTGAGCGCCAAAAATCCCGGAAGTAGAGCAGCAAAATTAAATTTTTTCATAAAATTGGTCTCGGTGGTTGATGAAAACGGCCTGTTGAGGAACTGAAATAACCAGTACAGGAAGACTTCTGAGTGCATTCATCACATTCTTTAGGATAGTAATTTTTCCAATCAGAGATCGACTGAGCAGCAAGCTCCCAAGCTCTTTCGGGAAGATGACACAAAGGATAATTAAAAATTGTTAGAGGTATACCTGACCTGTGCGCAGCGTCTATGGCGGAGATTATTTTCTCACTATAACTGCTGTGCTCAATGAAGATTGTTGACCAGTTCTTTCGTGCCCAACCGATAGATTCCAGCCCCATAAGGGAAATCTGATTGATGTTGGAGAACACACGGCCAACGAACTCTACAATATCATCCAATTCTGTATAGTTAGCCAGTGTCGGAATAACTCTAAGTTCGATATTAATCCCTGAGTTTCCTGCATTAATTAATCCCTTAACCGTTTCATTAAATGCGCCATCATTCCCTACCAGATGATCATGCACAAGTGGTCTTGATGAGTAGAGCGGGATACCAAAGGTGATTTTTATCTTTTTGCTTCGCTTTGCCATTTCCTGAGTAAAGTTGATATCAGAAAATTTGCGTCCGTTTGTTAAAACATGCAAAGCAGTATCTGGTGAATTCTCGATGATAAAATCAATGAAGTGAAGGAAATCATCTCCATACAGCAAAGGTTCTCCACCGCTGACCCCAACAACTCCATCCAAACCAAATGAAGCTATAGCAAGAGCTGATTGGGTAAGTAGCCAGTCATCATTTGATTTCTTAGGTGGCTGCGAACAAAACAGACACAAGTTATTGCAGCGTTCCGTTACTAAGACAGTATTATGATTGGCTCTGCGGGACAGAATTACGCGTATCATATTGCCATTGTTGATTATCCCAATATCTCCATCTTCAATTGACTCATATAATTCAGTGCTAATAACAGAGAAATCAAAGCATGGTTGAATGGCATCATTATTGCCTTCAGCAACTACCAGTAAATTGGGTAAAAAGAATAAAGGGTTCATTGGTTTTTGTTTGCATAACCGATAGAACCCCGTGGGCACATTCTTTTTTGAAGCAAAATGAAAGATATCGTTCCTAATAACCTCAGACATATGCCCATCCTTTTAGCATCTCAGCCTTCGGACCACCTTCTGAGATGCAGTTCATCAGATACCTGAACATCCCCTTGTGATACTGACAAAACGTTGAACGACTCCTATCACCGACAGGCTCACCCTGTACACTTATGTTCTGGCATGGATCTGCACCGCAAAATGGTTGATATGCACATGTATCACAACCCGGCAGAGCAAAATTGAACGATGAACTCAACACTGCGTTATAGTAAGGACTCTTAGAAAATGATAGCGTTTTAACCTCACCCGCACTGAACTCCGTTTCAGGGTTCACCTTCTGCAACATACGGCTCTCATCGCTACCATATACTCGACCGTCATAATTGAAAAGAATACTGTTAAGCACGACCCCGCTTGGCGACTTTAAATCCGCATAACCACTAAAGCCGGGATTGAAGATCCTTTTCAGATGAATGGAGGCCGAATGTTCCACAACCCTTATCCCTTCATTATTCATCTTAAGGATTTCATCTATCAACGAGGCATAGAAACTGAAGTATTCCTCCATAGAAAATGTGAACGATGCTTTTTGTGCAAACCCATAGGGACTAACAGGTCGGATAAACATGTCCTTGAGGCCAAGAGACAAGTGAGCCTGGACAATCGATTCAGGATGCCTGATAAGATCTTTAGTAACTGTAGTAACCGTTGCAACGCGACCAGCGCCTAAAGACCGTTTGATAGCCTCTACTCCTGATACTGTTCTACTGTAAGCAAGCCCATGACCAAGAATTCGATTACTGTTGTGAACAACCTCCTCACCATCAAGCGAAACAGAGAACGTTATGTTCCTGCCTCTCGACCATTGAAGCATATCCTCATTCAAGACAGACAGGCTTGATGCTATCACCATCTCAAAATCGGAGCTTCCCAACGTTTCAGTACATTGCTCATAGATAGACTGAATTAAATCGAACCGCAAGAGTGGCTCTCCACCCTGTATCTCTATCTTGTAAGGTGGTATCGATAGTTTTTTGATAGTCGAAATGATATGAGGGATGAGATCGGGATCTAGATCATAACCAGAGGCGTTCACTGAAGCTCTACTGACCTGACAATACTTGCAGGTATGGTCGCAACGCAATGTGGGCACAATCATGAAAATTGGCCTGATCGCCAGTTCATTCATCAATCTTTTTGCAAAAGCAGAACTTAAAGCATAGGGAGCAATAGCTGATGAGCTTTCGTTGGTTATGAACAGCTTGCTTTCTAGTGGGTTTGATTGCTCCGCACTGATTTGCTCATCAGAAAGATCAAGCAGCTCTTGCTCATTAATGAAGTGATGAAAGCCTGCGAGGTTGCTTATAAAAACCCGTCCATTAGGCAATCTGTCAAAATTGAATGGCATCAATTCCATTACGAAAGCCTTTCATCTACGCTGCGAAGCACTTTATGGACAATAGAATCTCTCAACGCCCCTGTTTTATGCTGTAGCTTTTCTCGCAAAGCGTAATCATTCAGCAGTCTCTCGAATTCATAGAGGCATTCGGGACTATCGTTTTCAAAAGAGATCGTCCAAGAGGACAACTCCTCAAGGAGTTTCCATCGAGTAAGTGGAGTCATCCAGTATAGGCTATTGCGTATAACCCACTCAGAATAAAGTTCTTTTTCAAACGTCCTTTCGCACATTGCCATCACCTTTCAATGCAAATAATCACGCCCAGCAACTTCTTCAAAGCAGATTTTTCCTATAGAAACAATGATACAACATATCTATCGGTATGTTACAGGTGACTAGCGTGCCGTTGATCAATATATCGCAACGTTCGTAATGCCATCACCAATTGTGAACCTCTGCTTCTCGTTCATAGCTGCCCGTCTGACCTGCTCCCCATTGCTTAACATGCATCGTAGTAAGTATGCATTCCGAACTTCCGCTGTTCGCTCATAACGGACTGCGCTCACTTATTGCAGTGAGCATTACCTTGTGTTTAATGCCAGCCTGGTATAGTCAGGTTGACAGTACCGGTTTCAGGTCTTCGTCATTAAAAACGGTTCCGGTCTTCAGGACGCCATAGACTGGCCCTATGAATCTCCAGACAGTTGGTATCACTTAAATTAGTGATAGTCTTAATACTAGTTTTAGACTAGTCGTTGGAGTCCGAATGATTGATGTTCTAGGTCCAGAGAAGCGCAGACGGCGCAGCGTTCAGGAAAAAATCGCCATTGTTCAGCAGAGCTTTGAGCCCGGAATGACCGTGTCGCTGGTCGCCCGTCAGCATGGCGTTGCTGCCAGTCGCTGATATACGGGCTTGAACCCTGGAAGGCATCGGGCTGCATACGTTTTGCCAAATCTAATCGTATTAATTTTAATCAGTCTTCAAGATACAAGGAAGGCAGCCTCACCGCCGTTGCGGCTGGAGAGGACGTCGTTCCTGCTTCTGAGCTTACTGCTGCTCTGAAGCAGGTCCGGGAGCTTCAGCGCCTTCTGGGCAAGAAGACGATGGAAGTTGAGATCCTGAAAGAAGCCGTGGAGTACGGTCAGTCGCGAAAATGGATAGCGCACGCGCCCTTGTTGCCAAAGGACGGGGAATAGCCATGGTCAGCCGGACCATGGGCGTGTCGCGTGCGCAACTGTCACTGCGGATTAACCGTTCTGCCGACTGGCAGGACAGGCGCTGTAACCGGCGTAATGAAGAAGCAGACGCAGAAATACTGTCGGCTATCCTCAACATTATCAGCGATATGCCGAGTTATGGTTATCGACGCGTGTGGGGCATCCTGCGCAAGCAACGTCGCACAGAGGGACAGCCACCTGTGAATGCCAAACGGCTTTACAGGATAATGCGTGAGCATCACCTGTTGTTGCATGACAAATCAGCGCGGCCAAAGCGTGAGCATAAGGGCAAAATCGCGGTGGCAGAAAGCGATATGCGCTGGTGTTCAGACGGCTTCGAGTTCAACTGCGACAACGGTGAAAAACTGCGGGTCACGTTCTCGCTGGACTGCTGTGACAGAGAGGCCATAGACTGGGCAGCGAGCACGGGAGGCTACGACAGTTCGACCGTGCAGGATGTGATGCTGAGGTCGGTGGAAAAGCGCTTCGGCGACAGGCTACCGGAAACACCAGTGCAGTGGCTGACGGATAACGGTTCAGCGTATACCGCGTATGAAACGCGGAGGTTCGCGAGAGAGCTGAATCTGGAGCCCTGCACAACAGCGGTGAGCAGCCCGCAGAGTAATGGCATGGCCGAACGGTTCGTGAAAACGATGAAAGAAGACTATATCGCGTTCATGCCAAAACCGGATGTGAGAACAGCACTGCGAAACCTTGCAGTAGCGTTCACGCATTACAATGAAAACCACCCGCACAGCGCGCTGGGATATCACTCCCCGAGGGAATACCGGCGGCAGCGGACATCGTTAACTTAAGATACAAAAGCTGTCCGGAGATGGAGGGTCAAGATCACCTCAATTGTGCCGTATGCCTTGAGTTTACTCATACAAGGAACATCCACCTGCGGTGTTTTTAGTAACGCATTGTGCAACATGGCAAAATCTGAAGCATGTAGCAGAGTGATACCCCCTTTTGATAGCGCGCCAGGATGCAAACGGAAGTTACCGCGTTTAACCCCCTCATTCCATGTGTCATCGTCGATTCCCCAATCATCCCGCCTGTGCCTGAACGTCGCACCATTCATGACCTGGTTGTAACGATCCCGAACACCGGCATTAACGTGCGATCGGAGTCCACCTTCAGGACGATTAACAATCCAGTATTTACCCGCCGGAACCGGGCCTGCGGTCGGCTTCATGTCACAAGCCCCTCGATTGCGATAAATACCATCGCCAGAAAACGCTAAAAATGTTCCAGCCCCAGCAAACGATAACGGCGAGTCATGCGCATCGTTGATGACAAACCTTCCATGCAGAGTCATGCACCACCCAATATCCTTTTTTGAACTGTAGATTAAGGTACAGGCTGCTTAGTAGACAATCTATGTTAATAATATGATTTTATTTGAAATAATCTTATTTTATGTTGGTAGTCAGTGCCTGGCGGCGGTATATCAATGCTCAGAGAAGCATCAGAACGCATAATCCTGCCCCCTTTTCCCGCAATGTGATCTACTATTTCGGGCATCTGTTCGGGTCGTCCAGAACCGTGAATCATCATGCGCATCATCGCTGAGGAGTTTCCTGTTGCATTGGTTAGTTCGTCTACGCCTGGCCTGGCGCCAAATCACCACTGGATTTCCTTCACGTGCGAGGCTGGCAGCGCGCGATGCGCTTGCTACGGCACTGGCCTGCCTGCTGGCATGGTTACTGGCGGTATGGCTGTTAGGACATGAGCATCCTACGTTTGCCATCGTCAGCGCCGTGGTATGTCTTGCTCCGGGTGTACCCAGTCACCTGAAACAGGCCAGAAATCTGGTTATTGGCTGTACGTTCGGTATCGTGATGGGGGAGTTGATGTGGCAGCTCCCCGATACTCATCCACTGGTGCGGATGAGCATTGGTATGTTCTTCGCTATTTTGTTGGGCGCCGCCATCGGCCCGGCTCCGGTGGTCCCCATCCAGGCTGGAGTATCGGTGGCTCTGGTTCTTGCCATGGGGCCTGAAAGCGCGGGCGGTACACGTTTAGTGGACGTTCTGCTGGGAGCCTCTGTCGGATTATTATTCAGCCAGGTGCTCTTTACGTCTAATCCATTCAGCGACATTGGGCGTTCAACCTCCGACTTCCTGCGTCAGATTGGTAATGGACTGGATCGAATGCTACGAGCCTGTGAGGTGCAAAGCAGTAAGGGAGCAGAGGCCGCTTTGAGTCAGCTTTCAGAGGCTCAGGCCGCTCTGGCCGCTCTTCGCGCCGCTGTAGCTGAAGCACAGGTCAGTAAACGCTGGTCACTACGGGGTCGGCTAAACGCCGGGCGGCTTGCCACCGTCACACAGCGTTACGACCGCCATGCAATCCGGGTATACGCGACTTCCCTTTTATTAGCGGAAAGTCTCAGCCGGGCCATGTCACACACCCATACTCCACCACCAACTGTCGTGATGACGTATTGTCAGTGGTTGTCGGATAGCTGCATGGTACTAGCCCGTCAATCCGCCGTTGTTGCGCTTAAAGAAAGTGACCCACAGGCTTGTATGGGAACACCACCTCAGTCCACCGCTGACCAGCGCCATGAACTACCGCCAGAATGGCTCACGGTAGAAGATAATGCACGGCAACTGGAGCATGCCTTACAGGCACTGCTGGGCTCACGTGACGCATGATTGTCACGCAGAGATACCAGTATTCTACACGACCGTTGACATTCAGCGGTCTACTCCATCTCTGCCGCCAGGCCAACTATAGGGCAGGATCGTCTACCGGGGCGGGGTCAGTCCAACGCCCCTTTCAAAATGTCCTCAAAACCAGCGCCACTCAAGTCAGGAGTTGCACACAGCATATCTCTTGCTAATGAACGCCGCCGCAGCAGAAGGTCATCCAGAGTTTCTTCAAATGTGGTGATTTCGGGATCCCTCACCGTCGGATAATAAACATACACATCTTTAATTTGCCCAATCCGGTACGCCCGATCTGTTGCTTGATCTTCTTTGGCTGGGTTCCAGCAACGAGTGAAATGAATAACATGATTGGCTTTCTGTACGTTAACACCGAAACCGACTGCAACCGTAGAGAGAATAATCACCCCAAATCCAGGATGAACCTGGAAATCATCGATCAGCCTCTGGCGGCTATTCTGACTATTACTTTTAGTGCTGGTATCACCGTTAATAATGACAGGGCGGATACCAAACTTTTGATGGATCGCATGCTGAAGTTCACGCTGTAAGTCTCGAAGCTCAGTAAAAATAATGACTTTATCTTTCGTAGTGCTTTTTATTTCTGCGAGTATTTTCAGCAACCAGTTAAGCTTGGGTGAGTTATCACGAAAACGCGGCTCTGGATTGACAACTGCAGGGTGTGCGCAAATAAGCTTCAATCGGTGTAGCAACCCCAGCATACCTGTTCCAGCCTGCTGCATGCCTTCGCTCAGCGCCTGTTGCTGTTGCCAGTTTGCAACAGACGAAAGGTAGAGCTGTTTTTGCACTCCAGACAACATCAACTGCTTGCAACTTTCCACTTCAATTTTCTGTGGTAAATCACGCGCAACCTCTTCTTTAGTTCGGGGCTTTGTTGAATAAATCAGATTTCGGGTAAGTCTCCCCCGTAGCGGGTTGTGTTTTCAGGCAATACGCACGCTTTCAGGCATACCTGCTTTCGTCATTTTGTTCAGCGCTCGTACCAGGGCCATAGCCTCCGCAACCTGACCATCGTAGTCACGCAGCGTCAGTGAACCCCCGAACAGCTGTTTTACCCGGTACATCGCCGTTTCCGCTATCGAGCGACGGTTGTAATCTGTTGTCCATTTCCACCGCGCATTACTCCCGGTCATTCGCTGATTAGCCACTGCACGGTTACGGTCTGCATATTCACCGGGCCAGTAACCCGCACCTTTTTGGGGAGGGATAAGCGCGCTGATTTTCTTACGCCGCAGTTCATCGTGACATAGCCGGGTATCGTAAGCGCCATCGGCGGCGGCTGACCTGATTTTCCGGTGGGTTTGCCAGATTAACCCGGGGAAGGCCTCTGAGTCCGTAACGTTGTTCAGCGACAGGTCTGCACAGATGATTTCATGTGTGTTGCTGTCAACTGCCAGATGCAACTTTCGCCATATACGACGGCGTTCTTTGCCGTGTTTTTTGACTTTCCATTCGCCTTCACCAAAGACCTTCAGCCCGGTGGAATCAATCACCAGATGCGCGATTTCACCCCGGGTGGACGTTTTGAAACTGACATTAACCGACTTTGCGCGCTTGCTGACACTGGTGTAATCCGGGCAGCGCAACGGAACATTCATCAGTGTAAAAATGGAATCAATAAAACCCTGCGCAGCCCGCAGGGTCAACCTGAACACGCGTTTAATGACCAGAACGGTGGTGATGGCGAGATCAGAATAGCGCTGAGGTCTTCCCCGTGATGAAGGCGTTGCCGACTCATACCAGGCCTGAATAGCTTCATCATCCAGCCAGAAAGTTATGGAGCCACGGTTGATGAGGGCTTTATTGTAGGTGGGCCAGTTGGTGATTTTGAACTTTTGCTTTGCCACGGAACGGTCTGCGTTGTCGGGAAGATGCGTGATCTGATCCTTCAACTCAGCAAAAGTTCGATTTATTCAACAAAGCCTGGTAATGGTGCCAACTTACTGATGGAGGGTCAAGATCAGGGTGACCTGCGCCATGATGTTATCCGAGCCCTGTTTCCTAATCACTACACCGGTATTTGATTACCCAGGTCAACTTCAGGCTGTTACAGGGACGGCAACCGTGTCAGCACATCCTTGAGATAGGCATACGGATCGTGCCCATTATTACGGGCCGACTGGATCAAACTCATGATCGCAGCAGCGCGCTTGAGTATGCGAACCCACGCCGAGCATTTGAGAAGGCAACGGGATGAACGCTGGCTGGATAGCCGTGGTTTTCTGGGTAGGCAGCCGAATCCATTTGTGGTCGAGGTTGGCATTGAGGCTGTAGCCCAAGGCGATGTTTGCGATGGAGGCACCGGGTTCAGAACACTCCTGAATGACCTGAGCCTTGAAAGATTTGCTGTAGGTACGGCGCTGAGGGCGCATGGAAAATCCGCTTGATGGGCCATGGCCTTCGGCGGCGGTGTCGGGAAGGTGTGTTGGCCGGACGGATACTGTTGAACTACGTTGTCTGGGGCAACGGAAGTGTTTCGGCCCGACTCTGGAACGCGATCCGCAGCGACGACTGGGCAATTCCGCACGTTAGCCTGAGCAGCCTCGGGGAAATCGTCGTCTGGGCGCGCCCAGACGAGTTTCCGCCAAGGAACATGCAGACGAGCAAGGGGCTGCGGGCACTCGGCTACAACGTGAGGATCGGTGTTTGATCGAGGCGCCTGTGGTACACGCAGGCTGAGGAGCCAGGCGCTGTCCATTGCCTGATCAGGCCGCCCCCCTGCGCCTTGCCTGAGCAGTTGACCTGCATCAATGGGGCGGGAGAACGCTGCACATTGATTCTTGAAGTTATTCATAGTAGGTCTAATATTACAAAGTATTGTAAGGATTTCCTTGGCCGGAACCGCAAAGCGACGCGATTGGAGAGGGTGAGATGAAAGCGCACCTACAGGTGATTTTCACGCTCGATGAATTGGCTGCGTACTTGAAAGTCGGCAAGCGGACGATTTATCGGCTCGCCGCACACGGGGAAATTCCGGCTTTCAAGGTGGGCGGGACGTGGCGGCTTCGTCAAAGTGAAATCGATCAGTGCATCAATGATCAGACCCGAGCCGGAGCAAAGAAGGAGGTGATGCGCAAGCGTGAACAGCAGAAGTCATCCGAGCAGCCCGTGTCGCCTGGGCGCACTACCCGTCGCAGCAGGCAAAGGGCTTGAGTAACTCGTTTTCCAATTTTTCTGGAGGTATGACATGGACATCGATTTCAAGAAGTTGGCTCCCTGGAACTGGTTCAAGAACGAGCAGCAAGAGCAGCAGACCGCCTCTTCCCTGCCGGTGCAGCGCAATGACCTGCCAGCGGCGAGCGGGCCAGTCAGCCCGATCCTGCAACTGCATCGGGAAATCGACCGGCTGTTCGATGACGCATTCCGGGGCTTCGGTTTTCCGGCGTTGAACATGCCGCAGTGGCCATCCGATTGGTCGGGCATGCTGAAGCCGGCCCTGGACATCCAGGAAACCGACAAGCAGTACAAGATTACCCTGGAAGTGCCCGGTGTCGAGGAGAAGGACATCCAGATCACTCTCGACAACGACGTGCTGATGGTGCGTGGCGAGAAGCGCCAGGAACAGGAGAAGAAGGAAGGTGGCTTCCACCGTGTGGAGCGCTCCTACGGCAGCTTTCAGCGTGCCTTGAACCTGCCTGACGACGCCAACCAGGATTCGATCAAGGCATCGTTCAAGAACGGGGTGCTCACGGTCACGATCGACAAGCGCGAGGTCAGCGCGCCGAAGCAGGGACGCTCGATCCCGATCAACGGCTGACGTCGCCGGCTCGTTCGTCACAAGAAAAACCCGGCACGAGACGAGGAGTCGCGGCTCGCGATGCCTCGTCGCCTCAACCTTGTCAACCTTCTCAGGAGCATCAGCATGGCCAGAAAACAATGCCAGGTCTGCGGCCAACCCGCCACCGTGCGGGTGGAAGCCAATCTCAACGGTCGTAACAGCACCATGCTGTTGTGCGACGACCATTACCGGCAATTAGTGCGCCAGCAAAAGCGCACCGTTTCGCCGCTGGAAGCCTTGTTCGGCTCGCGCAGCGGCCTGTTCGAGGACTTCCTCGGCAGTGACTTCTTCCGCATCGGCGAAGACGCGACGCCAGTTGCCGCCGATACCGATGACGTGGTCGATGCCTCGTTTGGCGAGCCCGCCACCGCAGGTTCGGGTGCGCCGCGCCGTCGCGGCAGTGGGTTGGCCAGCCGCATCAGCGAACAGTCGGAAGCCTTGCTGCAGGAGGCCGCCAAACACGCTGCCGAATTTGGCCGCTCCGAGGTGGATACCGAACATCTGCTGCTGGCGCTGGCCGACAGCGACGTGGTCAAGACCATCCTGGGTCAGTTCAAGATCAAGGTCGATGACCTCAAGCGGCAGATCGAGTCTGAGGCCAAGCGCGGGGACAAGCCCTTCGAGGGCGAGATCGGCGTGTCGCCGCGCGTGAAGGATGCGCTCAGCCGCGCCTTCGTGGCCTCCAATGAACTCGGCCATTCTTATGTCGGTCCAGAGCATTTCCTGATCGGTCTGGCCGAGGAAGGCGAAGGGCTGGCCGCCAACCTGCTGCGCCGCTACGGCCTGACGCCGCAGGCGCTGCGCCAACAGGTCAGCAAGGTGGTCGGCAAGGGCGCCGAGGATGGCCGCGCTGAGACGCCGACCAACACGCCAGAACTCGACAAGTACTCGCGCGACCTGACCAAGATGGCGCGCGACGGCAAGCTCGACCCGGTGATCGGCCGCGCGCAGGAGATCGAAACCACCATCGAGGTGCTGGCCCGGCGCAAGAAGAACAACCCGGTGCTGATCGGCGAGCCGGGTGTGGGCAAGACCGCCATCGTCGAAGGGCTGGCGCAGCGCATGGTGGCGGGTGAAGTGCCCGAGACCTTGCGCGACAAGCGCCTGGTGGAACTCAACATCAACGCCATGGTGGCCGGCGCCAAATATCGCGGCGAGTTCGAGGAGCGCGTGCAGAAGGTGCTGAAGGAGGTGACCGAGCACCAGGGCGAGCTGATTTTGTTCATCGACGAGGTGCACACCATCGTCGGTGCCGGCCAGGGCGGTGGCGAAGGCGGGCTGGACGTGGCCAACGTGTTCAAACCGATGATGGCGCGCGGTGAACTCAACCTGATCGGCGCCACGACGCTGAACGAGTACCAGAAATACATCGAGAAGGATGCCGCACTGGAGCGGCGCTTCCAGCCGGTGACGGTGCCCGAGCCGACGGTGGCCCAGACCATCATGATTCTGCGCGGCCTGCGCGACACCTTCGAGGCGCACCACAAGGTCAGCATCTCCGAAGACGCGATCATCGCGGCGGCCGAGTTGTCCGACCGCTACATCACGGCGCGCTTCCTGCCGGACAAGGCGATCGACCTGCTCGACCAGGCGGCCGCGCGCGTGAAGCTGTCGGCCACGGCCCGGCCGGTGGCCGTGCAGGAGCTGGAGTCCGAACTGCACCAGCTACGGCGTGAACAGGATTACGTGGCCGCGCGCAAGCAGTACGACCAGGCCGCCGAGCTCGGCAAGCGCATCGAAGCCAAGGAGGCCGAGCTCAAGAAGCTCGTCGAGGACTGGGAGCGGGAGCGGGCCTCCGGCAGTGCCGAGGTCAAGGCGGAACACGTGGCGCAGGTTGTCTCGCGCCTGACCGGCATCCCGGTCAACGAGTTGACGGTGGAAGAGCGCGAAAAGCTGCTGCACCTGGAACAACGGCTGCACGAGCGCCTGGTGGGACAAGACGAGGCGGTCCGTGCCGTGGCCGATGCCGTGCGGCTATCCCGCGCCGGCCTGCGCGAAGGCAGTAAACCGGTGGCTACCTTCCTGTTTCTGGGCCCGACCGGGGTGGGCAAGACCGAGCTCGCCAAGGCATTGGCCGAATCGATCTACGGCGATGAGCACGCCCTGTTGCGCATCGACATGTCGGAATATGGCGAACGCCATACCGTGGCGCGGCTGGTGGGCGCGCCTCCGGGCTATGTCGGTTACGACGAAGGCGGTCAGCTCACCGAGAAGGTGCGGCGCAAGCCCTACAGCGTGCTGCTGCTCGACGAGATCGAGAAGGCACACCCTGACGTCTACAACATCCTGCTGCAAGTGTTCGACGACGGTCGCCTCACCGACGGCAAGGGCCGGGTGGTGGATTTCACCAACACCATCATCATCGCCACGTCCAACCTGGGTTCGGACATCATCCAGCGACGGCTGAAGGCGCGTGAGGCGGCTGGCGAGGAGTACGAAAAGACCAAGGCCGAGGTCATGGACGTGCTGCGCGGCCACTTCCGGCCCGAGTTCCTCAACCGCATCGACGAGATCATCGTCTTCCATGCGCTGGGCAAGGAGGAGATCCGCCACATCGTCGGCCTGCAGCTCGATCGCGTGGCGCGCAGCGCCGCCAGCCAGGGCGTGACGCTCACTTTCGATCAGACGCTGATCGACCATTTCGCGGAAGAAGGCTACAAGCCCGAGTTCGGTGCGCGTGAACTCAAGCGCCTGATCCGCAGCGAGCTGGAAACTGCGCTGGCGCGCGAGATGCTCGGTGGCGGCATCGGCAAGGGCGATCACGCCAGCGCACGCTGGGACGACAAGGCCGAACGCGTGGTGTTCGAACGCAAAGAGCCACCGCAGACCCCGGCCGAGCCGGAGCAGCCGGATGTCGCGAAGGCGACCGAGACGCCGCACGGCGACGCTGGCAAAGACTCGAGCAAGAAGAAGTCGGCGAGCGACGCATCTTGATGGCGGGCGAGGCTGCCGTGTCCGACCCCATCGGCCTGGCATGGGCAGCCTCCCTGGCATCGATCGCGGTGGCGGTTGTGGCCGCGGGTCACGCGGTCGTCTACAAGCGTGATCCGCGGTCGGCCACGCCGTGGGGGCTGCTCATCAGCGGCGGCACTGCCCTCCCGCTCGCTGGTCATCCGTTTGCGTGACGGTGCGGCCCGTCTGTTCACCTGATCCTCTGGCAACTCGACTTTCGAGGAACACGGTCCATGGAAAAAAAGAATCAATGGAATACCGGCTACTGGATCGTTGCCCTCCTGCTGTTGCTGAGTTTGCAGAGCTACTGGCAGACGGCGAAAACCGTCGAGCCGGTGCCCTACAGCGAGTTCGAGAAGGCGCTGGACGAGGGGCGCGTGGCCGAAGTGCTGGTGTCGGATCGTACGGTGACCGGGCGCCTGAAGTCGCCGGACAGCCGGGGCAAGACGACGATCGTGGCAACGAGGGTCGAACCCGATCTTGCCGATCGCCTGTCGAAGTACGACGTACCCTATGCCTGCGTGTTGGAGAGCACCTGGCTGAGCGATGTGCTGTCGTGGATCCTGCCAGCGGTATCCTTCTTTGGCGTCTGGTTCTTCCTGTTCCGCCGCTTCGCCGAGAAGCAGGGCATGGGCGGGTTTCTCAACATCGGTAAGAGCCGCGCCAAGGTGTTCGTGGAAAAGAACACCGGTGTGACGTTCGCCGATGTGGCGGGGGGGATGAGGCCAAGGCGGAGCTGGTCGCGATCGTCGATTTCCTGAAGAATCCGCAGGACTATGGCCGTCTCGGGGCGCGCATTCCCAAGGGCGTGTTGCTGGTCGGCCCACCGGGCACCGGCAAGACATTGCTGGCCAAGGCTGTTGCCGGGTGGCCGAATCGATCCAGGCGCGCATCGATCAGGCTATCCGCGACATCGTGATGGGCGTGTTCGAGCGCGCCTACCGGATTCTCGACATCAACCGCGCGGTGCTGGAGCGCTGCGCGCGAGCTGCTGGCGCGGGAAACGCTCGACGAAAGCGATATCCGTCAATTGACTCAAGGACTTGTTCGGAACTGAAAACAGTAGTAGGTGCCATTCAGAGTAAACCGACGGCTCTGTTCAGTGCGTCATCCAATTCGTCGGCATTGTTCAAGGAGAACCGATATGTCTGCATTGACTCCGTGGGACCCCTTCCGGGAACTGGATGAATTGCAAAACCGCCTGGCGACGATGTTCGGACGAATACCCCAGCGACAGGGCGCCCGTACCGGCAACGAAGCCAAGACCACGGCGGACTGGGCTCTAATGGCGGACATCAGCGAGGATGAGAACGCATTCCTCCTCAAGCTGGATCTGCCGGAGGTCCCCAGGGATGCCGTGCGCGTCAGCGCGGAAAACGGTGTGCTCACCATCAGCGGCGAGCGCAAACTGGAAAAAGAGGAGCAGGGCAAGAAGTTCCACCGCATAGAACGTGCCTATGGCCGCTTTGTGCGCAGCTTTGTCTTGCCTGACAACGTTGATCCGACCAAGGTGACGACTTCCATGAAAGACGGCGTGCTGGAAGTGCGGCTTGTCAAGGCCGAGCAAGCCAAACCGAAACAGATTGAAATCTCAGTCAACTAACTTCAATCAAGAGCCCAAGATCATGAATATCAAACAGCCACAATACACCTTCTCCGCACTTGCCCTGGCGGTCGTCGTCGGACTGAGCGGACCGGCTCTGGCCCAATCGGCGGCAGGTTCTAGCCCAGGTGCTGCAGCACCCTCTGCCGCATCCAAGGCGGCACAGCCACAGGTAGATGACAAGGCCGCCCGGGAAGCCGATAAAAAGCGTGCCGAGCTCACTCAAGACGCCATCACGGCGCTCACCAAGACCCAGGAGGCTTTGACCCTCCTTGATGCAAACAAGACCAAGGAGGCGCTTGCTGCGCTGGAACTGGCCAGCGGAAAGCTGGAACTGGTATTGGCACGCGACGCCAAACTTGCTTTGGCGCCGGTCGATGTACGCGTCATCACCCACGATATCCACGCCAACGTGGAATCGGTAAAGAAAGCGGTCAAGTTGTCTCGGGAGTTGTTGGGTGATGGCGAGGTGCAAAAGGCCCGGCCCATCGTTGCCAATCTGGCCAGCGAAATCGTAATCCAAACCGACAACCTTCCGATGGCAACGTACCCGGCAGCGATCAAGTCGGCCGCACGGCTCATCGACAGCGGCAAGATCGACAACGCCAAAGCGGAACTCGCCCGAGCACTGAACACGCTGGTGGTGACCTCGGTCGCCTTTCCTCTGCCCGTGCTACGGGCCGAAGCCGCGATGGCAAAAGCTGAAAAGCTGGCCGAGACCGACAGGCGCGATGCCAGGCAGAACGAGGAGCTCAGCACCTTGCTGTCGTCCGTGCGCACGGAGATCGAGATGGCGCAGATCCTGGGTTATGGCAAGAAGGCGGACTTCAAACCCATCTTCGATCAGGTGAAGTCCATTGAGCAAAAGTCGGCTGGTGGCAAAAGCGGCAAGGGATGGTTCGACGAGTTGAAGACGCGCATCCAAAAGCTGTTTTGAGGTGATGAAGGGGCTGACTGCTCTGTCGGTCAGTCTCGCGATGTTCGCATTCAGCCCCAATAGATTCGCCTATTTTCACTATCTCATACGAGGCATATCACCATGAATGAGCAAACACCGAATCCCAATGCGACGAACGAAGGAAAAAACGAACAGGCCGCGGTAAGCAGCCTTCCTGTCAGTCCAGAGTCCAAGCCTGAAGTCGTCACGGAGGTACAGCCTGAGGTTCAGAAAGAAACGGACTCGCAGGCGGCAGACAAACGTAAACAAGTCCTCGATGAGGCAGTCTCGGCCTTGTCGCTGACCAAATCAGCGCTGGCCGCACTTGACGGCAAGGACACTGCACGCGCATTGGCAACGCTGGCCGAAGTGACGGGAAAGCTGGAGCTGATCGTCGCGCGCGAACCCACGCTCGCCCTGGCCGGCGTTGATGTGCGCACCATCGTGCACGACTTGTTCGCCAACACGGAAACCATTGAGGCGATGACCGACGAGGCGCTGGATGCCCTCAAACATGGCGAGGTGCAACAGGCTCGCCACGTGCTGGCTTTGCTGGCCAGTGAAATCGTGATCACGGTCACCAACATCCCTTTGGCGTCCTATCCCGCAGCCGTGAAGGCAGTCGTGCCGCTGATCGATCAGGGCAAGATCGAAGAAGCCAAAGCCGCGCTGCAGTCAGCGCTCAGCACGCTGGTCGAGGAGCGCAGCGTGCTTCCGCTGCCCGTCCTGCGTGCGAAGCTGCTCCTGAAGCGCGCCGAGCCCCTGGTAGAAGATGGTCAGCGCAGCGAAGCATCCAATGAGCGCCTCGAGACATTGTTGAACGAAGCCCGGCAGCAGTTGGAAATGGCAGAACTGCTGGGCTATGGAAAAAGGAAGGACTTTGAGCCCCTGTACGCTGAACTCAAGAAAATCAAGGAAAAGACGGGAGGGGGAGGCTGCGGAAAAGGCTGGCTCGATGAAGTCAAGGCAAAACTGTCCAGGTTGTTCTGAAACCGCTGGAGAGGGGGCGCATAGCGCCCCCTCTCTTGTCCCATGAGTGTTTGATTTTTTATTTTGTATAGATCTTTAGGAGATATTGCATGAACACAGACACCATCGCCAATTCCAATGCGGATGACCCCACCAAAGCACTGTGTTCGCTGAGCCAAAATTGGTGGCTTTTTGTGCTGCGCGGTGTCTTGGCATTGATTTTTGCAGCCCTCGCGTTCTGGATGCCACAATCGGCTCTGTTGGCCATGACCATCATGTTCGGCGCATTTTCCTTGGTCAATGGCGCGTTCAACTTGTTTGCAGCGGTGCGCCATATCCAGAAAAAAGAGCGCTGGGGCTGGCTGCTGTTCAGCGGCATTGTCGGCATACTTACGGGCGTCGTCGTCCTGGTTGCTCCTTGGGTCGCCACGATAGTCTTGGCTTCTTTTTTATGGGCTAGCGTGGGCTTCTGGGCGATTTTCACCGGTGTGCTGGAGATATCCGCCGCCGTTCGGCTGCGTCGGGAAATCAAGGGTGAAATCTGGCTTGCCCTCAGTGGACTGCTCTCGATTATCCTTGGTGCTATCGTCTTGTGGATATTTTTTACCCGTCCGGTCGAGTCATTCGTGGCCGCAGGCTGGCTGTTGGGTTTCCATGCGGCAGTCTATGGCGTCACGCTTTTGTTCTTGAGTTGGAGTCTTCGCAAAACGCGCCTGGGGTAAGAGCGTGCCAAACCAAAATCTATGGATATGAGCATCCTCGATTCATGCCTCCATAGAAATGACATCGAAGGAGTCATACATGCAGATACAATATAGCTATCGAGCTATCGACAAAGAGTTTCATGAACCTTGGCAGAGAGCTTTGGGAAATGTGATCGAGCACGCCCTCAAGCCATTGCTCGACAAACACACTAAAGATTCAGCGCGACTTCAAATCGTCCTTGATCGCGACAAGATCAAGCGGCAATTTCTGGCCAGTGGCTATATGCACCTGCCCGGCAAAAAGATTGTCAGCGTTACTGCATCACATGACGAGCTGACGCCCCTCGCGCAGATGCTCGCACAGTCGTTGTTCCGTCAGGCCAAGAAGCATTTTGACCGACTGCATGCTCAGGATCAAATCAAGCGCAAAGCACGACGCGAGCGCTTGCGCGAGCTCAAGGTGCGGATTGCCGCAAAACCCGCATCAGCCGCCCATGAGGCCGAGGTGACCCGAATGCCTCTACTGTCGAAACTTGAGGCTGTCGCAAGGCGTGAGCTGGCTTATCTGCGGGCCGTCGGCGATTTACCGCGCGATTATCCGACGCTGCGCGACGTGGTGGATGAAGCGATTGTCCGAGCTAAGGTGGAATGGCAATCCGTGCCGGGGGAAAAAGAGGCTTACACCGGTCTTTTGAAGCATCTGTTCGCCGTCCTGGATAACGAAGTGGCAAGCAGCCGGCAATTTGGCGAATTCGTTTCTCTGGACGCGCCGGTCGAACCGGATGCCCAAGACGTGGCCGAGGCCATGGTGGAAGAGGAAATCTTCGAATTTTATCAGCACGATGACACACTCAAGCTGGCCGATATTTTCGCTGGCAGTCAGCATCCCGATGTCGCAACGATCGCGGAACAGGAGGAGCTGATTGATCGGTCGAGCGAGTTCGCTTTTGCATTTGACCTGCTGAAGGACATGCCGCGTTTGTGGCGGCGCATTTTTCTGCTTATCCGTGTGGACGGGCTGAATGCCAGCAGCGTCTCTGAAATCCTGCTGATTCCTAGTAAGGAAGATGCTGTCCGAAGGTGGCTCATGCAGGCCGAAGCATTCATCGCTGCTCATCTGGAAGAGGCCGGAGTAAGCAAAAACGGGAACGATTGGCTCCAAGGCGTTGATTGGTCGGCATTGTCTGTGACCCGAAGCGAGGCAGCCTCACTGTGGTCCAAGGAGGCGAACCATGAAGAATGATCTTCACCTCGTCTGCCCGCATTGCCAGTCCATCAACCGCGTACCGACTGCGAAGCTATCGGAACATCCCAACTGTGGCCGCTGCCAGCAGCCCTTGTTCACGGGCGAGCCCATCGAGTTGACCACGGCGACGTTCTCGCGCCACGTGGAGCGCAGCGATCTGCCGCTGCTGGTCGATTTCTGGGCGCCATGGTGCGGGCCGTGCAAGATGATGGCGCCACAGTTCCAGCAAGCGGCGCACCAGCTCGAACCGAGGATCCGGCTGGCGAAGGTGAATACCGAGGCTGAGCCCCACCTGGCCGCGCAGTTCGGTATCCGCAGCATCCCGACGCTCGCCCTGTTCCAGGGTGGGCGGGAGATCGCCCGTCAGGCCGGCGTGATGGGCGCGCAGGACATCGTGCGCTGGACGTCGACGCAAGTGGGACGCTGACCGATGCAGGGCTTGCTCGGCACTACGCTAATCCTGCTGGCGGCTTGCAGCCTGGCGGCGATGGCGACGGCGGCGTTCAGAGTGCCCGCCTTGCTGGGGTATCTCTCTGTCGGCGTTGTACTGGGCCCCTCAGTCATCGGCGTGATCGCGCCGGGGGAGACGCTGAGCTTTCTGTCCGAGCTGGGCGTGGCGCTGCTGTTGTTCATGGTCGGACTGGAATTCTCCCTCGGAGACTTCTGGCTCGCCCGCAGGACGGTGCTGATGGCGGGCGCTCTGCAGATGATCGCCGTGGCCCCGCCGCTGATCCTGCTATTGATGTGGCTGGGGCAGCCCGGCCAGAGCGCCGCGCTGCTCGGCACTGCGGCGGCCATGTCGTCCACGGCGCTGGTCAGCCGACAACTGGCCGACCAAGGCGAGCTCACCACCCGCCACGGACGCAGTGCCATCGCCGTGCTGGTCTTTCAGGACCTGGCCAGCGTGCCCCTGCTGGCCTTGCTGGCGATCTGGGCGCGCGGCGAGTCGCCGAAGATCGAGCATGTGCTGCTCGAAGTATTCGGTGTGCTGCTGCTGTTCGCGGCAGCGGCCCTCGTCTCGCGCCGTCTGTTGCATGGCCTGCTGGGCTGGGTGGCGCGGCGGGGCCACGAGGAATCGTTCGTGCTCGTCTCCTTGTGCGTGGTGGTGGCTGCCGCCGCTGCTGCGCACGCGGTCGGCGTATCCGCCGCCCTGGGGGCCTTCCTCGCCGGGATGGTGCTGGGCGAGAGCGACTTCCGGCACCACATGGAAAGCCACCTCAGGCCGTTTCGCGATGTGTTGTCGGGCGTGTTCTTCGTGACCATCGGCCTGCAACTGGACGCAGCACAGATTCTTTCGGCACCGCTGGCGGTGCTGGCGTGGCTGGTGGTGCTGGTACCGGTCAAGATCCTGCTCAATACGCTGGCCTTGCGGGCGACGCGCCTGTCCGCCCTCGATGCCTGGCGCACGGGCATAGCGTTGGGGCACGGCGGCGAGTTCGCCCTGCTGTTGTTGGGCACGGTCTTGCAGCAGCATCTGATCCCCGCGACCGTCGTCCAACCCATGCTGGTCGCGCTGGTGCTCAGCATGGCCCTGGCACCGCTACTGATCCGCCATCACGATGTACTTGCCCGGTTCTTGAGCCGCACCGGCGGCGTCATTCAGCCACCCCAGGCTGAAGAAGTCGAGATCGCCGCGCAGACGACGCGATATCGAGACCATGTCATCGTTTGCGGCGCGGGCGAGCTTGGCCTGACAGTCAGCGAGATTCTTCGCCACGCCGGCGTGGCGCATCTGCTGCTGGAGGCGGACGCGCAGAAGGTAGAGGCCGCGCGTGCCGCCGGCGCGCCGGTGTTCCATGGCGATGCCAGTCGGCCCGATACCTTGCTGGCTGCCGGCTTGACGCATGCGCACTTGGTGGTGCTAACGTTCGCCCATGCCCAGCAAGCGTTGCGCATCGCCCAGGCGATTGCCGAGCGCCGTCCGGCGCTAACCTTGTGGGTGTCATGCAGAAGTACGACCGCGGCCGATGCATTTCGCGCCATGCCTAACGTGCGCGTGTATCAGCAATCCTTTGCCGCAGCTATTGGGCTGGCGGAACAGGTGATGTCGACGCTTGGCATGTCGACCGAGTTGATTGAAGGACACATCAGCGCAATGCGCCGCCGTCTCGACAGCAGCCGTTTTCCAGGGAGTTCATAGTCATGAAATCAAAACGCCTTAACCCATTTCAGGTCTTGCGTGACCAATTGGCCATCATGAGTTTTTACGAGCGCTTCGAGCAGGTCGTCGCGCTCGTGCTGTCGGCGGTGATCGCCGTCATCATCATGGTGTCGCTGTTCCAGCTCATCTCCATCGTCTTCACGCTGCTGGTTCTCGATGCCTTCAATCCCCTGGACCACAAGGTATTCCAGAGCGTGTTCGGCATGATCATGACGCTCTTGATCGCGATGGAGTTCAAGCATTCCATCGTGCGCGTGGCGCTGCGTCGGGACAGCATCATCCAGGTTAAGACGGTGGTCCTGATCGCGGTGATCGCACTCTCCCGCAAGTTCGTGATCCTCGACTCCGACGCGAGCCCCGCAAAGATAGCCGCGCTGGCAGGCGCCACGCTGGCTCTGGGTGCGACCTACTGGCTGCTGCGCAAGCGCGGCGACCGCGCCGCCGAGACCTCTGAGCATGACCCGTCATCATCCGAGTGATCCGCGCACTGCGCTCTTGCAACACCGCTGGCTCAACCGCCTGCAGACCGGGCTGTTGGTCCTGACCCTGGTCGGGATCGCAGCCGCAGCAGGGAGACTGCCATTTGGGGAAGGCTGCCTGTGGCTCGCGCTGTTTGCCGTTGCAGGTGCGTTGCTGCTGGAACCGGTAGCCGCGTCGGCGCTGAGCTTGCGCCTGTACCGCGTACGGGCCTTGCACCCGCAACAAGCCCACGAGATGTGGGCCCTGTTGCGCGAGCTGCCCGCCCGTGCCGGTTTGCCCGCCACGCCGGTGCCGCACTATGTGCCCAGTGCCGTCGTCAACGCCTTCGCCACCGGATCGAAGCAGGAGGCATCGATCGCCCTCACCGATGGCCTGCTGCGCAGCCTGAGCCCACGCGAGCTGGCGGGTGTGTTCGCGCACGAGGTCGCGCACATCGCTAATGAGGATCTGCGTGTCATGGGGCTGGCGGATTCCGTCAGTCGCCTCACGTGCCTACCCGGCCCGGTTTCCGTGCCTTTTGAGTGAAAAAAACCCTCAGTTATCGCCGTACCGTGTGCGGCCTGTGCCGCAGTCCATGTGATTACGGAGGTTTATCCATGCAGTATGTGAATACATGCCCAGCCCTGAATGTTGAAGAGTCTGACCGCCTGTCCTTCATGCCGTACCTGTTCGGCACGGATTTTATGCTCGCAGAATTACAGGTGTACGCCCTGGCCAAAAAATGGATGCCCGGATATGAGGGCGGCTTATGGCATTTCATCCGCCTGCCGGAGGGGGGCAGCTACATGATGCCAGACAGTGGGAGGGTACATCTGGTTAGTGGCGAAAACTGGTTTGATCGCATGGTCTGCGCCGACGCAGCGGGCATTATTCTGACCAGCCTGGCGATTAATCGCCGTCTGGCGGCCCATCCTGACAGCAGTAATCCGGCACTGACCCGCCTTTATATGCTGCGTGATGCCCAGCTCTGGAATCACATCACCTTTCACCCGAAATGCAGTGCTATTTACGCCGCGCTGGACTGATTAACGACCGGGGCAGTTACACCGCCCCGCAGGGAGATAAAAATGAATTCATCAGTAACCGTTCCGGCCGTCTACGTGGGCACATATCACCAGTACAACGGCGGCAGTATTTTTGGCAAATGGTTTGATTTAACCGACTTCGACGACGAAGACGAATTTTATGACGCCTGCCGGGCGTTGCATGCCGCCGAGGATGACCCCGAGTTTATGTTCCAGGACTGGGAAGGGATCCCGTCTCAGTTTGCCTCTGAACTCTCTGTTTAGTGGGCGTTTATCGAGGCATTCCGGCAGGCGCAGGACGAAGGACGCGCCGCCGCGTTTGTAGTCTGGGCGGAATATACCGGCGAGTGCGACTATGACGCCTTTGATGATGCGTATTGTGGCGAGGCTGAAAGCGAGGAGGATTTTGCTTATGGCTTTGTGGAGGATCACGGTCTGTTAAACGAGGTGCCTGAATTCCTGCGCGTCTATTTCGATTATGAGGCTTACGCGCGGGATCTGTTCAGCAGCGGCTATGTCTTCCATGAAGGCTATGTATTCAGCAACTGATTACTATCCGGCGGGGAAGCCGGCCGGTTAAGGAGAAAGCACATGAAACTTGCACCACAAAGCCGCGGTATCCTGCGACAGTACAAAGCCCTGATTAATGCCCGCTGCCGTGATGGCGGTCAGCGGGAACTGACCACCACCCAGGTGATGGATGAAATCTGTGAATACATGATCTGTCAGTGTGCCGTCTATATTGGCGGCCATTTCATCCTTCAGGGGGGAAAGGCACGATAAATCGCAGGGCAGGGGGGGAACCTCTGCCGCTTCCGGCCGCGCGAAAACCCGGGCAGGCTGCGCCTGCCGGAGAGAGACGTCGCCGCGCATTCTCCTCTCCGTTGTCAGTCGCTGTTGCCCGGGAATACGCGTATTATCAGGGATATCTTCCTGTAAAGCAGACCGGTGATGCATATGTCAAAGTGGAATATCGCCTCTTTTTCAAAGGAGGAGCAGGATAAAGTTGCCGTCGATAAGGTGGCCGCTGCTGTTGCCTGGCAGGAACGCATGAACAAGCCCGTCATGCCGGAACTTGTTGAACGGGAACAGCCTGAACACCTGCGCGAATATTTCCGTGAACGGCTCTGCGTACATCGACTGAACAGTCAGCAGCTGCCGCGCGCAAATGCGCCCGAATATAATAAACCCGGAGATGAGCAGCAGAAGTGATTCTTATCGTCAGTGTGTCCAGGGAGGAAATTTTATGCGTATGTCTCTGATGTTTGCAGCCGTGACGCTTTTAACCGGTATTAACCTGATATTTATTCCGTTTCAGCCTGTTCCGGCTCTGTGGGGGGCTATCCTGGCCGTTGCTTTTGTTCTGATTAATGTCGTGGCAGAAAAACTGCTCCTCTGGAGTGGCATGGCGTGGATTATCGTTGCCGGCATCATCATAACGCTGATGCTGAAGGGGAAAGAACCGGGTGACGAATTACGCGTGCTGATTCGAGGGCCAGCTGCGCACCCGCAACTGGCAGGACGATGACGGAGTCACGCGCTACGTCACCGAGGTGCTGGTCGGCCAGAACGGCACCCTGCAGATGCTCGGCGGCTGCCGTGAATCCGGTGTGCCTGAGAGCACCGCGCAGCCGCAAAGTCCTGCCGCCCCGGCACAACCTGCTCAGGCCCCGGCTAAATCCCCGAAAGCGAAGGGCGGTAAGACAGGCCGTCAGGATGCGTCTCCGTCGTAGCAACCGCCTCAGCTACTCCCGGATGATTTCTCTCCAATGGATGATGACGCGCCCTTTTAAACCATGATGAAGACGCCCCGTTCAGGCGGGGCAGAAAAGGAGAAACACATGGACTACAACGTTTTGTGCCAGCCTGGATCCCTGCCGGATGGCACGTTTACCCGCGAGCAGGCTCAGGTTGTCGCAGCGCAGTATCAGAATGTGGCGATTGAAGATGAGCAGGGGACCCATTTTCGCTTTGTCGTCGGTCATCAGGATGACAGCAGCATGGTCTGGCGCGTCTGGAATTTTGAGCCGGGCGGCGAGGACCTGATGAACCGTTACATCCGCGACTACGGAGTACGCAAAACGCAATAAGCCGTAAGAGGTGCCGGGCTGATGAATCTGCCCGGCAGACATTAACCAATATCGGAGAGAAATCAATTATGTCAGTGACCGAGTCTAAAGCAAAAGCAACGGTTAAACCAGCAAAAAATCGGTGAACCCTGCCGAATCCGCCTCCCTGAAAGCCGCGCTAGAGGCTGCTCAGGTTGAGATGGTGCCGCTTTCGGCGCTGGTCAAATCCCTGCTGAACGTCCGCACGATCCCCTACACTGATTGCCAGTCACGGGGAGTGCTGTCCGCTGCCTGTTGATGTTTAGGCCGAACTGTTCCCCCGAGGTGCAGCACATCCGGACTGAGCGCCGGAAACAGCGCAGCAGCCTCGCCTTTACCCGTAAGATGCGTCGGGAAGAACGCGCAATGGCGCATCACTGGCGATTACGGCAGAACCTGCTGGGACAGGCCGTCACGGAGCTGAATTTCCAGTCACCGGAAACGGTCATCAGCTGGTACCGCCGGTGGGCCGATGAGTTTGACGCGCGTGAGCTTGCCCCTGCCTTCTGGCACTGGCGATCGCGATATGCCTCGCAGGCCTCTCTGGACTGGCTGCGGGATGCCGGCGAGCCGCTGTATGGTGTCATGCATGAAATCAGCTTCATTGTGAGAGAGACGCCGGAGTCTGTGCGTCAGGCAGAACGCTGGCAGGGTCCCGAACAAGCTGACACACCGGAGCCACGGATGAAGTGGCGCTATTCCTGCGCTGGAAACTGCCGTACAGGCCCTGCCCGGGTCCACAGGAGCTGGTTTCCATTGTCGTGGAGGCAGGGTGTAATAGCCCCCGTTTAAACCGGACACTTCACCAGTAAGACATATGCATAGAGCTATGTTTAAGGAGTGTCCTGTGCAAAGAATCGAAGTGATCACTGGCGAGCAAAAGGGACACTGACGGTACGCCACCTGCCTGCCGACGTCGATGCGGCGATCGCGGCGCAGGCGAAAGCGGCCGGTAGATCGAAAAGCGACTTCATTCAGGAAGTTCTGTCAGCGTCGTTCGGCGACATCATCGGCAATTTTTCGCGCAGCAGCGAGCTGGTTGCCCTGATGGATCGGGAGCTATCTGGTGTCACTGGCCTGCCGCTGACGGAAAACTGGTATGACGCCGGGCGCACTCTGGCCGAGAACCGGGAATACTGTCAGTTGTTGAACATCCGTAGTGACACAGATCTCCAGCGGATCATGATGGCGGGTGTGCCCTGGCTTTCACTGCGTATGCAGCAGCTGGATTCAGGCATTCCGCTACTACCGCAGGGGATCTCACTAACCTGTGCCCTGTTTATTGAAGCCGCTGGCCGGGAACGACCTCAGCTGAATATCTTCCGTCGTCACCTGTTCTGGTATATGGATGAAGCACTGTTCTGGCGGGAGGTAGACGCCATCCGGGCCGCCAGATTGTTGCCCGCACTGGAACATCCGGACTTCTGAAAAAAAAACCACCCCTGCGGGTGGCTTTCTGAATATGAGGCCCTGAACCTTCCCGGGACTAAGCCACTGACAGAAGGGAGAGCCGTTTTTTTCGGTGACATCCCCCGCATGGCGGCAGATGATTTAAATATGGTATGAATGAATAATAACTCACTATACAAGAGATTTCCAGACCTATGCGTATCGACCGACGTCTGAGCAGGGATGTACTCACCAAGCATCAGCTCTATTTTATTGAATGCTGGTCCAACTTCTGCCATAAAAACAGTCCGGATACTGACCGGGTCGGGTACAGCAATCCACTCAGTACTATCCGAGAACTGCTGTTTCTTTACGAAATGGAAGATCGTTTCAGTGCCGATAAGAAAAGACTCCGGGTTGCCACTGAACTACTCGAGTTACTCGAAACCGATCTCGTTCTCAGGAGAGAGGCATTTGAGGACATCCCCGCTCAACTGGTGAGTCTTCTGGACAGAGATTTACTGGTTGATCCCACTCGCAGCCCGGTGGAAAAACGACCTCGTCTTATCTGTAGCCTCTGTGTACAACTGGCGGATATCATCGAGGCCAGTTATATCACTGAGGCTCTTGAGATGCTTGAACAGGAGTTGTTTACAGACCCCCCTCTGGATGAAAACCATGCGCGGGATATTTACTCACTGACGAACGGAGTGATGAGTTTACTCCTCACCCGGGGAATGACGCTGACGGAATGTTACCTGCTGTACATCAATATTTTCAGAAATGTGAGCCCTGAACCAGACGCTTTCCGGGCCGCCTTTCATTCGTTCCGGCAGAAACTGGTCACGCCTACTCGGGATGTGACAGTTCGGATGTTTATCACCAGTGAGAAACTGCACACCCTGCTTAACACGCAAGGACCCACATTACAGTTCAATGGATGTGTGTTCCAGCCACTTGATGAAGCCCGGCAACGCTTCTCCCTCGCTGTCGATATACCGGTTTGCTCAATGTCTGACACGTCTGCCCGTAACATGGCCGGTCAGATGCTTCGTGAATCTCTGGATGTCATTGCCTACATGGTGGGTAAGGGAGATATCACCGTCCAGAAACAGTTCATGATAATCCGGGATGAAGACGAAACCGAAGTGCCGCGCTTCGATAATGAAATCGAGGCAAACGCGGACCGGTTAACGGACGAGGAATTTGCGCGCTTCATGGTGGCGATGAACAGACTATTCACGGATACACCGGATGTGTCCCGTAAAAAAATCAGCTCCGCATTTCGTTTTTTCCGTAACGGTATTGAAAGCCAGGTTCAGGAGAGTCGTTTCACAGCTTACTGGTCGGCACTTGAATCATTAACGCTAGGGGTTGCCCCTGGCACACCATCACATGAACAACATGTCATCAGTGTTGTGGCTCCCTGCATGGTGCTGGATTATATTGTTAAGCAACTATTTTCACTGAGAAAAGTTCTGCGCTTCATCCTGCGAGAGCCGAGACACACCTTGCGCACACCGGACATTGCTTCACTTCCGCTGGGACAGCTCTATGCCCTTCTTAAAGATGCGGATCGGGCCCGTGAACTTCAGACAGATTTACAGCACTTTCCCTATGTCATGTACCGGGTGCGTAAGCTTGCCGGGATCTGTGCGTCACCCGAGAAAATGGCGGATAAACTGGGGCAGCATGCCGAGAAAGTCACCCGACATCTTCACCGCCTGTACCTGCTAAGAAATACCATTGTGCACAATGCAGGTACCAGCCCGCACATTGACCTGCTGACGGTGAACCTTGAACACTATCTGCGAGCAACAATCAGCGCGTTGTTTAATATTGTGGTGATCCACCCAACCGTCAGTACCGCAGAGGAGGCATTTACCCGGTGCCAATTTACCAGTGAGTCAGTTTTCAGGGAACTGAACCCTCTTCACGGTATCACTGAAAAGAAAGTATACACAGCCATTGATAATCAGCTGAAAAATGGGACGCTTTCCCGTAGCGATGCACGTCTGATAGCATGGCTCAATGCTCACCCCTGACGCGCGGGAGAGGGTTGCCAGGGGAAAGGGTCACTCACGGCTACATAGGCCTCGATCAAGCTGTTGGAGCTGCCTGATCGGGGCCTATGTTCGGGTTTTCAGACACTCAGTGGCTCGCAGGTGTACTCTTTTTACTCGTCTGTCGGCCCCAGGGAGTTGGCTGTTTCTTAGCTGAGTATCCGCTCATAGCGGGAACGAAATGCTTTTTCCCCACCCTCCATTTGCCGGCAAATCAGCTCCTTCACCGGCGTTTCCTGAAGCGCTCCACAAAGTCCCGGGTACAGGCCAGAGCGATCGTGTTGCATACTGATAACGTATTCCGCATCACCATTGACCACTATTGGGGCAGAATGCGACACGATAATCAGCTGCCGGCGTTTCTTGTTTGCCATGATGGCAGGGATCACACTCATGCTCAGCATCAGGCAGTCCAAGTCGTCTTCTGGTTGATCCAGCAGGAGGGGATCGGTGCCATACGACAGGAGGAACTGCAACATGCTAGCTCCTTTTTGTCCCGGCGAAGCAGAGGAAATATCTTCCATCCCTCCTCCGGGTGTCTGGTACCGAATGTGTATCCCATCATCCGGATACCAGCATTGCAGGGCATCCAGTTGCGCTTCATTCAGACCTTTAAGGCGATTTCTGAAAGCACCGTGGAGCTCAGCCCCGACCCCAGGCTCCTCGCGATGGATAGCAAGATGCAGCGCTTTAAGCGTATCCAGCGCAAGATATTTGTTTTCCGTAGCCGACGGTAGCGGACTATACGGGCGCAGGCTGATGAAGCCATGAAGTAGCCCGCTACCGTCACCATTATCATAGATACGATCGGCAAAGTTTCCGATGCCGGTTACTGCCTGATAACCAGATACGGTGTCTTCATGCGGGGCACAGAGCGGCAGAATTTTAATTTCCAGTGCGCTGAGAGACAGAGAGGACAGAAACACCTTTCGCTTTTCCGTCAATACCATCCGATGGTTACGCATTTCAGCCAGTAATCCTTTGGACCTCGCTGCGGAGGCCGCGATCGTCCCGTCAAGATCGGCGTAATTTCTCAGTTCCGATTTCAGCGACTCACTGCGCGTCATCAGCTCATCGAGGACGTCCGGATTGAGCCCCTGTTCTCGTAACACCATGGCCTCACGTTGTACGGTTTCCTCCTGGTTGCGAACCGCCTCTTCCAATGCGAGAAAAGGGGGCTCCTGCTTAATGGTACGGAGTTCCGCGGCATAGCCCGACAACAGAGTGTCAAGACGCTGGTCATACTTTTGCTGTACGTCCAAAAGACGCGTCATAAATGCTGTCAGTGGCGCAGACGACTCCACCTGGAGCTCAGGGACTTGCACGGGTTCTTTCTCCTGCGCCCTCAGACCAGCGACACGCAGTTCATTATGCTCCAGAGGAAGCGTTGCCGCAGACAGTTCAGCTCGGGCCGTGGCCAGACGGGTGCAAACAGGATAGTAAGCGCTCGACCGCAACTGACTGATGGCCCGTTCAGCATCAGACAACTCCCCCTGTAGTTTTCCCGCAATCGTCTGGCTGGCCAGGTGACCACGTAGCGTGATTTGCTCATTCAGGTAGTCCCTTTCCAGTTGATCCCAGCGCTCTTTCCAGGCTCGTTTGTTGACCATCGGACTCTCGTCACAGACGCGCAGGAATGCCCCTGTGTCCGATGCCAGTTCGTAGAGCATTTTCTGGCTGTATATCGAGAGGGGAAAACGGTCTGCTGACCAGTGATTGTCCGGCACCCACTGACCTTCGCTGAAGATATGCAATTCATGACAACCACCGGGCCGCCAGCTGAGCCGAAAATCGGTGCCCTCTTTGTGGAACACACATTCGATGAAAGAATCTGTATCCATGCCCATTCCTGTCTGACTAAACAGGTTCAGCTTATTGATTTGTGACGCAGTCAGCCCTTCGTTTTTTCGCATGGCCAGACGAATACTTTCGATAAGCGTGGACTTACCACTGCCCCGGGAGCCAATCACCGCGTTGTAAAAAGGGCTAAACTCAACGGAGGCTCCATTCTGATCCACCGGCTTGCAAAGACGGGTTCTGAATGTCAGGCTGCGTAAATGTGAAGCTGGTGCCTCCGGTGGATTATCATCGAACAGCACGCAGTTTTCCGGATCGAGTAATGCATGCCTGAGACCGTCAAAATCAGGGGCTGACATCTTCAGCCAGCAGGTGCGCGCTCCCGCTTGTTCAGGGTGGTGCGCATCTGATCCCCGGAGCCATGGCAAATCCGCAATTAGACGCCGGTGAGTCCCGTTCGTAATATCTTCCTCCCGGTGTCTGATCTCCACTGCATGAGGCTTTGACTGAAAAGCGGCTGTCAGTTCTCCCTGATTAGTAAGGCTTGTCAGAACGCCTTTCGCCGCATCAATGTGTGCGAGGATACAAATCGCTTCCGGGTTACGACGGATATTACTGATGATGCCTGCGGATCCCAGCTGAAGCACAAGCTGATGATTAGGGGTTTCACGCGAAATAGGGCAGTTGTTGTTGCACTGTGCCAGTAGTCGTTCCACCTCGGCACTGGTGCTCTTAGTGTGCAACACGGCGAGGATATGGACATTGCCGGTGGCCGTGAGCTCTACCCCCGGAAACAGAGCCAGCGGCCGGAAGTCTGCCAGTTCACCGGAACTGGCATCCCGATACATGTTTGCCAGTTCCGCTTTCAACACGTCAACCCAGGCCCCACTGTTATGGTCACTGATGACAACACAGTCGACCTGCTGTCGCATGTAAGCCAGCAGCCATTCCCGGGGCTGGAGATCCGGTACTCTATAATCATCTGAGGCCGGGGTATGGTTATGAAAATCAAATTTAAACCAGCGTGATCCTACCGTCATTGTTTCTTTTCCATGCGGTGCCTAAGGTCATACCACTATAGAAGCATTCACCTGGTAATTCAGTAACTGTTATGATTGCTGTTGCCATGAACTTCAGTCGGTCTGGCAGAACAGTCAGAAGGCAATAAGATCTCCGTCCACATCAGGAGTCTACATATCGACAGCCTTCAGTGGCTTAAATGGCCATGCCCCCCGTTCGCCTCTTTTGCTGAATTCACTCCGGCGTACTTTTACCGTATCAGCGGAGATCACTTCAGTATACTCCAGCGTTACAGTGGCCAGCGTTGCCAGGCTACTGTCCGTCAATGTAAAGTCTTTCGGCAGACCCCATGGGCCCTGCCTGACGTTCTCGATGCTACTGAATAATTCGCGGAGATAATCGGGGAGTATTTTGCTGCGCCCGTTAATTATGGCCCGATCGCTTTCTGACAGACAACCAGTTTCCGGGTGCTCCCTGGCTATAACCTGCAGGACGCCAGGGAGCCCTGGCCAGTATTTACCTTCATAACGACAGGTCAGGCCATCGAGCGTTTCATGAAGATAAGAACGGTAAAGTCCCTCATTATCTTCAGCCATCCCCATCAGTTCCACAATGTGCGTGGTTCTCTTAAGTATGAATGCGTTCCGGTTCAGCCTCGGCTTCCACCGGTAATCAGAACATGCTCCATAAAAACTCCTGACAGAAATAATAACCTATTCAAGGTTACGCATTGCGTCGGCCCCTGGCTCCTGTAATCCTCTCTGATACTTGCCTAATCCTGCTTTAATCTTGTCGCCGATCCAATGCCGTGTTATTTAATCAGGATGGAAAAAATTAGCTGAAATGCGCCTGTTGGCTTCAAAAGCCGGGAATAAAATCACCGAAACCGCCATACCGCGCGTCGCGATGGTTCACGGAGAAATTCCTGAGCACCAGCTTACTGCTGTCTATGAGCCGATGAGTAATCTGATACTCACTGGCTCCAAGAGCATGACTGTGGGAGATAAAACCTGGCAATATAATCCTGCCACCTACTTTGTGATGTCGGTGGATCTGCCCGCCGTCGGCAAGGTCTTTGCCGATGAGCGAACCGGGGCGCCCTATCTTGCGGTGAGTCTGACACCGAAGCCTGAGATTATTGCAGAATTACTGGATGGCATGCCGGGTTCAGGTAAAACGCATCTTTATAACGCCGGATTTTCTGTCGCCCCGGTTACGTCCGAATTGCTCGATGCCTGGCTGAGAATGCTGCGATTGTTCAACAAGCCAGAGGAAATTTTTGCTCTAGCCCCAGCGTATGAACGAGAGATTTTATTCCGGGTTCTTCAGGGGTCGCAGGGCTGGATGCTGCGTGATATTGCCACGCCGGAATCGCATCTTGCCCGCATCTATAAGTTGATTAACTGGCTGAAACAACACTATATGCGAACCGTGCGGGTAGAAGAGCTGGCCGCCATGGCGGCATTAAGCGTTTCCGCATTTCATCGCCACTTTCAGGCGATCACCGCGCTCAGCCCTGTCCAGTACCAAAAACGTCGTCGCCTGATGCAGGCAAGGTTGAAGTTAGCCACAACTGGCGACAGCATAACGGCCATAGCACATGCTGTCGGCTACCAAAGCCATACGCAATTCAGTCGGGAATATGGACGCCATTTCGGTCTCTCGCCTCCATCAGATCAGAAAAATATAACACTGTTCAGAAACATATAGACCTGCCGGTGCCCGGGACATTTTATGAAATGAAAAAGACCAGACCTCTACAGCACTCTGTGTACAAGTCAACTCAATTGGCGGTAACGTCCGCTCCTAGCACGCAGCGGTCTTCACCAGGACGCCAGTAATTAAACGTGGTTGTAGGGCCTAACTATTAGGCCATGACCGCATATAAACAAAATGATTCAAGCTTTCAGGAGGATTTAATATCTTTATAAAGTGCTTGTACCCCAGAACAGCGACGAACACATGCAGAGGGGACTTGCCGTTTCTCATGGTCCTCCAGTCAACCTGCATCTGCCGCCCGGGCTCGGTTTCGAAGCGAACGACCCGTTCTGCCTGTCGGGGAGGGCCTGCGAACGGATGAACTCTCTCAGGATAGTGAGCCCTCCACGATAGCCCAGCTCCATGATTTCTCTGGCAATAACGGTCGCCGGGATTTTGTAGGGATGCGCATCGCTAATCCGCTTAAAGATGTAATCACGGTATTCATCGAGCAGTGATGATGGTACCGGGCGTGGTGAATACTGCAGCTTTTCAGATTTGGCTTTCAGGTGGCTGCGGACAGTATTGCGCGAAATACCCAGTTCCCTGGCGATGGCCCGGATACTCATTCCCCGCTTGTGCAGGACTTTAATTTCCATACGAATCTCAAAAGTGATCATAAGCTCCCCTGTATTCAGAGGAGCAGATTAACCCCTGGATCAATTTTTAATCGCTGCGGTGGATCAGTTTTGCACCGTTGATAACAGATAGATGCGGTAAACCCGCTTGTGGTTGTCATGAAGGCACTCCCGGCGCAATAACTGCAAAATGCGCCGGTAACCAAATCGCCGGCGTTCAATTGCCACCTCTGTGATCCGTAGAGACAGTTGCGGGTCAGCAGCCGGACGCTGGGCCGAATAACGGCAGGTTGAAAGTGACAGACCGGCCAGACTTCAGGCACGGCGTTGCGACAGACCCATTGACTCACACATGACCTCCACGGCTTTCCACTTCTGGTCTGACCTCAGAACTTTCGGCCCAGAGCCACCTGAAGCGCCTCCTTATCCAGCCTTGCTTCGGCAAGCAGCTTCTTGAGCCGAGCGTTCTCCTCTTCAAGCGACTTGAGCCGCTTCACTTCGGCTACTTCCATGCCGCCGAACCTCTTGCGACAGGAGTAAAAGTGACGTCTGAAATGGCATGCTTGCGGCAGAGTTCGCGGGCCGAAACCCCGGCTTCTGCCTAACGGAGAATACTGATGATCTGTTCATCGGAAAATCGCTTCTTCATGGGGATGACCTCATGTGGCTTATGAATACATTACTAATATTGGTGTATGTTAATAAACGCTGCGTAGGTCACATTGAGTACTACATGACAATAAACCACTATCAATGATTTAGAGTCATTTCCACTGAACTGATCTGAGGAAGATAGAGCATCACATTATTTCCTGTTGAATTTAGATCATGACACACATATTACAAAGCCGGCCAAAATAATCAGCACCAGAAGGTGCTGATATATTGATGCATTCTACATTAGGCATGCTTATCTGCTATTTTTCTATAATGTTATGCTCAGGACCATAAGGGAAATGGGTAATGTTCTCTGCTGCATTTTCGGTGACAACCAGGATATCGTGTTCGCGATAACCGCCGTGTCCCGGCATGTTCTCTGGCAGCATTATCATCGGTTCCATTGAGACTACCATTCCCGGCGCTAAAACGGTTTCAATATCCTCGCGTAATTCTAAACCGGCTTCGCGGCCATAATAGTGGCTCAGTACGCCGAAGGAGTGACCATAGCCAAAAGTCCGATACTGCAGCAGGTCATGCTCGCGATAAATTTCATTAAGCGAGGCGGCGATATCGCAACAACGGGCGCCAGGGCGGATGAGCGCCTGCCCACGGCGGTGCACCTCACAGTTGATCTCCCAATGACGCAATTGCTCATCGCTAGGCTGACCGAGGAACAGCGTACGCTCCAGCGCGGTATAGTAGCCGGCAATCATGGGAAAACAGTTCAGTGATAAAATATCCCCTTGCTTGAGGCGACGGGTCGTCACCGGATGGTGAGCACCGTCGGTATTCAGGCCAGACTGAAACCACGTCCAGGTATCGCGCAATTCAACATGCGGCAAGCGTTTCGCAATTTCCCGGGTCATCGCCGAGGTGGCTGCCAGGGCAACGTCATACTCCGGAACATCTTCGGCAATCGCTGCGACGCATGCCGCGCCGCCGAGGTCGGCGACCTGAGCACCAATTTTAATCAGCGCAATCTCTTCGGCAGACTTAATCATGCGCATACGCATCGTCGCCGGTGCAATATCAATAAACTGTGTCTGAGAAAGGTAATAGCAAAATTTAGCGCGCTGTTCGATCGTTACATGATCGCCCTCCAGTGCAATCCGCCGGCTATTATCAGGAACCACTTTACGTACTGCACGGTAATAATTATCGCGCTGCCAGTCCGTGTAAACGATATTTGCACCGTAGCTGCGGCGCCATCCCTGACCTCCATCGATATTGGTGGTAATTAAAAATGACTGGCTCGGTGTCACCACCAGGGCATACTGGCGACCAAAACTACAATATAAAAAATCGCCGTAGTAATTAATATTATGAATTGAGGTTAAAATAACTGCATCAATGCTGTCTGCTTCCATGGTGGCGCGTAATCCCGACAGTCGGCGCTGCATTTCATGGGAGCTGAACGTTCCTTTAACTTTTTGCCCATTAGCTAATTCAATAATATCTGGCATGCTCATAATAAACTCCGTCGTTGATAATGGCGTGATGCCATCATCTGGAAAATGATATCTTGCTACAAACGGAGATTATTAATTTGCCGTCATTAGCCGGCCTTATGCAGCGTATATTCACTGAGAATTTGCGTTCGCTCTGCAATATGACGTGCGGTTTCTTCTGTCAGCCAGTTAATCAACGCCTGAACGCGTGGCCGTTTCTCATTATTACGCGGGCAGGTTAACCACACCTGTCCGTCTTCGACGATATCGGTAAAAGGGCGAATCAGTGCGCCATTGCTCACTTCCGTCGCACACAAAGAGTGACGGCTTAAGGCGATTCCTTGGCCGGCGCAGGCGGCCTGGAGTACGAGGTCGGCGCGGGAAAATCCGGTTCCCGCCTCGACATTCAGGTCATAGAGCCCGAGGCGGGCAAAATAGGAGCGCCAATGGGTGCTATAGGCATTTTGCGGCATGGAATCATGCAGTAAGCGCAAACCACAGAGTTCGCTGTAACTGCGCAGATGCCGTGTTTTCAACAAATCCGGGCTGATCACGGGATAGATCACATCGTTGAACAGATGCCGTTGAATTAGATTTTTATCATCAACCCAAAAAGGAGTGATGGCGATATCGACCGCGTCAGATTTAAAATTGGCGGGCGTCATATCGGCATCAATTTCCAGGCTGATAGGGTACTGCTCATAAAACTGATGCAATCGGGGAAGCAGCCATTTGGTGGCAAAGGACGGCATAACCCGAATCTTTATGGTGCCCTCAAGGGTTTCTTCACCGGTTTGGTGCAACGTAGTTTCGAGGATGGTAAAGGCCTGGCGCACTCCGATAAACAGTTGTTCACCCTGCGGGGTTAAGCGTAGTCCCGCGGGAGTGCGGTGAAAGACCAGATAGCCAAGCTGCTGCTCAAGCGATTGAATTTTTTGGCTTACTGCACTCTGAGTAAGAAAAAGATCCTGCGCGGCACGGGTAAAACTGAGATTGCGCGCTGCGGCATCAAAGTAGCGTAAACCGTCGAGAGACGGCAAACCTGGTTTTCGTTGCATCATCGGTTTCTCTGTTGCTAAATAACCTGTAATAAGCACTATTCATGCCAAAATCACCATTAGCCGTGCTAATAGTTATCAGTTAGAAACCACCGTTTGTCGCCGCTCAGCGAATGAATAAATATTATCAGCGTCATTCAAACTCGCGGAGAAACACTGATGAAAAATAAACTGTGGCTATTACTTTCAATGTCTGCCTTACAACTTTCACCATTATTGATATCTACGGCCCAGGCTGATTTACTGGATGATATTAAGCAAAAAAAAGAAATAGTGATTGCCACCGAAGCGCGCTATGCCCCTTTTGAAATGCTTGAAGATGGCAAAATAGTCGGTCTGGGAAAAGATATTCTCACGGAAGTGATGAAAGGATTACCCGGGGTGAAAGTGGTTCAGCTGGATATTCCATTTCAAGGGATTTTACCCGGCCTGGAAAGCAAACGATTTGACTTTGTGGCAACCTCTTTAACCATCACTCGCGATCGTGAAGCAAAATTTGCTTTTACCGCTCCCTTTTCTGACGCCAGCGTGGCCATTCTGAAACGCAAAGGGGATAGCCGCATTAATAGCGCCAAAGATCTCCAGGGCATGATTGTCGCCAGCCAGGCCGGGGCGCCGCAAATTGCGGTGCTAAAAGAATATGAAGCATCGGTACTTAAACCCACCACCGGTCACGGCGTTAAAGAAATAAAAGCCTTTATTGATTATAACGAAGCCTATGCGGCATTAGCGGCGCACCGTGTTGATGCGGTTGTGCAATCGCTGCCGAACCTCGCGCCGTTGGTGAAGACCCGTGGTGATACGTTTGAAATTGTACGCCCACCGTTTGGTCCGGCCACCTGGTACGCATGGGCCGGAAGAAAGGATGCGGATAGCGCCTCACTGGTCAAATTTATCAGCGACGGCATTGTGCAGTTGAATAAATCGGGAAAACTGGCGCAGCTACAAACGAAGTGGCTGGGTTTTTCTATGGCCGTCCCTGAGCAAGTTCCGACCCCGGCAAACTAATTTGATGGATACTGGAGGGCAATATGTTTGATATTTCAGTGGTGTTTCCCTATTTCCCTCAGCTATTAATTGGCGTGCTCAGTACTCTGGCTGTATCGCTGAGCGCGATTGTCATAGGATTGATCCTTGGTTGGTTAATTTGCCTGGGGTTAAACTCTCCGCGGCGTCTCGTGCGTTGTTTTTGCAAAACCTATGTCAGTTTTTATCGTGGAACGCCGTTACTGGTCCAGTTGATATTAATATTTTATGCTTTGCCAGCCGTAGGGATCACGCTTTCACCATTGCTGGCGGCGGTTATGGCTCTCTCATTAAATACCGCTGCCTTTCAAGGAGAAATTCTTCGGGCTGGCTTTAAAATGTTGCCAAAAGGGCAACTGGAGGCGGCACGAGATTTTGGTTTTTCAGCAGCGCAAACGCTGTTTTATATTCAGATGCCGCAGGTATTGCGCGCCATGATGCCGGCTTTGATTAATGAAACCATCGATATTATCAAAAATTCGGCATTGGTCTCGGTGGTGGCGGTCCATGAGTTGATGAGAGTGACTCAAACGCTGGCCTCAACCACCTATCGGCCGCTGGAGTTTTATACGGCATGCGGTCTCCTTTATTTTCTGACCTCGTGGGGGCTGAGTATTGTTGGCGCCAGGTTAGAGAAACACCGTTCATCTTCGGCTCAAAGGGTATTAGCACAATGAATGTTGAAATACTTTTTACCTATAAAGATGCCATTGCTGCCGGTATTTTAATGACCCTAAAAATGAGTCTCGGCGGTATCCTGCTGGGGCTGGCGATCGGGCTGTTTTTTTTTCTTCTCGAAAGACAAAAACCGGCTTTATTTAATGTGATATATCATGCATGGATTAATGTGTTTCGCGGCACGCCGTTACTGGTGCAGCTCTTTTTAGTCTTTTATGGTGGTCCCTATATTGGTATTAATCTCGAGGCGCAACAGGTCGGGGTACTGTGCCTGGGATGTTATGGTTCCGCTTATTTTTCGGAAATATTTCGTGCGGGTCGCAATGCTGTCTCAGGTGGGCAAGTTGAAGCGGCGGCAGACCTGGGGTTAAGTCCATGGCAAATATTTACTTTCATTGTCTGGCCGCAAATGCTCGCGCGTATTATCCAGCCATTGATTGGCCAGAGCGTCATTTTGGTAAAAGAGTCGTCGGTGCTATCCATTATTACGGTCGGTGAACTCACCAATACCGCCCTGACCATTGCTAACCAGACCTATGCGATGGTTGAAATCTACGCCTTAATGGCCATTGTTTATTGGGGGATCGCGATCGGTATCTCCCGTCTGGGTAATAAAATAGAGCGCCATTATTCTTATTCTCAATTAAGCCGAGGTTAATACTATGCGTGATTATGCTATTGAGATTAACAACCTCAATAAACATTATGGCGAAAACCATGTTCTACGTGGCATCGATGTCAGCATTTCTCCCGGAGAAGTCATCTGCGTGATTGGTGGCTCAGGGTCGGGTAAATCCACGCTGTTACGCTGTATTAACTTTTTGGAAGATTATAGCTCCGGCAGCATTGTGGTGAATGGCGAGAACGTCGGCTATGAACCTCTCGGCGGGGAAAAACGCCGGCGTTTAAGCGACAAGGAAAACCGTCAGGCTTTACGCGACGTCTGTATGGTCTTTCAGCAGTTTAATCTGTGGCCGCATATGACGGTACTCGATAACGTAGCCACGCCGTTCCGGCGGGTTAAAAAGGTCTCCCGTGAAGCAGCCTACGCCGAAGCGAAAACGCAACTGGCACGGGTTGGTCTGGCAGACAAAGCCGATAGCTGGCCCGCGATGTTATCCGGTGGTCAGCAGCAGCGCGTTGCCATCGCCCGGGCATTGACCATGAAACCCGCCATTATGCTGTTCGATGAACCGACTTCAGCGCTTGATCCGGAGCTGGTCGGGGAGGTACTAAAGGTCATCCGCAATCTTGCCGATGATGGTATGACCATGATGATTGTGACCCATGAGATGGGGTTTGCCGCAAAAGTCTCCGATCGTGTGCTGTTTCTTGCCGATGGCTGCATTGAAGAGCAGGGACCGCCGGCGCAACTGTTCCATCGGCCGAAAAGCCCGCGGCTGCAGTATTTTTTGTCGTCGTGGAGTGAGCGTCAGTCGGGGACGAGATTACCTGAAACGGCATTTCAGGAGTCAGCATGAAGCAGGGGATTATATTTGGCGCCCTGGCTGGCGCATGCTGGGGATTCATCTTCCTGCCACCGGTACTGCTACCCGAGATCTCACCACTGCTGTTAACCTGCAGTCGCTTTGCTACCTATGGAATACTGGCGGCAATATTACTTATACCTCAATGGCGCAACATTGCCCGCGTCTGGCATCATCGCGATCTGCTGACGCTGATCCGTCTTTCGCTGATGAGCAATGTCCTCTATTTTCTGCTCGTCGCGGTGGCCGTAAAGCAGGTCGGTATTGCCGCGACATCGTTAGTGATAGGTTTAATTCCGGTGATGGTTCCGGTGCTTGGTCGCAGGGACCAGCATGCGCCGCCCTTCAGGCAATTATTGCTGCCGATGGCGGCTATCATTGCCGGAGTGGTGCTGATTAATCTGCATGCGCTACAAACATCCTCGCACCAAGTTACAGAAGGAAAACGGCAGATGCTGGGGATGCTTTGTGCCTTCGCTGCATTACTGTGCTGGAGCCGTTACGCTGTCGAGAACTCCCGCTGTCTGAAAAACCTCCCTTACAACAGCAACCAGTGGTCGCTCCTGATAGGCCTGTGTACGGGATGTATTTCGGTACTGCTGTGGCTCATCGCCAGTATATTCAGGTTTTCTGCAGTTGACTTGTCGTTACCGGAACACACTCAAACGCTCTTTTGGATAACGAACATGATGTTAGCCGTGGTCTCCTCATGGCTGGGATATCTGGCGTGGAATCTCTGTTCCCGGCGTCTTCCGGTATCACTGACAGGGCAGATGGTGGTTTTTGAAACCCTTTTCGCGCTGCTATATGGTTTTATCTATTCACAGCGCATTCCGGATCTGCAGGAAACTGCCGCCATTTTACTGTTGCTGGGCGGGGTTCTGGTCACGGTACATTACCATCAGCTCAGCCGTCGCGGCTACGCAGGTAATAGTCCGGAAGTCAAGGGTAGCTGATGATGGCTTAATCAGATTCGCGTACATGTACAGAATGTATACTGCACAAATTCACTTAACAAATCATTCAGCGCTCTCCGTACAGACAGCGAAGTCCGGTCAGGGCCCCGTCCAAAGAACCCTCTTCACATTTCGTGGTGAATTCCCGGACCAGTGTCTCAAACGCCTCAGCCGTCAAGAAAATTCACAGCCAGCCCCGGTATCCAGTTGCTGCACATGCAGTGAAAGACCACACGGTCGTGGCCTTTACAGAAACTACCTCTGATTTACCGGGATGGTTGCAGCGTAGGCCCGCAGGGGAGCATCAACATTACTGACGAGCGCTTCCGCCACTTCCGTCAGTGTCTGGGTAGCCCCGAGCCGGGCGTCCTCCACAGTGTAGCAGTGCATGGAGCAGGTTCCTTCCCGGAAGCGGAACCCCAGGCCGAGTACATTGTTGAGAAAAACAACGGGGGCGCCATAGCCCGGATCAGGCACCAGAATGTGACCATTACAGAACGGCAACTCAAACTGATCGAACTCGCCTGCCGGCAGCGCCTGCGTATTCTCTGTGCGAAGGGTCAGCAGCACCTGACTGTGTCCTTTCTGGCCGCTTTCATCCTGAAACACTGCGACCCGGCTGTAAACGCCCACCGCATGCGCCTCGCTGAGACCATTCGCCGGCGCCTTGCCCATGACTCCGCGCAGCTGGTTGATCTGCTGATAATAATCCTGCCGACGATACCAGGCTCCCCAGAAACGCGCGATACTGGCCCAGAAGGCTTCAATCGTCTGTTCATCACGACCGGCGACATCGCAGAACAGGGCAAAATACAGCGCAGTCCCGCCGTAGAACTGCTGTCCCCGTGGCAGAACCTGGCTGGTTCGCATGCGGAGGTACTGTGCATTACGCAGCAAAATCCGGGTCAGATCATCTTCTGTACGGATGGAAAGCAGGTCGCGGTAGGCCGCTTCAAACTGAGGGGGCTACATCAAGGTGATTACACTGCCCTTCAATTTCTACCAGCTGATCGGCAAGCAATTGCTGAGTGTTTGCGCTGAAAGTGCCGGTCAGTTCAATTCCCGGATGGTAAGTTTTCTCGCTTCTTCCAGCGGAAGCGCTCTGGAGTAATACCAGCCCTGAGCATAACTCTGTGGCCAGAACGTCTTCAGATAGTTCACCTGCTCCTGAGTCTCTACACCCTCAAACACAATCTTATCTGCAATGGAGCGGAACATCTCATGCAGTCCGGGAAGAAGATCATATCGTAAAGATTCAGTACCAATAGCACTAGTTAGCGATTTGTCTATTTTTATTTCATCTACATCAAGCGCAGCTACCAGATTAAGATTAGAATATCCTGTCCCAAAGTCATCAATGGCAAACCTGACACCATGATTTTTATATTTATCAATGTGAATTTTCATACCTTCAAAATCCCCTCCTTGACGCTCCGTAATTTCAAGAAGGATTGTTTTATATGGGATATTATATTCAGAAATTAATCCTAGTAGTTTATCCCTGAATTTTTCTGAGTCAAGATCGCTTGGATTAATGTTTACGCTCAAAAATATTTCATTCTGAATAGCAGTATGGATAAATTCTCGGATAGCATGGTCAATGACGAATAAAGTCACATCCTCCTGCAACCCTTCCCTTTCAGAAAGCGGTATAAATACTTCAGGGTTAATATTCCCGAGTCTTTCATCTTTCCATCTGAGCAAGGCCTCAAATCCGCAGATCTGTCCGTCTTCAATTCTGTAAATAGGTTGATAGACCAGCGACAGGGCTTCATTTTTCAAAGCCTTTACAAACCTTGCAGATAGTGAACTATTGAGTTCTGCTCTGTTCATAATGAGAATATAAATCATTAAACCGGAAAGTAGTGACACTGTTACTAATAACATTTGTATGCTCCAGTGCTCTGAAAATATCCCCGTAAAATACCCACCTCCTGCAACACAGAGATCATAATGTAGGCTACATGCCCTAAACACTCTAAACCTTAGTGGAACGCTATCATGCCGATCAAGAAGAGGAGCATCAGGTCCTATATTGAAGTAATGCCTGTCATGCTTACTATTTCCGACAACAGCGCTAAAGTTTTTTGAATACATATCAGTTTCGAATCGTCTGAAGACAAATGGTGATATGGTCACCATAATACCTTCAGAAATATATCCATTGACGGATATATCATCCATAAGCTTAATACCAAAAAGCCACACTCCTTCCCGCGAAGTGGATTTGCCTGATGTAGCCCCCTGAAACACCGGACAGTAGCTGTATCTCCAGATAAGAGGTAGGCTTGAATATATGTCTAACACTAACGCCAATTTTGAGATGACCGGGATCCTG